>Ga0308160_10001539_pt1 | contig 31859 bp, 21 predicted proteins | sample PhyFR1_FD_201036 | JGI IMG/M metagenome (GOLD analysis project Ga0308160, IMG submission 201036) | Phyllosphere microbial communities from UC Gill Tract Community Farm, Albany, California, United States - DLSLF.R1 | ecosystem: Host-associated > Plants > Phyllosphere > Unclassified | place: USA... | reverse complement strand
CGATCGGCGGCGTGGTCAACTTCATCACCGACAAGAAGTTCACCGGCTTCAAGGCCAACGTCGAAGGCGGCATGACCAAGTACAAGGACGACAAGAACGGCACCCTGCAGGCCGCCTGGGGCAAGGGCTTCCTCGACGACCGCCTGCACGTGACGGTGAGCGGCGAATTCACCAAGCACCAGGGCATCGATGCGCCGCGCTTCGGCCAGGTGAATGCGGGCGGGCGCTCCTGGTACGACAATCCGGCGCTGCAGGAATCGACGCCGGCGATGCAGGCCGCCGGCGCGCCGCGCTACAAGTACATCCACAACGCCCAGCACATCCAGTACGCAAAATATGGCCTGATCACCAACGGCCCGCTGCGCGGCACCGCGTTCGGGCCGGGCGGCACGCCGTACCCGTTCGAATACGGCACCGATTGCATGGGCAATTTCTGCGTCGGCGGCGACCGCTCCGGCAGCGTCGGCAACGGCACCAACCTGGCCATGAACTTCAAGCGCCAGGTGGGCTACACCCGCATCTCCTGGGACCTGGATGCCGACAACGAAATCTACGTCACGGGCAACTGGGCCCAGGTGAAGTCGGTGTTCCAGCCGAATCCGGGCGCGGCCAAGCAGGGCAACCTGTCGATCGCCTGCGACAACGCCTACTTGCCGGCCAGCCTGGTCGCCGGCTGCCTGTCCGGCTACCCGAGCGGCGCGATGTCGGTGGGCACCGCCAACGCCGAGTTCCCGGCCGATATCAACGTCCATCCGACCCGCACCCAGCGCCGTTTCGTGGTGGGCGCCGACGGCCGCTTCGGCCTGTTCGGCAAGGACTGGCGCTACGACGCCTACGTGACCCACGGCGAGAACACCACCGTCATCCACGTGCAGGACATCACGCTCAACCGGCGCTACAACTTCGCCATCGATGCGGTGCGCGACGCCGCCACCGGCCAGATCGTCTGCCGCAGCGCGGCGGCGCGCGCGGCCGGCTGCCAGCCGATCAACGTGCTGGGCGACGTCCCGATCAACCTGGCGGGCTGGAACTATATCGCGCCCGTCAACGGGCCGATGCAGCATACCGATTCGAGCCAGGACGTGGCCAGCCTGAACATCAACGGCGAGGTGTGGCAGGGCTGGGCCGGACCGGTGTCGATGGCCTTCGGCGCCGAATACCGGCGCGAGAAATATGCGGTGTACGGCGACCCCTACGGCGCCGGGGTCGCGCTCGAGTCGCCGTACAGCCCGAGCTACCCGTTCGATCCGACGCTGTCGGCAACCGGCGACAACTGGTTCGCGGGTAACTATCACAACGGCAGCGGCACCTTCAACGTGCGCGAAGCCTACGTCGAGTTCAACATCCCTTTCCTGAAGTCGGACACCTGGGGTGAAGCCAACCTGAACCTGGCCGACCGCGAGGAGAAGTACAGCACCGCCGGCAAGGCCAGCGCCTGGAAGATCGGCGCCACCTGGAAGACCCCGCTCGACGGCCTGCGCCTGCGCGCCGTGAGCTCGAAAGACGTGCGCGCGCCCAACCTGTCCGAGCTGTATGCGGCCATGACCGTCACCAACCAGGCGGTCAACAACAACCAGGGCCAGTCGGTCCAGATTCAGCAGCGCAACGTCGGCAACCCGAACCTGAAGCCCGAGATCGCGCGCAACAATTCCTTCGGCATCGTGCTCAGCCAGCCGAGCTGGGCGCGCAATTTCAACTTCTCGGTCGACTACTTCGACATCAAGGTCGACAACGTGATCAGCTCCCTGAACCCGCAGCAGGAAGTCGACCTGTGCTACGCCGGCAACCAGGAAGTGTGCGGCTCGGTCTCGATCAACGGCCCGGCCGGCAGCAACTACGTGCTGGCGCAGAGCTTCAACTTCGCCTCGCTGCACACCCGCGGCATCGACTTCGAGACCGCCTACCGCCTGAACATGGCCGGCTGGGGCCTGCCGGGCAACGTGACCCTGCGCGGCCTGGCCTCGCGCACGATCCACGCGATCTCGGATCCGGGCGTGCCTGGCACCACCCCGAGCGAAGGCGCCGGCAACATGACCGGCGCCACGCCGAAGTGGAAGGCACTGGTGTCGCAATCCTGGGACGGGCTGCTGGACGGCCGCCTCGGGCTGACGCTGAGCGAGCGCTGGATCGGTGCCGGCGTGTTCAACAACGAGTACATCGAGTGCCGCAGCAACTGCCCGCTGCCGACCGCTGCCCACCCGACCATCTACGACAACCACATGCCGGGCGCCGTCTACATCGACTTCGGCGGCAACTACAACATCTCGAAGCAGGTGACGGCCTACTTCAAGGTGGACAACCTGGCCGACCGGGCGCCGGTGCTGGTCCCGCAGACCAACCTCAGCCTCGCGTTGAACCCGGCCGTGTACGACGCCATCGGCCGTACCTACCGCGCCGGCGTGCGCATGACCTTCTGAAGGCGGTTGTCACGATGGATATGACATTCAAAGACAAGCCGAAACATGCGGCCAGGACGGTGCTGGCCGTCGCCCTGGCCCTGCATGGGCTGGGCGTGGCCGCCGCGCCGCCGTCTTCGGTATCGGCCTACCAGTCGATGCCGGAGGATGCGCGCGCGGTGGTGGTGCAGGCCAGAGGCGACGGCATCGCCGACGACAGCGACGCGATCCAGCGCGCCATCGACGGCGCCGCCAACAAGGGGCAGGGCGGCATCGTGTTCCTGCCGTCCGGGCGCTACCGCATCAGCCGCAGCCTGCTGGTGCCGATCGCCGTGCGCATCTACGGCGTCGGCAAGACGCGGCCGGTGCTGGTGCTGGGGCCGCGCACGCCGGGCTTCCAGAAGGGCGTTGCCAACATGCTGATCTTCACCGGCACCGACACCTACAACATCGGCGGCGTGGCGATGCCGGTGCCGGGCGCCGTGCCCTTCGATCCGGTGAACAAGCCGGTGCGCGACGCCAATTCCTCGACCTTCTATTCGGCGCTGTCGAACGTCGACTTCGAGGTCGGCGACGGCAATCCGGCGGCCGCCGCAGTGCGCATGCACACGGCCCAGCACTCGAACCTGTCGCACATCGATTTCCGCATGGGCTCGGGGCTGGCCGGGGTCTACCAGGTCGGCAATATCGCCTACAACCTGCGCTTTTTCGGCGGCCGCTACGGCATCCTGGCCGAGAAGACCTCGCCGGCCTGGCAATTCACGCTGCTCGACTCGACCTTCGACGGCCAGCGTGACGCCGCCATCCGCGAGCACGAAGCCGCCCTGACGCTGGCCAACACCGAGATCCGCAACACCCCGGTCGGGATCGAGATCGACCGCGGCTACGGCGACTGGCTGTGGGGGCAGGACCTGCGCCTGGAGAACGTGTCGAAGGCGGGCATCGTCATCAGCAACGAGAACAACGTCTACACCCAGGTCGGCTTCGAGCGCGTCAGCGCGCGCAAGGTGCCGACCTTCGCGCGCTTCCGCGACAGCGGCAAGCTGGTACCCGGCAGCGGAACCGACTACCGGGTCGGCGAATTCAACCATGGCCTGAAGGTGGCCCAGGCCGGCCTGCCGGGCGCCTTCGATACCCGCTTCGTGAGCGCGGCGCTGCCGGCCAGGGACAGCACGCGCCAGGTGATGCGTGCGCTGCCGGCCACGCGCGACTGGGCCAGCGTGCGCAGCTTCGGCGCCAGGGGCGACGGCGTCAGCGACGACACCGCCGCCATCCAGAAGGCGATCGACAGCCGCCGCACGGTTTACCTGCCGCTCGGGATCTATGTTGTCAACGACACCATCCGCCTGAAGCCGGACACGGTGCTGATCGGCCTGCACCCGGGCCTGACCCAGCTGCGCCTGCCGAACGGCTCGCCGCTGTACCAGGGCACGGGCACCCCGCGCGCGGTGATCGAAAGCGCGCGCGGCGGCGACGCCATCGTCACCGGCATCGGCATCAACACCGGCGAAGTCAACGACCGCGCCGTGGGGCTGCTGTGGCGTGCCGGCGAACGCTCGCTGGTGGACGACATCCGCTTCCAGTGGAGCGCGGGCGCCGCCACCGATCCCTATAAAAAGGGGCCGCGCTTCGACACCAGCGCCTGGTGGGACCGCCAGGGTCCGAACCTGTGGGTCGACGGCGGCGGCGGCACCTTCACCGGCGTGTGGGCGCCGGCCGGCCACGGCCAGGCCGGCTTCTACGTGACCAATACCAAGACCCCCGGCCGCGTCTACGAGCTCTCGGCCGAGCACCATATCCGCAACGAGATCGTGCTGGACGGTGTCGAGAACTGGGAATTCCATGCGCCGCAGACCGAGGAAGAGGTGCACGACGGCGCCGACTCGGTGGCGCTGGACATCCGCAATTCGAAGAACATCCTGCTGGCCAACCTGCATTCGTACCGGGTGACGCGTTCGATCAAGCCGGCGCCGAGCGCCGTGCGGATCGCGAATTCGAGCGGTATCCGCTTCCGCAACGTCGCGGTGAATGCGGAAAGCGGCTTCCCGACCTGCGACGAGAACGGCTGCACCGCCTACCTGCGCGCCTCCAAGTACGCCTACGAGAACGCGATCACGGACGTCACCAACGGGCTGGAAGTGCGCGAGCGGATGTTCTCGGTGTTCGACTATGACGGCGCGCCGCCACCGGCAACACCCACCTCCGCCGCCGCGGCCAAGGTCGACAAGCTGCAGGACGGCTTCTATTCGATCGCCGGCGGCGCGGTCGACGCCGGCGGGCGCCTGTACTTCATCGATCGCCATTTCAAGCGCATCTTCAGCTACGCCGCCGGGGAGGGCTTGAAGACGGTCAGCGACGCCCCCATCGATCCGGTCAACCTGGCGGTGGAGCGCAGCGGCAAGCTGCTGATCCTGTCCTCGAGCGGCAAAGATGCCACGGTGTATGCGCTCGATCCTGCCATGCCGGGTGCGCGGCCCGTCATCGTGGCAGCCACGCCGGCGGCGCCGCGCGCGGGCGCGCGCTTGGCCCTGCCGGTGAACTTCTGGAACAACGGCGAATTCAAGGACCAGCTGAATCTCGACACCTACGAGTTCACCACGCTGGACGAGATGTTCGCACGCGACGTGGCGCAGGCCAAGCCGCGCGAGTACGTCTCGCCCGACGGCAGCCTGGTGCTGCCGGCCTTCCGCGTGGTGCGCCACGGCAGCCTGGACCACATGGGCTACCGCTGGTCGGACACGCTGGATGCCAACGGCTTCGTCACCGCGCCGGTCGGCGCGCGCGCGGTGTTCACCAATGCCTCGCGCAACCTCACCTACAGCGCGCTGGTGGGCGAAGGCGGGGCGCTCACCGGGCTGGTCAAGGTGGCCGACCGCGGCGGCGAAAGCGCAGCTCTGGGGCCGGACGGCAAGGTGTACGTGGCCAACGGCCAGGTGTTCGTCTACGGCGCCGACGGCAAGCAAGTGGGGCGCATCGACGTGCCGGCGCGTCCGCTGCAGCTGGTGTTCGGCGGACGGGACGGGCGCACGCTGTTCATCCTGACGCACCACGCGCTGTATTCGACGACGATCTGATCGTGCATGGGGGATCCGGCACGCGGGCCTATAATGGCCCCGTGTCGATTCCTGCGAGCGCCCATGCACACCTTATTGGTCTTCGATTTTGAAACGACAGGCACGGATACGGTCCGCGACCGGCCCGTCCAGTTCGCATGCGTCCGTACCGACCTCGATCTCGAGATCGTCGGCAATCCCACCACGCTGCATTGCCGGCCGACGCCGGATCACCTGCCCGATCCGGCGGCCTGCCTGCTGAACGGCATCACGCCCCAGTTCTGCCAGGACGTCGGCTTGCCCGAACTGCAGTTCGTCGATGCCGTCCAGCGTGAACTGGCCGCGCCGGGCACGATCAGCTTCGGCTACAACTCGATCGCCTTCGACGACGAGATCGTGCGCTTCATGTTATGGCGCAACCTGATGGACCCTTACGCCCGCGAATGGAAGGATGGATGCCGCCGCTGGGACCTGCTGCACCTGGTGCGGGCCACCTATGCGCTGCGCCCCGACACCCTCGAATGGCCGCGTAACGAGGACGGCACGGTCTCCTTCAGCCTGGCGCGCATGAGCGCGGCCAACGGCCTGCTGCACCAGTCGGCGCACGACGCCCTGTCCGACGTCTACGCCACGCTGTCGCTGGCGCGCCGCATCCGCGAGCGCCAGCCGCGCCTGTACGCGCATTGCTTCTCGATGATCGACAAGAACCTGGCGCTGGGCGAAATGGATGTGGCGCTGCACCAGCCCTTCATCCACGTCGGCCGCAATACCGGGCGCGCGGCCGGCGTGCGCATCCTGCTGCCGCTGGCCCAGCATCCGGTCAACCGCAACGAAGTCATCGCCTGGGACCTGGCGGCCGATCCGCGCCAGCTGCTCGACCTCGATGCGGAAACGCTGCGCAGGCGGCTGGCGCCCGCCGGCGACGAAGGGGAGGTCGAGCCGATCCCGCTGGCCTGCGTCGCCGCCAACCAGTCGCCGCCGGTGTTCCGGAACCTGAGCGTGCTGTCGCGCGAGCGCGCCGCCGAACTGGAGATTGACGTCGCGGCCGCGCTCGCCAACGTGCCGGTGACGCTGGGCGTGCTCGAGACGGTCGACCTGGCCCGGCTGCTGCAGGCCGCGTTCGACCGCCCCGCGCCCGAGTGCGATCCCGAGCAGGCGTTGTATGGCGGCTTCATCGGCAATATGGACCGGCGCGCGCTGGATACGCTGCGCACCATGGACCCGGGCAACCTGGCGGCCTTCGAGCCGGAATTCGGCGACCCCAGGCTGGGCGCGCTGTTCCTGCGCTACAAGGCGCGCCATTATCCGCAGGCGCTGTCGCGGCGCGAGCGGGACAAGTGGGAAGAGTACCGCTTCGACAAGCTGATCACCGGCGAGTGCGGCAGCCGCACGGTGGCGGCGGTGCGCGCCTCGGTGGCCGGGCTGCGCGGCCAGCCGGCCGATCCTGCGGCCGCCGCGCTCCTCGACGACGTCGTGGCCTGGACCGACCGCCTGGCCGCGGAAATCGATCCTTTCGACAGCGGCACCCCGGCGCCAGCGGTCGCGCCGGAAAGCCCGGCAGCGCCCGAGGCCGCGCCGCAGGCGGCGCCGGAGACGGTGCCGCCGCAGCAGCCGGTCCAGCCCGACTTCTTCGGCGGCGCCGACACGGCGCCGGCCCCGGCCAAGCGCCGCGCTACGGCGCGCCGCCGCTGAGCAGGCGCGCGACGACCAGCGCCGGGTCGGTCCCGTCGTCGAAATCGAAGCGCTGGCGCCCGGTGTCGAACACGCCGCCGGCCTGTTCCAGCAGGCGCCGGATGTCGGCCAGCCGGCTCAGGTCCTGGATCGGCAGGTTCAGGCTGCTGCCGTCCGGTTCGAGCGCGGCCAGCTGTTCGCGCAATTCCTCGTCGCTGTGCGGCGCGGGCGCGGCCGGCAGGACGTGCAGGGGCGGCAGCTCGGGCGGGGCGCCGGCGCGCAAGCCGGCCAGCACCGGATCGGCGCCGTAGACGGCCGCCAGCCGGTCCACCAGGCGCTCGACGTCGAAGCTGCCGGCATAGCGGCGGCCGGCGTGGACCCGGCACCTGAGGAACAGCCTGCCGTCGTCGCCGGCTTCGAGCAGGTAGTCGTCGGCCAGGTGGTCGACGACGGCCGGGCCGCAGATGCCGACGCGGTCGATGAAGTCCGTGAGCTCGCCTTCGGCCTGCACCCGCACCGGGAAACCGGCGGCGAATACCCGCACGTCGCCGGGATCCAGGTCCGCCCGCCCGAGCGCCTGCGTGCGGATCGCGTCGCCGACGTGCAGGGACAGTTCTCCGCGGCCGTGCGCCGGCACGCCGGTCGCATAGCGCACCGCGCCCGGGCTGTCGGGGCGCGGCAGCACCAGGGAGGCGAACAGTTCGGCGATGGCGTGGTCGCTCAGCACCGTGCGATAGCGCGGATCGAGGGTGGCCAGGGTGACGCCGCCGCTCAGGCCGTCGGCCAGGCAGCGCTCGCGCAGCGCCCGGTAGGCCGGATCGGCTTCCAGGACCGGCGCCGGGAAGCGCAGTTCGCGGTCGATGCGCTGGCCGTCGTAGTCGTGGACGCGCGCCGCCCGGAATTCTTCGCGGGTAGCCTCGGCTGTCGGCCAGCGCTTGTGGTAGGTCGCGAAGACCTTGCCGAGGCCGATGTAATAAGACAGGTCGTGGGCGGCTTCTTGCGGGCCGAGCGGGAGCTGGAGCTGGGCCGCCGATGCCTGTGCCGGATGCGCTTTTCGCTTCATGGTCGTTCGCCTGGAAAGCTTGTTCTTTGCCTGCCAAGATACAGGATCGGCGCCGGGCCCGGCGCCGCCATCAGGACAGCGGGCCGTCCAGCATCCTCAGCAAGGTATCGCCGAAGCCGTCGCGTGCGCGCGCGTCGCGCCGTGCGCTGGTGAAGACGCGCGGCCGCGCGCTCCAGGCGAAGCGCGCGCCGATCCGCTCCAGTGCCTTGACCAGCAGCACGTCCTCGTGGCAGGACACCGCCTCGAACCCGCCTGCTGCCCGGTAGGCCGCGGCATCGACCCCGAGGTTGGCGCCGTGGATGTGATGATGCCCCTCGCGGTCCTGGTAAAACCCGTCGAAGTGGGCGCGCAGCGCAGCGGCCCGGTCGCCGTGCGGGGACCAGTCGTCGACCGCGACCGAGCCGCATACCACGTCGGCGTCCAGCGCCAGCTGCGCGGCCAGCCACTGCGGCGTCACGCGCGTATCGGCGTCGGTGAACGCCAGCCAGCGCGCACCGAGGGCCAGCAGGCGGCGGGCGCCGGCGGCGCGCGCAGCGCCGACGCGGCGTTCGTCGACGGCGATGCTGTCGAGCGTCACGCCGGCCGCGGCGAACAGCGGACGGTGGCGCCGTACGACGCCGTCCGAATCGTCGTCGCAGGCATCGAGTACGATCAGCACCGCCACCGCTTCGCCCCCCAGGCCGGGATCGCGGGCGGCGGCCAGCAGCGCCGCGAGGCAGGCGCCGAGCACGGCCTCCTCGTTGTGGGCAGGAACGACGATGCCGATCATGCTGCGCTCCGCTGCCAGGTCTCGAGCAGGAAATCCTGGTCGAGGTGGCGCACCATGCGCACCATGCCGGGCAGGCGGCCGGCCATCGCATGGGCGTCCGCGGTGGCGCTCATGCGGTCGTCGAAATCGTGCAGGTAATGGCACATCACCAGCTCGCCGCCGGCGTCGAGCATGGCGTGGGTGCGCGCCAGCAGGTCGTGCAGGGCCGCGGCGTCGAAGTAGTAGGCCAGCTCGCTGATGACGACCAGGTCGAAGCGTTCATCCGCCGGCCATTGCGCGGGCAGGCTGCGCTGCTCGATGCGCACGGCCTGCGGCGCCGCGCCGTGCAGGCGGCGCCGGGCGGCCGCCACCGCGCTGGCGGCACCGTCGCAGGCCAGCAGGCGCCCGCAGCGCGGCGCCAGTGCGGCGCTCATCTCGCCGTTGCCGCAGCCCGGCTCGAAGGCGCTGCGGTAGCGTGCCTGGCCCAGGCTGGCCAGCAGGATGGCGCGCTTGCGTTTTTCGTACCAGGTGGTGCGTACGTCCCACGGGTCCTCGTCGGCCGCGTACAGCGCTTCAAAATGGGCGTGCAGGTTCATGGAAATACAGTTCGAAAGGCATCAGGATCCGGTCCAGCGCATGCGCGGGCACGACCGGCTCGGCGGCGCGGCTGGCATCGGGCAGCACCTGGCTCCGGAAGCAGGCCATGGCGGCGCGCTTGCGTGCCAGCACCGCGTCGGGCAGGGGCAGCTTGCGCGCATGCGCCAGCGGCATGGCGCCGTCGGCCGGCGTGCTCCAGTGCCAGCCCCAGATCGGCACTTCCAGCAGGCGCGCGCCGTGCGCGGCCGCGGCCGCGGCGCAGGCACGCGCCGTGGCTTCGTGGTCGGGATGGCCGTCGTAGCGCCAGGTGGTGACCACGACGTCGTCCGGCGCCAGCAGGTCCGTGAGGCGCTGCGCCAGCTCGGCTTCGCGCGCGCGCGCGCCGCCGTCGGCGATGCCGCAGCGCAGCAGCGCCGGCCGGGCGATGCCCAGGCAGTCGAGCGCCGCCAGCGTTTCGTGCGGACGCTCGGCACGCAGCCGCTCGGGCGGCCAGGCGGCCGAGCCGGGATGGCTGCCCTCGCCGTCGGTCACGGCGACCAGCAGGGCCGGCCGGGCGCCGGGCGCCAGCAGCTGCAGCAGGCCGCCGCAGGCGAGAATCTCGTCGTCCGGGTGCGGCGCCACGATCACCAGGCGCGCGCCGGGTGGTACCAGCGCCTGCGCATCGCTCGTTGCCACGGCGGCCAGCGCGGCATCCTCGTGCCAGGCCCCGGCGGCAGTGCCGTCGCCGTGGATGGTACGGTCGTACGTTACAGCGTCCATGGCTGCTCCATGGTCTCGGCCAGGCGGCGCCCGAGGGCTTCCTGGTCGCGCTCCGCGTGGCTCTGGCGCATGAACACCGGCAGGTCGGCGAAGCGGCGCGCCATGGCCGCGTCCTTGCACATCGGACCCGGTCCGAGCGCACGGCCGACCGCACCCAACGTGACGTTGGCTGCCGCTTCCACGCTCAGGCGTACCGACAGGGCCGCCGCCATGGCGTCATCAATCGGGGCGCGGTCGATCGCGGCGGCTGTCTCGCGCATCAGGGCGGCGGCGCCCTGCAGCGCGACCGCGGCGTCGCCGAGTCCGGCCAGGCGGTGCGGATCGGGTTGCGCGGCCGAACGCGCGTGCAGCGCCACCGACAAGGCATCGGCCAGCGCACTGGCCGCGCCGAACCAGCAGGCGGCGACGCCGGCGCCGCCATGCCAGAATCCGGCGCGCCGCACGTAGAAATTCGGGCCGCCGAGCGGCACCGCGGCGACATGCTCGAAGTGGACGTCGAAACTCGCGGAATCGCGCATCCCGACCGCTTGCCAGCCATCGTCCGTCATGCGCACGCCGGCCTGGCGCAGCTCGACCGCGGCCAGCATCGGCTCGCCGTCCCGGTTCCAGCAGCTGACCACCGCATGCGACACGCTGCGCGCACCCGAGCACCAGGCCTTGCGGCCGTTCAGCACGAAGCCGCCGTCCGTCGTCGGCTCCAGGCGCAGGCGGGCGTCGGGCGGTTCCGCGCACCACGTGCCCCAGGCCGCACCGTCGCCGGCGCGGTCGGCGCCGGCTTCGTGCAGGATGGCCAGGGCATCGGTATGGCCTTCGAACAGCTTGGCCAGGCTCAGGTCGCGCGCGCCGACGGCGGCCAGCGCACGCCAGCGCGCCAGCGTCGCGCCATGGCCGGGCAGGGGCAGGCGGTCGGCGCCGGCGGCGATCAGGCGCTGCAGGGCCACCGTGGGCGGCTGGCCCGCCACGTCGTTCAGTTGCGCGCGCAGGTGGCTGACTTCATCGGCGCCGGAGGGGAAAGGTTGGCTGGGCATGGCGTGACGTTGTAAAAATTACATCATACCATTTCTTTGCCGAATTTGAGCGCACCGGATGAGTCAGTCACGATTACAGGGGCGTCGAAATGATGAAGATGATGAGTTTTCACCCCTGCCCGTAGCACGCCTTCAGCCGGGCGAGGTCGTAGAAATGGCTGCCGGGTGCGATGCGGGCACCGTCGCAGGCCGGCTTGAAGTCGGTCTCGGCCTCGTTCCAGAGCATGCGCACGATGCGCCGCCCATCCGGATGGCGGTAGCTGTCCCACTGCAGGTTGGCGGTGTAGGGCGCGACCTCGGCGCTGCGCCAGCGGCTGGCCTGCTGGCTGAACAGTGCCGACTGCGGCAAGGGCTCGGACTTGCCCGGCAGGCCCAGGGCCGCGGCCAGCGGCAGCATGATCTCGGCATGGGTGAAGCGCAGGTGGGCCATGGGCGTCTCCGTGCCGGCTTCGCGGAACAGTTCGGCGACCAGCCCGCCGGCCATGCGCCAGGTCACGCCGTCCTGCTCGCGCATCCCCGGTCCCTTCTCGTAGAAATCCTCGGCTTGCTTCAGGCTGGACAGCAGGCGCGCCTGTGCAGGCGGCAGGTAGGCGCTGAAGTCGCGGCGCGGGTTGCCTGCCAACTCGCGCGCCAGGCCGGGGACGATGTCATGGGCGTCGGAAAGCGCTTCCAGGGCGTCGTTGGCGTCGGCGATGACGGTCTTGCCGTCGCCTTTCACCGTGGTCTTGAAGCTGCCGTCGGCGCTCGCGAAGTCGAAGCTGCCGGTGTTGGCCGCCTGGACTTCGCCACGCTCCAAACGCCGCAGGAAAGCGGAGCGGAACAGGCGACCCAGCACCGCGTGCGCGGCCGGCTTGAGGCGCGGGTCGGCATCGATCGCCTCCAGTTTGGCGTCCAGGGCAGGGCTGTCGAGGTAGGCCTGGTAGGCGGCGCTGGCCCGGAACACGTCAAGACGCCAGCCTTCCTGCGCGCTGCCGTCGGTTTTGGTATGCAACTTGTGGAAGTACAGGGTGTAGCGGTTGGCGCCGCCATCCTGCAGCCGCGGCGCCAATGCCGGTTTGGCCTGCAGCAGTGCCGCGCTGTAGACGGCGGCGCTGTCGCGCGCGCGGTCGACGCCCGAATGCTCGACCACGATGGCGCCGGCGCCGTCGAACAGCGCCGGCAGCCGTGCCAGCGTGCGCCTGGCCAGCCCGCGGTGTTCCTCGATGCCGGTAAGCGACAGGTTGCCGTAGCCCGGCTTGGCGACGCCTTCCACGCCGGCGCCGAGCAGGGCGTTGGCGCGGATCAGCGCTTCCAGGTCCGTCGCCAGTCGTTCTCCCAGCGGCGTGAGCGCCTTTTGTTCGCGTGCCAGGCGGCACAGGTTCAGCAGCGCCAGTTCGCCCTTCATGCCGGTCAGCCCGCGTGCGCCGTGGCGCGCCACCAGCTGCACCTGCTCCGGCACGAAGCCCGCGGGTGCCGCTTCGTAGGTGGCCGGATCCTGGCGCGGCACGTACGGCTGCTTAGTGCCGCTCACCGCCGGCGCAGGGGCGGCGAGCACCGCGACCGGCCCCAGGAGGGCCAGCAGCGCCAGGGTGGAAGCCGGCCTCACAGCAGCGTCCCCTGCATGCTGAGGCGGAAGGTGCGGCCGTACTGCTCGTTCTGCACGTTGTACGGCTTGGTGCCGAGGTAGACGTAGTAGCGCTCGCGCGTGATGTTCAATACCTCGAAACCGAGCTTGACGCGCTTGGTGAGCTGGTAGCGCAGCGAGAAGTCGTACTGGGTCTGGCTGTCGACCCAGTTGTCCTGGCTGGCGTCGAGCACGTCGGCGCCGGTCTGCAGCAGGTAGCGCGATTTCATGTTGGCGGCGATGCGGGTGCTGAGCGGGCCGGTCTCGTAGCCCACCATCAGGTTCCAGATGCGGTCCGACTGGCCCGGCAGCGCGACCGCGCGCGAACGCATCGCGCCGCTGGCCTTGTCGAAGCGCGACAGGCTGGAATCGGAACTGGTCAGCGTGCCGTTGGCGCCGACGATCAGGCCACTCCACAGGCCGGGCAGGAAGCGCAGCGCGTGGTTGTAGTTGATCTCGACGCCCTTGACGTCCGCATCGTCGCCGTTGACGAAGCCGGTGGCCGTCGTGTAGCCGGTCCAGGCGCCGGTGCCGGCCAGGTTGGTCTGGTAGGTGAAGTCCTTGATGTCTTTTTTGAAGGCGTACAGCGACAGCGTGCCGTCGGTGCCGAACACGCGCTCGATGCCCAGGTCCAGGTTGTTCGAACGCAGCGGCTCCAGGTCGGGGTTGCCGATCGTGGCTTCGGTCGGGCTGGCGTAGGCGATGCCCGGCGCGAGCTGGCTGAAGTTGGCGCGCACCACGGCGCGCGTGAGGGCTGCGCGGATGCTGGTGTCGGCGTCCACCCGGTAGCGCAGCTGGAGGTTGGGCAGCGTGTTCGCGTACGACTGGCTGCTGCGCGTCGGCGTCACGGCGTTGCTGGTCGAGATTTGGTTACCATCGGCGCCGAACTCGGTTTTCTCGTGGCGCACGCCCAGCAGCAGGTTCCAGTTGCCGAAGGTGGTAGCGTCCTGCACGTACCACGAGCGGATGTTTTCCTTCAGCGCCCAGTCGCTGACGCTTGACGCCGACAGACTGCGCGCGGCGGCGGCGTTCAGGCCGGCCACGCGGGCGCGCACCAGGTCGGGGTCCAGGCCCACGCCGATCGCCTGCGGGAAGTCGACCGTCGCACCGTTGGTGAAGCCGGACAGCGTGGTTGGACCCGCACCCCAGTAGTTCGGGCTGGCGGCGCTGGCACTGGTGAAGGCCCACTGGTCGGTGTCGTTCGACTTGTTGCGGTGGCTGACCTTGGCGCCGAATTTCAGGGTGGATTCCAGTTCGCCGGCGGCGAAGCGGCGGCTCAGGTCGAAGCGCGCATGCTTTTCCTTGTCGCGGCTGGCGCGGCTCTGGAAGGTGATGGCGTTCAGGTTGTAGCGGCTGGCGTCATACAAATTGGCGGGGCCGCTCAGCAGCGGCAGCTCGGTGCCGCTGAACGCGAGGCCGGCCACGTTGTTCTGGCGGAACTGGACGTCGTTGAGGGCGTTCGGCTGGTCTTCGTCGGCGTGGCTGACGCCGGCGCCGGCGGCCAGCTTCCAGCCACCGATGCTGCGCTCGCCGCTGAGCACTGCCGAATCGATAGTGCGGGTGTACTTGCGCTGGCGCAGGCGGCGCTCGGCGCGGCCGGTAAACGTGGCGCCCTCGGCCGCCGACCCGCCCGTGATGTTGCCGATGGTCAGGCGGTCGCGGATTTCGTCGTCGCTGAAGCTGCTGTGGAAGGTCTTCAGGGCCAGCATGGCATCGCGCGACGGGCGGTAGTCGAGGTTGACGGCGAACGCCTTGTTTTCGCGCTCGGGCCGGTAGTCGCGCAACTCGACGCCGCTCAGGCGGCCATTGCTCCAGGCGCCGCCGGTCTCGACGTCGTCGGACGCCAGCTTGCGCCGGTCGGCACTGGCGCCGATGGCGATGCCGAATTCGCCGCCGCCGAAGCGGTCGGCCCACAGCAGCCCGGCCTGCGGGCTGTGCTTCTTCGCCAGGGTGTTGTAGCCGTCGCCGAGGCTCATGTTCAGCAGCGGTCCTTTGACGTCGAATGCGGACACCGTCTTGACCTCGACCGTGCCGCCCAGGGAATTGGCATCCATGTCGGGCGTCAGGGTCTTGGTGACTTCGAGCGAGCGTACCATCCCGGCCGGCAGCACGTCGAGCGACACGCCGCGGCGGCCGTTCTCGGGCGCCGGCACCAGCGCGCCGTTGATGGTGACCGCATTCAGGTCCGGCCCCAGGCCGCGTACCGTGACGTAGCGGCCTTCGCCCTGGTCGCGCTGCACCGAGATGCCGGGCAGGCGCGCCGCCGCTTCCGAGGCGTTGATGTCGGGCAGGGCGCCGATGTCGTCGGCGCTGACCACGCTGACGATGTTGTCGGCGCCTTCCTGCTGCAGGATCGCCTTGCGGATGCTGGCACGCTGGCCCGTCACGACGACGGTGTTGTCGATGGGCGCCTGCTGGGCCTGGGCATGGCAGGTCCAGGCCCAGCAGATGGCCAGGGTCAGGAGTCGGGGAGGCGGAAGTTGGCGCAGGATCGCTTGCATGGTGCTCTCGGTCGGGGCAAAGACCGCTACTGTAGGCACGGGGTATGACGCGTTGATGACAAAACGGCATGTTAATAAAAGGCAATGCCGGATTGAACCTTTTGTATACTGCAGGGTATTTACAGCCGGGTTCCACCAATCACGAAGTCAGCATGGCATTCAACAAGATCTCGATTTCTCCCCAAGGCGCCCTGCGCCACGCCGCTATCGCCTGCGCGGTCATCGTCGCCGGCAGCACCCTGTTCCTGCTGCAGGGGCACAGCGCCTCGCGCAGCGCGCAACTGGCGGTGCTGATGCTGCCGGGTGTCCTCGCCCTGCTGTGGCCGGTGCCCGGCGCCCGCGCTCACTGGCTGCGCAGCGTTGTCGTCACCCTCTGGACCGGCCTGTTCCTGCTCGATGGCGCCGTGCGCTCCTATATGGGCGACGCCTACGGCGCGGCGCCGGACAGCAGCTTCGTGATCGGCGCCGTCGCCAACACCAACTGGCGCGAGGGCAGCGAATATGCGCGCACCTTCGCGCCGACGATCGCCGGCTGGGCGATCGCGCTGTGCATGGCCGTGGCCGGCGCGGCCTGGCTGGCGGCGCACGGCAACCGCCGCACCCCGGTGCCGCGGCTGGCGGCGCGGGTGCTGGTCGCGCTGCTGTGCGTGTCGGTGCTGGCCCACGCCTTCAAGCCCTGGCGCCGGCTGCAGCCTGTGGTGTTCTGGAGCGGCTGGACGCAGTCGGTGGCCGGCATGCGCGGCGAGTGGGACCGCTACGACGGCGTGCGCGCCCGCGCGCGGGCGCTGGCGGAAGGCGCGCGGCCGGCGGTGAAGGGCGACGGTCCGTCGACCGTGGTGCTGGTCCTCAGCGACAGCGTCAACCGCGACAACATGTCGCTCTACGGCTACGGCCGCGCGACGACGCCGGCGCTGGCGGCCCTCAAGCACAAGCTCGGCGACGACATGCTGGTGATCCGCAATGCCTGGGCCGGCGAGGCGACCACGCTGCCGGCGCTGAACGAACTGTTCGCCCTCGACCAGGGTAACGACGGCGGCGAGGACCTGCACCTGCTGGCGCTGGCGCGCGCCGCCGGCTACCGGACCTGGTGGATCAGCAACCACGACGACATCGGCATCGAGCAGCAGCATGCGCGCCTGGCGGACGTGGCGACCACGACCAACCGCAACCCGGGACGCTCGGGCGGCGGGCTGGACGAGGTGATCACGCACGACGTGCAGGCCGCGCTTGCCGATGGCGCGCCGCGCAAGTTCATCGTGGTGCACCTGCTCGGCGCGCATCCGTATTACAAGCTGCGCTATCCGGCGGGCGCCGACGCCTTTGCCGCCGCCGATGCGGTGGATGCCGGGCTGGCCGCGGCCGGCCGTTCCTGGCGCGTCGGCACGCTGCGCAAGGAATACGATGCGGCGATCCGCTATCACGATACCGTGGTGTCGCGCATCCTCGGGCTGGTGCAGGCCGGCGCCGCGCCGCAGCCTGAAGCCAACGTGGCCTGGATGTACCTGTCCGACCACGGGCAGGAAGTCGGCCACGACGCCGACTTCGCGGGGCACAGCCCGAGCACGCCGGCCGGCTACCGGATCCCGGCCCTGGTCTGGCGCAACCGGCCGTGGCCGGCCGCGGCCGACCTGGCGAACCGCGCCTTCCGCGCCGACTGGGCCGGCTGGACGCTGGCCGACCTGCTGCAACTGCAGTGGCAGGGCCAGGCGACGCGCTACAACGTGCTGGCGGCGGACTATGCCTGGAACGAAAACCGCCTGCCCGGCCCGGTGGCGCGCGCCATCCCGGACTGATCACACCCCCAGCGCCTTGAGGCCGGCATCGACCAGCGCCTCCAGCGGATTGCGTTCGCGGTAGCCGGCCTGGCCGCGTGCGGGGATTTCCTCGTACAGGTAACAGGCATCGTCCCCGGCGAAGCGGTCGTCCAGCAGCGCGCGCCGCCCCAGCATGTAAGGCAGGAAGGGGCGGGCGCGCACGGTGGAATAACGGGTGTTGGTGCTGAAGCCCAGCGTGGCATCCTGGCTGACCAGCCGTCCCGCGCCCGCGTGCTCGAGCCGGACCCCGCGCCGTCCCTTGACGACCAGCGTCGCCGGCCCTTCGAACGACAGGTAGCGCAGCTGCAGCGTCAGCCAGGCGTGCAGGGTGCCGAGCCGCCAGTGGCTGCGGATCCGGGGCCGCTGGCCGCGCCGGTACAGCACGCCGGCCAGGCCCCGGGCCTGCAGCACGAAGGCGGCGCCGGCCGGAATTTCCAGCAGGGCGACTTCCTCGAGCGCGTCGACGGTGGACGAGACCACGATCTCGGCCGGGCGCGGCGCGTGCAGGCGGTTCAGCAGCCACAGGTGCGCCGCGATGCTTGGCAGCCAGTAGGACCAGTCGAACAGCAGCTTGGTGCCGACCTCGACGTGTTCGGGCTGGCTCTGGCAATAGGCCGGCCGGATCAGCATCTCGTCCCCCGGGCCGAGCGTGAGCCGCTGCGACACGGCGGAGATCTGCGGCGCGCTGCCGCGCAGGCGCCGCCAGGCGCGGAATGGCCGGCCGTCATCCGCGCGCGGGTCGGCGATGACGATGGGACGCGCCCGCGCCGCCAGCGGCGCCAGCACGAAGTAGAAGAGGGCGCGGATGGCAAACGGCACCACGATCCACGACACCAGTACGGCAAGCGCGGTGCCGAGCACGGGTCGCACCGCCTGCCAGGCCTGCCACGCGATGCTCTGCGCGGCAAAGGTCTCGGCACGGCGCAGGCGCTCGGCCAGCGGGGCGGCGGCGGCGGCCAGGCGGCGCTCGTCGATCGCCAGCGTCGCCAGGGCCGGGGCGCGCGGCAGCTGCTCCACCAGCCCCTTCTGCCGACGGAAGCGCGCCAGCGCGGCATCGGTGCGCGCCGTCTGCGCCGCCACCCGGGTCTCCAGGGCGCGCACGTGGCGGCCCGCAGCCGAATACGGAAACAGGCGGCCGAACCATCCTTGCCCAGCGTAGGCCGCGGTGAGCTGTTTTTTGGCGTCTTCCTGGACCTGGAATTCGCCCAGGTAGGCCAGCCGCAGGTCCTCCAGATGCCGGCGTGCCGCTTCCAGGTCGAGCAGGACGTCGAGGCGGCTGCGCAGCGTCGCCAGCCAGGCGCGCTCCTGGCGCCGCAGTTCGAGTTCGATGCCCTGCAGCGCCGCCTGTTCCAGCCGCGCGGGCAGGGCGTCCGCGCCGGCGCGCAGCAGCGCCACCGGATCGTGCATCTGCGCCTGCTGCCGTGCCAGGCGCAGGATGTCGGCGTCGAGCGCGCGCATGCGGGCGTCCAGCTGCTGCAGCGTCGCCGCCGACATCCGGCGCGCGTCCCCCATCGTCTCGGCGCGCAGCCTGGCCTGGACCGCCGCGGCACGCTGCTGCGCGGCCCGCAGCGCCGGCAGCTCGCCGGCGACGGCGCGCACCTGCTGCCATTCGCCGCGCAGCCAGCTCCCGCACACCAGGATCAGTACGATGCCGATGAACAGGAGAAGGTAGCGGCGCAGCAGGGCGAATGAGGACGACAGCAGATGACCCATATGGCAAGTCCGGCGAGGTGTGCGGCGGCGGCGCGCGATGTCGAGCTTTATATCACTGCCGGCGCCGACCCCTGCGCCGGGTCAGGCAGGCAAGTGTTGTTCGCGCATCGCCTGCACGACCTCGAGCACGTGGCGGATGCAGGCGACTTTGGGCAAAGTGATGGTGCCGGCCACGCATTTGGCGTACTCGCGGGCGATCAGGCTCGCGGCTGCGGCATCGGCCACATGGTCGCGAAACAGGGTGACCAGGCTGACGATGGCGTCGTGGACCACCTGGTAGGACGCTTCGGGGATCGTCTTGCGTGGCGGGTCCTGCATCGCAGCGATCGAAATCACCTGCTCGAGCTGCTGTTCCGCGCCGACGACCGCTGTTCTTATCCGTTCGGATGTCCATGGCTGGCGCATGATTCTGTCCCTTTCAATAATAATATTGCAACACTTTTGTTGGATCGTATACCCATCCATATAGGCGTACGATTGCAATTTGTTGCAAACCATTACACGAACGCGGGCACCTGTTAAATCCTGAATACTCGAAAATAACAATCCAACCGGATGCAGACATGCAACAGGTAAGATGCCCGGAAATTGACGAATTCATGGAAACGCATGACCTTTGCCAGCGATCAGAACAAGGCCCCATCCGCACTGTCCGCCAATGCCCAGCGCATGCTCGAGCTGCGCGACCAGGTATTCCGGATCTGGCTGGAGCGCGTCCGGGAAAGCGTGGTCGAGGCGCGCGACGTGGAGTCGCCCATCCTGATCGATACGCTGCCGGTCTTCTACGACAACATTGCGGAAAGCCTCAGCCCGGACTATCCGCGCACCTCCGGTGTCGACGGCACCACGGTGGCTGCCGAGCACGGCGGCGAGCGTGCGCGCATCACGGCCTACAACCAGGCGGCGCTGATCGAGGAGTACCAGATCTTCCGCGCGACGATCTTCGACGTGCTGCACCGTGAAAACGTGCTGCTCGACTTCAATGAGACCCACGCGATCAACAGTTCCATCGATTCCGGCATCCAGGAAGCGGTGGAAGCCTTTTCGCTGGTCCACAGCGGTTTCCGGGAACGCTTCGCGGCGGCGCTGACCCACGACTTGCGCGGACCGCTGGCCGCCACGATGACGGCGCTGGAACTGATCATGCTCCTCGACGATCCGGTGCGCATCAAGGCCGTCGCCGCCAAGGCCCTGTCGAGCACGGCGCGGATGGCGGGCATGGTCGATGAACTGCTGCACACGATGAAGTTCCACAGCGGCGAGAAGATCGAGCTGGAGCTGTCGCGCTTCGATATCTGCGAGGTGGTCCGCGAAGTCCAAACCGATTCGGTCGTGGGCTGGGGAGCGCGCTTCGAGGTCGATGCACGCCCAGTGACGGGTTGCTGGGACCGCGCGGCCCTCAAGCGCGCGCTCGAGAACCTGGTCAGCAATGCGGTCAAGTACGGCAGCGACGGCACCCCGGTCACGATCAAGGTGGACGAGGTGTACGGCCGCCTGCTGCTGTCGGTCCACAACGAGGGGCCGCCGATCCCGCCGGACGAGCAGGAGTGCATCTTCCAGATGTACCGCCGCGCGGAGTCCGCCAGGAGCAGCGACAGGCAGGGATGGGGCATCGGGCTGCCCTACGTGCGCGCGGTGGCGGAAAGCCACGGCGGCAGTATCGGACTCGACACCAGCCAGGAGCGCGGGACGACCTTCGTCATCGATATTCCCATGGATGGCAGCCTGTATCCGAACGCGCCGACCCTGAGCCAGCCTGCCTCAAGGTTGGTACAATGATATCACCATGAACAAGACCCTCATTTCCCTTGCCTGCTGCGCGGCCTTGTCCGCTGCGCTGTCCGCCTGCGACAGCAAGACGGCCGCCAACGAAAAGAATTTCGGCATCACGGTCAGCCAGTATTTCGAGAAGAAGGGCGAAATGTGCCTGGACCCGGTCACATGGCCGGTCGACGTCTACGAAACCGACCTGCGCCAGCAGAAGCTGTACCCGGACGGCGTCGCCGGCCAGATGGCGGCGCTGGCGGCGGCGGGCCTGGCCAGGGGCGAGGACGTCGAATTGCCCGGCACCCTGGCCGGCAGCAAGGTCAAGGCGCGGCGCTATACGATGGCCGATGCCGCCAGGCCCTACCTGCACGGCGCCGCGGGGCAGCCGCCGCGCCTGTGCTGGGGCCGCAAGTCGCTGGACAAGGTGGTGCGCTGGGCCGATCCGGCCAAGGCGGGCGACCACGAGGAGTCCAGCGTGATCTATACCTACCGGCTGTCGGACGTGGCCCCCTGGGCCAGGACGCCGCAGGTCAAGGAAGCGTTCCCGGTCCTGGGCCGGACCGTCGACGGCGAACGCACGCAGCAGGAAAAGCTGTACGTCAGGTCGACGCCGCAGGGGTGGCAGGCGCTCGGCCTGAACGGCTGAGCAGCGCCGCCGCCGAATCCCCATGGCGCACCACCTCGGTGCGCCTGCCCGCGCCGCCTACGGCAGCTCGGTCGCCATTTCCGGCGCCAGCCGATTGATCACGCTGTAGTTGATGGCTGTCCACCACTCCGAGCCTTCGCCCTCGAGCGCCGCCAGCGAGGCGGCGATGGCCGGGTAGTCGGCGCCGACCAGGTAATCCTCGACGTCGTTGAGCGATGCGAACGACAGCACCGAGACGGCATCGATGCGGCTGCCTTCGGGGTCTTTCTGGGTCGAGCCGATGTTGTGCAGCTGGGCGTAGCGGCGCACCAGCTCGCGCGTGCCGGGCTGGCCCAGTACCAGCGGCGCGTGCTCGCGCAGCAGCCGGTGCTGGAACACCTCGCGCGACATGCCGGGAGCGCGCATGTGGATCATCACCAGGCTGACCGGGTCGCGGTGGCGCGCGCTCGGCACCAATATGTATTCGCGGGTGATTTCGCGCGTCACCATGCGGAAGGCGACTTGCTCGTCGGCCACGATGCGCTTGTCGAATTTTTCCTGGCCCAGCGTGCGCTCGATGTCCGCCTCGTCGGCATAGGCGATGTAGGCGAAGCCGTCCCAGCGTGGACGCCGGTAGGCGGGCACGTGCTTTTCGGGATCGGACGGCAGCCGGCCGTCGCCGTCGACCATGGCCCGGTAGGGCGGCGGGAAGGAGGAGGAGGGGCCGGATGCCACGCGGTGTACCTGGTCGTAGCGCAGCACGGCCGCGGACGAACTGCCCGGCTCGTCCCAGGCAAACTTCGGGCCGTGTACCTTGCGCCAGTATTCGTCCCAATGCTCGTACGCCAGGTTGGGGTCGCCTTCCAGCGCCAGCGCATGCGGGCGCCAGTTCGGAAAGTGCACCTCGTGGCCGTGCCGGCTTTTGGAGGCGCCGGCATCCTGCGGGCGTTCGCCGCGTGCGGTGTCGTCGACGCGGCTGACGAAGGTCGGCGTGACGATCAGGGGCTTGGCACTGGAGGCCCTGGTAGCGCCCAGCGGCGGGCGGTGCTGGTTGTCGGTGCGGTCGAAATCGGTCGTCATGGGGCATCTTTCTGCTGGTGGAAGCGGAACGATACGTCCGGACGGGCGGACGCTCCGTGCGCTGCTGCACCCATGCTGCCGTAGCAGCGCTTGCATCGATCGCGCCAGGGCGCGATGCAGGTGTGGTTTATACGCGTCCATCGCGTCGCTTGAAGCCGAATCATCCGGCGTCGGTCTGGGCGGCATCAAGGTCGTGCGCACTCGCCCGGCATGCCGGCCGGCGACCGGCAGAATGCAGGGACATGCCGGACCCAATCCGAGGAGATCGCGATGCCGTTCCATCCTGCGCGCTTGTTCCTGCTGTCCCTGTTCATCGGCCTGCTGGTCGGCCCGCTTGCCGCCTGCAACCGCGGCGACGGCGCGCCCGGCGCCAGCGGTCCGGTCCAGCCCCAGCCGCCGGCACCGGCCGTCGGCACCCTGGTCGTGACGATCGACAATCTTCCTCCAGGCACGCCCGCATTGGTGCGGGTCAGCGGTCCGGACGGTTTTGCGCGCGACCTGGGCGCCACCCAGACCGTGACCGGACTCCAGCCCGGCAGCTACGCGATCACGGCCAGACCGGTGGTGGCCGGCGGCCAGACCTGGATGCCGTCCAGCGCCAGCCAGCAGGTCCTGGTCGGCGCCGGCGACACTGCCGGCGCCACCGTGCGCTATGCGGTCAACGACGTGGCGCTGGCGCTCACCCGCATCGCCACCGGCCTGACCGAACCCGTGTACCTGAGCGCACCGCCCGGCGACACGCGCCAGTTCATCGTCGAGCGGGCAGGCCGCATCCTGGTCATGCAGGACGGCGTGCTCCAGGCCCAGCCCTTCCTCGACATCCGTACCCGCATCGATCCCGTCGTGGACGGCCTGATGTCGATCGCCTTCGATCCGGGCTTTGCCGACAACGGCCATTTCTATGTCTACCGCACCGATCTCGATCGCAACATCGTGCTCGAGCGCTATACGGTGGCCTGCCATTGCAACGCGGCCGACCCCGATTCGGCCCTGACCCTGCTGCGCATTCCGCATCCGGATGCCCTGATCCATTACGGCGGCCAGGTCGCCTTCGGCCCCGACGGCTACCTGTATGTGTCGACCGGGGACGGCGGTGTCGCCAACGACGCGCCAGGCAATGCCCAGAACCTCGGGTCGCTGCTGGGCAAGCTGCTGCGCCTGGACGTCGGCGCCGCCACCGTGGCCGAGCCGTACCGGATTCCGCCCTCGAATCCTTACCTGGGCCAGCCGGGCAGGCGGCCCGAGATCTGGGCGTCCGGGCTGCGCAACCCATGGCGTTTCAGCTTCGATACGCGTGCCGCAGCCGGCGCCAGCCTCTACATCGGCGACGTCGGCCAGATCGCGGTCGAGGAAATCGACCTGGTGCTGGCTTCGCAGGGCGGGCTGAACTATGGCTGGAACCGCATGGAAGGCAGCACCTGCTACCTGGCCCAGGACTGCGACCGCAGCGGTCTCACCTTGCCGGTCGTCGAATACGTCCACACCGCGGCGCTCGATACCCCTTGCGCGGTCACCGGCGGCTACGTGTATCGCGGCACGGCGATCCCGGAACTGGCCGGGCGCTACTTCTATACCGATTACTGCGCCGGCTTCCTGCGCAGCTTCTACGCCTACGGCACCGAGGTGTATGAGCAGCGCGAATGGAGCGTCCCCCGTCTCGGCCTGGTCACGTCCTTCGGCCAGGATGGGAAAGGCGAGCTGTACATGATCACGCTGACCGGCGACGTCTGGAAAATCGTCAGGGCCGCGCCCTGACCAACACTACTGGCTTCAGCCGCAACAACGGCATTGTCTGCTCCTGCGCAGCCGATGCCGTTTGCTGTTTTACAACAGCAAAGGGTTTACCCATACCGCATATGCATAGGACCACTATCAGTCCAGCGGTCTGCCACAGCCCGTTATCCCAGCGCCCCTCACCATCCTAGAGCAGACCACTTGTGGAAACGGTTCCATTGCGGTGCAACATTGCCGTAATGGCATAGAAAAACACCAATAAATTGGTAGTGATCTGGTATCAACCCCTTGTATATTGAACGCAGATTGGTGCTATCGCCGATAGTCCAGTCCGGCAAGCATTACCTCAGAAACGAAACGGTCACCAAAGAAGCCACTCAAGGGGGAAGCAATGAAAGATTCGAAGGCAGCAGCCGGCAAGCGCCAGGGAGCACATTTCCATACCACGCTGACGCCGACGGCCTGCGCCGTCGCGCTGCTGGTGCTGGGCGCAGCCAATCCTGCGTCGGCGCAGCAGACGGCGCCCGACGATGCGCCGGTCAATACGGTCGTGGTGTCCGGCATCCGTGCTTCCCTGCAGCAGTCGCTGGCGGTCAAGCGCAACGCTGCCTCGAACGTCGAAGTCATCACTGCCGAAGACGTGGGCAAGATGCCGGACAAGAACGTGGCCGACTCGCTGCAGCGCCTGCCGGGCGTGAACATCAGCTCCTCGGCGGCCGGTTCCGGCGGCTTCGACGAGAACGACCGCGTCAGCCTGCGCGGCACCGCGCCCAGCCTGACCCAGACCACCATCAACGGCCATGCGCTGTCCTCGGGCGACTGGTTCGTGCTCGACCAGATCGGCGGCGCCGTCGGCCGCAGCGCCAGCTATTCGCTGCTGCCGTCCGAGATCGTCGGCCAGGTGGTCGTCCACAAGACCCCGACCGCCGACCTGATCGAGGGCGGGGTGTCCGGCACCGTCGACGTCATCACCCGCAAGCCGCTCGACTTCCGCCAGCCGCTGTCCTTCGAGGCGTCGGTGCAGGCCGTGCACTCGACGCTGGCCAAGCAGACCGACCCGCAGTTCAGCGCGCTGGTCAACTGGAAGAACGCATCGAACACCTTCGGCGTGCTGCTGCAGGGCTTTTCCGAGAAGCGCAGCCTGCGCCGCGACGGCCAGGAACTGCTGCAGTGGGCCCAGATCGCACCAGGCAGCAAGATCGCCGGCGCCCATCCGGACCTGGCCAACGTCTGGTATCCGCGCCTGATCGGCTCTTCGCTGTTCGAGCAGGAGCGCCACCGCAAGGGCGGCCTGCTCGACCTGCAGTTCAAGCCGAGCCGCGACTTCTCGCTCGACGCCACTTACTTCACGTCGAAACTGGACGCGTCGAACTACAACCGCAACTACATGACCGACATGCTGGGTTCGGGCGTGATCGGCGGCGACGTCGCGCCGGACGCCTACACGGTGCGCAACGGCACCCTGACCTCGGCTTCCTGGGCCAACCGCGGCACCGCCGCCGCACCGCTGCGCTACGGCATCGTCGACAACATCAACCGCGAAGGCGCCTACGCCAAGACCCAGTTCTTCGACCTGGCCGGCAAATGGCGCGCGACCAACGCGCTCGAGCTGAGCGCCAAGGCCGGCAAGACGCGCGGCACCGGCGCCACCCCGGCGCAGGGCGTGTACGAGGGCGACATCAACAACTCGGGCGTGAGCTACCAGCTGAATGGCCTGGGCAATCCGGCCACCGTCAAGTTCCCGAGCATTAACACGGCGAATTTCACCGGCACCATCCTGGACTGGGTGTTCGGCGCCTCGCCGGCGACCACCTTCGATGAGGAGAAATATGCGCAGATCGACGCCGCCTTCCGCCTCGACGCCGGCCCGCTGCGCGAGATCAAGTTCGGCTTGCGCGGCACCGACCACGCCCGCAGCAACCTGGAAGTGTCGCAGGGCCCGAACTGGGCCAACACCAGCCCGGGCACGGCCGACACCAACCCGGCCTGGAACGGCACTACCTACCCGGGCGACTACGCCAGCGACCTGGGCGGCGACTTCCCGCGCAACGTGTGGCAGCTCGACCCCCGCATCCTGACCGAGTGGGCCAACCTGCACTCGAACCGCGACGTCAGCCGCACCTATTACCCGGACATGTTCAACCTGAAGGAGAAGACCAAGGCGCTGTACGTCTCGGGTGACTTCGAGGGCGAGGCCTGGAGCGGCAATGCCGGCGTGCGCATCGTGCGCACCGAGGGCACCTCGAACGGCTACCAGATCCTGCCGAACCAGCTCCCGGGCGGCAACCTGCCGGCCTTCCCGTGGGGCGGCTTCGTGCAGCAGACCTCGGTCGAGAACAACAGCACCTATGCGCTGCCGAGCGCCAACGTCAAGTTCGACGTCAACAAGGACGTGGTGGCGCGCCTGGGCGTGTCGCGCACCATGACCCGGCCGGACTTCGGCGCCCTGGGCGGCACCGTCACGCTGACCGACGAGAACCACACCGGCAACGGCGGCAACGCGAAACTCAAACCCGTCATCTCGAACAACATCGACGCCACCGTGCAGTGGTATTTCGCGCCGCGCGCACTGGCATCGGTCGGCCTGTTCTACATGGACCTGCGCAACTACGTCGGCTACGGCCAGACCACCGGCACCTTCATCGACAGCCGCGCCTCGCAGCAGAGCGGGCAGGGCGTGTTCGCCACCTACGCCATCACCTCGCCGATCAACGTCGACGCCAGCGTCAAGGGCGCCGAGTTCAACCTGCAGCTGCCGCTGGGCGCGGGCTTCGGTACCGACGCCAACCTGACGCTGGCCGATTCCAAGCAGGACTTCGGCACCTGTCCGGCGACCCAGAACGTCACCAGCTCGGACCCGTGCGACATGCTGGGCGCGTCCAAGGTCACCGCCAACATCGGCGCCTTCTACGAGAACGAGCGCTTCAATGCGCGCATCGGCTACGCTTGGCGCTCGTCCTACCTGGCGGCCCAGGACCGCGGCACGCCGATGTACCAGGATGCCGTCGGCCAGCTGTCGGCGTCGGTGAACTGGAACATCACCAAGGCCATCACCCTGACCGCCAGCGGCCAGAACCTCAACAACCCGGTCCTGAAGAACTACGTCTACAACAAGGACCAGCCGCGCAGCTTCTACGTGAACGGCGCGCAGTACTACCTGGGCGTGCGTATCAAGTACTGATATCAAGTATTAATATCAGGTACCGATGCGCGAATACACCCACGTCGATGCCGCGCTGCTGCACGGCGAGATCGTCCCAAGGGCGGCGCCGGCCGTACTGCGCGGCGTCGCCGCCGGCTGGTCCGCCGTCCAGCGCGCCCGCGCCTCGCCCGAGGCGGTCTGCGACTACCTGCTGGCCTGCGACAGCGGCCAGCCGGTCGACGCGCTGCTGCTGGCGCCGGGCGAGAAGGGGCGCCTGTTCTACGGCCCCGGCATGGACGGCTTCAACTTCGCCCGGCGCCGGTTGCCGGTCTCCCAGGTGATCGAGCAGCTGGCGCGCTATTCGCAGTTTGCCGATCCGCCCTCGGTGGCGGTGCAGAGCGCGCTGGTCGAGTCCTGCCTGCCGCGCTTCGGGCAGGAGAACCGGCTCGACGGCTTGCTTGGCGAGTTCGATGCGCCTGCGCGGATATGGATCGGCAACGCCATCGTCACGCCGGCCCATTTCGACGAGTCGGACAACATCGCCTGCGTGGTCGCCGGCCGCCGCCGCTTCACGCTGTTCCCGCCGGAGCAGGTCGGCAACCTGTACATCGGCCCGCTGGATTACGCCCCCACGCCGACGCCGATCAGCATGGTCGATTTCAGCGCGCCCGACCTGGAACGCTTTCCGCGCTTTGCGCGCGCGCTGGAGGCGGCGCTGGTGGCCGACCTGGGGCCGGGCGACGCCATCTACATTCCGCCGCTGTGGTGGCACCACGTGCAGTCGAGCGCGCCCCTGAGCATCCTCGTCAACTACTGGTGGAAACCGGCACCTCAGCAGGGCAAACCGCCGCAGCCTACGCCGATGCAGGCCCTGACGGTCGCCATGGATGCGCTGCGCGCCCTGCCGCCGGCGCAGCGCCAGGCCTGGGCCGCGCTGTTCGGCCATTACGTCTTCGATGCCGGCGTCGATCCGGCTGCCCATATCCCCGCGCACAGTCAGGGTGTGCTTGCCAAGGTCCGACCGCCATGAAACGAACGATCCTCGCCGCATTGCTGGGCGCCTCCGCGCTGGCCCATGCCGCCCCGGCCTTCGTCGCCGGTCCCTACCAGTTGCTGGCGCTGAGCAGCGGCGCGGCGCAGCCGATCCCGCACGGTACCCTGACCTGGGCCTTCGCCACCGGCGAATGCGGCGACGAGATCTGGCACGACCAGGACGGCCGGCAGGTCGCGGCGCGCAACGTGGCGGCGTTCGTCAAGGCCGGCAGACCCTACATCGTCTCGACCGGCGGCGCCGAGCACAAGTTCACCTGCGCCGGCGCCGCCGGCATGGAGCGCTTCATCGCGCGCTACGATTCGCCGCAGCTGGTCGGCATCGACTTCGACATCGAGGATGGCCAGAGTCCGGCACAGGTGGACGCCCTGATGGCCGCCATCCGGGATGCGCAGCGGCGCCGTCCGCATCTGCGCTACAGTTTCACGGTCGCCACGCACGCGGCCGCCGACGGCAGCCTGGCCAGCCTGAACCCGCTCGGCGAAAGCATCCTGGCCGCGGTCAGGCGCCATGGCGTGCAGGATGCGGTGTTCAACCTGATGGTCATGGATTACGGTCCGGCCGCGCCGAACGTCTGCGTGGTGGAGGACGGCGCGTGCGCCATGGGCCGCTCGGCGCTGCAGGCGGCGCACAACATGCACGCCAAGTACGGCATCCCCTACGAGCGCATCGCGCTGACGGCGATGATCGGCATGAACGACGTGGTGTCGAACGTGTTTTCGGTCACTGACGCGCGCACCATGGTGGACGGGGCGCGCACGCTGAAGCTGGCCGGAGTGCATTACTGGTCGCTGGGGCGGGACAAGCCGTGCGGAAAACCCATGACGGCGGCCAGCGACGCCTGCAGCGGCGTCGATGCGGCGGCCGGGGCATTCGATGCCGTGTTGTCCCTGGACCGTTAATTTCCACCTGCATCCTTAGCACGTCGCAGAGCGAATCGCTCAAACAGGTCCCAGCGCGTCCACCGGGGCGCTTCTGGAAACCCTGGGCGCCTGCATCGGAATCAGCTGCGACAGCACGGCCACCGGCACTGCCGCCGCCATCACCCACAGGAAGAAATGCTGGTAGCCCAGCGCCAGCTGGATGTCGCCACTAACGTACTTGAACAACGAAAAGCCGAGCTGCATGATGCCGGTCGCAAAGGCGTAGTGCGCGGTCTGGTACTTGCCCGGCGCGACTACCTGCATCATGTACAGGATCAGGCCGACGAAGCCGAAGCCGTAGCCGAACATTTCGGCCGACAGCGCCGTGCCGATGACGGCCAGGCTGTCCGGCTGCGCCATCGACAGGTAATAGAAGACGGCGTTCGGCAGGTTGACCGCCAGGATCAGCGCCAGCATCGCCCGTTTCAGGCCCAGCCGCGCGGTGAAGTAGCCGCCGGCCACGCTGCCGGCGATGAAGGCGACCGTGCCGACGGTGCCGTACACGGCGCCCACCTCCATGGTCGACAGTCCCAGGCCGCCCAGGTGGCGTGCCTCGCGCAGGAACAGCGGGCCGATGGTCTGCACCTGGGCCTCGCCGGCGCGGAACAGGATGATGAACAGGATCGCGACCCAGATCCCGGGCTTCCTGAAGAATGCGGCGATCACTTCCCACAGCGTGCCGGCGATCGCCGCGGCATTGGTGCCGACTGCCAGCGTGTTCCGGGCCGGCGGCAGCGCCCAGCTGTTGTACAGGCCGAGCGCGACCATCATCGCCGCGACGATGCAGAACACGACCGTCCAGGCCGGCGCCACGCCCATGGTCTTTTCCAGCCAGCCGCCCAGCAGCAGCAGGCCGCTGGCCGAGATGAAGCGGCCGGCATTGAAGAAGGTGCCGGTCCAGCCGGCGTAGCGCGCCTGGCCGGTGGCGTCGAGGCTGGCGATGTACAGGCCGTCGCAGGCGACGTCGTGGGTGGCCGAACAGATCGCGACCAGCGTCAGCATGGCGACGCAGGCGCCGAACCAGAAGGGCAGCTGCAGCGCCAGCCCGACCAGGCCGAGACAGACGCCGCCGATCAGCTGGAAGCTGACCACCACCAGCTTCTTGCTGGGCGCCAGTTCGAGGAAAGGACTCCACAGCGGCTTGAAGATCCAGGCCGACATGATGGCGGCGGTCCAGTGGCCGATGGCGTCGTTGGCCAGGCCCATGCTCTTCAGCATCTGGGCGGCCACGATCGCGACGGCGTAGAAGGGCAGGCCCTGGGCAAAGTACAGGCTCGGCACCCAGCGCAGCGGGCTGTGAGGCGACGGATTCGTGTTGCTGTCCGCCGGCGCGCTCACCGGCGCACCTCGGCCACGTATTCGTAGTAGTCGCTGCGGCAGTACGAGTGGGTCAGCTCGACCGCGGCGCCGCTGTCCAGGTAGCTGACGCGGGTGATGTGCAGCATGGCGGCGCCGGGTTCGATGCCGGCCAGGCGCGCCTGTTCGGCACTGGCGTTGACGGCGCGGATGTGCTGCAGCGCGCGCGACGGAATGGCGCCGCGCTGTTCCAGGTAGCCGTACAGGGAATCGACCACGCCGTGCGGGTCGGGCATGTAGACCGTGGGGATGGTGCTGGTCTCGATCGCCATGACGACGTTGTCGGCGGTGCGCAGGCGCTTCAGGCGCGCCACCGGCATCCCGGGCGACACGCCCAGCGACAGCAGCTCGAGCGGGGTGGCCATGCCGACTTCGCGCTGCAGCCAGCGCGAGCCGGCGGTGAAGCCGCGCTGCTTGAGTTCTTCGGAAAAGCTGGTCAGGCGCGACAGCGGCTGTTCCAGCTTGGGCGTGATGTAGGTGCCGGACCCGCGCCGGCGCGTCAGCATGCCGCGCTCGCACAGCATGTCGATCGCCTTGCGTGCGGTGACGCGCGAGATGTCGAGCATCTCGGACAGCGTGCGTTCGGAGGGCAGCGCCTCGTTGGCGCGCCAGTCGCCGCTGATGATGCCGCTGGAGAGCTTGTTGGCGACCTGGATGTAGAGCGGCGTGCCGCTGTTGGCATCGGGCCGGAAATCGGCGAGTTGCGCGAGCACCGTCATATTTGATTGCCTGACTGTTCTATTGATTAGCTGTCAACGACCAAGTCCGCAGACTATAGGTTGGCAAGGTTTCCATGTCAACAGGTATTTAAGTGGTATTGCCGGGGTGGTCCGGCGCCCCGTGGCGCTGGGATGGCCGGCGGCAGGTGGTCTGGTCCCGCTCCCGTACGGAGACGGGTCAGATGCGGTCCAGGGGCAGTGCCAGCAGGAACGTGGTGCGCGCCGGATTGCTGTCGACGGTGATGCTGCCGCCATGCTGTTCCGCCACCGTGCGCACGTAGGGCAGGCCGATGCCCCATCCGGCAATGCCGCGTTCGCCGTCGCCGCGCGCGCGCCGGAACAGCTGGAAAATGGCTTCGGTCTGGTCCTCGGGAATCGGCGGTCCCGCGTTGCTCACGGCAATGACGGCGGCACCGTCTTTTGCGTAGACAGCGACGTCGATCGGGGTCTCCCTGGTGCTGTACTTCACTGCGTTGTTGAGCAGGTTCTCGACGGCGCGGCGAATCGCCTCGGCAT
>Ga0308160_10001537_pt1 | contig 31903 bp, 26 predicted proteins | sample PhyFR1_FD_201036 | JGI IMG/M metagenome (GOLD analysis project Ga0308160, IMG submission 201036) | Phyllosphere microbial communities from UC Gill Tract Community Farm, Albany, California, United States - DLSLF.R1 | ecosystem: Host-associated > Plants > Phyllosphere > Unclassified | place: USA... | reverse complement strand
CCAGGCGGGCGGCGACGTTGTCGATGTCTTTGCGGAGGAGTTGGATGTCTATCATTGTCGGCTTCTGCGAGGCGTATGTCGAAAACGCAATTGTACCAAGGGGGCAGCGTTTCCAAAGCGTGATTTATATCGCCACCGGAAGCGCTGCCCGGGGATCGCTTCAGTCCTCGCCGCTGCGCGCGTCGTCGTCGAGCTGGCGCAGGAAGGCCAGCTTGTCCGCCACCTTGGCCTCGACCCCGCGCGGCACCGGCTGGTACCAGCGCGGTTCCGGCATGCCGTCGGGCAGGTAGGTTTCGCCGGCGGCATAGGCATTCGGCTCGTCGTGGGCATAGCGGTAGGCGTGGCCATAGCCCAGCTCCTTCATGAGCTTGGTCGGCGCATTGCGCAGGTGCACCGGCACCTCGCGCGACTTGTCCTTGCGGACAAACGCCATGGCTGCGTTGAAGGCGTTGTAGCCGGCATTGCTTTTCGCGGCGATGGCGAGGTAGACCACGGCCTGGCCCAGCGCCAGTTCGCCCTCGGGCGAGCCGAGCCGCTCGTAGGTGGTGGCGGCATCGTTGGCGATTTGCAGGGCACGCGGGTCGGCCAGGCCGATGTCTTCCCAGGCCATGCGCACGATGCGGCGCGACAGATACTTGGCGTCGGCGCCGCCGTCGAGCATGCGGCACAGCCAGTAGAGGGCCGCGTCCGGATGCGAGCCGCGCACCGATTTGTGCAGGGCCGAGATCTGGTCGTAGAAATTGTCGCCGCCCTTGTCGAAGCGGCGCGAATTCAGCGTGAGCGCGTTGTCGACAAACTCGCCGCTGATAGTGGTGATGCCCGAGGTCTCGGCCGAGGTCTTGGTCTGCTCGAGCAGGTTCAGGAAGCGGCGCGCGTCGCCGTCGGCATAGCCGACCAGGGTGTTGACGGCCACCTCGTCGAAGCTCAGGTGCTTCAGCACCCTTTCCTGCGCGCGCTTCAGGAGCTGGCGCATCTCGTCGTCGTCCAGGGCCTTCAGCACATACACCTGAGAGCGCGACAGCAGCGCCGAGTTCACCTCGAACGAGGGATTCTCGGTGGTGGCGCCGATCAGCGTGACCAGGCCGGACTCGACGAACGGCAACAAGGCATCCTGCTGCGACTTGTTGAAACGGTGGATCTCGTCGATGAACAGGATCGTGTGCTTGCCGCGCGCCAGGTACTGCTCGGCCTGCTCGACGGCGGCGCGGATGTCCTTCACACCCGACAGCACGGCCGACAGGGCGATGAATTCGCAGTCGAAGGCGTAGGCCGTCAGACGCGCCAGCGTGGTCTTGCCGACGCCGGGCGGGCCCCACAGGATCATCGAGTGCGGCTTGCCGGACTTGAAGACCAGGTTGAGCGGCTTGCCGGGGCCGAGCAGGTGGCTCTGGCCGATCACCTCGTCGATGGTGCGCGGGCGCAGGGCTTCGGCCAGCGGCGCCGCGGGTTCGTGCTTGAAGAGGTCATCCACGGCAGGCTCCCGATGGGCACGCGTGAATGGAAACATGGTGCGTATGGTTGTGCATGCAGCTAGTGTAGCCGATGCCTGCCGGCGCCGCGAAGCGCACGGCATGCGTGGCGGCGCGCACCCGTCCGGTCAATCGCTCAATTGTTGATGACGTCCGCGCCCTTCGGCATCTCGAACTTGAACTGCTGGGCGCCGAGCGACGGGTTGCGCTGGAAGTTGGTGAACTTCAGCACCGAGGTCTGGCCGAAGGTGTCCTTCAGTTCCATCGCCTGCGGAATGCCGTCGCGCAGGCCGATGCTGATTTGCTCGAAGGTGGTGTCGCGCGCCTTGGGAACGGCGTTCAGCCATTCCAGGCCATCGCGCGTGCCGGCTTCCGAGAGCGTGAAATTCTTTTCCAGGTCGTTGCTGCCGAACAGGATGGCGGCCGGCGAGGAGCCGAGGGCGTTGCCGAGCTTCTTGACCGTGACCTGGTTCAGGTCCTTGTCGTAGATGTAGAGCTGGTCGCCGTCGGCTTGCAGCAATTGCTCGTAGGGCTTCTGGTAGTTCCAAATGAACTTGCCGGGACGGGCGAAGACGAAGCTGCCGCTCGAGGCGGGGGTGGCCTTGGCGTTGGCGGATTTGCGCTGCTGTTGCTGGGTGAATTCGCCTTTGGCGGATTTGGTGCCGGAGACGAAGGATTTGAATTGGTCGAGGGCGGCGGCGTGGGCAGAACCGGCGGCGCACAGGGCCAGGGTGGCGCTGGCGATCAGGGTGGCGAGCTTGTTTTTCATGTTCTTCTTCATCGTGATCCTTTTAGCTTTTGGTTTGCGTGGGTTGGACGCGTGGACGGGAAACCCGTCCACCCTACGAAACCCAAACGAGCCAGGTTATTCGGCGCTGGTGGCGGGCACGAGGATGTCGCGGTTGCCGTTCGATTGCATCGGCGAGACCACGCCGCTTTGCTCCATCTGCTCGAGCAGGCGGGCGGCGCGGTTGTAGCCGATGCGCAGGTGGCGCTGGACCAGCGAGATCGAGGCGCGGCGGTTCTTCAGCACGACCTGTACCGCCTGGTCGTACATGGCGTCGGACTCGCCGCCGCCTTCGCCGGCCACGGCATCGCCGCCGGCGCCGCCCTCTTCCAGCGTGCCGCCTTCCAGGATGCCTTCAATGTAATTCGGCTCGCCCGTCGATTGAAGATGTTTTACAACTCGATGCACTTCCTCGTCCGAGACGAAGGCGCCGTGCACGCGCACCGGCAGGCCGGTGCCCGGCGGCATGTAGAGCATGTCGCCCATGCCGAGCAGGGTTTCGGCGCCCATCTGGTCGAGAATCGTGCGCGAGTCGATTTTCGACGAGACCTGGAACGCGATGCGGGTCGGGATGTTGGCCTTGATCAGGCCGGTAATCACGTCGACCGACGGGCGCTGGGTCGCCAGGATCAAGTGGATCCCGGCGGCGCGCGCCTTTTGCGCGATACGGGCGATCAGTTCTTCCACCTTCTTGCCGACCACCATCATCAGGTCGGCCAGCTCGTCGATGATGATGACGATCGTCGGCAGCTTGTCCAGCGGCTCGGGATTGTCGGGCATGATCGAGAACGGGTTCGGGATGTGCTCCTCGCGCTTGGCCGCGTCCGCGATCTTGGTGTTGTAGCCGGCCAGGTTACGCACGCCCAACTTGGACATCAATTTGTAGCGGCGCTCCATCTCGTTCACGGCCCAGTTCAGGGCGTGGCCGGCCTGGCGCATGTCGGTCACCACCGGCGCCAGCAGGTGCGGGATGCCTTCGTACACCGACATTTCCAGCATCTTCGGGTCGATCAGGATCAGGCGGACGTCGGCCGGGTCGGATTTGTACAGCAGCGACAAAATCGTGGCGTTGATGCCGACCGACTTACCGGAACCGGTGGTACCTGCCACCAGCAGGTGCGGCATCTTGGCCAAATCGGCCACCACCGGCTTGCCGGCGATGTCCTTGCCCAGGGCCACGGTCAGGTTCGAGGCGCTGTCGTTATAGACCTTGGAGCCGACGATTTCCGTCAGGCGCACGATCTGGCGCTTCGGGTTCGGCAATTCCAGCGCCATGTAGTTCTTGCCGGGGATGGTCTCGACCACGCGGATCGAGGTCAGCGACAGCGAACGCGCCAGATCCCTTGCCAGGTTCACGATCTGGCTGCCCTTGACGCCGGTGGCCGGCTCGATTTCATAGCGGGTGACGACCGGGCCCGGATAGGCGGCCACGACCGCGGCTTCGACGCCGAAGTCCGACAGTTTCTTTTCGATCAGGCGGCTCGTAAATTCCAGCACATCGACGCCCACGGTTTCCTGGGCCGGCGGCGGTTCGTCAAGCAGGGCCAGCGGCGGCAGGGTCGAGTCGCCCGGCAAGTCGCGGAACAGCGGGGTCTGCTGCTCCTTGACGGCGCGCTCGCCCTTCGGCACCGAGACCATCTGTGGTTCGATCTTGATCGGCGGCAGGCTCGGCTCGAGCCCGCTCGCCGGCGCGCGCGGCGCGGCAGGCGTTTTTGGCGCGGGCGGCGGCGCGCTGTCGGCGAAGTCGTCGTCCAGGTCGATGTAGTCCGGTACCTCGTCCGGCTCCAGGCGCGGCTCCTTCTGGACTGGGCGCGCCGGCGCCGTGGCGGCCGTCTTGCCGAGTTCCAGCTGCGGCTCGGCGCGCGCTGGCGCCGGGTGTTTCTCCACATGCTTGGCACGCTCGGTCACCACGACCTCGTCGCGCTTGACGGTGGCCACCTCGCCCTGGCGCCGGTCTTCGCCGGCCTCCATGCGCAGGCGGAACCAGTCCAGCGCGGTCTCGACGGTCTCGCCGATGCGCTCGGCCACGGCCAGCCAGGACACCTGGAAGAACAGCGAAAAGCCCAGGCCGAACAGCAGCAACAGGAGCAGGGTCGCGCCGGTGAAGCCGAAGGCGATCTGCGACGCATGGCCGAGCAATTGCCCCAGCACGCCGCCGGGCGCGCGCGGCAAATCGACGTCCCAGGACCACATGCGCAGGTATTCCAGGCCGACACTGCCGGCGAACATCAGGGCGAAGCCGATCCAGCGGATGATGAATTCATCCTGGTGCTCGGGCTCGCGCGGCGCCGGGTCGCTGTCTTTCAGGCGGCGCCAGCCGCGCCAGACGGCGCGCAGGAACAATACGCCCCACCACCAGGCGGAAAAGCCGAAGATAAACAGCAGCAGGTCGGCCAGCCAGGCGCCGGCCTTGCCGCCCAGGTTGGCGATGGCCGGCACGGTGTTCGCGTGCGACCAGCCCGGGTCGGCCTTGTTATAGCTGAGCAGGATCAGGACGAAATACAGGAAGGCGACCGCCATGGCGATCCAGCGCGCTTCCAGCAGCAGGCGCGCAAGCCTGCCGGGCAGCGGGGCGCGGCCGGCCGTGTTGCGGGGGACGTTCGGGGGAGGTGCGGGACTCTTCTTGCTCATGCTGCGTGGTGCATTCATCTTCGCGATTGCGGAATCCATGCATTCTAAGCCATATATTGCTGGGACGGCCTCATCATTCATGCTCGTGCGCATCATCGTCTATAATTTGCGTCGTATTCGGCGAAGCATTGCCGGCCTTGATTCCGGGCGTCCCGCCCCCAGTTTCGTTTTTTTCCACATCAATATTCCCGCTCCCATGACCACTAAGAAACACGCCAAAGTCCTCATCCTCGGTTCCGGTCCTGCCGGCTACAGCGCCGCCGTGTACGCCGCGCGCGCCAACCTGCAGCCGATGCTGGTGACCGGCGTCGAGCAAGGCGGGCAATTGATGACCACCACCGACGTGGAAAACTGGCCGGGCGATCCGCTGGGCGTGCAAGGCCCGGAACTGATGGCGCGCCTGCTCCAGCACGCCGAGCGCTTCAACACCGAGATCGTGTTCGACCACATCCACACGACCTACCTGAACGAAAAGCCGATCCGCCTGGTCGGCGACTCGCACGAATTCACCTGCGACGCCCTGATCATCGCCACCGGCGCCTCGGCCCAGTACCTCGGCCTGGAATCGGAGCAAGCCTTCATGGGCCGCGGCGTGTCGGCCTGCGCCACCTGCGACGGCTTCTTCTACCGCAACCAGGAAGTGGCGGTCATCGGCGGCGGCAACACCGCGGTCGAGGAAGCCCTGTATTTGGCCGGCATCGCCTCGAAGGTGACCTTGATCCACCGCCGCGACAAGTTCCGCGCCGAGCCGATCCTGGTCGACCGCCTGATGGCCAAGGTTGCCGAAGGCAAGATTGCACTGGAACTGAACCACACCCTGGACGAAGTCGTGGGCGACCAAAGCGGTGTGACCGGCCTGAAGCTCAAATCCACCGACGGCAGCACCGGCAAGGACCTGACCGTGCACGGCCTGTTCGTGGCGATCGGCCACAAGCCGAACACCATGATCTTCGAAGGCCAGCTCGACATGCACAACGGCTACATCAAGACCCGCAGCGGCACCGAAGGCATGGCCACCGCTACCAGCGTACCGGGCGTGTTCGCCGCCGGCGACGTGCAGGACCACATCTACCGCCAGGCGATCACCAGCTCGGGCACCGGTTGCATGGCCGCGCTCGACGCCCAGCGTTATTTGGAAGCCCTGGGCGATTAAGGAGCACGGAAGCAAAGATGGCAGGCATGAAGGACTTTGCTGACCTGAAATCCTTGCGCGACGCGCTCAAGGAAGAAGAACGCCTGCGCGCCATCGAGCAGGCGGCGCGCGAACGGCGTGAACGCGCTGCACGCGAACGCGCCGTGGAATTTCGCGGCGCGATGGACGGCGTGACCCCGATCCCGGAATCGGACCGCTACGTCTACCGCCCGGTGCAGGAAGCCCTGCTGCGCGCCTCTCCGGCCGAGCGGCGCCGCCTGAGCCAGGAAGAAGACGATGCCCTGGTGCTGCAGGAATCGCTGTCCGATTTGTTCGACGTCGACGGCCTGCTCGACGACGACCCCACCCTCAGTTATGCGCGCGACGGCGTCGGGCCCGATGTCGTGAAAAAGCTGCGCAAGCGCCACTGGCCCATCCAGGACGAACTCGACCTGCACGGCATGACGCGCGATACCGCGCGCGGCCAGGTTGGCGACTTCTTGCGCCGCTGCCTGCGCCGCGGGGTGCGCTGCGTGCGCATCATCCACGGCATCGGCTACGGCTCGCCGGGCGGCGAACCGGTGCTGCGCTCGGTGGTGCACAGCTGGCTGGTGCAGTTGGACGAGGTCGTGGCATTTTGCGTGGCGAATCGTGCCGACGGCGGCAACGGCGCCCTGGTCGTGCTGCTCAAGCCCGCACTGGAGCGCTGAACCCCACTTCTGACACTGCCTTGTGTCAAAATCGCCTTATCCGGCGCCCCTCGTGTATTTTGATACTTGCCTGAAACATATCGGTGCGCCCTTCCCCATCGCCGCGTTGTAAAATGCGCACGTAGCCATCCAGCCCCTAACCAGAAGGGAAGACATTGAAGTCGATTCCGGCCGTCCCGATGCCCGCGCCACGCCAGGTCGACCTGGCCAATTGCGCGGATGAACCTATCCATATCCCGGGGTCGATCCAGCCGCATGGCTTCCTCGTGTTCATGGATGCGCAAGGCCGCGTCGAAGGCTGGAGCGCCAATGTGCCCGCCGGGCTGATGGCCGGCCTTGAACTGGGCCGCCCCTACACCGAACTTCCCTTGCCTCCAGCCTGCGCCGAGCTGATCGACGAATGCGCCAGCGCGCTCGCCGAGGGCGAATGCGCGCCGATGGTGGCCGCGGTGACGGTCGACGCGCGTGGCTACGACGCCATCGTGCATGGCGCCAACGGCCGCATTGTCGCCGAATTCGAAACGCGCGACGTGCCGGCCGACGAAGTCGCGCTGTTCGCCGTGCGCGCGCACAGCTCGATCGAACGGGTACGGCGCCAGCGCAACATCGAGGGCTTGCTGGAAACCGCGGTGCGCCAGGTGCGCGACTTCACCGGCTTCGACCGCGTGATGGCCTACCGCTTCCGCGAGGACGACAGCGGCGACGTGGTGGCCGAAGCAAGGCGCGACGACCTGGTGCCCTACCTCGGCCAGCGCTACCCGGCCGGCGACATCCCGGCCCAGGCGCGCCGCCTGTACGTCCTGAACACCCTGCGCATGATCACCGACATCGCGTATACGCCGGTGCCGCTGCTCGGCGCGCCCGGCGCGGCGCCGCTCGACATGAGCTTCGGCGTGCTGCGCAGCGTGTCGCCGATCCATGTCGAATACCTGCAGAACATGGGCATCTGCGCCTCGATGAGCGTGTCGATCGTGATCAACGGCCGCCTCTGGGGCCTGATCGCTTGCCACCACATGGCGCCGAAACTGGTGCCGCATGCGATCCGCATGGCGGCCGACGTGCTGGCCCAGGTCATGGCCTCGACGGTGCAAAGCATCGAGGCGCGCGCCGACGCCGAGCTGGTCGGCCAGTCGGCCCGGGTGCGCACCGCCCTGGTCGAGTCGCTGCTGATCGACGAAGAGCCGCTCGACGCCCTGGCCCACCACGCCGACGACCTGCTGGCCGCGACCCGCTCGCAGGCGCTGGTGGCGGTCCACAACGGCAAGGTCTTCAGCCATGGCCCGATCGAACGCGAGACCGCCGAAGCCATCGTGCGCGCATTGCCGCAAGAGGCGAGCGGCATCGTCACCTACGACGCCCTCGACGAATGGCCGGAGGAGGTGCAGGGCAGCCTGGGAAAGTGGGTTGGCCTGCTGGCCCTGCCCTTCGACCCGCCCGGCGGCGGCTGGTGCCTGCTGCTGCGCACCGAGCAGATCGAGCACGTGTCCTGGGGCGGCCGCCCGGAAAAGACCACGCAGTACGGCCCGCTGGGCGCGCGCCTGACCCCGCGCGGCTCCTTCGATGCCTGGCATGAAACCGTACGCGGCCGCTCGCAACCGTGGGAAGCGGCGGTGCTGGAGAATGCGCGCCTGACCCAATCGGAACTGCTGCGCGCCTCGAACGCGCGGCGCGCGCAAACCGAATCCACGCGCGCCCAGCTGCTGGCCATGCTGGGGCACGACCTGCGCGACCCGCTGCACTCGATTAACATGGCCGGCACCCTGATCGAGCGCGGCAGCACGCAATCGACCCTGGGGCGGCGCATCCAGTCGTCCAGCAACCGCATGCAGCGCCTGATCGGGCAAGTGCTCGACATGAGCCGCATCGACGGCGGCATGGGCCTGGGCATGGTGCTGGCGCCGCTCGATTTGGCGGTGCTGGCCGAGGACGTGATCGACGAGTCGCGCATGGCCTACCCGACCATCGACTACCAGTTCGAGCGTTCCGGCGCGGTGTTCGTGCGCGCCGACGGCGGGCGCCTGGCCCAGGTGCTGACCAACCTGCTGAGCAATGCACGCCACCACGGCGAAGTCGGGCGCCCCATCGTCACCCGCCTGTCCAGCGCCCACGGCTGGTCCGAGCTGAGCGTGGCGAATGCCGGCGCGCCCATCCCGGCCGACCTGGCGACGTCGCTCTTCAATCCCTTCAAGCGCACTTCGCTGCACAATCCGCGCAACCGCACCGGCATGGGCCTGGGGCTGTACATCGCGGCCCAGGTGGTGGGAGAGCACGAAGGCGAGATTGCCTACCGCCAGGAGGGCGACCAGGTGGTGTTCAGCGTGCGCCTGCCGCTGGCCGAGATGGAGCGGGCCGGGCCGACCTGAGCCGACGCTGCCGGCCGATGCTGCCGGCCGGCGTCGCCGGTACGCGGCAGCACAGGCGGGTTCATCCAGCAAACGCCTTCGGTCTTTCGTGGTATCTATTTCTTGTCAAGCAAACGGACGCGGATGCTGGGTAGCCCGCCCCCGCCCTTCTACCAAGCCTTCTCTTTTCGCCTTCTCATTTCTTCTCATTTCCTCTTTTTAATGCTTGTCGGTTTGGGAGGAAGGAAAAGAGAGGGAAAGAGAATAAATGAGTACGGCAAACGAGAACGCTTGGTAGAGGGCGGTAAAAAAGCACCCGGCACCGCAGCTGGACTTGCCAGAAATACAGGGAATACAGTCAACAAGCGCTTCATGGGAACCGCGCTGCATTGCGTATGGCCTGCTGAAACGCACTGCCCTGGTGCGCACGCCGGCTTTGCACGCGGTGCTCTACCGCATTCATCCGCTGGCATGTTAGGCTAGCAACATACGAACAGTCCCTTGCCTGCATGACCCTCATCAAGCTCATCGAAATCGTGGCAATCCTGGTCGGCGCCTTTTCCGGTTTCATCGAAGCGCGCCGCAAGCGCATGGACCTGGTGGGGGTATTCACGGTCGCCTTCATCGCCGCCTTCGGTGGCGGCACCCTGCGCGACATCCTGCTCGACCGCCGCCCGCTGTTCTGGGTCACGCACCAGGAGTACGCGATCGCCATCTTCGTGCTGGCCCTGATCGCCTCGCCCCTGATCCGCACACTGAGACACATCGTCTCGGAACGCCTGATCGTGATCGCCGACGCCGTCGGCCTGGGATTGTTCTCGATCGCCGGCACCTCGGCCGCGCTGGACGCCAACATGCCGATCTTTATCGCCTCGATGATGGGCGTGATCACGGGGATCTTCGGCGGCGTGCTGCGCGACATCGTCTGCAACGAAGTACCGATGGTGTTCAGGGACGGCAAGCCCTACGCCCTGTGCGCCTTCCTCGGCAACTGGATGTTCCTGATGATGGGGCTGTACACCGACGTGACGCACGACTTCGCGCTGTGGAGCAGCGCCCTGTTCATCAGCGCGCTGCGCTTGGTGACCTGGAAGTTCGATATCCAGATGGGGCGCTGACGATTACACCGCGTCGGGGCCAGTCTCGCCGGTGCGGATGCGAATCACCTGCTGCACGTCCTGCACGAAGATCTTGCCGTCGCCGATCTTGCCGGTGCGCGCCGCCTTGATGATGGCGTCTACCACCTGCTCGGTGATGGCGTCGTCGACCACCACCTCGATCTTCACCTTCGGCAGGAAATCGACCACGTATTCGGCGCCGCGATACAGCTCGGTGTGGCCCTTCTGGCGCCCGAAGCCCTTCACTTCGGTGACCGTCAGGCCGGTGACGTTCACGTCCGCCAGCGCCTCGCGCACTTCATCGAGCTTGAACGGCTTGATCACGCAGGTAATCTGTTTCATGTCTTCTCTCTTCTGGTTATGGGTAGTCAGTCCGGGATCCTGGCCAGCTCGTCGAGCCAGACCGTGGCCTCGGAATCGCTCGGCGCGCGCCAGTCGCCGCGCGGCGACAGCGAGCCGCCGTTGCCGACCTTGGGCCCGTTCGGCACGCAGCTGCGCTTGAACTGGCTGGTCTTGAAGAAGCGCCACAGGAAGATCCCGAGGTTGCGCTTGATGGCGGCCAGGTCGTATTCGTTGCGCGCGCCGTGCTCGTCCGGCCAGCGGCCCTCGCCGCGCGCGCGCCAGGCCGACCAGGACAGGAAGGCGACCTTGCCCGGCGCGAAACCGTAGCGCAGGATGTAATACAAGTTGAAGTCCTGCAGCTCGTAGGGCCCGATCACGTTTTCCGTCACCTGGGCCGGCTGCTCGTTGCCATCCTCGCCCGTCTTGCCCGGCACCAGCTCGGGGCTGATCTCGGTGCCCAGGATGTTCAGCAGCACCTCGGCGCCGCCGGCCACCACCGACCCGGTCTCGGCCACCCAGCGCACCAGGTGGGCGATCAGGGTCTTGGGCACGCTGGCGTTCACGTTGTAGTGCGACATGTGGTCGCCCACGCCATAGGTGCACCAGCCCAGCGCCAGCTCGGACAAGTCGCCGGTGCCGATCACGATCGCGCCCAGGTGGTTCGCGAGCCGGAACAGGTGGTTGGTACGCTCGCCGGCCTGTACGTTCTCGAAGGTGACGTCGTACTGTTCCTCCCCTTCGGCGAAGGGGTGGTCCAGGTCCTTCAGCATCTGGATGCAGCTCGGGCGGATGTCGATTTCCTGGGCCGAGCAGCCGACCACGCGCATCAAATCGTGGGCCTGCTTCAGGGTGCGGCCGCTGGTGGCGAAGCCCGGCATGGTATAGGCCAGGATGTTCGTGCGCGGCAGGCCGAGGCGGTCCATGGCGGCGGCGCAGACCAGCAGGGCGTGGGTCGAGTCCAGGCCGCCCGAGACGCCGATCACCACTTTCTGGATACCGCTGGCGGACAGGCGCTGGATCAGGGCTTGCACCTGGATGTTGTAGACCTCGGTGCAGCGCTCGTCGCGCAGCGCGCGGTCGGCCGGCACATACGGGAAGCGCTCGATCTCGCGCCGCAGGGGCAGCGTGCGCTCGAGCGGCAGCGCCAGGCTGAAACGCTGCACGCGGAACTTCGCCACCTCGTCGCCATGGCGGCGCGCCGACTGGGCAAAGGTAGTGGCGCGCATGCGTTCCTGCGACAGGCGCTCCAGGTCGACATCCGCGAAGAGGATGTGCGAGTCGTCGAGGAAGCGCGGCGACTCGGCCAGCAATTCACCCTTTTCATAGATGATGGCCTGGCCGTCCCAGGCCAGGTCGGTGGTCGATTCGCCGCGCCCGGCCGAGGTGTACAGGTAGGCCGCCATGCAGCGCGCCGACTGCTGGCTGACCAGCTGGTGGCGGTAGGTGCTCTTGCCCACCAAAACGTTCGAGGCCGACAAATTCACCAGCACAGTGGCGCCGGCCATCGCCGCGAACGAGGACGGCGGCACCGGCACCCAGACGTCTTCGCAGATCTCGACGTGGAAGCGCAGCAGCGGCAGGTTCTCGACCTCGAACAGCTGGTTCGGGCCAAAGGGTATCATCTCGCCGAACAGCTCGACACAGTCGACGTTGGCGCTGTCGGCGTTCGAGAACTGGCGCGCTTCGTAGAACTCGCCGTAGTTCGGCAGGTAGCTCTTCGGCACCAGGCCAAGCACGCGCCCGTTGGCGACCACGGCCGCACAATTGAACAGCTGGTGATTGACCCGCAGGGGCAGGCCCACTACCATCGCCAGGGGCAGGCTGTTTGACGCTTCGACCACGGCGGCCAGCGCCGCCTCGCAGGCATCCAACAAGGCGCGCTGGTGGAACAGGTCTTCGCAGCTGTAGGCCGACAGGCCCAGCTCCGGAAAGGCGACCAGGGCCGCGCCTTCGTCGGCTGCCTGGCGCGCCAGGGCAAGCGTCTGTTCGACGTTGTAGGCCGGGTCGGCGATGCGGCAGCGCGGGATGGCCACCGCCACGCGGGCAAACTGATGCGAGTAGAGGTTATAGAATGGCTTGTTCATCTCGGAGTCTTTCGCAGGGCAGGTCGTGGCAAATCGTGCGCCGGGCCGCGGGCCTTCCGGCGCACATCTTCATGTGAACGCAATCATCAACGCATCCTGAACACACCTTGAATTATCGCACGCATATAGTTTCTTCCCTGTCCGACATCGGCCAGGCCGCCTGGGATGGCTTGCTCGCCTTGCAGGGCGAAGCGAATCCCTTTCTTTCGTATGCCTTCCTGCACGCGCTGCACGAATCCGGCAGCGCCAGCCCCGAAACCGGCTGGCAGCCGCAGTACATCGCGCTCTACGACGGCGCCGAACTGGCCGCCGCCCTGCCCCTGTACGTGAAGGGCCACTCCTACGGCGAATACGTGTTCGACTGGGCCTGGGCCGACGCCTACGCGCGCCATGGCTTGGACTACTATCCGAAGCTGTTGTCGGCGGTGCCCTTCACGCCGGTGGCCGGCCCGCGCCTGCTGGCGCGCGACGCCGCCGCCCGCGCCGCCCTGATCGAGGTGCTGTGCGCCACCCAGGCCGGGACCGAGGTCTCGTCGACCCACATCCTGTTTCCGCCGGAAGAACATGCGCGCCAGTTGCAGGAGGCCGGCTTCCTGCTGCGCAGCGGCGTGCAGTTCCACTGGCTGAACCCGGGCTATGCCGACTTCGACGCCTTCCTGGCGACGCTCGAGCAAAAGAAGCGCAAGAACATCCGCGCCGAGCGGCGCAAGGTGAAGGAAGCCGGCGTGAGCTTGCGCCGCGTGCGCGGTGCCGACATCAGCGACGACGAATGGCGCTTCTTCAACCGCTGCTACCGCCACACCTATGCCGCGCACCATTCGACGCCCTACCTGAACCTGGATTTCTTCCGCCGCATCGGATCGAGCATGCCGGCGAATATCCTGCTCGTGATCGCCGAGCGCGATGGCCACCCGATCGCCGCCTCGCTGCTGGTCCACAGCGCGGACACGCTGTACGGCCGCTACTGGGGCGAGATCGAGCATGTGCCCTGCCTGCATTTCGAGGCGGCGTACTACCAGCCGCTCGAATTCTGCATCGAGCAAGGCATCAAGGTGTTCGAGGGCGGCGCCCAGGGCGAGCACAAGATGGCGCGCGGCTTCCTGCCAACCCGCACCTGGTCCGCGCACTGGCTGGCCCACCCTTCGTTCGCCGACGCCATCGAACGCTTCCTGGAGCGCGAAGCCGGCGGCATCGACGACTACATCGACGAGCTAAGCGAGCGCACCCCCTTCCGCAGCCAAGCCTCGTAGGGTGGGCACCCTGTGCCCACGCGTGAACGTTATGTCATGTTGGCATGTAACGAAGGCTGCTATGCCGGTAAGGCCCGCACGCCCGCTTCCCTCCGCGCCCCCGCCAACAACAAAAACGCAAACACAATCTCGAGGCAGCCCCCCGCCGCCGCCGCCAGCGCCGGCGGCGCCCCCAGGCTCGCCAATCCCCACGCAGCCAAGCCCAGCACCGCCCCCAGCACCCAGTACAAGCGATTCCCGTACAGCGTCTGGAAGCACAAGTAACGCCCCCCGATCACAAGCAGCATCGCCGGAAAGAACAGCTCGATGCGCCACAGCGCAATGGCATACGCCAGCGGCAGCATCGCGATCATCCAGACCGTCGTGGCCATCGCCAACGCGCCCAGCGGATTGCCAAGCGTATGCCGCCCCGGCGCCCCCAGCAGCCGCGCGCAAAGCACCGCAATCGGATGGATGACCACCCCGCCGCCGAACAGCGCCCACATCGCGCGCTCGGGCGACACCCAGGCCGCGAAGCAGGCTGCCACGGCCCAGACCGAGCCGGAGACCAGCACGCCAGGCGCGCCGCCCAGGTAGCCAGTGCGCATGTCGCGCTGGGCGGCAGCGAGCGTGGCGTCGCCGCCAACCGATGGGGATGCAAGGGTCATGGCCAAATCTCCGTTCGAATGGAGCCCTATCCTGCCATGACTGATGTGTGAATACAATCGTTGCGAGCGTGGCCTTCAGACGAACAGCGAAGGCTGGCTATCGGCATAGTCGCGCAGCAGATTCCACACCACTTTCACGCGCCGCAGCCGGTACAAATCGGTCGGCGCGGCCAGCCAGAACGAGCGCTCGGCATGGAAGCCGGGCAGCACCTGCACCAGCCTGCCGTCGTCGGGCACCGCATAGGGCGGCGCCATCATCAGGCCCATGCCGAGCGAGGCCGCCTCGATCTGCGCCGTCATGCCCGAGCAGCACAGGCGGCGCCGTGGCGTGAAGCCGAGTTCGCCCATGTAGGACAGCTCGCGGCTGGCCAGGCGGTCTTGCACGTAGTCGACGAAGTAATGCTGGGCCAGGTCGGACTGGTGGTGGATTGCCGGGTGCTTGTCGAGGTAGCCCGGCGAAGCGTACAGGTAGAAGCGGAACGAGGCCAGGCGCGTGACCATGTAGCGCCCGGTGGTGGGCGGGTCGAGCATCACGCCGAGGTCGGCCTCGCGGTTGGCCAGGTTGGCAAAGCTGGGCAGCGCCAGCAAGTCGATCGACAGGTCGGGATTCGTGTCCAGCAGCCCGGCCAGCAGCGGCGCCACCACCTTCACCCCGAACACTTCCGGCACGCCCAGGCGCACCACGCCGTGGGCCGCGACTTCCGCCCCGCCCAGCTGCTCGGCCGCCGCCAGCGCCGCCCCTTCCATCGCCTCGGCGTGCGGCAGCAGCGCGTGGCCCATCTCGGTGAGCTCGTAGCCTTCGCGCGAGCGGTCGAAGAGGGTCGAGCCGAGCTCCTTTTCCAGGCGGTCGATACGGCGCGCGACCGTGGTGTGCTCGACATCCAGGCGGCGCGAGGCCCCCGACAAGGTACCGGCGCGGGCCAGTTCGAGGAAGAAACGCAGGTCGGTCCACTCAGGCAGGCTGTTCATTGGCGCGCTTGTTTAATGTCAAGATGACTGATTGTGCACCAGTGCACATTCGCTCTGCAATCAATTCCCTCAATCAGCTGGGAGGGCACGAAAATTGTGCACTTGCAGCATTTTCCCTCGGAAGCATGCAGCCTGGATGCGCACCAGGACGGTGCAGCCGCCTGTGCAAATCTGCACAGAGGGTGGGCGGATTGTTATCTATTCATTCAGTTCCAGCCGAGGCACACTGCTCGCTGTGCGTGAAGGTGTCGAAACGCGAGCGCGCGCCGCCATTCCAAAAACAGGAGACAAAGATGCATCTGATAAACAAAAAAACCAAGCTGCTCAAGCGTTCCGCCTTGTCCACCGCCGTCCTGCTGGCGCTCTACGGCGGCACGGCCGGCGTGGCGCAGGCCCAGGAAGCGCAAGCCGGCGACGCCGCCGCCACCACCGCCACGAGCGAGAACACCATCAGCAAGGTGATCGTTACCGCGCGCCGCCGTGCCGAGCTGATCCAGGACGTACCGGGGGCCGTCACCGCCATCTCCGCCGCCGAGCTGGAAAAGCAGGCGATCCCCGACATCACGGCCCTCACTGAAAAAGTGCCGAACACCACGCTGAAAGCCTCGCGCGGCACCAACACCACCCTCACCGCCTACATCCGCGGCGTCGGCCAGCAAGATCCGGTGGCCGGCTTCGAGCAAGGCGTCGGCATCTACCTCGACGACGTCTACCTGGCGCGTCCGCAAGGCGCCCTCACCGACATCTACGACCTCGAGCGCATCGAGGTGCTGCGCGGCCCGCAGGGCACCCTGTACGGCCGCAACACCATCGGCGGCGCGGTCAAGTACGTGACGCGCAAGCTGGCCTCGAAACCCACCGCCGACGTCAAGGCCACGATCGGCAACTACGGCCAGAAAGACCTGGTCGTCAAGGGCAGTACCCCGGTCTCGGACATCCTGCGCCTGGGCGCCACGGTCGGCACCTTCAACCGCGACGGCTACGGCCGCAACGTGGTCAACGGCCGCGAGAACTACGACAAGGACGTGGTGGCCGGCCGCATCAGCGCCGAACTCACGCCCACCACCGACTTCTTCGTGCGCTTCACCGCCGACAAGACGGTCGACAAATCCGAACCCAAGCAGGGCTACCGCCTGACCCCGGGCCCGGCCCCGGCCAGCCTCGCGCCATTGAACGATGTCTTCGACACCCGCGCCAACCTGTACGCGGTGAACGGCCACCAGCAAAAGGTGACCACCGAAGGCGCCTCGCTGCTGCTCGAATACACGATCGACCCGACCCTGTCGGTAAAATCGATCACGGCCCACCGCAAGTCGAAGTCCTTCGCCCCGATCGACTTCGACTCGCTGGACGCGCCGCTGTGGGAAGCGCCGTCGATCTACAGCGACCGCCAGACCAGCCAGGAATTCCAGCTCACCTACACCGGCTCGCGCTGGCAAGGCGTGGCCGGCGTGTTCTACATGAAGACCAACGCCTTCAACGAATTCGACGTGCTGTACAACGCCGCCGGCGGCCTGTCGCTGCTGACCCGCGACGACATCGACACCGAAACCTGGGCCGTCTTCGCCGACGCCAGCTACAGCCTGACCGACACCTTCAACATCACCCTCGGCGGGCGCTACACCAGCGACGAGCGCAGCGCGGCCATCTTCAAGGCCACCTACCTCGGCCTGGCCGGCTCGCCCAACCTGGGCAACCCGAACGCCGTGATCTTCGGCGCGCCGAACACCAACCTCGGCAAGAACGACCTGAACCGCACCGACAAGAAGTTCACGCCGAAGATCGGCTTCGGCTGGAAGCTGGCGCCGGAACACAACCTGTACAGCACCTTCTCGAAGGGCTTCAAGGGCGGCATGTTCGACCCGCGCATGGACCTGGTCGCCACCGGCGGCCCGAACTCCCCGGCCTCGCTGGTCAAGCGCGCCGGCGTGGCGCCCGAGGAAGTCAGCACCACCGAACTGGGCTTGAAGTCGGCCATGAACGGCGGCCGCCTGCAGACCAACGCCGCCGTGTTCTACACCGACTACAAGAACGTGCAAATCCCGGGCTCGATCCCGACCTTCGCCGCCGACGGCAGCGTGAACGGCTTCGCCGGCAGCCTGACGAATGCCGGCAAGGCCAAGATCAAGGGCCTGGAGCTGGAAGGGATCGCCTACCTCACCAACCAGCTCAGCGTGAATGCGATGTATAGCTACATCGACGCCGAGTACAAGGAGTGGCTGGTGGCAAACGGCGCCGGCCTGGCCAACATCGCACCGAGCACCGAGTTCCAGAACACGCCGCGCAACGCCGCCAACCTCGGCGTCAGCTACGAATGGCCGTTCGGCGTGGCCGGCCGCAACGGCAGCCTGAGCCTGACCAACAGCGTGTCGTACAAGAGCAAGGTCTACCAGACCGAGATCGCGCGCGCCACCGGCGTTGCCGCGCTCGACGCCACCGTGCCCGGCAACCTGGCCCTGGCCCAGGGCGGCTTCGCGCTGTGGGATGCGGGCCTGGTCTGGACCAGTTCCGACCGCAAGGTGCAGGTCGGCCTGCACGGGCGCAACCTGACCGACAAGCGCTACAAGGTGGCCGGCTATAACTTCTCGGGCTTCTTCAACAGCGTGACCGCCTTCTACGGCGACCCGCGCACGGTGCGCGCGACCGTCAACGTGAAGTTCTGACCGCTGCCACAAGACGCACGACCAAGGGGCGCCCGGAGGACGCCCCGGTTTGGCGCGCCTCGAGCACAACCCTATCCATGACAGGCCACATGTCCACCTACACTGAAATCAGCTATACGAGCGGCGATGGCCTGCACTTGTATGCGCGCGACTACGCCGCCAGTTCGGGGCCGGCGCGCCTGCCCGTGGTGTGTATCCACGGCCTGACCCGCAACTCGGCCGACTTCGACGAGCTGGCCCCGGAAATCGCGCGCATGGGCCGGCGCGTGATCGCCCCCGACGTGCGCGGCCGCGGCCATTCCGACCACGATCCGGATCCCGCCAACTACAACCCCGTGGTCTATGCCGGCGACATCGTCAAGCTGCTGCACGACCTCGGCATCGCGCGCGCCGTCTTCGTTGGCACCTCGATGGGCGGCCTGATCACCATGACGCTGGCCATGCGCCACCTCGAGCTGATCGCCGGCGCCGTGCTGAACGACGTCGGCCCGGTACTCTCCACCAAGGGCCTGGCGCGCATCGCCGGCTACGCAGGCCGCTGCGCCACCCTCGCCAGCTGGGACGATGCGGCCGGCTACATGAAAGACATCAACGCCTGCGCCTTCCCCGGCAACCCGGACGCGGAATGGGGCAAGTGGGCGCGCCGCGCCTTTGCTCCCGGCGCCGACGGCCAGCTGGCCTTGCGCTACGACCCAAGTATTGCGCTGGCAATGCAAACGGGTAAACTCAAGCCGACCTCGCTGGCGGCGCGCATGGCCTTCCGGCGCCTGGCGCACCGCCGCCCGACGCTGCTGGTGCGCGGCGCGCTGTCGGACCTGGTCGAACCGGACCAGGCCAACTGGATGCGCCGTATTGCCCCCAGCATGGCCTACACCGAAGTGCCGAACGTCGGCCACGCGCCGATGCTCACCGAACCGGCGGCGCTGGACGCGATCCGCGGGTTCCTGGCCCAGCTTCCATAACAGAATCAGCATCACAGGAGACAGCATGAAGCACCTGATCAAACCCCTTTCCCTCGCCATCCTGGCCGCCTTTGCCGTGGGCGCGGCGCCCGGCGCGCTGGCCGCTGGCCCCGACCTGAAGATCGCCCTCATCGCCGGCAAGACCGGCGCCCTCGAAGCCTATGCCAAGGAAACCGAGACCGGCTTCATGATGGGCCTGGAATATCTCACCGGCGGCAAGATGGAGATCAACGGCCGCAAGCTGAAGGTCATCGTCAAGGACGACCAGAGCAAGCCCGACCTCGGCCGCACCCTGCTGGCCGAAGCCTATGGCGACGACAAGGCCGACATCGCGGTCGGCACTACTTCGTCGGGCTCGGCGCTGGCGATGCTGCCGGTGGCCAAGGAATACAAGAAGGTGCTGGTCATCGAGCCGGCCGTGGCCGACGCCATCACCGGCGACAAGTGGAACAAGTACATCTTCCGCACCGCGCGCAGCTCGATGCAGGACGCCCTGGCCGCCGCCAGCACCCTGAAAAGCGGCAGCGTCGCCTTTTTGGCCCAGGACTACGCCTTCGGGCGCGACGCCATCAAGGCCGGCAAGGAAGCGCTGGCGGCCACCGGCAGCAAGGCCAAGGTGGTGCACGAGGAATACGCGCCGATGACCACCACCGACTTCACCGCCTCGACCCAGCGCCTGTTCGATGCCCTGAAGGACAAGCCGCAGCCGCGCGTGCTGGGCATCGTCTGGGCCGGCCCGAACCCGATGAACAAGATCGCCGACATGAAGCCGGAACGCTTCGGCATTTCCCTGGCCCCGGGCGGCAACATCCTGCCGGTGATGAAAACCTGGAAGAACTACGCCGGCACCGAAGGCACGGTGTATTACTACTATGCCTTCCCGAAGAACAAGATGAACGACTGGCTGGTGGCCGAGCACCAGAAGCGCTTCAAGGCCCCGCCCGACATGTTCACGGCCGGCGGCTTCGCCGCGGCCAGCGCGGTCTTCACCGCCCTGTCGAAAGTCCCGAGCGGGAACAGCGAGCAACTGGTGACGGCGATGGAAGGCATGTCCTTCGACACCCCGAAAGGCAAGATGAGCTTCCGCAAGGAAGACCACCAGGCGATCCAGTCGATGTACCACTTCCGCATCAAGAAGGCCCAGGCCAACGAGTGGGACTTGCTGGAGCTGGTGCGCGAGATCCCCGCCTCGGGAATGCCGCTGCCGGTGAAGAACAAGCGCTGAGATGGCGTCCATGAACACGCAACAGCCAGCGCTGTCGACGCGCGACCTGACGATCCGCTTCGGCGGCCACGTCGCGGTCAACGCGGTGACGGCGGACTTCTATCCGGGCACGCTGACCGTCATCGTCGGCCCCAACGGCGCCGGCAAGACCACCTATTTCAACCTGGTGTCGGGCCAGTTGCCGGCCACCTCGGGCAGCGTGCTGCTGGGCGGCGCGGACATCACGAAGGCCGGCGCCGCACGCCGCACGCGCCTCGGCATCGGGCGCGCGTTCCAGCTGACGAACCTGTTCCCCAACCTGACGGTGATGGAAAACGTGCGCCTGGCCGTGCAAAGCCGCGCGGGCCTGGGCATGAACATGTTCTCGGTGTGGTTCGGGCACAAGGCCGTCATCGAGCGCGCCGAACACTACCTGGAACGCGTGGCCATGCTGGGCAAGCGCGAGGCGCGCGTCGGCGCCCTCTCGCACGGCGACCAGCGCAAGCTGGAAGTGGCGATCCTGCTGGCGCTGGAACCGCGCATCCTGATGTTCGACGAACCCACCGCCGGCATGAGCGTGGACGAAGTGCCGGTGGTGCTGGAGCTGATCCAGTCCGTCAAGCGCGACAGCGGCAAGACCGTGCTGCTGGTCGAGCACAAGATGGACGTGGTGCGCCAGCTGGCCGACCGCATCATCGTGCTGCACAACGGCACCCTGGTCGCGGACGGCAACCCGCAGGAAGTGATGCAATCGAAGATCGTACAGGAAGCCTATCTTGGAACACCCGAACCCGAACCCGCCGCGGCCCATGGCTGACGCAACGACTGTGCCCCTGCTCACGCTGTCCGGCGTGCACACCCACATCGGCCAGTACCACATCCTGCAAGGCGTGGACCTCGCCGTGCCGCGTGGCGGCCTGGCGGTGCTGCTGGGCCGTAACGGCGCCGGCAAGACCACCACCCTGCGCACCATCATGGGCCTGTGGAAGGCCAGCGCAGGGTCGATCACGTTCGACGGCCAGGACATCACCAGGATGGCCACGCCCGACATCGCCCGCCTCGGCATCGCCTATGTCCCGGAAAGCATGGCCGTGTTCTCGGACCTGACCGTGCGCGAGAACCTGCACCTGGCCGCGCGCAGCGGCCCGATGGACATGGCGCGCGTGGAGTGGATCTTCGGCTTCTTCCCGGCCCTGAAGAAGTTCTGGAACTACCCGGCCGGGAATCTGTCGGGCGGCCAGAAGCAGATGGTGGCGATCGCCCGCGCCATCGTCGAGCCGAGGAAGCTGCTGCTGGTGGACGAGCCGACCAAGGGCCTGGCCCCGGCCATCGTGCAAAGCCTGATCGCCGCCTTCCGCGAGCTCAAGGAACACGAGACCACCATCCTGCTGGTCGAGCAGAACTTTAACTTCGTGCGCTCACTCGGCGACAGCGTGAGCGTGATGGACGACGGCCGCGTGGCCCACGCCGGCAGCATGGCGGCGCTGGCGGGCGACGAGGCGCTGCAGCAGCGCCTGCTCGGCCTGTCGCTGGCCGCACACCAATAGGATCCCTACGATGAGTGCAAGCCTTCCCCGCGCCGCTTCCGCGCCCCCTGCCGCGCCTGCCGACGCCCCCTTGCCCAGCGCCCCGCGCGACCTCGCGCCGGTGCTGCTGGTGCCGGTGCTGGCCCTGCTGATGCTGCCGCTGGTCGGCAGCTTCCCCACCTGGGTCACCCTGACCGTCGCCGGCCTCGCCATGGGCATGATGATCTTCATCATGGCCAGCGGCTTGACCCTGGTGTTCGGCCTGATGAACGTGCTGAACTTCGGCCATGGCGCCTTTGTTTCGGTCGGCGCCTTTGCCGCCACCATGGTGCTGCTGCCGATGCGCGGCTGGCTGGAAATGGATTCGCTGCTGATCAACCTGGCCGTGCTGGCCTTGGCCGTGACGGTGGCGATGCTGGTCACCGCGCTACTTGGCTGGGCCTTCGAGCGCATCATCATCATGCCGGTGTATGGCCAGCACCTGAAGCAAATCCTGATCACCATGGGCGGCATGATCGTGGCCGAACAGCTGATCAACGTGATCTGGGGCGCCGAGACCATCCCCCTGCCCTTGCCCACCAGCCTGCGCGGCGCCATCTTCCTGGGCGACGCCGCCATCGAAAAATACCGGCTGGTGGCGGTGATCGTCGGCCTGCTGGTCTTTGCCGGCATGTTCCTGACCCTGAACCGGACCAAGATCGGCCTCTTGATCCGCGCCGGCGTCGAGAACGGCGAGATGGTCGAGAGCCTGGGCTACCGCATCCGCCGCCTGTTCGTGGGCGTATTCGCGGCCGGTTCGGCGCTGGCCGGCCTGGGCGGCGTGATGTGGGGCCTGTACAAGGAAACCCTGTCGGCAGCGATGGGCGGCGAAATCATGATCATGATCTTCATCGTCATCATCATCGGCGGCCTGGGTTCGGTGGGCGGCTGCTTCATCGGCGCCCTGCTGATGGCGCTGGTGGCCAACTACGCCGGCTTCCTGGCCCCGAAAGTGGCGCTGGTCTCGAACATCATCCTGATGATCGCGATCCTGCTCTGGCGCCCGGCCGGGCTGTATTCGAAAATGCGGGGCTGAACCCATGCTGAACACACTCCTTTCCGGCGACCTGCCGCGCAGCCGCCTGCTCTCCGCCGTGCTGGTGCTGATCCTGCTCGGGCTGGCGTTCGCGCCTTTTCTTACCAGCGGCGCGCGGCCGCTGAACATGGCGGCGACCATCTGCGTGTATATCGTGCTGGTGGCGTCCTACGACCTGCTGCTGGGCTACACCGGCATCGTCTCGTTCGCGCACACCATGTTCTACGGCATCGGCGCGTATGGCATCGGGCTGGGGCTGGCTTCCGTCGATGAACCGACCTGGGGCGTGGCCTTGAAGGGGCTGGGCCTGGCGCTGCTGCTGGCCCTGGCGCTGGCCTTTGTCGTCGGGCTGTTCGCGCTGCGCGTGCGCGCCATCTTCTACGCCATGATCACCCTGGCCGTCGCTTCCTCGTTCGCGGTACTGGCCTCGCAGTTGTCGGACTTTACCGGCGGCGAGGACGGCAAGACCTTCAGCGTGCCGGAAGTGCTCACGCCCGGCTTCACGCTGATGGACAACGAGGTCTTCGGACGCGCCATCGACGGCAAGCTGCTCACCTATTACCTGGTGTTCTTCGGCTGCCTGCTGCTCTTCCTGTTCCTGCTGCGGCTGGTGAATTCGCCTTTCGGGCGGGTACTGCAGGCGATCCGCGAGAACGAGTTCCGTGCCGAGGCGCTGGGTTACCGCACCGTGGTTTACCGCATCTGGGCCAATTGCCTGGCGGCCCTGGTGGCGGCGCTGGCCGGCGCGCTGATGGCGCTCTGGCTGCGCTACGTCGGACCGAAGACTTCGCTCGGCTTCGAGGTGATGACCGACATCCTGCTGATCGTGGTGATCGGCGGCATGGGGACGATGTACGGCGCGGTGGTGGGCGCGGCGCTGTTCATCCTGGCGCAGAATTACTTGAAGGAGCTGATGGCGCATGGCTCGAGCACGCTGGAGGGCGTGCCGCTGCTGGCGGCGGCCGTGCATCCGGACCGCTGGATGCTTTGGCTGGGCGTGCTGTTCGTGCTGTCGATCTATTTCTTCCCCGTTGGGATCGTGGGCAAGCTGCGGTTGCGCAGTTATTTCGTCAAGCGCTAGCGCGTCCTCCCGCCGCGGACCTCTGCGTTCGCGGCTTTCCGCCTTTGTTCGGTGGGGACTCGTGTCCACCATTCCCCACCGTCCGAATCCCTTCCCGCTCCACGGTTGCCAAACAATATAAACCGTGGTGGTGTGTATCGGTACCATATTGGTGGGCACAAGTGCCCACCCTACCTCCGTCTCTCAATGTAGGGTGGGCACTCGTGCCCACCGTGCCTCACCCTCAGAATTCCCTCCCGCTCCACGATTGCCGAACCATGTAAGCCGTGGCGGTGCGCATCGGTTCGCTACCGCGTGGGCACAATGAAGTAACCACCCTTCCCGCCAACCGCTGAGTTGCGGCGCACCTTGAATAAAGATCAAGGTTCGCTCTTGTTCAGCTCATATGATGAACTGAACCATGGCCTCGTGTCAGCCAGGCGCGAGTTCGACGCCATCCTTCTGGCTTCGCATGAAAGCTCATCCATGAACACTCTCAAGTCGTATTCGGCGGCTGGCGCGCTTGCGCTGGCCGCGCTCGCGCCCGGGGCCGCCAGCGCCGCCGGCGTCGAGCTCCTCAACGAAGGCTTCGACAACGTCGGCTCCCTGCCAGGCTGGACCCTGGTGAACAACAGTTCGCCGGCCGGTACAAGCTGGTTCCAGGGCAATGCCGACATCTTCGGTGCGCAGTCCGGCGCCGCGAATGCCTATGCCGCGGCCAACTTCCTGGGCGCCGCCAACGGCCAGGGCGTGGTCGACAACTGGCTGATCACGCCGCTGCTCACGCTGAGCGGCTTGAGCACCTTCTCGTTCTACACCGCGCACGAGGCCACGCCGGGCTTTTCCGATTACCTCGAGGTGCGCTGGGCGCCGGGCAGCACTGGGGGCACCGCCGGCTTCTCGACCCTGCTCGCCACCTTCGGCGGCGTCGGCTCACCCTACCCCACCGACTGGACCGCCTGGAGCAGCAACCTCACCCTCCAGGGCGAAGGCCGTTTCGCATTCCGCTACGTCGGTTATGCCGACACCCTGAACTATGTCGGTCTGGACACGGTCCGAGTAGTCACGGCGGTGCCGGAACCTTCGCTGTACGCCATGCTGTTCCTGGGCCTCGGTGCGCTGGGCGTCATGCGCCGCAAGTTGCAGAACTGAGCGGCCAGGCGATCAGCAAACCGAGCCATACCCGAGCGACAACCCGAGTTCCGGAGACCCACCATGTCATCCAAAAAAATGTTAGCGGCGCTGCCCCTGGCCGCCATCTGCTTCATGCCACCACATGCATCCGCGCAGGACCCGCAAGGCATGGTCGTCGTGCGCGACGCCCAGACCGGCCAGCTGCGCGCGCCCACCGCGGCCGAAAGCCGCGCCCTCGCGCCGAAAGCCACCACCTCGATGGCGGCGCCGGCGCGGCCATCCATGGTTACCCATCCAGGCGGCGCACGCCAGGTCAAGCTGGGCGAACGCGGCCTGGTTTACTCCGTCGTCACGCGCGACGGCGACGGCAAGCTGAGCGACCAGTGCGTCCACGGCAAGGCGGCGGCGGACCAGGCCGTACTTGGGCATCAGCATGCGCAGCACAGCCAGCAAGCCAACGATGACAAGGAGGGTCGCCATGAAGTCCGCTAACACCGCGCTGCAGCTGTGCGCCATCCTGGCCGCCCTCGTCCTCTCGAGCGCGGCCACGGTCTCGCAGGCGGCCACCATCACCATCGTCAACCAGAACGCCGCGGGCATCGGATTCAACGACCCCACGCCGGCCACGCCAGTCGGCGGCAACCCCGGCACCACGCTCGGCCAGCAGCGCCTGTACGCCTTCCAGCACGCCGCCAACATCTGGGGCGCCACCCTCACCAGCAGCGTGCCGATCCGCATCGGCGCCTCCTTCGTGCCGCTGTCCTGCACCGCCAACAGCGCCGTGCTCGGCTCGGCCGGCGCCAACGAGATCTGGTCCGACTTCACGGGCGCCCCGCGCCAGAACACCTGGTATCCGAGCGCGCTGGCGAGCAAGCTGGCCGGCGTCGACGTCGCCACGCCGGGCGAGCCGCACATCATCGCGCGCTTCAATTCGCGCCTTGGCCTGTTCGCCGACTGCCTGCCCGGTTCCGGCTTCTACCTCGGCACCGACAATAACGCCGGCGGCCAGATCGACCTCGTCACCGTGCTGCTGCACGAAATGGCCCACGGCCTCGGTTTCCAGACCTTCACCGACGACGAGACCGGCGCCGAAATCCTCGACGTACCCTCGATCTGGGACCACTACCTGGTCGACAACCGCACCGAGCGCCTGTGGGTCGACATGACGCCGGCCGAGCGCGTGGCCTCGGCCGTCAGCGGCGACGGCCTGTCCTGGAACGGCCCGATCGTCACCGCCGCCGTACCCCAGGTGCTCGACCCGAAATCGCGCCTGACGGTCGCCGGCAACGCCGCGGGCAACGCCGCCGGCAACTACGATGTCGGCGACGCCTCCTTCGGTCCGCCACTGGGCGCCGCCGCCGTCAGCGGGCAGCTGATGCCGGTGGTCGAGCAGCCCGACGGCACGGGTCTCGCCTGCGCCGCCCTGAACGAGGTGAATGCACTGGCGGTGCGCGGCAATGTGGCGCTGGTCTCGCGCGGCAGCTGCGACTTCGTCGCCAAGGCGCGCAACGTGCAGGCAGCCGGCGCCATCGGCATGGTCGTGGCCGACAATGCGCCGGGTGCGGCGGCCGGCATGAGCGGCGATGATCCAGCCATCGCGATTCCGTCGGTGCGGGTCACCCAGGAAGCCGGCAACACCCTGCGCGCCGCGCTGCAAAACCGCTCGCGCACGCGCTCGGGCGTCACCGCCAGCCTTGGCATCGACCCGAACCGCCTGGCCGGCACCGACGCCCAGCGCCGCATCCTGATGTACACGCCGACCACCAATGCGCCGGGCTCCTCGACCTCGCACTACACCACCGACGCCAAGCCGAACCAGCTGATGGAACCGTCGATCAACTCCGACCTGACGCACACCGTCACGCCGCCGCGCGACCTGACCTACCCGCTGTTGCAGGACATCGGCTGGTAAGCGCCCTCGGCACGGCCGGGCCGCGTGCTGCGGCCCGATGGATGGGGGCAGCTGGCCATGTTGGCCGCGTTAACGACAAAGGCCGGCTACCCGAGGGTGCCGGCCTTTTCTTGTGGACGCCGCACGGCGCCCGCACGCATTACTGCTGCTTGGCCTGGTAGGCGGCGACGCCGTTCATGATCTCGGCTTTCGCTTCTTCCGGACCCGCCCAGCCGTCGACCTTGACCCACTTGCCTTTTTCCAGGTCCTTGTAGTGCTCGAAGAAGTGCTGGATCTGCTGCAGGCGCAGGTCTTGCAAATCTTCCGGCTTTTGCCAGTGGCTATAGATCGGCAGGATCTTGTCGACAGGCACAGCCAGGATCTTGGCATCGGCGCCGGCTTCGTCGGTCATCTTCAGCACGCCGATCGCGCGGCAACGCACGACCACGCCAGGGATCAGCGCGAACGGGGTGATCACCAGCACGTCGCATGGGTCGCCGTCGTCCGACAGGGTTTGCGGCACATAGCCGTAGTTGCACGGGTAGTGCATCGCGGTGCCCATGAAGCGGTCGACGAAGATCGCGCCGGTGTCCTTGTCCACTTCGTACTTGATCGGATCGGCGTTCATCGGGATTTCGATGATGACGTTGAAATCGTTCGGCACATCGCGGCCGGCTGGGACGTTGTTCAAGCTCATGGAGTGTTCCTTGGTTGCTGAAGATTCAATAAAGGGAAGCATTATATCGAATAGGCATGGGCTTGTGCGGTGCGGTGGGGTGCCGTGCGGCATTGCGGTTTGAAAGGCGGTGCGCGAGCGGTAGTGGGGCTGTTGCCTGTGCCGTTCGTGGTGTGTTTGATCCGCGTGGGCACGGAGTGCCCACCCTACGGATGAGGGCGCGGGTTTGGCACTGCGTGCCTCGAAAAGGAAACCCGGGCGTTAGCGCATCGGTTTGTGGCCCGGAACCTTTCTCGTAGGGTGGGCACTCGTGCCCACGCGGATTCAGCACACCAATAACGGTACAGGCAACAGCCCCATTACCGCGAGATCAGTGTTCCTCACCTTCAGCCAAAGCCGTTGGCGAATTCAGATCAAAGAATATTCGCCAACGCACTATGCCGATAATGCCCCGCCGCCTTCGCATCCTGCCCCAGCGCCTCGTGCAGCTGGGCCAGCTTCAGGTGCACGTCGCGCACCATCGCCGAATCCGTCGCATCCGACAAGGCCTGCTCCAGGTAGCGCTGGGCCTTGCCCCACAGCTTCTGGCGCAGGCACAGCGAGCCCAGCGCGAACGCCAGTTCCGCATCGTTCGGGCGCTCGCGCAGCCAGCCTTCGCAGTTCTCGATCTGCGCCAGCAGCGTGGCCGATCCCGCCGGCCCGGCAGCATCGCGGTAAGCCCGCACCACACGCTCGTCCCAGCCCGCGCGCAGCGCCTCCTCGGCAATCACGCGCGCCTCGTCGTGCAGGCCGCTGGCATTGAAGGCAGTGGCAGCGCGCGCCGCGATGTACGGCTGGGTGCGGTCCGCCGCCGGCACCTCGGCCCACACGCGACGGATCGCCTCCGGATCGTGGCCCTCTTCCGACAGCAGCGCCTCGTAGGCCAATTCGCGCAGGCGCGCCGCCAGCGCCGGGTGCAGCGCCTTGCGTTTATCCAGGATGCGCACCAGGCGCAGCACTTCCGGCCAGTTGCGCGCCTGCTGGTGCGCCTTCATCGACCATTGCAGCGCGTGGATGTGGCGCTGGCCGCTGGCGTTCAGTTCGTCGGCCGCCTGCAGCGCCGCTTCCGGCTGGTGGTCGTCGACCAGCAGCTCGATGACGGTCATCAGGCGCGCCGTCTTCATGCTGTTGTCGCCGGCGATGCCGGCCAGCCAGGCGTCGCGCCGCGCCGGTTCGCGCATGCGGTGCGCGGCGCGGGCGCCGATCAGGGCCGCCAGGCCGGCGTTCTCGGGTAGCTCGGCAGCGCGCATGGCGGCCTTTTCGGCGTGGCCGAAGCGCCCTTCGAGCAGGGCCTTGAGGGCGTCGCGCAGGCCCTTGTTGCCTTCACGCTCGCGCTTGCGCAGGCGGTAGGCCGCCACGCGCTGCGGCATGCGCAGCGTCGAGCGCACCGCGCGCACCAGGCCGTAGAGCATCAGGAACAGCAGCGCCAGCAGCACCACGAACAGGTTCAGCGACATGTCGATCCGGTGCGGCGGGTAGAACAGCACCACGTTGCCCGGATTGAAGCGCGCCGTCACGGCGATGCCGATGGCGGCGGCCATCAGGGCGACTAACCAGAGGAGTAAACGCATGGATCAGGGCTTCGTCTTGTAGTTGCGCACGGCGTTCAGGCTGTCGGCCAGCGTCGGCATCTCGATCGACAGGTTGTTCGCCTGCACCTGGCGCAGCGCCGCCTGCGCCTGCTGGGTGGTACGGGCCCGCGTGTCGAAATACTTTTCCAGGGTCTGGCGCGCGGCGGTCAGGTCGTCGCCGAAGGTGCCTTCGTCGCGCGACAGCAGCGCCATGCGCGCGTTCAGCAGGCGCAGTTTCAGGTTCTCGCGGACGAAATAACGCTGGTCGGGCGACAGCATCAGCGCGTCCGGCGTGTTCACGCTGCGCACGCGGATCAGCTGGCGGATGTCGTCCCACATTTCCTGGGTCCAGTTGCGCCAGGTCTGCACCATGCGCTCGCCCACGCCCAACGGCGCCGGCGCAGCCGCTCCGGCCGGGCCGGATGCCACAGCGCTTTTCTGCTGCACGCGCGTTTCGCGCACCGGCGCGGCCGGCAGCAGCGGCTTTTCGTCGGATACCAGCGGCAGCGTGTCGACCTGGGCGATCACGCTGTCCAGGCGCACGGCCACGCCGGCCAGGTCCACCGCCGGCAGGGCCTTGAGTTTTTCCATGTCGCTGGCAATCGCCCGGCGCACGGTGATGAACTGCGGCTTGTCGGAGCGCGACAGCGAACGGTCGGCATTCTGCAGCGCGATCAGCGCGCCCTGCACGTTGCCGGCCAGTTGCAGCTGCTGGCTGGCCGTCGACAGCACCTGCTCGACTTCCGACAGCGCCCACTCGTCGCGGCTCTTCGACAGGTCCTGGTAGAGCTGCTCGAGCGCCAGCTGCTGGCTCTGGCTCTCCATCTGACGGCTTTCCAGCACGCCCACCTTCAGTTGCAGCGCCTTTGACTGCTCGGCAACGTCGCGCGCCAGCGAAGCGGTCTCGGCATTGATCTCATTGCCCTTTTGCAGGCTGAGCGCCATCTCCTTGCGCAGCGTGTTGATGCGGCTGTGGCTCGACCAGGTCTGGGCGGCCAGCAGCACCGCCAGCGCGATCACGGCCAGCGGCAGCGGACGCATCAGGGTGTCGGCCAGGCTCGGGCCGCGTACCGGCGCGCGGGTGTCGCGGGTGTAATCGGGAGCCGGCGCCGGGGGCGCAACGGTGGGCTGCGTCGGCGGCAGCTCTGGATGATTCGGCAATTCGTTCATGTTCTGGATTGTAACGCGGCAAGCAGGCGCTCGTCGCCCGAGCCGGTGAGGGTGACATGCGCCATTCCCAGCGCCGCGGCCGTTTGCGCGATGCGCGCATGGGGAACGATCGCATGCTGCTGTTGCATTTTTGCCACTAATGACGGATCGGCCATCGCCAGCAGGCCGAAAAGACCGCGCAGCGCCTCGGAACTGGTGAGTATCCAGTCATTCGGTTCGGCCAGCAATGCGCGCAAGCTTGCGGCCAGTTGCGGCGTCAAAACGGGTACGCTGCGCCGGTAGGCCGGCACCACGCTGACCTCGGCGCCGGCCGCGCGAAAGCCATCGGCCATCAGTTCGCGCCCGGACTCGCCGCGCACGATCAGCACCCGCTTGCCTTGCAAGGCAGCCAGGTCGAGCGACTCCAGCAGGTTCTCGGAATCGCTGCGGGTCGGGTCCTGCGGCCCGAGGATGGTGGCATTGGCCTCGCTCAAGCCATGGCGCGCCAGCGCGGCGCGGCTGCCCTCGCCCAGCACGGCCAGGGCCACCTGGCGCGGCCAGGCATTGCGCCGATGCGGCAGATGGGCGAATGCGGCGTCGATGGCGTTCGGCGACACGAAGGCGACCAGGGCAAAGCTGTCCAGCTCGTCCAGGGCAGCGCGCAGCGCCGAGGGGTCGGCCAGCGGCGCGATCTCCAGCAGCGGCAGCAGCACCGGCGTGCGTCCCAGCGCGGCAACGGCTTGCGCCAGGCCATCGGCCTGGGCGCGCGGCCGCGTGATGACGACCCGCTCAGGCATCGGGGGCGGCGTCCTGCTTGACCGCATCGACGATCGCCTGCGCGTCCTGCTGCGCCAGCAGTGCCGACACGCGCTCGCCCAGCAGCTCGGGCTGATTCGCCGCGCCGGTCAGTTCGGCAAACGCGCTGCGCTTGCCGTCGGGCGTGGCGACCATCGCGCGCAGGTGCATGTTGGCGCCGTCGACCGTGGCGTGCGCGGCCAGCGGAATCTGGCAGCTGCCGCCAAAGATCTTCGAGACCTTGCGCTCGGCCATGACGGCATGGGCGGTGTCCACGTGGTTCAGCGGCGCCAGCAGCGCGCGCAGGTCGACGCCGTCCGTGCGCTCGCCGCTGGCGATCTCGATCGCCATCGCGCCCTGGCCGGCGGCCGGCAAGCTCATCTCCGCGTCCAGCACGCTGCGTATGCGCTGCGGCAATCGGAGGCGGATCAGGCCGGCGGCGGCCAGGATGATGGCGGCGTAGTCGCCACGGTCGAGCTTGCCCAGGCGGGTATCGAGGTTGCCGCGCAATGGTTGAATGACCAGATGCGGGTAGCGCGCCGCGATCAGGGCCTGGCGGCGCAGGCTGCTGGTGCCGACCACGGCGCCGGGCGGGAGTGCATCCAGGCTGGCGTAGTCGTTCGAGACAAAGGCGTCGCGCGGGTCTTCGCGCTCGAGCACGGCGGCCAGTTCGAACC
>Ga0308160_10001536_pt1 | contig 31912 bp, 25 predicted proteins | sample PhyFR1_FD_201036 | JGI IMG/M metagenome (GOLD analysis project Ga0308160, IMG submission 201036) | Phyllosphere microbial communities from UC Gill Tract Community Farm, Albany, California, United States - DLSLF.R1 | ecosystem: Host-associated > Plants > Phyllosphere > Unclassified | place: USA... | reverse complement strand
GGCTGCATTTGCGCTACAGTGTGGCCTTTATTGGCGCCCCACTCTGTCGGGCCGCATTCACGGGAGAGCCCCATGCCTGAACCAGTTCCACCCAACGGCGACCTGACAAGACGCGCCGACGACCACTTTCTGCGCCACCTCGGCATCACCCTGGAGGCGCTGGTAGCGCCGGTGGATCCCGCCAATCCGACAGGCCTGCCGGCCCGTGCAACGAGCGTCTACCGCGCCATCATCGAAGCGCGCCAGGGCGATGAAGATATCCAGCCCCGCGGCGTCTGGCAGCGGCAACCGAAGCGCTCGGACTGGCCGCACGTCAGCAACCTGGCCGCCGGCGCCTTGCGCACCCAGGGCAAGGACCTGCAACTGGCCGCGTGGCTGTGCGAGTCCCAGGTCCACGAACATGGCCTGAGCGCGCTGGCCCCTTGCCTGCTGCTGGCGCACACGCTGTGCGAGCGTTACCCGACCGCCCTGCATCCGCAGCTGGAACACGACGACACCGAAGCCCGCGCGAACATCCTCCGCTGGCTGGACCAGAAGCTGGCCCCGACGCTGCGCCAGTCAACGCTGTTCACAACGGAAGACGGCCGCGCCATACTGTGGCCCGACTGCGAACAAACCGCGCACGAGCTTGACGGCGACGCCACGGCCCGCAGTGCGCTCGCATCCATGCCACCAGCAATCCTGAGCGAGTGCATCACCGCACTGGAAGACGCGCACGCCACGATCGCCCAGCTCCACGGCACCTTCAACACCCCGCACACCACCACCGCACCGTGCCTGACGGCCCTGGCCGACCAGGTCCACGCGATCCTTTCGGCACTCCACAACGAACGCGCCGCACGAGTCCCAGCACCAGCGCCAGCGCCAGCGGACATGCCAACCGAAGCACCGGCAAAACCGTCCGAAACACCAGCCACCGCAACCCCACCCGCAACGAGCCCCCCCGCCCCCCACCACTTCCGCGACCGCGCCGACGCCTACGCCTGCCTGGCCGCCGCCGCCGCCTACCTCGCCCACCTCGAGCCGCACAGCCCCACGCCCTACCTGATCAAACGCGCCGTCGAATGGGGCAATATGAACACCGGCGCCCTCTACCAGGAACTCTTCATCCGCCTGGGCGGCCAACTGAGCATCTTCGACATGGTCGGCACCGACATGCTCCCCCCGCACAAACCCACCCCACCCCAATAACCCCAATCAAAATCAGGGTCAGAGTCGAATTGTTTGCCAACTTCAATAAATCAATTGTTTATTAATTCGACTCTGACCCCAATTAATTTGCAACATTAACTGCTGAGCTTAGGGTCGGAGTCGAATTGTTTGACAACTTTGGGTAATTGCCCATTAATTCGACTCTGACCCCAATTGTTCAAAATGATTTTCAGGACTCTATGGATGCCCTTGTGACATTAATTGCACGGGAGGATTTGCTTAGTGCCAGGTAGCGCTAACAACTGCGAAAAATAATGAGGGTCAGAGTCGAATTGTTGTCAATTTTTATAAATCAATTGAAAAACAATTCGACTCTGACCCTAATTTTTTTGCAATGTTTGACGAGCTCATCTGTGAGAGCCCGAATATGCCCATTTACTAAAGGCTATTACCCAACAATTCTACTCTGACCCTAATTGTTGGGGGGTTAGCTGCCGAAGTAGCGGCCGGCGCGGTGCCAGGCCATGACCATGCCGCTCATGGCGACGGCGCTCAGGGCGGACCAGGCGACCAGGTGGGGGGCGACCAGCAGCAGTGCCAGCGCCAGGATGACGCTGTCGATCATGATCTGGGTGCGGCCGGCGTTGATGTTGTACTGCTTTTGCAGCCACAGCGTGACGATCCCCGTGCCGCCGACGCCGGCGCCGTGGCGCGCGAGTGCGAGGATGCCCATGCCGCAGAAGGTGCCGCCGCCAAGGGCCGCCACGGCCGGATGCACGCGATCGATGACCAGCACGAACGGCATGATCTTGAGCAGGCCCATGATCATCGCGCTGCCGGCCAGCGACTTGATCGTGAAGCGCGCGCCCATGAAGAAGTAGCCAAACAGGAAGAACGGCACGTTGATCATCATGAACAGCGTACCGACCGACACGCCGGTCGAGTACGACGTCAACAAGGCGATGCCGGCGACACCGCCGGTCAGCAGGCCCGCTGCATGCAGCAGCACGATGCCGATCACGACGAACAGCACGCCGACGATGATGCCGTAGACGTCATCGAGCGTCGAATGCGGCTTGACCTCGATGATCGGACGCGATGGCTTGCTGGGGGAGCCTGGATACATGACAGACTGACTCACGCCCGCACCATCGCGCAGGCAGGACCGGACCGCAATGCGCACGTCGGCGCGAGCGCGATCACCACGCGAGCGGGAAAGTGGCGGCGCGGGGCTGCGCACACGGAATCGGCAAGCGTCAGGCTAGAGTTCATGGTCCTCGGATGATCGGATGGGTAAGAGAAGCTGCAGGCGGCGCAGGTCTGGTCGAAAGACGCAAACACGCAGGTTATGGCGCGCTACAGCCCGCCATTATCGCCCATGTTGCGGCGCAGTGTCGAGCCGCACGAACGCGCCATGTCGCGAATGAGCGAATGGATGGTGCGCTGCACCTTGCCGGTGCACGAACAGCGTCCATTGCGCCGCCGCGGTGCGCTACACGCCAACATCCGGTGCCCGATCCGCCGCCCGATTCGCTGCCATATCCGCCGCCAGCTCGCGCTCGAGAAATTCAACGCACACCCGCACCTTCGCTGAATTGCCCAGCCGCTGCGGATACACCGCCCACACATTGGCTTCCTGCGCAAACTCGGGGAGGATCTGCACCAGCTGCCCGGCCGCCAGCAGCGGCTGCGCGTGCCAGCGCGAGCGCAGCACGATCCCGGCGCCGTCCAGCGCCCAGCGCAGCGCGATCTCGCCATGGTTGGTCGACAGCGCGCCCGATACCTTCACCGTCTCCTCAACGCCTTTCGCGCGCAGCCGCCACACGCCAAACGGATGGTCGCGCTCCTTGATCACCAGGCACTGGTGGCCGGCCAGATCCTGCAGCGTGCGCGGCGTCCCATGCCGCGCCAGGTACGCAGGCGCCGCGCACAGGATGCGGTGATTGACCATCAGCCGCCGCGCGATCAGCTGCGGCGCGATCTCGTCGCCGATCCGCACATCCAGATCGAACCCTTCAGCCACCGGATCGACCAGCCGGTCAAACACCTCAAACCGGATCTGCAGTGCCGGATACGCGCGCGCCAGCCGGGCAATCGCCGGTGCGACGACCTGGCGGCCGAAGCCGAAGCTGCTGCACACGCGCAGCTGGCCGCTGGGCGCGCGCCGCCGCTCGGCCGATTCCTCGATCAGCTCATCCAGGCTGGCGAGGATCGCCTGCGCCCGTTCAAACGCCTGCGCCCCGTCTTCGGTGATGACGACGCGCCGCGTCGTGCGCTGGAACAGCCGCACGCCCAGCGCAGCCTCGAGCACCCCGATCCGTTTGCTGACATACGCGGCCGACATGCCGAGCGCCTGCGCCGCACCCGCAAACGATCCCTGACGCGCCACGGTCACGAACACCCGCAAGTCCGCATTTTCCAACAGATTATTCACGCTGCGTGTTCCTTAACACCACAAGAAGCAGCATTATAAACACAGCGTTTTGCATTATTCTTGAACCATTCAGATCAGCTCAGAGGAGACACCCATGAAAACCCACAAGATCGCCGTGATCGCCGGCGACGGCATCGGCAAGGAAGTCATGCCCGAAGGCCTGCGCGCCCTGGACGCCACCGCCAAACGCTTCGGCATCCATCTTGAATTCACCACGTTTGAATGGGCCGACTGCGACTATTACGTCAAACACGGCAAGATGATGCCGGACGACTGGCGCGCGCAGCTCTCGGGCTTCGAGGCCATTTTCTTCGGCGCCGTCGGCATGCCCGACATCGTCCCCGACCATATCTCGCTGTGGGGCTCCCTGCTCAAGTTCCGGCGCGAGTTCGACCAATACGTGAATCTGCGCCCGGTGCGCCTGATGCCCGGCGTGCCCTGCCCTCTCGCCAACAAGAAGCCGGGCGACATCGACTTCTACGTCGTGCGTGAAAACACCGAGGGCGAATACTCGTCGGTCGGCGGCAAGATGTTCGAAGGGACCGAGCGCGAGTTCGTGCTGCAGGAATCGGTCTTCACGCGCCACGGCACCGACCGCATTCTCAAGTACGCGTTCGACCTGGCCCAGAGCCGTCCTAAAAAACATCTGACCGCCGCCACCAAATCGAACGGCATCTCGATCTCGATGCCGTACTGGGACGAGCGCGTGGCCGCCATGGGCGAGCAGTACGCCGACGTCAAATGGGACAAGTACCACATCGACATCCTGTGCGCGCGCTTCGTGATCTCGCCCGAACGCTTCGACGTCGTCGTGGCCTCGAACCTGTTCGGCGACATCCTGTCGGACCTCGGCCCGGCCTGCACCGGCACGATCGGCATCGCGCCGTCGGCCAACCTGAACCCGGACCGCACCTTCCCGTCGCTGTTCGAGCCGGTGCACGGCTCGGCCCCCGACATCTACGGCAAGAACATCGCCAACCCGATTGCGATGATCTGGTCGGGCGCCATGATGCTCGAGTTCCTGGGCCAGGGCGACGCCAACTACACGGCCGCGCATGACGCCATGCTGGGCGCGATCGAGCGCTGCCTGGTCGAAGGCCCGCGCACGCCCGACATGGGTGGCACGGCCAACACCACTGACGTGGGTCAGGCCGTCACGCGCTACCTCGAGACTTAAGCCACGCCCCGGTTGGCCAGTGCTATTGTGGGGGTCCTTACAGCACAACCAACCGGAGTCACCATGCAGCCGCACGAATCGACCGAACTGGAATACGTTGGCTTCTGGGCGCGTACCGGCGCGGCGCTCATCGACAGCATCCTGGTGATGATCGTGATGCTGCCACTGCTGTACGCCATCTACGGCGCGGCATATTGGGACAGCACTGCGATGGTCATGGGCCCGGCGGACTTCATCATCAACTGGGTCCTGCCGGCTGCCTTCGTGCTCGCGCTGTGGATCAAGCTCTCGGCCACGCCGGGCAAGATGGCCGTTGGCGCCATCATTGTCGACGCGCGTACGGGCGGCAAGCCAAGCACGCGCCAGTTCATCATCCGCTACCTGGGCTACTACGTCTCGATGATCCCGCTGTTCCTGGGCATTCTCTGGGTCGGCTTCGACGCGCGCAAGCAGGGCTGGCACGACAAGATGGCCGGCACCGTCGTCGTGCGGCGCAAGGGCGGCGTGACGCAACCCGTCAAATTCGACACCACCGACCGCGCCTGATCATTCGGTCAGGCGCCGCATCTGCGCAATCAGATCGGCCTTGCCTTCGAAGCCGATCCCCGGCAGATCGGGCATCGTGATGTGCCCATTCTCGACCTTCACGCCATCCGGGAAGCCGCCGTACGGTTGGAACAGGTCGGGATACGATTCGTTCCCGCCCAGCCCCAGGCCGGCGGCGATATTCAGTGACATCTGGTGCCCGCCGTGCGGGATGCAGCGCTTGGCCGACCAGCCGTGCTCCTTCAGCATGTCGAGCGTGCGCAGGTACTCCACCAGGCCGTAACTGAGCGCGCAATCGAATTGCAGCCAGTCGCGATCAGCGCGCATGCCGCCGTGGCGAATCAGGTTGCGCGCATCCTGCATCGAAAACAGGTTCTCGCCGGTGGCCATCGGATTGGCGTAGTAGTTGCGTAGCGTCGCCTGCAGCTCGTAGTCGAGCGGGTCGCCCGCTTCCTCGTACCAGAACAGATCGTATTGCGACAGCGCCTTGGCATAGCAGATCGCCGTGTCCAGATCGAAGCGGCCGTTGGCATCGACCGCCAGCTTCTGACCGTCGCCCAGCACACTCAGGATCGAATCGATGCGGCGCAGGTCTTCGTCGAGCGAGTCACCGCCGATCTTCTTCTTGACCACCGTATAGCCGCGATCGAGATAGCTGCGCATCTCGTCTTTCAGCTTGCCGTGGTCCTGCCCCGGATAGTAATAACCACCGGCCGCATACACGAACACGCGGCGCTCCGGCTGGCCATTGCCATAGCGGTCGGCCAGCAGCTGGAACAGCGGCACGCCCGCGATCTTGGCCGTCGCATCCCATACGGCCATGTCGATGGTGCCGATGGCCACCGAGCGCTCACCGTGCCCGCCCGGCTTCTCATTGGTAAACATCGTCTGCCAGATCTTGTGCGGGTCGAGGTTCGCGCCCGTGTCGTCCTGCAGCGACGTCGGATCGGCCTCGAGGATGCGCGGGATGAAGCGCTCGCGCATCAGCGTGCCCTGGCCATAGCGGCCGTTGGAGTTGAAGCCGTAGCCGATGACCGGCTTGCCGTCGCGGATCACGTCGGTCACCACGGCGACCACGCTCAGCGTCATCTTGCTGAAATCAATGTAGGCGTTACGGATCGGGGAGCTGATCGGAACGGTCTGCTCGCGGATGTCGACGATTCTCATGGCGGTGTCTTTCATGTGCTGGTTGAACGAGACACCAGATTATTCGCTGCAAGAGCGGTTATGATTGAATCTCTTTCACAGTATTCTTCACCCAAAGTGAATAATGACCTCGCCTCGCATCTCGAATTCTTTGTGCTGCTGGCCCGCCACGGCAGCCTGAGCGCCGCCGCGCGCGCGCTCGACCTGACGCCGCCGGCTGCTACCAAGCGTCTGGCGCAGCTCGAAGAACGCCTCGGCGTGCGGCTCGTCAATCGCACCACGCGCACCAGCAGCCTCACGCCCGAGGGCGAAACCTATCTGCACTACGCGACGCGCATCCTGGCCGACCTGCACGAGATGGAAGAAGCGGTATCGAGCACGCGCGCCGTGCCGCGCGGCCTGCTGCGGGTGAATGCCTCGCTCGGTTTCGGGCGCACGACGATCGCGCCGCTGGTGTCGACCTTCGCGCAGCGCTACCCGCAGGTGGAGGTGCAGCTCGACGTCACCGACCGGCCGGTGGACCTCGTCGCGAGCGGTATCGACCTGGCGATCCGCTTCGGCGACCTGCCCGACCAGCGCCTGGTCGCGCGCCGCATCATGTCGAACCGGCGCCTGCTGTGCGCGTCCCCGCGCTATCTCGAGCGGCACGGCACGCCGGCCAGCCTGGCGGATCTGGCCAGCCACCGCTGCATCGTGCACCGGCAGAACGACGAGGCGCATGGCGTCTGGCGCCTGGAACATGAAGGCCGCGCCGTGTCGGTCAAGGTCCAGGGCGCGCTGTCGAGCAACGACGGCGACATCGTGCTGGGCTGGGCGCTCGATGGCCACGGCATCCTGGTGCGCTCGGAATGGGATCTGGCAAAGTACGTCGACAGCGGCCGGCTGCGCATCGTGCTGCCTGGGTACGCGCAGCCCGAGGCAGATCTGTTCGTCGTCTATCCCAACAAGCGGCGGCAATCGGCGCGAGCACGGGCGTTTGTTGATTTTTTGGTGGAGCAGTTTGGGGCGTGATGCAGTGCGATCATCCAGCGCGACAATTGCGAGAATAACGATCGGCGCGTGGATGACGTAGGGTGGACGGGTTCCCAGTCCACGCGGTGATGGTTGACGGCGAGATCATCCGGCGGGAAAACAGCGCCAATCACGATCGCCGCGTGGACGGCATAGCCGTCCACCCTACGACCAGCGGTCTCCGCCAGTGGTATTACTTCACGCCAGCCGCTGCCAGCGCCGTCATGTTGACGATGCGGCGCACGGTGGCGCTCGGGCTCAGGATGTGCACCGGCTTGGCCGCGCCCAGCAGGATCGGGCCCACGGTCACGCCCTTGCCTGCGGCGACCTTGAGCACGTTGAACAGGATGTTGGCCGCGTCCAGCGACGGCATCACCAGCAGGTTCGCGCTGCCCGAGTAACCGGCGTCGATCTTGTACAGGTCACGGATTTCTTCCGACAGCGCAGCGTCGCCGTGGATCTCGCCCACCACGGCCAGCTCGGGCGACTGCTCGGCCAGCAGCGCGCGTGCTTCGCGCATGCGTTTGGCCGACGGCCGCTCGGACGAACCCTGCGACGAGTGCGACAGCAGCGCGGCCTTCGGCTCGAGGCCGAAGTGCTGCAGCGTCTCGGCTGCCAGGCGCGTGATGGCGGCCAGCTCCTGGGCGCTCGGCTGCTCGTTGACATACGTGTCGGTGATGAACAGCGTGAACTTGTCGAGCACCAGCGCGTTCATCGCGGCCAGCACTTCAGCGCCCGGCGCCACGCCGATCTCGCTGCGCACGTGCTCCAGATGGTCGTCGTAGCAACCGGTCATGCCGCAGATCAGCGCGTCGACCGTACCCGCCGCCAGCAGGCGCGTGCCCTGCAGCGTCGTATCGGCTTCGGCCGCAATGACGGTGTAGTCGGCGCCTTCGCGCAGGCGCAAGCCCGCGTCCTTGATGGCGCGCTGCAGGACCGACGTGTCGCCGATCAGCACCGGATGGGCGATGCCCTCGTCGACCACCGCTTGCACCGCACGCAGCACACGCGGCTCGGTCGCTTCGGCGTACGCCACCTTGCGCACATCGGCGCGCGCCTTGTCGAACACCGGCTTCATGAAGAACCCGGTGTGATAGATCATCTGGCCCAGCTTGTCGCGGTAGGCGTCCATGTCGGTGATCGGGCGCGTTGCCACGCCCGATGCGGCGGCCGCTTCCGCCACGCGCGGTGCGATCGCGCCGAGCAGGCGCGGATCGAACGGCTTCGGAATGATGTACTCGGGGCCGAAAGCCAGGTCCTGGCCTTCGTAGGCCAGCGCCACGACGTCGCTCGCTTCGGCTTCGGCCAGTTCGGCGATCGCGGTCACGCAGGCGAGCTTCATTTCGTCGGTGATGCGCGTGGCGCCGCAATCGAGCGCGCCGCGGAAGATGTACGGGAAGCACAGCACGTTGTTGACCTGGTTCGGATAGTCCGAACGGCCGGTGGCGATGATGACGTCCGGGCGCGCGGCCTTGGCCACTTCAGGACGGATCTCCGGTTCGGGATTGGCCAGCGCCAGGATGACCGGCTGGTCGGCCATCGTCTTGACCATCTCGCCCGTCAGCACGCCGGCAGTCGAGCAGCCCAGGAACACGTCGGCACCCTTGACGACATCGGCCAGCACGCGCGCATCGGTCGCCTGCGCATAGCGCGCCTTGTTTTCTTCCATATTGGCGTCGCGGCCCTGCCAGATCACGCCGCGCGAGTCGACGACGTAGATGTTCTCCTGCTTCACGCCCAGCAGCACCATCATGTCCAGGCAGGCAATCGCCGCCGCGCCGGCGCCGGAGGCAACCAGCTTGATCTGGCCGATGTCCTTGCCGACGACTTTCATGGCATTGAGCAGCGCGGCGGTCGAGATGATCGCGGTGCCGTGCTGGTCGTCGTGGAAGACCGGGATGTTCATGCGCTCGCGCAGCTTCTTCTCGATGTAGAAGCATTCCGGCGCCTTGATGTCTTCGAGGTTGATGCCGCCGACGGTCGGCTCGAGCATCGCGATGGCGTCGATCAGCTTGTCCGGATCGAGTTCGTCCAGCTCCAGGTCGAACACGTCGACACCGGCGAATTTCTTGAACAGGCAGCCCTTGCCTTCCATGACCGGCTTGGCGGCCAGCGGACCGATATTGCCCAGGCCGAGCACCGCGGTGCCGTTGGTGATCACGGCCACCAGGTTGCCGCGCGACGTGTAATCGAACGCGGTGGCCGGATCGGCAGCGATTTCTTCGCAGGCGTAGGCCACGCCCGGCGAATACGCGAGCGACAGGTCGCGCTGGTTCGACAGCGGTTTGGTCGCAATCACTTCAATCTTGCCGCGGGTCGGGCTGCGGTGATATTCCAGCGCGTCGATGCGCAGTTGGGTGTTCTGTGCTTCGTTCAGCGTACTGTCGGTGCTCATGTTCTTCCTATGCTTATTGGGTGATGCGGCGTGGGAGGCGGGGCCGCCACAAGGCGTGCGCGCAACGATCCTCCCATTGTTGGGCAAACATTCTAGCCGAACCGACACCATCGCGTACGCGACCAGTTCCCGCACGATCGTTCATATTTACTGCACGCTGCGCGCTCCTCGAAGACAGATTCAGGGAAATACATCGACAAATCGTTAGGACATTCTTGAAAAGCCGTGTATCTTCACCGATGCACTACATCAAGTCGTTGTTATTGTTGGCTTTTCTCTCCCGCCTTGCCTCTTCTGGCAGTCCAGTTTGATTCCCCCGCTTTTATCTTCTCTTGGTTGAACGTGCGTATTGGGCGATTTTGCCCATGTCACTGCAAAGGAATTCAACATGACTACCCAAACCGGCACCGTAAAATGGTTCAACGACGCAAAAGGCTTCGGCTTCATCACGCCTGATGGCGGCGGCGACGATCTGTTCGCGCATTTCCAGGATATCCAATCGGAAGGCTTCAAGAGCCTGGCCGAAAATCAGCGCGTGTCGTTCGAGCGCTCGACCGGCCCTAAAGGCGAAAAAGCCGGCAAGATCTGCGCGATCTGATGTTGCTGTCGTGACGCCGCCGCGCGCACCACGCAGATAGCGTGGGCGCTGCCGCAGCGCACGTTGAAAAGCCCGCCAATCGGCGGGCTTTTTGCTGTCTGGGTGTTTGGGGGGGCGTTGAACGCGTGGACGGGGAACCCGTCCACCCTACGTCAGGTCGGTGGCATGACGACTGCCCCTTGCCGTAGGGTGGACGGCTGTGCCGTCCACGCGTTCAATCACGTTCACAAACTACTCAGGAACTCGGTCGCATCCGGCCGCGCGCGGGGCGCCTTGACGGTCGAGGCGGTGCCAAGGCCAATGAAGCAGATCGCCCGCTCGTGCACCTCGAGCCCCAGCAACATACGCATGCCAGCAAAATCCATCGCTGCGCCGCTGGCCAGGCCACTCGCAAAGCCCAGCAACTGAGCTGCCACCAGCATGTTCTGGATCGCGCAACCAAGCGACACGAGTTTTTCGTGCACCGGGATGATGGTGCCCGGTTCGTCGCGCAGCACCGCCACCAGCAGGCATGGCGCGCGCAGCGCCTTGTCGTGCGCGGTGGCGAGCGCCTCGTCGCCGCAGGCCGGATCCCGCGCCAGCACGGCGGCGGCAAACACGTCGCCCAGCAGATGCCGCTTGTGCTGCGGGATCAGGATGAAGCGCCACGGCCGCAGCAGGCCATGGTCGGGCGCCTGCGCACCCGCTTCGACGATGCGCAGCAGGGCCGCATCGTCCGGGCCGGGCGCAACGAGACGGCGCAGCGTGTAGTTGCGCCGCGCGGCCAGGATGGTCAGGAAATCGTCGGCGCCAGCCGGATACTCGGTTTGCATGGCGCCAGTATAGCGACAGCGCCGCCGATCCGCCGGGATGGCGCGAACTGGCGGTGTACAGCAAATATATGCTCAATACACGTCGCGCCGGTAACGGCCCGCATCGATCAGGCGATCGCGCCCGGCCTCGCCCAGAATCGCCGCGAGCGCCGCATCGACCTCTCCCGCCATACCCTGCAGGCTGCCGCAGACATGGATGACCGCATCGCGCTCGACCCAGTCATGCAGCGTGTCGGCGCGTGCGCGCAGGCGGTCCTGCACATACTCCGGCGCGTCGTCGCGCGAAAACACCAGGTCGCATTCCGGCAGTGCGCCGGCCGTGCGCCAGGCGGCGATCTCGCCCGCGCACAGGCTGTCGAAGGCGCGCTGGCGTTCGCCGAACAGCAGCCAGTTGCGGTGCTGCCCGGCCAGCACGCGGCTGCGCAGGTGAGCGCGCAGGCCGGCCATGCCCGAGCCGTTGCCGATATAAATGCAGGGCCGCGCGTCCTGCGGGCCGTGGAAACCCGGGTTCGTCGCCAGCCGTGCGCGGACCATCGCGCCGACGTCGAGATGCGCGGTCAGCCAGCCCGATGCCAGGCCCATCCCCTGCTCGTGGCGCTGCTGGCGCACGAGTAGCGTCAATGCGCCGTCCTGCGGGATGCCGGCAATAGAATAACGGCGGGGCGCCAGGGGTTTGAGTGCATCGGCGCATTCCTGGGTCGATGCGAATGGATGCCCGACGCCGGGCAGTTCGCTCCAGGCCAGCGCCTCGCGCAGCGGCTGGGGTTCGCCCTGCCAGGTAATGCGCGCCGCGCCATCCAGGTGACTCGCCGCCAGCCAGGCATCGACGGTCGCCGCCGTGTGGCATGCGGCGACGTCCAGCAGGTCACCGGCCTGCCACTGCCGATCTGCCGTCGTCTGCAGCACGAGTTCATACAGCGGCGCGCCCAGGCTGCCGGGATTCAACAGCGTGCGCGCGACGAGCTGCCAGTCGGTCATCGGTGCCGGGTCATTGGCAGCGGCGGGCAGTGTGCCGGCGGCCGCACCCAGTGTGGCCAGCGCATGCATCCAGCGGCCCAGTGCCGCGGCGTCGCCCTGGTCGACGTCGATCCGTGGGAACAGCGCCGTGGCGCCCAACGCGCCCAGGCGCTCGTCAAGCGCGATGCCATAGCCGCAGTAGCGCGCGTAATTGCGATCGCCCAGCGCCAGCACCGCGTACTTGCAGCCGGCCAGGGCAAGTGGCCCTGCATGCAGCTCGCGCGTGAATCGACGCGCCGAGTCGGGCGCTTCGCCGTCGCCGAAGGTCGCCGCCACGAACAGCGCGTGGTCGTAGCCGGCCAGCTCGCCCGGACTGAGCGCCGACACCGCGCGCAGGTCGACCGCGCGGCCACCGGCGCGCAGCGCGGCGGCGCTGTGCAGCGCGATCCGTTCGGCCTGGCCGCCCTGGCTCGCAAAGGCCAGCAGGATTGGCGCGCCGGCGCCGGGCGTGGCGGGTTCGCTCGTCACGGCCAGCGCCCGTTCGCGCGCCAGTGCGCGCTGCTGGCGCCGCCGGCCCAGGTACAGCAGCCAGCCGGTGATGGCAAAGCCGGGCAAGGCCAGGCTGGCGAACATCATGATGACCCGCCCAGGCACGCCGAAGTAGCTGCCCGTGTGCAGCGGCCGGATCGTGCTCAAGGCGCGCTGGCCAACGGTTTGCGCGCCGTAGGGTTCGTTCTTGAGCAGTGCGCCGTCACTGGCGCGCAGCGACATGCGGTTGCGGGCGCGCTCGTGCGGGCCGTCCTGCGCAATCCACGTCAGCTGGTAGGCGCCGCTGCCGCGTTCGGGCAGGCGGATCGTCGCGCTGGCCCAGTTTGGCGCATGGGCGAGGAAGGTGTGCCAGGCCGGATCGAGTGCCGCCGGGCCATCCGGTTTCGGTGTGCGTTTGCGCGGCGTCGCCATGGTCTCGGTTGGGGCCCGGCGCTCGTTGCCTGCCCAGCCCTGCACCGTGTCGCGCACGACGTCGAAGCTCCAGTAGATGCCGGTGCCACCCACGATCAGGTAAGCCACCAGCGCCCAGGTGCCGGCAATCGCGTGCAGCGCCCACAGGAACGAGCGGCCCCGCAGGCTGGTATTGAAGGTGAGCCACGTGCGCCAGTTGGCGGGCTTGCGCGGCCAGCGCAGATACAGGCCGCTGAGCGCGAGCCCCACGAGGCACAGCGCCAGGATGCCCAGCACGAGGCGGCCCGGCGCGCGTGGCAGCAGCAGCCAGCGGTGCAGCTCCTCGACCCAGTTGAACGCTGCCTCGAAGCGCAGCGTCGGCAAGACCGTGCCGCTGTACGGGTGCACGCGCACGTCCGGACCGCGCCGCTCGCCCTCCGGCGCGGCAAAGCGCACCAGCGCCGTGCTGCCCGGATCGGATTCGAGCACGATGCTCACCACACGTTCTCCGGGTCGCGTGCGCTGGGCCGCCTGCAGCAGCTGCGCCGGCTGTAGTCGCGGCCGCGCTCCGGCATCGACCGTCATGACGCCCGGATTGAGCACGTCGAGCAGTTCGTCCTCGAACGCCATGATGGCGCCGGTCAGGCCAATGACGGCCAGCAGCGTGCCGGCCGTGATGCCGACGAACCAGTGCAGCTGGAACCAGACCGCGCGCAGCGACGGCAGGCGCCAGGGGCTCACAGCGCGACCTTCATCGACAGCTTGATCAGGCGTGGCAGGCCGGCGCTCAGGCGCGTGCCGGCGCCGGCCCAGTACTGCTTGTCGGCGGCATTGTCGACGTTGAGCTGCCAGGTGGTGCGCTTGCCGGCGAACTGGCCGATGTAGCGCGCGCCTACGCTGAGCAGCGTCGTGCCGCCCAGCCAGGCCTGGTTCAGGTCATTCACGGGCCGCCGGCCCGTGTAGTACGCACCGGCTGTCAGCGCCAGGCCGGGCACCGCATCCAGATCCCAGGCCACGAACGTGCTGGCGGTGCGGCGCGCTGCGTTCTCGGGCAGCTTGCCGTCATACGTCGCGTTGATATTGCGGAACGCCGGATCGAGCCACTGGGCCGACGCCTGCCAGGCCACACTGCGCAGGATGCGGCCCTGCGACGACAGCTCCAGGCCGCGATAGCGCTGCTCGCCGTCAGCGGTGAAGACATTGGCGGTGTTGGTGTAGTAACCGGGCCGCTCGATCTCGAAGAGTGCCGCCTGCGTCAGCAGACCGCCGGCCGTGCGCCAGCGCGCCCCGACTTCGCGCTGCTTGCTCACGCCCGGCGCCATGCGGGTGCCTTCGTTCGCAGTGCCGGCCGGCGCAGCCTCGCCCTCCTCCAGGCCTTCGGCCGCCGATGCATACACAGAGAAGTCGTCACGCAGGCGGTAGACGACGGCCGCCATCGGCGTCGTCTCGCTCGCGTCGTAGTCGTTCACGCCCTGCGTGCTGCGGTAGTCGACGCGGCGCACGCCACCGATGAATTGCCAGCTGCCCACGCTGATGCGATCGACCAGGTACAAGCCCCGGTCGCGCGAATCGAGGGCCGCGGTCGTGGGCGTCGCCGGCCGCGCACCGACCGAGACGTTCGTCACCGGCAGCGGCGCATACAGATTCTGCGCAGGGATCGTGTAGTTGGCCTGGTAGATCGGGGCCTGGCCCTTGTCGGTATCGCTCGCGCCGAGCGTCACCTCGTGCGTCAGGGAACCCGTGCGCAGCTGGCCAGCCAGTTCGGCGCGCAGCATGCGCGAATCGACGTCGGCATGCTGCAGATTGCCGGTGATGCGCCCGGCCCCGGTCGCGACGCTCGCCGCATTATTGAAGCGGAAGATCGGCAGCGAGCGGTCGCGCTTCGTTTCGGCGTGGCCTGCTTCGAGCGTCAGCGCCCAGGTGTCATTCAGTGCGATGTCGGCGCGCAGCTGCGCGTTACGTGCATGCGTTTCGAACCTGGCCCAGTCGGGGCCGACGAGACGGCGCGGATCGACCGCGCGCGGCAGCGTGATCACGCCGCCCACGGCTGGCGGCAGGTTGATGCCGGCCTGCTCGGTCACGCGGCGCTTGTCGTATTCGAGGTCGGCGCGCAGGCGCACGCGTGCGTTCACGCGCCAGTCGAACGCGCCGGAGGCGAAGCCGCGGTTGCCGTTGCCGACGCCATCGAGGTGCGAGCCGAGTGTGCCGCCGGCCGCGTTGATGCGCACGCCGAACGCGTCATCGACGCCGAAGCGGCGCGCGGCGTCGAGGCTGGCGACGACCGTCCCGTTGCTGTCGACCTGGGCACCGACGGTCGTCAGCGGCGTGCTGCCGGCGCGCTTGGTGACGAAGTTTACGACACCGGCCGGCGACGTGAAGCCGTAATACAGTGCGGTCGCGCCCTTGAGCACCTCGACGCGCTCTTTGTTCTCCATCGACACCTGGCCGAAGTTCATGATCGGCAGCGAACCATTCAGACGGTAGTTGGTGCGGTTCTCGACAGCGATGCCACGGATGACCAACTGGTCCCACGTGTCGCCACCGTTCTGCTGACGCGTCACGCCGGCCGTATTGCGCACCGCGTCATACAGGCCGGCAGCGCCCTGCAGGTCGAGCACGTCGCGGGTGATGACGTTGACGGTCGACGGCACGTCCATCACGTCGCTGCCGCGAAAGCTCCCGGCTTCTACCGTGTTGGGCATGAAGCCTTGCGCCTTCACCGCCGTCACGCGCACTGCCGGCATCGCGCCACCATCGGCTTCCTGCGCCTTCGCTGCCGCCGGAAATGCATGAGGAAACACCAGGGACAGCGCAAGAACGAGACGCGACGGACGCAGGGAAAGGGACAGGGACATGAGAAGCAGCATTGATCAGGAGCAAACCGGGATTCTATCGTGAATGAGAATCATTTTCAATGACAGCTGCAGGTACCCTGGACTTGCTGCAGCTGCACACCGGGTACGGGTCGTACCTATCGCCTTTTTTGATGGAGGCATCAAAAAACGCTATTTACGTGTGGGTGTCATTCAATTCTATGATGACTTGACTGCATCGAACGCCGCGCGCGGCGCAGCCTCGGGCAAAAACCTATAACAGGAGACACGCATGCCGACACACGCAATCACACGCAGGTTACTGGCCACCGCCATCGCCCTGCTCGCTTCAAGCGCCGCTCTAGCCGCCGACTATCCGGAAAAAACCATCACCCTCGTCGTTCCGTTTTCGGCCGGCGGGCCTACCGACGTCGTGGCCCGGATCCTCGGCCAGACCATGGCGAAATCGCTCAAGCAATCGATCATCGTGGAAAACGCCCTGGGCGCGGGCGGTACGCTGGCCGCCGGCCGCATCGCGCGCGCCGCGCCGGATGGCTACACGCTGCTGCTGCACCATAACGGCATGGCCACCAGCACGACGCTGTACCGCAAGCTCGCCTTCAACCCCATGACCGATTTTGAATACATCGGCCAGGTGGCCGACGTGCCGATGGTGCTCATGGCGCGCAAGGACCTGGCGGCCAATACGCTGCCCGAGCTGATCGCGATGATCAAGTCGAAAAAGGACGCGATGACAATGGGTCACGCGGGCCTGGGCGCGGTGTCGCACCAGTGCGGCATGCTGTTCCTGAGCGCGATCGGCGTGCCGCTGACGACCGTTCCCTACAAGGGCACGGCGCCGGCACTGAGCGATATGCTGGGCGGCCAGATCGACCTGCTATGCGACCAGACGACGCAGACGACGTCGTACATCCGCACCAATCGCGTGAAGGTGTATGGCGCGACGACGAAGACCCGCATCCCGTCGCTGCCGGCCCTGCCGACACTGGCCGAACAGGGCATGGCCGGTTTCGAGATGTATGTGTGGCACGGCATGTACGCACCAAAAGGCACGCCGCCAGCGGTGGTGGCGCGCATCGGCACGGCGCTGCGCGAAGCGCTCAACGATCCGAACGTGAAGGCGCGCTTTGCCGAACTGGGCGCCGAGCCGGTGTCGGATGCGAAGGCCACGCCGGAAGGGTTGCGCACGCACCTGAAAGCGGAGATCGACAAGTGGGGCCCGATCTACAAGAAGAACGGCGCGTTCGCCGACTGAGTCGCGCAACGCAAAAAGCCCACGTCGCCATTACCGCGGCGCGGGCTTTTTTTATCGCCGGTTGCTAAACGGCGCCTTGCGCGTGCATGCCCGCGATGGCCGCCGTGTCATAGCCCAGCTCCGCCAGGATCGCATCCGTATGCTGGCCCAGCGCCGGCACGGCGTCCATGCGCGGCGTGACGTTGTGCGGCAACCCGGGCGGCAGCATGGCGGGCACGCGGCCGTTGGCGGTGTCCACGTCGGTCCAGCGACCGCGCGCCTTCAGTTGCGGATGGGCCCAGACTTCGTGCATGTCGTTGACCTGGGCATTGGCGATGTGCGCCAGCTCGAGACGCTCGCGCACTTGCTGCGCCGTCAACGTCGAAAACGCCGCCACGATCAGCGCCGCCAGTTCGTCGCGCGCTGCAACGCGGCGTGCGTTGGCGTTGAAGCGCGGATCGTTCGCCAGGTCGGGCGCCTGCAGCACGATGGCGCAAAAGGCCGCCCACTCACGCTCGTTCTGGATGCCCAGCATGACTGACTTGCCGTCGCCCGCCAGGAACGGCCCGTACGGGAAGATGGTCGCGTGCGAAGCACCCGTGCGCGGTGGCGGCGCCGCGCCGTCGTACGCGTAGTACAGCGGATAACTCATCCACTCGGCCATGCTCTCCAACATCGACACGTCGATGCGGCAGCCCTCGCCCGTGCGCCCACGCTGCAGCAGCGCGGCCAGGATGTTCGTGTACGCGTACATGCCGGCCGAGATATCGGCAATCGAACAGCCGGCCTTGGATGGTTCGTCCGGCGTGCCGGTGATCGACAGGAAGCCCGACTCGCTCTGGATCAGCAAGTCGTAGGCCTTGCGGTCGCGGTACGGACCGTCGCTGCCATAGCCGGAGATGTCGCAGACGATCAGGCGCGGATGGCGTGCCTTCAGCGCGTCGTACGACAAGCCAAGGCGCTCGGCCGCACCGGGCGCGAGATTCTGCACCAGCACGTCGGCATTCGCCAGCAGGCCGGCCAGCACGGCGTCGGCCTGTTCGTGCTTGACGTCGAGCGTGAGGCTTTCCTTCGAACGGTTGGTCCAGACGAAGTGCGAGGCCAGGCCATTGACGCGTTCATCGTAGCCGCGCGCGAAGTCGCCGCTGCCGGGCCGCTCGACCTTGATGACGCGCGCGCCCAGGTCGGCCAACTGGCGCGTGCAGAACGGCGCGGCGATCGCGTGTTCCAGCGTGACGACGGTGATGCCGTCGAGAGGTCGCAGGGGTGTCACGGGTTTCATGTGGCCTCCTCCTCAGAACGAGCGTGGCAGACCAAGCACATGCTCGGCGACGTACGACAGGATCAGGTTCGTCGAGATCGGCGCCACCTGGTACAGGCGCGTCTCGCGGAACTTGCGCTCGACGTCGTACTCGGACGCGAAGCCGAAGCCGCCGTGGAACTGCAGGCAGGCGTTGGCCGCTTCCCACGACGCTTCGGCAGCCAGCATCTTGGCCATATTCGCTTCGGCGCCGCACGGCTTGTGCGCATCGAACAGCGCGCAGGCTTTAAAGCGCATCAGGTTCGCCGCTTCGACGTTGATGTACGCGCGCGCAATCGGAAATTGCACGCCCTGGTTCTGGCCGATGGGTCGCCCGAACACGACGCGCTCGTTGACGTACTTGCTGATCTTGTCGATGAACCAGTAGCCGTCGCCGATGCATTCGGCGGCGATCAGCGTGCGCTCGGCATTCAGGCCGTCGAGGATGTACTTGAAGCCCTTGCCTTCTTCGCCGATCAGATTCTCGGCCGGGATTTCCAGGTTCTCGAAGAACAGTTCATTGGTCTCGTGGTTGACCATGTTCTGGATCGGCTGCACGACCATGCCCTGTGCAATCGCATCCTTGATGTCGACCAGGAAGATCGACATGCCCTCGGATTTTTTCGTGACCTCGCTAAGGGGTGTAGTGCGCGCCAGCAGGATCATCAGGTCGGAGTGCTGCACGCGCGAGATCCACACCTTCTGGCCGTTGATCACGTAGTGGTCGCCTTTGCGCACGGCCGTCGTCTTGATCCTGGTGGTGTCGGTACCGGTGGTGGGCTCGGTCACGGCCATCGATTGCAGGCGCAGTTCGCCGCTGGCGATGCGCGGCAGGTAATGGCGCTTCTGCGCTTCGGAGCCGTGGCGCAGCAGCGTGCCCATATTGTACATCTGGCCGTGGCAGGCGCCGGCGTTGCCGCCCGAGCGGTTGATCTCTTCCATGATGACCGAGGCTTCGGTCAGGCCCAGGCCCGAGCCGCCGTATTCCTGCGGGATCAGCGCAGCCAGCCAGCCGGCCTGCGTCAGCGCATTGACGAAAGCTTCGGGGTAGCCGCGTTCGTCGTCGACCTTGCGGAAGTACTCGGCCGGGAATTCGGCGCACAGGGCGCGCAGCGCGTCGCGGATGTCTTCGAAATCGTGGTCGGTGTGCATGCGGTCTCCTGATAGTTGTTTGTGTGGTTCACGCCAGCAGCGCTTCGGCGCGCATGGCCAGCTGGCCGTCGTGGGTCTTGGCCCACAGCGTGATCGTGTGGCCGTCCGGCTCGACGCGGCCGCAGATGCTGAAGCGGTGGATGTCGAACAGGGGCTGCACGGCGCGGAACGAAAACGCGGTCACGATGGCGGCCGGCCGTTCGCGCCGCACGAGGTCGAGCAGCAGGCTCGCGATCAGCGGGCCATGCACGATCAGGCCCGGATAGCCTTCGACCTGCGTCACGTAAGGCTGGTCGTAATGGATGCGGTGGCCGTTGAAGGTCAGCGCCGAGTAGCGAAACAGCAGTACCGGGTCGGGTGTGATCTCGCGGATCCAGTCGTGGTCAAGGTCGGCCAATACCGGGGCCAATACCGGGACTGGCACCGGATCGCCCGGCTGCGGATTGGCGCGGTAGACGATGTCGTGTTCTTCCTCGATCGCCACGCCGGCGGCGCCTTCGATCACGTGGCGCACCAGCACGAACACCAGCTTGCCGCTGCGGCCTTCCTTGCTCGTGATGTCGGCGATGGTCGACACGCGCCGTGCCTGATCGCCGACCTGCAGCGGCGCGACGAAGCGCAGGCGCCCGCCGGCCCACATGCGGCGCGGCAGATCGACCGGCGGCAAAAAGCCCCCGCGCAGCGCGTGGCCGTCGGGGCCGATCTGAGATTGCCGGTGCACGGACAAAAAGTACAGCCAGTGCCACAGCGGCGGCACGGCGCTGCCGGGATGTGGCGCCGGGTCGTCGCGGTCGAGCAGCGCGGCCATCGCCGCGAGCGGCGCCGCGGTGATGGTGTCCATGCGTTCTTCGGTGCGGCCCTGCCAGGCGGTCAACTTGTCCATGGGGTGTCTCCTGTCGTTGTCTTGTTCCAGTCGGATGCGTCGTCGACGATGCGCTGGGCCCGGAGGATCACGGGCCGGTCGACCATCTTGCCGTCCACGGCGACGGCGGCGCCGTTGGCCTCGCGCGCTGCGGCCAGCACGCGCATGGCCCAGGCTACCTCGGTGTCCGTGGGCCGGAAGCCTGCATCGACGGGCGCTACCTGACTCGGATGGATGCACAGCTTGGCGCCGAAGCCGAAGCGGCGGGCGCGAAGAGTATCCGCGCGCAGCTGGGCATCATCGTCCAGCGACACGGTCACGCCGTCGATGGGGGCCGCCAAACCGGCCACGCGCGAGGCCAGCACCAGCATCGCGCGAAAATGCAGCAGTTCCTCGTCATCGCCCTCGATGCCCAGGTCGAACTGGAAATCGATCGAGCCGAACGCCAGGCGCGCGACGCCTTTCACACGCGCCAGCGCATCCACCGCTGCCATGCCGCAGGCGGTTTCGATCAGCGGCAGCACGGGCAACCCGAGCTGCGCCACGCGCCGAAGGTTTTCTACCGACGCCGCCTTTGGCAGCATGATGGCAGCGACGCCGGCATGGCGGCACAGGGCCAGGTCGTCCTCGAACCAGGGCGTGTCTTCGGCGTTGATGCGCACGACGACGGGCATGGATGGGTCGAGCGCCGCCGCCACCTGCATGCGCGCCGCGTCCTTGTCTGCGGGCGGCACGGCGTCCTCCAGGTCGACGATGACGGCGCCGGCGCCGCTGGCTGCCGCGCGGGCAAACCGCTCGGGACGGTTGCCGGGGACGAACAGGTAGGAACGGGGGTTGGCGGGCATGACGAACCAGTCGTGTGGTGAAGTCAAAACCCATCATAAATATGAATGGAGGCAGCGCGGAAATAGAAAAACGTGATTCCACGATCACATGAGCGCATGGCTGTCAGGGATCACGATCCGGTATTGCGGACTTTAGAGGAATAGCTTATGTTGATGGCTCGACCACTCGAAGGACGACCATGGACATCAAGCAGATCCGCACGCTCATCGCCATTGCCGAAACGGGAAGCGCTACGAAGGCCGCGGAACTGCTGCACCTGGTGCAACCGGCGGTGTCGCGCCATATCCGGATGCTCGAAGAAGAATGCGGCGCGCTCCTGTTCGAGCGCGAGCGCCACGGCATGGTGCTGACCGACGCCGGCCGCACGCTGGCTGAATACGGCCGGCGCGCGCTGCGTGAACTGGACAAGGCGCGCGCAGAAATCGGCCCGGCCGCCAACGCGATCTCCGGCCGGCTGATGATCGGGCTGCTGGCCAGCACCAGTAATCTGCTGGCAACCGAGCTGGTGGCGCGTGTGCGTGCAAAACACCCTGCGGTCACGGTCGGGATCAATGTCGGGTATGCAGGCAATGTTGTGCAGTGGCTGGAAGCCGGCGAGGTCGAGCTGGCGCTGCTGTACGACACGCGTGCCTCGAATGGCTTGCAGGTCGAAGCGCTGCTCGATGAACGCCTGTACGTGATCGGCCCGCCGGGCGAGATCGACGCATCGACGCCATTTCCGTTGAAACAGCTGCGCGACCGCCCGATGATTCTGCCAAACGCACCGCATGGCCTGCGCAGCATCATCGAGCACGCGCTGGCAGTGGCGGGCATCAGTGTCGACGTGGTGGCCGAGACGAATGCGCTCGACCTGCAGAAATCGCTGGTCAACAAAGGCTTCGGCTACAGCATCCTTCCCAGCTCCGCGATCCTCGACGAACTGCGCGACGGCACATTATCGGGTGCACCGGTCGGCACCCCCGACCTGTCACGCCGCATCGTCCTGGCACGCGCCGCCACCCGCCGTGCGTCCCCCGTCAGCGTGGCAGCCGCCCCCGAACTGGTTGGCCTGATGAAAGAAATGGTCCTGAGCGGCGCCTGGCCCGGCGCCGCCTGGATCGGCCGCTGACCGCTCCTGCAGCAATCACTGGCTGACTAGCTGCCAAAACAATTGCTCAACAATTCGACTCTGACCCTACTTGTCAGGCAGACTCAGCATCCATGTAACAATTAGGGTCAGAGTCGAATTGTTTGACAACTTTTGGGAATTGCCCAATAAATCGACTCTGACCCTACTTGTTGGCGGGGCCGAGCAATTGCCCAATAATTCGACTCTGACCCTCATTGCGGAGAAATCGGATCAATTGCTCAATAATTCGACTCTGACCCTCATTAGGGGTTGGGGTTAGAGGGATTGGCCGAGTTTGAGTGTGGCGGCGACGCTGCGGGCCGTGGTGCGCAGGTTGAACTCGGCGTTGGCGAGGGCTTCAGCGACTGTGCCGGCTTTCATGATGGTGCTGAAGGTGGCGTCGATGCCATGGGCGTGGACGGCGCTGGCGTCGTGGCCCAGGCAGCCGCCGATGGCGATCACCGGTTTGCCATGGCGCGCGGCCACGCGGGCCACGCCGATCGGGGTTTTGCCGTTGACGGTCTGGCTGTCGATGCGACCTTCGCCCGTGATGACCAGGTCGGCTAGCGCGACCGCGGCGTCCAGTCCGACGGCGTCGGCGACGATTTCGCTGCCCGGGCGCAGGCGGCCTTTCAGGAAGACCAGCATTGCAGCGGCGATGCCGCCACCCGCGCCGGCACCCGGCACGTCGGCCACGTCCTGGTTCAGGTCGCGCGCGATGACGTTGGCGTAGTGGCGCAGGTTGGCGTCGAGCTGGGCAACCATTGCCGGCGTCGCGCCCTTTTGCGGGCCGAAGATGGCTGAGGCGCCATTCACGCCAACCAGCGGGTTGCTGACGTCGCAGGCCACCTCGAATACCGACTCCAGCACGCGTGCGTCGAGCTGCGTGATGTCGATCCGCGCTAGGTTGGCCAGCGCCGCGCCACCCGGCGCCAGTGGTACATCCTGCGCGTCGAGCAGCCGCACGCCCAGCGCTTGCAGCATCCCGGCGCCGCCGTCGTTGGTGGCGCTGCCGCCCACGCCGAGAATGAAGCGACGGGCGCCAGCGTCGAGCGCGGCGAGGATCAATTCGCCCGTGCCACGGCTGGTCGCGCGCAGCGGATCGCGCGCGGCTGGCGGAACCAGTTCCAGGCCGCTGGCAGCGGCCATTTCGATCACGGCGATGACATCGCCGCCCGTCAGGCCGTAGAAGGCATCGACGGGCGTGCCCAGCGGACCGGTGGCGCGCAGGTCGACGCGGCGGCCGGCCGTCGCGGCGATCATCGCGTCGACCGTGCCTTCGCCGCCATCGGCGACGGGGATCTTGACATAGCTGGCGTCAGGGAATATCTCGCGGAAACCCGCCTCGATGGCACTGGCTGCTTCCAGTGCCGACAGGCTTTCCTTGAATGAATCGGGTGCGATCACGATGTGCATGGTGCGCTCCGATCAACGATTGACGAGGCGCGCAGGCACCACGAGCACCAGCATCGCGCCGATGAACAGCACGGTCGACAGGATGTACAGCGCCATGTCCGTGCTGCCGGTGGCGTCCTTGATCCAGCCGACCAGGAAGGGGCTGAGGAAACCGGCGATCTGGCCCATCGAATTGATCAAGGCCAGGCCGGCGGCCGCCGCCGCGCTGCCCAGGAACGCTGCCGGCAGCGGCCAGAACATCGGCAAGCCGGTTAGTGCGCCCATCGTCGCCAGGCTCAGGCCGATCATCACCAGCACCACGTTATCCGAGAAATTCGCGGCCAGCAGCAGGCCGACCAGCGCCATCAGCAGCGGCGCCGAGAGGTGCCAGCGGCGTTCACGGCGGCGGTCGGCCGAGCGACCCACCAGCACCATGAAGACACCGGCGAACAGGTAGGGAATCGCGCTGAGCCAGCCGACCGTCGTGGCGCTCTCGAAGCCCAGCGACTTGATGATCGACGGCAGCCAGAAGTTGATCGCGTACACGCCCATCTGGATGCTGAAGTAGATAAAGCCGAGCATCCACACATGCCAGTCGCGCAGCACGGCGCCGAACGAATGCACCGCATGCGTGCCGCTCGAGCGCTGCGCTTCGTCCTCGTCGAGCGCCGTCTGCATCGCCATTTTTTCTTCGGCAGTCAGCCACGGCGCCTGCGCCAGGCTGTCGTTCAGGTAGAACAGCACCGCCACGCCCAGCAGCACGGTCGGAATCCCCTGCAGCAGGAACAGCCACTGCCAGCCATCCATGCCGCCCTGGCCAGCCGAGAAGTGACTCAGCATCCAGCCAGACAGCGGGCCACCGATCAGGCCCGAGACAGGAATGGCCGACATGAACAGCGCCATTACCTGGCCGCGCTTGTGCGCCGGGAACCACTTGGTGAAGTACAGGACCATGCCGGGGAAGAAGCCCGCTTCGGCCACACCAGTGAAAAAGCGCAGCACATAGAATTCGACGGGCGTACTCACGAACAGCATGCACGCCGACAGCGCGCCCCAGGTCATCATCATCACGGCGATCCAGCGCCGTGCGCCCAGCTTGTGCAGGATGAGGTTACTCGGCACGCCGAAGGTTACGTAGCCGATGAAGAAGATGCCGGCCCCCAGGCCATACACGGTCTCGCTCAGTTGCAGCGCGTCGAGCATCTCGAGCTTGGCGAAACCGACGTTGACGCGATCCAGGTAATTGAAGAAGTAGCAGACGAAGATGAAGGGGATCAGGCGCCACGTGGCCTTGCGGTAGGCGCCTTCGAGCAGGCTCGCGCCGGGGGTGCTGGCAATGGTACTCATGCTGTCTCCGAATATATGATCATGTAATCATCGAGATTATCAACCAAACAAGGGCTGCCAAGCGTCGGCGACACGCACAATTCACGCCGTGTGATTCCCGCCTTTTTTCAGGCATGTGCACAAGTTGATGACAAACCCAGTGTTCACATACCCAATCAGCATGCCAACCCGACCCGCCCGGACCGCGCAGCCTACCGGCATAATTGTGCATAATCACAAACGCCCTCTTTCAAGCAAACACCGCCATGCACATTCTCGACACCGGCCTCGCCCAGGAAATCGTCGCCCGCACCATGCGCATCATCCCGTTCAATGTCAATGTGATGGACGCCCATGGCGTGATCCTCGCCAGTGGCAACGCGGCGCGGGTCGGCGAGCTGCATGCCGGCGCCCTGCTGGCGCTGGCCAAGAAGCTCACCACCGAAATCGATGCAGCGGCCGCGCACAAGCTGCATGGCGCCCAGCCGGGCATCAATCTGCCGCTGTGCGTCGGCGGCGAGATCTGCGGCGCGGTGGGCCTGTCCGGCGCGCCCGACGACGTGCGCCAGTTCGGCGAACTGGTGCGCCTGAGTGCCGAGATGATCCTCGAGCAGGCTGCCCTGACCCAGACGCTGCAAAGCCATTCACGCTACCGCGAAGCCTTCGTGCTCAACCTGATCCGCTACGAGCCGGGCGCACGCGCCGAACTCGAAGGCTGGGCGCAGCGGCTCGGGATCGACATCGAGCGCATGCAGCTCGTGTTTCTGGTCGAGTTGCAAGGTGTGCCGGCGGCGGCGGACCATGCGCCGAGCGCTGTACAGCTGCTGCAGATGCGGCTGCTGGCGCGCCGCGACGATGCCCTCACCGCCACCGTCGGCCCCGCCGAACTGGTACTGCTCGAGACCTGGGAGCCATCCCGCAAAGGACTCGAGACACCGCCGCAGCGCCGTCTCGACGCCCTGGCCCAGCTGTTGCGCGAAGAATGCACGCTGCCGTTCACGCTGTCGATGGGCATTGCGTTGCCCGGCATCGACGGCGCCGCAATCTCGTACGGCAGCGCGCGCACGGCCAGTCGGCTCGGGCGCGCGCGCCAGCCGCAGCAGCAGGTCTTCAGCTATTACGAGATGGCCTTGCCGGTACTGCTGTCGGGCCTGGACAGCGGCTGGCAGGCGCACCAGTTGCGCATGCCGATTGCGCGGCTCGCACATGACAAGAGCCGCGCGATGCTGCGCGCGACGCTGTCCACATGGTTCGAGCAGAACGAAAATTCAGCCGCGACCGCAAAGGCGCTGGGCATCCACCGCAACACCCTCGACTACCGGCTGCGTCGCATCGGTGAGCTCACGGGCCTCGACCTCGGCGCAAGCGAAGACAAGCTATTGCTGTATGTATCGTCGTTGTTGAGCCCGACGCTTAGTTCGATATTGAACGCGACGGTCAGCCCCGACGACCCGCCGGCATAGCCGACAAGCCGCCGGTCGGCATCGATGCCGGCACGACGCCCGACTTGTTGCCGTTACGTTCGCACCATGCTGATGCAGCCGCAGCGAAGCGGCCAGCCGCCACAGATACACTTTGTAGCATTGCTTACTGGAATTCTTAACATGTTAGGGGGTGCCCGTAGTCTAATGAACTCATCGATTCAACGGATCGGCCACCAGGAGAAACAATAATGAAAACCAAGTTCATCGCAGCACTGATTGCATTGACCTTTACCGCGAGTGGCAGCGCTTTTGCACAACGCGGTGATCACGGAAACGATCGCGATCACGACCGCAACGGCTATTCGCAACAACAGCACAACGACCGCCGCGACGATGATAGCCGCGACGACAACCGCAACGACCGCCACGACGGCCCGCGCGCCAACGATAACAAGCACCGCAACGACAGCGCCCAGTATTATCGGCGCGACGATTCCCGCGGTGGCGGCCCACGCCACGACCTGCGCCGCGGCGGCAAGCTGCACAAGGAGTATCGCCACGATCGCTACGTGGTCAATGATTGGCGCGGTCGCCACCTGAGCGCGCCACCCCGTGGATATCACTGGGTCCAGACCGGTAACGATTACGTGTTGGCGGCGATCGCCACCGGCATTATTGCCCAGGTATTGTTCGCAAATTAAAAGCTCGCTGATGCCGCCATAAACCGCCCGTTGAAAGACGCGGCGGTTTTTTTACGCGCACGCGTACCATATTTACAACATCCCTTCATCCCTCTCCACTTGTTGCATCCCTTCAACCCTGCGCACGTTTAATATCGATCAATGCGCTTTATGTGACAACGGAGAATTGATGAATACGAATTTGAAAGCAGGCGCCCGCGCCGTGCGTGGCGTGCTCCTGGCATGCGCCGGAACGACCATCGCCCTGGCGAGCCTGCCCCTGGCAGCACAGACGCTACCGGCGGTGTCGGCCGCCGAGTTGCCGCGCGTCGAAGTTACGGGCTCGGCGATTCGCCGCGTGCAGTCTGAAACCGCGCTGCCGGTGCAAACGATTTCACGTGCCGAGATCGAGAAAACGGGTGTCACCACCGCTGCTGAACTGATGGACCGGGTCTCGGCCAACAGCAACGGCCTGACGGACGGCGCCAGCATCAACGTCGGCGGCGACCAGCGTGGCTTCAACAGCGCCAACCTGCGCGGCATCGGCACCTCATCGACGCTGGTGCTGCTCAATGGCCGGCGCATGGCCAACTTCGCCTCGCCTGGCGACGACAGCGGCGTTGACCTGAACAATATCCCGGCAGCGGCCCTCGAGCGCGTCGAAGTGCTGCTCGACGGCGCCTCGGCGCTGTATGGCACCGACGCCATCGGCGGCGTCATCAACTTCATCACCCGCAAGGACTTCCAGGGACTGGAAGCGAACGTGTACGTCGGCACGACCGATGAAGGGGGCGCCGGCAAGCGCACTGCCAGCCTCAGCGCCGGCAAGGGCGTGCTCGAGCGTGATGGCTACAACATCTTCGCGGTGGCCGACTTCCAGCGCACCAATCCCCTCAACACGTCACAGCGCAGCTTCATCCCGGGCCTGCAGGTCGAGCAGCGCCTTGGTCATCTGCTGTCGAGCTACACGAGTCCCGCCAATATCCGCCTGACCTCGGCTCAGCGCGACCATCTGCAGGAGATCGGTTTCACACTCAATGGCAAGCCGATCACGAACCGCCTGATCAACCTGTCGGTCCCGGGCTGCGCGCCGCCGGCCAATGTCTACCTGCCGGATGGTACGGGCGGCGTCGACGCCTGCACCTATAACTACATGGGCGACACCGAGTTGTATCCAAAGTCCGAAAAAGCCAGCTTGCTCAGCCGCGCCGTCATCAAGCTGGGTGGCTCGCACCAGGCCTATGCCGAAGTGGCGCTCAGCCGCGCCAAGACCGACTACACCGGCTCGTCGGCGCGCGTGGCCGGCTACGTCGATTATTCGCGGGTACCGCAACTGGCTGGCACCGGCCTGGACCAATTGGACGACGACATCCCGGGCGAACTGGAATTGCGCATGCGACTGAACGAAGCGGGCCAGCGCACCAGCACCCTCACCAGCGAAGGCGTGCGGGTCGTCGTCGGCGTGACAGGCACCGTGGGCGGCTGGGATTACGACACCGCCTATAACCACAGCGTCAACACGGTCAAGGACCGCGACACCCATGGCTACCTGCTCTACAACGAGCTGCTCGAAGGGATCGCCGACGGCCGCATCAACCCGTTCGGTCCATCGAGCCCGGAAGGCCGGGCGCTGATCGACAGCATCCAGGTCGACGATGTCGTGCGCCGCGCGCGCGGCACGCTCGACGCTGTCGACGTCAAGTTGTCGCGCGCCCTGATGCCGATGGCCGGCGGCGACCTGGCGGTGGCGATTGGCGGTGAAGCGCGGCGCGAGAAAAACCGCTTTACACCATCGGCCCTGCTCCTGAGCGACAACATCAACAATGACGCGGCGCCCGAAGGCGGCCGCGCCACCAGCGACAGCCGCGATGTGGCGGCGGTCTATGGCGAAGTGCTGGTGCCGTTCGCCAAACAATGGGAAGCACAGCTGTCGGCACGCTACGACCATTACGAAAACGTGGGCGGCGCGACCAGTCCGAAGATCGGCCTGACCTACCGGCCAAGCGACGCGCTACTGCTGCGCGGCTCGGCCGGCCGGGGTTTCCGCGCGCCGTCGATGACAGAGCTGTACCGTCCGACCGTCTACAGCAGCACGGCCACCCTGCCCGATCCGGTCTACTGCGCCACGGTCGAGAACAATTATTCGGACTGCGCCGACAACTGGGACACGCGCCGCTACAGTAACGACGCGCTGAAACCCGAACGCAGCCGCCAGTTCTCGCTGGGCGCCGTATTCGCCGCCGGCAAGCATGTCAGCGCATCGCTCGACTACTGGAACATCAAGCGCACCAACCTCATCAGCGAAATCGGCGACGACATCATCCTCGGCAACCTGGCCAAGTACGGCGACCTGGTATATCGCGACGAGGATGGGCTGATCGACTACATCGAACTGCGCAAGGACAACCGCGGCGCGCAACTGGCGCGCGGCCTTGACCTGGCGCTGACGGTACGCGGCGTCGACACCGCCATCGGCCGTTTCGGTGGACGCCTGAACGGCACCTATGTGCTGACGTCGAAAATCCAGAATGCGCCCGGCGATGCATTCGTGAGCAATCTGAACCGCTTTGTCACCGACGGCGTGGTCCAGCGCTGGCGTCATACGGTGAGTGTCGACTGGGATCGCGGGCCGCTCTCGGCCAGCTTGCAAAATACGTTCTCGAGCGGCTACGAAGACCAGAATACGGCGATCAATATCGACAATGGCAGTGTGGTGGCGGCCAACCGGGTCAAGCATTATTCGTTGTGGGATTTGTCGGGCGCGTATGCAGTCAATACAAACCTGAAACTGCGCGTGGGTATCCAGAACCTGTTCGACACGAGTCCGCCTTATTCGAACCAGGCGTATTTCTTTTTATCAGGTTACGACCCAAGCTATACGGATCCGCGCGGGCGCCGTTTTTATGCCAGTGCGAATTATTCGTTCAAGTAAAACCGAAAACCTAAGTTTCCATGTCGAAAAAACTTACAATCGTAAATACAATCAGGACGGGGTGATCAAAATTTCTAATGTAATCAAATACTTGAAAAAATAGCAATGCATGGCACGGTTACTGCTAGTTACAAAGCTCACACTAACCGGAGAATACCATGTTCCTGCGTTCGCTTAAGAGTCTGCTGATCGGCTTGTCACTGCTGGTTTGCAGCTCTGCATTTGCGGTACCGTTTGTGGTCAATGTTGGCGGGGTAGAGAGCTTCGGTGAGATCGGTGATACCGGAAATACGGTATTCACCCTGAATGTGGGCGCTGGTTCGCAAATTACCAGTATTGCCTACAATATCAACGTCACTGCATACACACCGAGCTGGTTGTCCGAGATAGGCCTGTTTTTCAGCGATTCGTCGCAGTCGGACGGTATCTATTTCACCCCGGGTTTTGAAAACTCGAATCCCGGCACTGCCACCTACGCCGATTCAGCCGACCTGATCGCCTTGGGGCTTGACTTCACAGTTGGCGCCGATGGCCTCCTGCGTCTGGAGTTTTTCGAGGGTTTCGATGACGGGTTGGTGTCGCCGGACGGTGTCTGGAACTTTGGCACGATCACCTTCAATGTAACAGGCGATAACGTGCCTGGCGACCCCGGCACCGACATCCCTGAGCCGGCAACGGGCATGCTGATGGGTGCTGGTCTGGCGCTGATGGGCTTTACGGCCCGTCGTCGTCGCTCGAACGGCAAGGCGGCGTAAACAGCCACCTGGCGCAGTCGCTTGCGTGCTGCGTCAGAGAGACTGGTTCTCGATACGGACCAGTCTCCAGCAATCGTCCATCTTGAAGTAATACGACACCAGGTAATCGGTGTCGGGCTTGGCCAGATTGACTCGCGCCGTCGACGCTGTGACGTCTTCCAGTTGCATGACAAGCGCATTGTCCTTGCGCTCCTGCACCAGGGGCATGACAGGAAATTCAGCCGACTGGAATGCGGTGTAGATCCGCTGCACCGCCTCGTCACTGGAAAATCGCTGAATGAAGAATGAAATGTCCTGGGCCGGGCAAACGGACGCCGACGCGGTTGCGGGCGCATCCGACTGGGTGTTCAACTGAGCCGCCTGGCCATGGCCTGCTGCCATCAGCAGCAGCGCAACAATTAGCTTGTTCAAACCACCCACTTTGACCTCCCGGATCGATTCCTTCAAAAATGGCGCGCCGCATCCAAGCCGACAGCCGGTCGATGGATCGACCGATGAGCGTGCCTTGTAACCTACGTCCCAGTTTATCAGAAGAGCAATAGCGCCCTGAACACGATCGGCTTGGTTGACGAAGACCGTGCCCGGGTCGTTAAGGCGCCAGCAGGAAAAAATGATGCGTCCTGCGGCGTTTCTGTCGCCATACAGGAACGAAACCCATCTGACATGACGCATTTCTGCACACGATTGCATTGTCATGCCTCAAATGCAACGGATAAGCTGGCATTATGTGGAAGATAAGACATGAACGTCTGCAGCGCTCACGGGCGCCAGGCATAGAAAATCGCACGGCACTGACAGAATGACGATGAATCGATTTCGAACTACCGGACTCCCGGCCAGCATCCGGGGCACGTTGCCCACTCATCTTGACGCATCCGCCACCCCTCCCCCACACCG
>Ga0308160_10001535_pt1 | contig 31913 bp, 22 predicted proteins | sample PhyFR1_FD_201036 | JGI IMG/M metagenome (GOLD analysis project Ga0308160, IMG submission 201036) | Phyllosphere microbial communities from UC Gill Tract Community Farm, Albany, California, United States - DLSLF.R1 | ecosystem: Host-associated > Plants > Phyllosphere > Unclassified | place: USA... | reverse complement strand
CTCGGAAAAAATAATAGCCCCTGAAAAATCAGAGGCTACACATGATAAAATTCCAGAAGGAAGATTTCACTAAACAAATTTATTAAAAAATATCAACTTTAATTTGGTTTTGAAGACAGTACCTATCTGCTCCCTGCTACCGGCCTCGGAACTGATGGAAGGAGAAAAAGTTAAAGCTTTTGCACCTCTTTTCGACCTACCACCGCCCAGAGGCAGCACGCCCTCCCCGATTTTTCATCGGGGGCTTGTGCTGACGACCTAAAAGCTTTGACGAATTTATCCGACATCAGATCCAAGCCTTGATTTTTTGTTACTTTTGGATCAAGCCAAAAGTAAGAGCCCCTCGGCGGCGGTGAGCCGAGGCAAGATTGAGCGAAGGGAAACTTATTAGCCGGTGAGCAAACACAAAAAAGTGCTAAGCACTTAGAGATCCTTCGTACCTCAGGATGACAGAAAACAGCGAGGCAAGGCCGACCGTATTAGTATTGAGCCGATAGAGATTTTCATTAGTAACCGAATTAAGCAAGAATAATTATAACCCTTTTACCCCCTCCATCCCTTCATTTTTCCTATTTTTACCCCTATGGCTAAACTCATCAACCTAGAAGCATTTCAGCGTTTTTTCCGCTCCGGACAAGTAGGCGGTTTTTTACTGTTAATCTGCGTCGCCATCTCCCTACTCATCGCCAATACCGCCTCAAAAGAAAGTTTCGAAGCCTTTTTAGCAACCAAATTAGGCTTTGGTGAAGTGAACTACAGCATTTTAGCCTGGATAAACGATGCCTTAATGGCCATATTTTTCCTCCTCGTAGGACTCGAAATCAAACGCGAACTGGTAGAAGGCGAACTCTCTTCCCTTAAAAGCGCAGCCTTACCGGTAATCGCCGCTTTAGGAGGCATGCTCGTACCCGCTTTAATTTACAGCCTCTTTAATAAAGGCGCAGAAACCGCCGGTGGCTGGGGCATCCCCATGGCTACCGACATTGCCTTTGCCCTCGCCATTATTGCCATGCTCGGTAAAAGTGTACCCACCAGTTTAAAAATATTCCTGGCTGCTTTGGCCATTGTAGATGATCTTGGTGCCATTCTCGTCATCGCGATCTTTTATACCCAACAGATCCATTTCGAATACCTGGCCATGGCCGGAGGCATCCTGGTGCTTTTAGGCTTAATGAATTATTTCGGCGTAAAGAAACTGGTATTTTACCTCATCCCGGGTATATTCCTCTGGTATTTCATCCACCACTCGGGCATCCACGCCACCATTGCAGGGGTATTACTGGCTTTTACCATCCCCACCAACGAAACCGATATCGAATCGCCTTTAGAAAAACTGGAGCATTTTTTAACCACTCCGGTGAATTACCTCATTATGCCGGTTTTCGCACTGGCCAATACGAATATTACTTTCCAGAAAGAAATGCTTACGGGACTGGTTTCTCCTTTAGGCCTCGGCATTATTGTAGGTTTATTTGCAGGGAAAACCATAGGGGTAACCTTTTTTAGCTGGCTCGCCGTGAAACTGAAATGGGCCGATTTACCCACCGGAGCAGGTTGGAAACACATCTTAGGTTTGGGCATGCTCGCCGGAATCGGGTTTACGATGTCGATTTTTATTGCGCTGCTCTCATTTAGCGAGGTATTACATGTTTCGGAAGCGAAGTTTGCGATATTAACGGCTTCGATCTTATCGGGTGTGGTGGGTTTTGTGTTTTTGAAATCGGTGAAGAACGTTTAAGCGCATATTTAACCGCAAAGGGCACAAAGTGAGTCGCAAAGAGCGCGAAGTAAAAGCTTATTAGCTCCGTCATTTCGATCCGATAGCTATCGGATGAAGCGTACCGATTTTTCATCGGTAGCGAAATGGAGAAATCTATACAAAGAGGTAGAAATTGTAGTACAAAATATTAAGTTATAAAGGCAATTCATTCAAAATTTTCTTTTGAATTTTCCAGTTAGGTAAATATTTGTTCATTAACATAATAAAATTCTTATTGTGGTTGCGTTCTAACAAATGAACAAGTTCATGTACCACAATATATTCTATACAAGTTTTAGGTTTTTTTATTAACTCAATGTTAAACAATAACATACGATTACTAATATTACAGCTACCCCACTTAGATTTCATTCGTCTAACACCAAAGTTAATATCAGTGATGTTCATCTGTTTAGCATAATCCACAAGGAGATTTCCAATAACCCCTTCTAACTGTTTTTTATACCAGTTATATAGTGTTTTATGTTTTTGCTCAAGAGTAGCCTGAGACACGGAGTGAAGTTCAATAGAATGATGTTTTAAAACCAGCTTTGGTTTGTTAGCTTCAATGATTTTGAGTAAATAACGTTTCCCTAAATACTGATGACTTTCCTTTGTGATCATCAACTTTGGCGATTCCCTTTCCTGACTCCTTATTTTATCCTGCTCCCTTTTAATCCATCCTAATTTAGTTGCAGCATAGATTTTAACCTTCTCTAAATCATAAAAATCGGGAGAAGCTATTGTCACTCGCCCTTCAGGCGGATGCACACTCAAATGGAGGTTTTTAATCTCCTTAAAAGTCACCTCGATTTCTACTGATCCAATTGTTAAACTATTACTCTTCATTAGTACTCGTCTTTATGGGCATCGATAATTTTATAAACCTCTTCAACTTTACCTAAGTCTTTTACTACACCATAGATAGCTTTCTTAACTATTTTTTGCTTTGATATGTTTTCTCTAAATCCATCTGTCTTAACATACTGAACAGCATCTTCGCACGCTAAAGCCAAAACCTCATCATCATCCAAAGTATGGTATAGCGCTACCTTTCCTTTTGTATTTAATGATTTGGGAATATTATTCTCTTTACCCTGATTAACTTGTCTAATCAGTTCAGCCATCTCTTTTAGATATTGCTGATAATTAATGGTTTCTTGCTTTCTTCTTTCAATCAGTTCGTGGAGCAAGACACTCATATGGTCGAAATATTTTGGATCCAATAAGTGTTCTTCTACGATTTTACTACGAACATTATTTTCAATCACTTCGGCAACAGCTTCAGGATTTCCTTTTATTTCTTTAGGTAAGCTATCGATGGCCTTCCCCATATTAGTTTCCAGTAAATCCAGTAACGAAATATTTTCAAAAGGAGATATAACCTCCGATTCCTCTGCTTTGATATACATATCAATTAGGAAACGCATATCAGCCTCGTAGGCCTTCAAATCAATAGTTTCACCAGAAGCAATCCTGATAACTTCGCGAAGATTTAAATAAGCATCTAACTTTTCATTAAAACGTTTGATTTCAGCATCTGTAAAATCAGCAGTAATAAAATCTGCTTTTACATTCGCATAAGCCCTGATGTATTCTACAATTGCTTTATATAGCGCCATCCGTTTGTATTCCGTTGCATTTAAATCATCAGCATTTTCGGTGTTGCCACAGAAATAATGAATGTATGCCAAATCATTTTTGGGTAATGCCACATTCTCACAAATACTTTCAACGGTTTCCAATGCTGTAAACAATCGGTCTTTGGCAATTTTCAAACGGTCTTTCAATTGAATGGCCACCTCTTCTTTGGTAAAACCTTCGCTATCCAATTCAGAAGTATATACATTAATTGCGTCACTAACATTTCCAAATAGCTCCATATAGTCAATAATGTAGCCATAATCTTTATCGTCAGTATCAAGTCTGTTTACACGGCAAATCGCCTGAAATAACGTATGATCCTGCATTCTTTTATCAATATAGATATAAGTACAAGGTGGTGCATCAAAACCAGTTAGCAACTTAGAAACTACAATTAATAACTTCATTTGTGCAGGTTCCTTACGAAAGCTTTCTTTAGCATCGGTTTCGTAAGTTTCTGTTTTAGATTTATTTCCCTTTACACTAACTTCCTTCAATAAGTCGGTATAAGTTTTGAAAATAAATTGTTTGTCTGTTTCGTTATCCGCTCCTGTGTCTTCTAGAGAAACATCGCTAGCATTAGGATTATAAGAAGTGATGATTGCGCATCTATTCTTTAATTCCGAGTTCAAAAACAAGTTATAATACTTACAGGCTTCGTAAATGCTTGATGCCACTAAAATAGCATTTCCATTCTGCGACTTTAAACGTGGCTTGGTAGAAAAATCAACAATGATATCTGCCACAATTTTCTCCATTCTACTTTTCGAACTCAGTACATTTTGCATAGTACCCCATTTTCTTTTCAGTTCGTTCTTTTGAAAGTCGTTTAAGCCAGCAGTTTTGGCATCAAACCATTGATCCACCTTAGTTTGAGATGTTAGGCTTTGTTCGATAGAACGCCCTTCATACATCAAATCCTTTACCACACCATCCTCAACAGCTTCGTTAAATTTATAGGTATGAATGTATCTACCAAACACATCCATGGTTGTTTTTCTATCATCTTTTAGCAAGGGTGTTCCAGTGAAGCCTATGAAAACAGCATTGTGCAATACTGCTTTCATCACTTGGTTTAATTTACCGCTTTGCGTACGGTGGCATTCATCAATGAATACGAAAATCTCGCCTTGCGCCTGCACAGGATTGTTCTGCAATTCTTTAATGAAAGCATCAAAATCCGTTTCCGATTTATTACCAAATTTATGTATCAGCGAACAAACCAATCGTGGCCTTGAAGAAGTTAAAAATTGCATCAATTCTTTCCCTGATCTTGTTTTGGCAACGTCGGTTTCACCTACATCTTTAAATACACGCTCTATTTGATCGTCCAGTTCTGTCCGATCAGTTAAAATAACAATCCTCGAATTGGCTACATTTTCTAAAATCCATTTACCCAACATTACCATCATTAATGATTTACCCGAACCTTGCGTATGCCAGATAATTCCCCCTTCCTTTCTATACACAAATTTTTGAGCTTCCTTTAACCCGAAATACTGGTGCGGCCGTGGTAATTTCTTTTGCCCCGAATCAAACACGACACCGTTATAAATAATATCAATGAGACGCTCTTTTGCACACAACTTTTTTAGGTATTTGTCCAACTTATAGCCTTCGTTATCGGCTTCGTCTTCTTTCCAAGCGAGATAATATTTGTTTCCAGTCTTTATAGTTCCATATTTTAGGCCTTGCGTATTGTTTCCTGCCATCAGCAACTGAACGGTGGTGTAAAACCATTCATTGAATAAAACATTTTGATTGGAAATTGATTGATTGATACTTTCCGAAATATCTGTTGTTCCCCGCTTCAACTCCAAAACACCAATGGCAATGCCATTAATGTATAATACCACATCTGGCCGACGATTATTTTCCCCTTGTTTCAGTGTTACTTCTTCGGCAATACCAAATTCATTCTTTTCAAAATCCTGCCAATCAATAGGAAAAATTGTATCAAATTGTTCGCCCAAATCTGGTCTTGCTTTAACGCCATAACGCAACAGTGAATACATTGCTTTGTTACGATGGTACAAATTACCCGAGTTGGTAGTTGCTAAATCATATACTTCCTTCACACCTTTATCTGCTAAGGTCTCTGTATAACCTCTATTTAACAAATTCCGCTTTAGGATGGCTTCTTCTACATTGCTATTGTGTTCACGCTTTTCCCAGTTACCATAATAGGTATAACCTAACTCTTTTTTGAAAAGTTGTATTATGCGGGTTTGGGTAATTCGTTCTATTGGGTTGATCATGACTTGAGAGTATTAAGTTCTAAACATAAATTTTTGAGTTTCTTTAACGCTTCCTCTTCAGTTATAATATCTTTCAGAAAATAGTCAGATTCATATGAAAACTCCATATCAAACAACTTGTTTTTTATATTATCAGAGATAGGTTTATCTCTTGAAAAGAAGATTAAACAATATTTACCGAAAATAAATTTGATATCTACAGCATATGTAAAATTATCCGTTTCCCAGTTTAAATAAGCACAAGGAAAATCATCCATACTGTTTTTCGGAGCAGCATAGTAACCGCTTTGTAAAAATGGTAAAAATTCAGTCGAGCCCTTAAGGTATTTTTGATAAAAATCTAAACTAAACAGTTCATAGTGGGCTCCCGCATAGGTTTTATATGAATCTTTTATAATTACCCAACCGTGCACACTAATTCGCCTTATATATCTTTGTTCCCCAAGATACTCGAAAAGGTTTTTATTTGTAACAAACTTCTTTTGCCAGTCATCAAATTGACAATTAGAAAGATTTACAGAAATGTATTCTTCAAATGATTTTTTTATGTCTGCAAAATCTAAATCAAAAATTTGAGAAAGTGCAACATTGGTTTTCTCAGAATTTCTGTCTCTAAAAAATAATCTCTTCCAACTTACATCACGACCTGAGTTTCGTCCAAAACATTTATAACCTTTTTCATTTAAAAGATAATCGGATTTAGATAACAGGGCTCGTTCAAATATTTTTTCAGAGAAGTCAGTTTTTCTATTGATTCCATTTTCATCAAATAACATGTTCATTTTTATAGTAACATCTGAAAACTCTTTTTTTAATACTTCATTTTCTAGAATCGAACTTAAAAATTCGTGCTTTAATAGAGAAATATCCGTTTTAAAGAACCAAAAATTCAACTGTCTTTCGAAGTAAGTTACTTTTTCTGCTGCATAGATTAGGTTTTTCCATTCGTCATCAGCTAAAAGTCTGAATTTTAAAATCTCTTCTAATGTTTGCTGTTCAGTAAATACTGATTTTGAGGAATATTCCATTTCCTCTATCCATCGTGTTATAGAATACCCTTTGATTTTTAAACTAGCGTTTAGTTCTTCTATTTCAATTATTGCATTTTTATATAAACTAGGGTTGTCAATAATCGCATTATCAAAAAGATTAAAAAGGATTCTATGGTATGCATTTAATTGTCCAATATCATCTTCATCATATGTATTTAGCATCTTAGCTTTATTATAAACGAAGCTGAGCGTAATATAATTTTTAATTAGATTCTGCCAATTCGGGCTAATACCTTTTTCAGAAAAAAGAAAATCAAGACAATCATTTAGTTGTATATCATTTGTGTTGAAATTTTCGAAATAGGATAAAAATTTCAAATAGTGTTTTATATTTTTATCTATCAGATCAGTTGCCAAATATTCCCAGTCAAAAGATCTATTATTTATTACATGATCAATTAATGAGAACTCAATCGTATTTTGATTAAAGTTTGTTCCATTTAACTTTGCTAATTTAACAGCATCAAACAAAAGCAAAAGTTTAAAAAAATTGAAGTACGAATTATCGATATTATAAGTCCCTTCAAGCTTTCTATCCCAAAAGATATCATTCCATTGTATGTCAAATTTATTCGAATAATCCTCCCATTTGTTTTGATCTATTAACTTTTTTTCTTTAATTGTCCCAAATAGCCAAGCTTTAAAATTTTCGAAAGAAGAAAGTTGTTTTCCTCTGGCATTCATTTTTACATATAGCTCATCAGATAAATTGAAATCTTTAAGATCTAAAAAATCAAAGCATAAAAGGTTATTTTGTGTCATTCTGACCCAATAATTCAGTAATTTAACATTTTCGTACGATTGAAGTCGTAAGTGAATTTCTTGAAGCATAATTAATATAGCTTTCACAGTTGGATCATTGAGCCAAGAACTAGAAAAGTATTCTAAATCAAGAATTTCATTATAGAAATTTCCCACCTTTGGGTCTTCAAGAGTAAGTAAATCTTCTTTGAAATTTAAATTCAAATTTTCACTAGTCAACAATTTTAGAAACGAGGATGAGCTTTTTCGGGTATTGTATCGAAATCTTTTCAATACGTCTATTTCATCAATTTTGTTTAATCGTTTTGCAATATACCAGTGAATTAGAAATAAAGTCGTTAATCTCTGTTGTCCGTCAAGTGGTATTAGATATATTAATTCTGTTATGTCTGATGATTTGTCTTCTACAACAATATCTTTTAAAGTTAGATCTATGGTTAAAGCATAATACTTAATGCTATTAAGTATCGATTGTATGGCATTCTTATTTCGTTTATGATCTTCTTCATTGCGCAAGCCATAAATTTTACCATACACAAAATCTAAGGATAGTCTTTTTTCATCTTCTAACGCATCAAATATCGAATTAAGGAAGTTTTCCCTAATCTTTTTAGCTTGTATTGTTTCTCTCCCTTGGGCATAGTCTCTCTGAATGGGAGGAATTTCAATCCCATAATGTTGTAAAATGTTCCAAAAGGTATTTACATGTTCCATTTTACTTTATTTTAGGTAAGAATTCGGAAAGTCGATTATTTATAGCTTCAACATAGTTGTCTCCATCTTCTTTAGTCCAATTCTCAATGTTAATTTTTTCACTAAAAGTTTTATTGAAAGCATTAAGTGTTTCTATGGGGATGAATACCGGTTCCATGTTATCATTAAATCCCTGCTTGTCAAACTTTAAAACTTTGCTCCTTTTTCGTCCAAATAGATTATTACCTAGTGAACTATTGGTATTTCTATCTAACAATAATAAGTTATTTAAAGAATGTGTAATATCTTCACTTTCCTTAATAATGTTTTGGAGGGCTAGCCATAATTCTTTATCCTTTTTTAATTCCTGCATATCCGAATGGCTTATAATTCTTTCAACATCGATATTATTGGGTAGTTCACCATATTCAATGATATCTTTAAACCATTGGTAATAAAGATTGATATCTTCAATATCTTTAGGGTTTTGCGGAACAATATGTTCAATGCTCCATTTTTCTTTTATAAATAAGTGAAATGGAAATTTATGTTCTGCCATATTTTCCAAATAATAGAACACATTATAAAGCAAAAGAACTTCTAAGGTTTCATTATAGCAAGTATCATAGTTCAAGTTATCGACAGTATAGATATAATGCTCATCACCGGTATCATTTTTCTCTTTTCTACTAAAACGTCGCTTTATGCTTAGGACTAGGTAACTTCTAAACTCTGCTCTCGATTTGTTCTTACTTTCATCAAGTAATTTATGAAGTGTTTTTATTTTAGAATTGATCAAAAACCCCACAAAGTGAAATAATTCCGAATCATTAAACCAATTGAGCAATTTATAATAAAGCTGTATCAGATCATCCCAATGAGAAAGAATACTGTTCCCACTATTGAACATTGATTCATAATGGCGATAAGCAAAAAAAGGATCGCTGTCTTTTGGTTTTTTTAATAATAAATCAAACAAATAGTCAATTCGCGTACCTTCTTTGTACAAATCTTCATTTGGTTGAATAAAATACCAGAAATGATCATCCTGCAGATGTTGTTCTACCAAATCCCATTCTGTAGCAAACTGATTTATTTTTAAAATACCTACAGATTCTGGCTCGGTATTTTTTATATCTAATATGAAGACAGCTTTAATTAATTCTGAAGACGTTAAACCAATTTTTCCTTTATTATTATTTAAAAATACCTGGATAACCTGATTATCTTTTTCAGAATGATCAAGAGAATACCATATTACTTTCACACTATGTGTTAACTTATCGATAAATGCATTTCTTTGAGATTCTTCAGATTGATAAATTTCTAACCATCGTATTAAATAAGAAGTCACAGTAAAAAAATGATATACATCTACGTTATCATATTCTTTATTTTTTTCTATGAATTGCTCCCATAACTGATTTATACTTTTTAAATTATGGTATTTTTTTTCTTTGAGCTCTTGCGCAGTGATGATATCTAATGTAAAATTATATATAGACTCCAAATTGTTACTTAAAAAATCGCCACTCCTTTCTCTGGTTAAAAATTTTATTTCGTAAAGCAGTTCAATATCTATCCAGCCTCTATAATGAAGATACTTAAGCAACAGATAGAGTGTTGTAGATCTTTGTTGTCCATCAACTACTTCATTCTTTTTGAAAATTGAATAGATCTTATCATCTAATTTTATTTCTTCTTTTTCATCACCGATTGGTTTCAGGATAAAAGGCTGTAGACAATATAAACCTTTACTTTGGTCATAGCTGTCAATATCGTTAAGCAGTTCTAAGATTTCTTTTTTGCCCCATTTGTATCCTCGTTGGTAACTTCCAATAACAAATTCTTTTTTACCTAAATTTTTAATTGGAACTAATAATAATGTATTTGGCTGAACATCACTTATTATCACATCATTTTCAAAAAATAACGGAGTATTTGGTTCATATACAGTGTTATTGCAATATTCTAAATACCTATTTATTCCCTGTCTTAGCGAAGACATTCCCGAATAATAGTCTCCTTCAATATTTATTCCCTCGGGGAGAGGGCGTCGGCTTTCATTATCTTCTTTAGAATACCTTAATCTTTTTAACACACTTTCTAGTTTATCTAATGCATAAAAGTTATCTAAGTCTCCAAAAGCATTTTCTACTTTCTGAGCGTTACTAACTCTGTTTTCCGCAGAAATAATATCCATTCCAATCCCCTCTTTGTAACTGGAAAGTAGCCAATATTTAAAGCCTTGTCTATTCATAATAAGATTTTAGTTTATCCTTAACCACATCCAAATCCTTCACCCTATCCCTCACAATCCTGTTCCTCTTGTCACACTCAAAATCCATGTAGTCTATCTCAATGAGCCGAATTCCGTTTACAGGTAAAACATCTCTTCTTCGTTGGTCGTAAATTTTACGCTGCTCGCCACGATGTACACCGCTTACAGTAAGCTCATCAGGCTTATCAAAATGCTTTACTGCATTGCTGTGTTGATATTCTCGATATTCTACAACTAGCTTTAAAGTTGGATAATAAATATCAACTGGCAATTTTGTACCGCTATCACCACGTAAAAACTCAAAACGATGCTGTCTTAGTCCTTTAATTTGCAATACCTCATCACACAAATCCAACACATAATCTTCGTCTCTTTGTGACATGACTTTTGTGGGTTTAACTGAAAGCTTAACTTGAGCAATTGCTTTTGCTACTTTTGGCTTTTTAATTATGCTTGTAGCCCTTTGAAAATACCAATTTGTATTTTTTAGCTTCCTATTAGCAAATACATACGGGATTTGTTGTAGTTGATTTTGAACATCCAGCTTTCTTAAAATTTCACGAATTGGTAATCCATTCTTCTTATCCTTTTCAAATATGTTGGCTTCAATAAACTGAGGCATTAAGTCTTTTGCTAGAATGATTTTTACAGATGGATTAACATCAAAATAAGCTTTGACGATTTGAGAGATGAGCGCTATTTTATTCATTTTAGTAGTTAATTTGATGCCATTCCTGATGCCAATTTTCTAAAATAAAATTGGCTAAAATGCCATTGTAAACAGGGAACTGTGGCACATAACCTGCTGGTATTTGATAGCGAGCGCTACCAGATGGCGTTAATAATCTACGGCAATGAATATTACGTTCCAGACAATAATTTTCTATTGCATTCCAAATTTCATTAAAAAAAGGAATTTGTGCTCTGGTAGTCAAGTACACGGATTTAATAGATGGATTATTTTGCAGAATACGAACAACATCTATTAGAGCAAAATCATTAAATCTATTTGCAATATTGCTATCCGAGTAATCACCTAAAAAGGTATTATGCTCGTTATTCAATGCATCGGCATCGTTCACTGAACGAATTAAATCTGTGATAGCTATCCTATTTGTTTTACAAAACCGTTTCCAAACTGAAGGTTTGTCTGCAGCAGGAATATTTCTCAATCCGGCTTGCTGATATAATGCTGGTAAAACATCCCAGAAATAATTTCTAGCTGTCCTCCCATAAAACCATTGGGCTTGGTTGTTTACTGGCCAAGCTGGGTTAAATGTTCCTACAATTAATGTAATAGGCTGAAAATCTAAATTCTCTAAATTTAAATCTTCAATAAATTTGTGATTACAGGGCATAATTGAGCGTTATGTTTATAATTATTCAATGAATAGATTATCTCCTTCTTTGAGATAGTATGATTTGTATTTTTCTCCAGCTGTTTCTTCTCTCCACAAAAGTTTAAGAACTTCAATTTTATTGTACCATTCATTCATACCGTAACTCCATGCTTCCCATACTTCCTTTTCAATTCTCTCTTTGCTATTCCAGTAATGTTCTTCCGCACAGATATTAAAAAAATCAATCACTATATATAATAGTGACTTGCCTTTAATTCTTCAATTGTTTTGATTTCATCTTTCCTTATAAAAAGCTCTGCCAAATCATCATTAATTTTGTCATACCTCTCGTTGAACTTAGAATATAAGTTATAAAAAATTTCGTCCTCGCTTATCTTTTTTGCCTTGGCAGAATAAATCCAAGTTACACCAAGTGCAATTAGCCCTATCAATAATGTTGATAACACCGATGATAGCGCTTCGTGGTTATTAAACCATTCATTTAGAATTTCCATGAGTTTTTGCGTTAATTTATTTTGTTATATAAGTCTTGTTCTCCCCGTTAGCAATTCCTGCATCATTCCTTGTTTTACCTTTTTTGCTTTGCTCAGTTGCGCTTCCAGGGCCTCCAATTCCTCATCCATATCTGATAATATAGTGGCTATGCGGGTTTGCTCCGTGAGGTCTGGAACTATTATTTCTAATGATTTAACTTTATTAGGACTTATTTCCAAAAACGTGCTTCCTGATGCATTTTTTAATAGTTCCTCTTTTTTTGTTGACATTAGATAGTAAATAAATTCGACATCAATCATCTCTTTACAAATGATTGATTGAAATCCTTGATTAGTGCTTGCTTCAATTTTCAATATTCCTAAATCACCAATTCCAGCTCTCGAAGTCAATAAAATTGTATTTATAGGCAATATTGTTGCAGATGAATTTTTTAAACCAGTATTAGTAATCTTTCTTTTGCTAGAATACAAATATTTATCATAACCAACTTCTGTTGGCGTAAACCATTCAATATCTCCGTTCCAATATTCTGAAACAAATGTACTTGGGGTTCCTCCACCAGAAATTGTAGCAACCTCCCCCAACTTCTTCACTTCCCAATCCTTTTTAGGCGACAACAATTCCTGCATTGCCCCTTGTTTGATGAGGCGTTTTTTGGCAATGAGTTGCTGCAGGTTTTCTATCCACGCATCGGCATCACTCAAGGCTTCTGCTATTGCTTCTTGTTCGGGTAGAGGCGGAAGAGCAAAGGGTATTTTTACTAGTGTGCTTTTCGATAATTTGTAACGGCTAGCTCCTTGTCGAGTTAAGAAATTAGTAAGATCTCTATGCTTAAAATAAAAATAGAACCATTTCGTAATAGTGGTCTTAGGTTTTCCCTTTATTAAATGAGCGTGATTATTAACATTGAATTTGCCGTGTACATATTGCGTCATTGGTATAACAACCCATTTTAAAAAGTGGTCGCCATCTTCGCCGATTAATGAATATTCACCATCAACTCTATATTCATTGATATAATCTTGCACTTTGGTAGGGCCATAATAAGGATAATCTCCTAGCATACTCTTCCTAATGTCGTCACTAATTGGCAATCGTAGATTATTGCAAATATCAAACCCTTCTTCAACAGTTTTCACAGCCCAATCTTCCGGCAACAACCCAATCTCTGTTTGGTTCATTCGGGGTTGTTTATTGTTTTTATCGGTCGAATGGATTTCCGCTTCGCTCCAATTCATCGTATTTTCCTTTACCATACCAACCCCATTTTTTGCAGGTGAGCCAATACTTTTTGTGAAGCTTCTACTGTCTTGGTTTCCAAAGTTGGTAATGCCTGTTGGTAGCGGTCTGCCAGTTCCTTAATACGTTGCGTAAGGTTTTGGCTCAGCTTCTCCTGTTCGCTCTGCAATGCCTGTTGCAATACGGGTGTCCATTTGTGGTTAATCACCATATCTTTTATTTCGGCTTCGGTTAATAAAAGATATTGCGCTACCACTTTTACTTCCAGATTCTCTTTCGCTATTTTGATTAGTTTGGTAATGCCACCCAAAACTTCCTGCGTATCGATATAGTTCTTAATGTATTTCAATTCTTCCTTAGGAGCATTTTCGGCTTTGCGATCTTTGTAAAAGTCTTTTACATTTTTCAGATTGATTTTTTCTAAATCACTGAAAATGCCTTCCTCTCCACTGTTTTCTTCTTCTATTTCTGCAAGGGCTTCCTGCGTAAGGTTCAGTTGATTTTCCAAATCCTGCAAACTGTCATTTTGTTCCTTAAAGAAATAATGAATCATCATTTCCGGCGTTACCATTCTGCCTTCAATACCCGCCAAACCTGCAATCTCTTTGTCCTGTGCCGTTTTGCCCTCTTTTCCTTTTTTACCTTTGATGACCAATCGGGTGTATTCATTTCCTGCCTTCCAGCCGTCTAATGCAATCGAATAAAAATCGTCCTGCATCACTTCGTTCCAATATTGCATCAGGTGTTGGTACATTGCATAACGGTTCACTAAAGCATTGTTTTCAAAATGGTTCAGAATGGTTTGTGCCGATGTTTCAATGGCTTCTTTTACGGCATAACCTTTATCTAAAGCATTCCACTCCGTTTGTTGTTCATTCAACCATTCATCAAAAGCGGTGTGCATTTTGGTAATAAAAGCCACAAATTCTGGATGATTGAAAATGGTGGCTTTAATGTTTTCTTCAGGCACTTTCAATTCAAAATATCCTGCTCTAGCAGGGCTGAATAAATCAGCTTTCAGTGAAGGGAATAAATCCCAATACGCCTGCAAACTATCCACATCTTTCTGCGGAATGCCACCAGATAAATGCCCAGCCAAATCCTGAATATCTTCGGCTTCTTGCATATCAATATACCGTGGAATATTAAGATTGTAATCATTTTTTGGATCAGCAATTTCCGTCATTGATACCATTCTGCTAAATTTTGGTACCTCAACCAACGCGTCAAATACATCGGTAATCTTGCGGATGTCCTGCTCACGCAAGCGGTTTTTGTTACCATCTTTTACAAAACCTTTGCTCGCATCTATCATAAATAAATCTTTGCGGTGTTCGGCATTTTCTTTGTCCAGCGCAATAATACAAGCCGGAATGCCCGTACCGTAAAACAGGTTGGCAGGTAAACCAATAATGGCTTTAATATAGCCTTTCTTTAAAATATTTTTACGGATTTCGCCTTCAGCATTACCACGGAAAAGAACGCCGTGTGGTAATACCACCGCACCTTTACCATTGGCTTTTAAGGATTGTAAAATGTGCAACAGAAAAGCATAATCACCATTCTTCTCCGGCGGAACACCCAAGGTAAAACGGTTGTGTTCATCACTGTCCACATTCACCCCATTGCTCCAGCTTTTCAGGGAAAATGGCGGATTGGCCACCACGTAGTCAAACTTTTTTAGCGTACCATTTTCTTCTTTGTAAAACGGACGACTCAAAGTATTATCTGCAATAATGGTGGCGGTTTCTGCCCCATGCAAAATCATATTCATGTGTGCCAAATTCGCCGTAGTAGTTTCTTTTTCCTGGCCGTACAAGTCAATGTTTTTACCTGCCTCATTCATCACTTTCAATAACAATGAGCCCGAACCACAGGTAGGATCATATGCCGTGGTTTGATGCGAAGAATTGTTTTGATTGATACCAATTACCTTCGCCAACACTCTAGAAACCTCAGCAGGCGTGTAAAATTGCCCCTTCGATTTACCACTCTCAGTTGCAAAATGGCGCATCAGGTATTCGTAAGCATCGCCCAAAATATCATCACCTTCAGCAGAATTACCTGAAAAATCCAAGCTAGGATCATTGAAGATACGTACTAAGTTAGAAACTGTATCTACCAGATCTTTTCCTTTGCCTAATTTACTTTCGTCATTAAAATCGGGGAAATCATTTAGCTTATTGGCATCTCTTATTTTATTAAGAATTAACTTATTAATTTTATCTCCAATTTCAGCATTCCCCACTAAATCCACCATATCATCAAAAGATGCCCCTTCTGGTACAGTGATTGCTCCGAACGGATCTCCTTTGTATTTATCAGAAATATACTTCACAAATAACATTGTAAGTACGTAATCTTTATATTGAGAGGCATCCATTCCGCCCCGTAATTCATTGCAACTCGCCCATAATGAGCTATATAATTCGGATTTTTTAATTGCCATTAAAATTGATTGTTAAAGGCCTAAAATAACGAATAGAGATGATTATACCATAGTTTAAAATCACCTTCAGCTACTCCCCTGATCAATAACATGTTACATACTAAAGTAGTAAGTTAAGTCCGATTATGTGATTGATAATTTACGAAATTAAGCACAAACAGTTTTCTATAATTACGGTTTCCCCCATCCTCCATATTATTCACCTGAGTTAATCCAAAAGAAAATTTAACCACCAATTATCCCGATTTTCAGGAGAGAAAGAATAAGCTATTAATACAACATTTAAATCTGTGTTTATCCGTGTCCATCTGTGGTTAAATCGCTTAGCCTAATCACATTAGCCATTATCTCCTGCTTAAAAAAAATTAACCAAACCCCTACAAGTTGTAAAAAATAAACTTTAACTTAATGTTAAATAACTATTATTCACCTTTTAAACAACATGTCATGTCAAAAATCAATGACGCCGGCCATCCTAAAAATGTGGCCAATTTCGAAAACCTCATTACTTATTTAACCGGTTACGGTGCGGTGTACAATCCCAGCAATGTGAACATCCAGTTAAAAAGTTTAAATGAAAAAGCCCTTGCCGCCCGAACCCTGCTCGAACAGGTAAACGATCTGGCCGCTAAAAGCAGTAGTGCCATTGCCGCCCGCGACCTCGCCTTTCAGCCCCTGAAAAAACTGAGTACTCGGATTGTGAATGCCATAAAAGCAAGCAATGTACCGCAGCAGGTAGCAGACAATGCCACAACCAATAACCGTAAAATTCAGGGACAAAGGGCATCGGCCAAATTAACTGATGAAGAAAAAGAAAAGCTGGCAGCCAGCGGAACCATTGTGAACCAGGTATCGGCCTCGCAACAAAGTTTCGATAGCCAGCTCGACAATTTCGACAAGCAGATTAAACTGTTAGGTACCATCCCTACCTATGCACCCAACGAAGTGGAGCTACAGCAGGCTACCCTCACTACCTTGTACAACGATTTATTGCAGAAAAACCGCGATGTGGTTGCCAAAACATCCGAACTGAGTGGTCTTCGCCTTAACCGGAATAATATCCTGTACCATCCCGAAACCGGTATTGTAGCGCTGGCCTTAGATGCAAAGAATTATTCAAAATCTATTTTTGGTGCAAGCACGCCGCAGTACAAGCAGATTTCGGGCATTCCATTTAAAACTGTAAAAGTTTAAAACCATGACAAAAATCATCCCCATCCCAACCAAAATTTAAAATAGCAACAGACATCAAAATCGGTTGCTATTTTTGTCTTATAGCGATTCGACAACTGTAAATGGCAAACTGTTAACTGGAAACGGATTTCTGCTGCAGATCACACCCGTTGAAACACAGATTTTAAAAAATACTAGTATAATATTGTTAATTGCCAACTAAAAACTGTTAACTGCAAGTATAATTCTATTAACTGCCAACTAAAAACTGTCAACTGCAAGTATAATTCTATTAACTGCCAACTAAAAACTGTCAACTGCAAGTATAATTCTATTAACTGCCAACTAAAAACTGTCAACTGCAAGTATAATTCTATTAACTGCCAACTAAAAACTGTCAACTGCCAACTAAAATCTTCCTACCCCTCCAGTAAAGTTGTTAACTGCCGCGATAGAACTATCGATGGAAAGTTCAGAACTGTTAACTGCAAGTTTAAAATTCCAGTTGGAAAGTATAAAGTAATCAACTGCAAACATAAAGCTACGAGCTGACAGGATAATGTTGCGACTGGAAAGTTTAGAACTTTTAACTGCAAGTTCATAACTATCGATGGCGCCGGTAATGCTGCCATGCGCAAAATCAATTCTATTCACTGCAAGTATAAACCTGTGCACTGCAAGTGTAGTTCTGTTAACTGCAAGTATTATGTTGTTAACTGCACGGGCTTATTAAATACGGTCGAAATGACGAATTGATTGATGTAGAAATTACGCGAATAATACCTATGCTCCCTGCTACTGGCATGGCGGATTTTCGCTGAAATAAGCATTTAAATTCTAGCATAACCCTACAAAATACCACAACACAAGGCAATATACAGTCCCGATTTTCCATCGGTAACCGAGGCAAGACTGAGCGAAGGACAAAATAGAAAGGGACAGTAGCATGGCGATAGCATTAAGGTTCCCGCCTGCGCGGGAATGACGAACTATGTTTATGAAAAGTCCAAAGATCTCTCCACTACGGTCGAGATGACGACCCAGCGTGCCCTTCATAGTTTCAGAGGAATAAGTCTACGGATGCCTGTCTATGCACCCTGCTATCCGGCCTAGGATATGATGGAAGGAAAAAGCGTTAAAGCTTTTGCACTTCCTTTCAACCTACTACTGCCCAGAGGCAGCACGCTCTCCCCGATCCTTCATCGGGGGCTTGTGCTGACGACCTAAAAGCTTTGACGAATTTATCCGACATCAGATTCTAGCCTTGATTTTTTGTTACTTTTGGATCAAGCCAAAAGTAAGAGCCCTTCGGCGGCGGTGGACCTGTACCGATTTTTCATCGGTAACCGTGGCAAGACTGAGCGAAAGGAAACTCATTGGCAAGTAAGTAAACAGAACAAATGCTAAACATTCAGAGATGCTTCGTACCTCAGGATGACAGAAAACAGTGAGTCAAGACCGAACGAAAGCAAGGTTCCCGCCTGCGCGGGAATGACGAACTATGTTTATGAAAAGTCCAAAGATCTCTCCACTACGGTCGAGATGACGACCCAGCGTGCCCCTCATAGTTTCAGAGGAATAAATCTACGAATGCTTGTATCTGCTCCATGCTATCTGCACCCTGCTATCCGGCCTAGGATATGATGGAAGGAGAAAACGTTAAAGCTTTAACACCCCCTTTCAACTTACCACTACCCAGAGGCAGCACGCCCTCCCCGATCCTTCATCGGGGGCTTGTGCTGACGACCTAAAAGCTTTGACGAATTTATCCGACATCAGATCCAAGCCTTGATCTTTTGTTACTTTTGGATCAAGCCAAAAGCAAGAGCCCCTCGGCGGCGGTGGACCTGTACCGATTTTTCATCGGTAGCCAAGGCAAGACTGAGCGGGAATGACGAACTATGTTTATGAAAAGTCCAAAGATCTCTCCACTACGGTCGAGATGACGACCCAGCGTGCTCCTCAGAGTTTCAGAGGAATAAATCTACGAATGCTTGTATCTGCTCCATGCTATCCGGCCTAGGATATGATGGAAGGAGATCCTTCGACTACGCTCAGGACGTTAAAGCTTTTGCACTTCCTTTCGCCCTACCACTACCCAGAGGCAGCACGCCCTCCCCGATTTTTCATCGGGGCTTGTGCTGGCGACCTAAAAAGCTTTGACGAATTTATCCGACATCAGATCCAAGCCTTGATCTTTTATTACTTTTGGATCAAGCCAAAAGTAAGAGCCCCTCGGCGGCGGTGGACCTGTACCGATTTTTCATCGGTAGCCGAGGCAAGACTGAGCGATAGGGAAAAAATATACGGTAGCGAGTAATGACGTTGGTGCTTAATACACAGGGATCCTTCGTGCCTCAGGATGACAGCATGGAGGGAAAGGCAATGATGGAGTTGGCATTCAGGATGACAGCAAAACAAAAAAAGCACCAAGAACATCGCGTCCTTAGTGCTAAATTTATACACAAACCTATAAGGTCTTAAAGACCTTATAGGTTTAGATATAGGTTTTTGCAAATTAATTCCAGCCGCCGCCTAACGAGCGGTACAAGCCTACCACAGCATTTAACTGCTCTGTTTTAATCGAAGCCAATTCCAGTTCACTTTGCAATAAATTGCCTTGTGCCGTAATTACCTCCAGGTAGTTAGCCATGCCACTTTTAAACAACAAACTTGCATTTTTAGAAGCTTGTTGTAAAGTCTGTGCCCTTCTTTCAGCAATGTCGTATTGTGCTTTTAACTTCTCTACTTTAGTTAATTCATCAGATACTTCGCCAACTGCATTCAATACCGACTGACGGAACTGAATCACTGTTTTTTCGCGGTCAATTTTAGCCAGTTCTAAATTGCTTTTTAACTGACCTCTCTGAAAAATAGGCTGTGTAATTCCACCCGAAACCAAACCGAATAAAGATGCCGGTACATTAAACCAGTTGCTCGCTTTAAAAGAGTTTACCCCACCGCTAGCGGTAATCACTAATGATGGATACAAACTCGCTTTCGCTACACCAACCTTTGCATTGGCCACACTTAGCGCCAGTTCTGCACTTTTAATATCCGGTCTGCGGCTTAACATTGCTGATGGAAAACCTGCGTTTAAATCCTGCGGAATCACCATTTTATCTAAACGGCTCTCACGATTAATTGCTTTTGGTAAGGTACCGATCAATACACTTAAAGCATTTTCCTGTAAGGTTACATTTTGCTCCAAACGAGGGATCAGCTGCGCTGCATTTAACTGCTGTGCCTGCGCCTGCTGAATGGCTAACGAAGTAACCTGACCTGCATCAAACTGTAAATTGATAATCCTTAAGGTACTATCGTTTAGTTTTAAGTTCTTTTTAGCAATTTCCAGTTGCGCATCAAGCATCAGCAGGTTGTAATAACCTTGTGCAACATTGGCAACCAAACGGGTTTGTACGGCCTTACGTGCTTCCTCGGTCTGCAAAAAACTGGCTAAAGCGCCAGCTTTTTGATTACGGATTTTGCCCCAGATATCAGCTTCCCAAAACACACCCAGATTAGCGCTGTAATCTTCGATGTGTGTAGAGCCGGTAAACTGGTTAAGGCTTAAACCATTTAAACTGTTATCACTTGGACGGCTGGTACTTGCCGCCACCTGCAATTTCAATTCAGGTAAATAACCCAATTTTGATTGTTTGAACAATACTTCAGCTGCATCGATATTTTTCAATGCAATTTGCATATCGTAATTTTTAACCAATGCTGTATCAATTAAATTCTGAACAGTAAGGTCGTTGATAAAACTCTTCAAAGGCATCGTGCCAATACTCGAAGAATCTCGTGGTGCGGTGTTTCTGAATAAGCCTGGCACAACATTAGGCAAAGCTGTATCTTTCGAAACCGAACATCCGCTCCAGATTAATGCAAGGAGCAGGATGGTAACTATATTAAACCGTTTCATAAACTGCATGATTATTAACAGGTTCTTCATGGTGTTGAACAACCTCATTTGATGATTTTTTTGATATTTTTTCCTGTAAAGCCTGGAAGATGACAAAAAGTACCGGAATGATAAATAAACCTAATATTACACCAGATACCATACCACCTGCGGCACCGATACTGATGGAGTGGTTACCCTGTGCCGATGGACCTGTTGCAATACTCATCGGGAATAAACCAAACACAAAGGCAAGTGATGTCATAATGATTGGTCTGATCCTTAATCGGGCAGCTTCTATAGCCGAATCAACCAAACTAAGTCCTGCCTTTCGTCGCTGCACCGCAAACTCTACAATCAGGATCGCGTTTTTAGCCAGCAAACCGATCAGCATAATCAGTGCTACCTGTACATAAATATTGTTTTCGATACCCGTTAAACCCAATACCACAAACACACCGAATACACCTGTAGGGATCGATAAGATTACCGCCAATGGCAGGATGTAACTCTCGTATTGTGCTGATAATAAGAAGTACACAAACACCAGACAAAGCAGGAATATCACTGTCGATTGTCCTCCTGAAGAAATTTCCTCACGTGTTTGTCCCGAGAATTCGTAAGCATAACCGGTTGGCAATTGTTCTCTGGCCGTTTCTTCTATCGCTTTAATCGCATCACCAGAACTGAAACCTGGTTTAGGGATCGCATTTACCTCGATCGAGTTAAACAGGTTATAACGCGAAGCCGTTTCCGAACCATACACACGGGTTAATTTAACCAGCGTACTGATAGGCACGCTTTCTCCTGCCTTGTTTTTCACAAACACACGGTCGATACTGGCAGGATCCGTTCTGTCGGCAACATCAGCCTGAACCACTACACGGTAGTATTTACCAAAGCGGTTAAAATCTGAGGCTTGCGCAGTACCAAAATAAGTCTGCATGGTTTGCAAAATATCTTTTTTACTTACGCCCAACTGATCAGCCTTTTCGTCGTTAACATCCAGTTGTAACTGAGGATAATCGGCTTTATAAGAAGTAAAAGCATAAGCAATTGCCGGTTTCGCCATTAACTTTCCGATAAAGTTATTCGCTACACCACTAAATTTATCCAGCCTGCCGTTGGTTTTATCCTGTAACATCACGTTCATGGCCTCCACGTTACTGAAGCCCGGAACGGTTGGAAAACTGAATACAAAGAAAGTACCGGCAGATATAGCCGCCATTTTAGCCCTTACGATATTTTGGATCTCATCGATATTTTTTACCGCTCCCCTTTCGTCGTTTGGTTTTAACAATAAGAAAATCTGACCAGCTGACGGACTGTTGGATGCGGTTAAAAAGTTATAACCTGCAAGCGACATCACGAATCTTGCCGATGGCATCGCCCTCAACTCTTCTTCAGCCTGTTTTAATATTTTATTGGTATTGGCTAGTGAGGTTCCCGATGGACTGGCAACTGCAATGGCCACAAAACCCTGATCCTCTGTTGGAATAAATCCTGTTTTTGTTTTGCTTACCAGAAGAACGGTAACCGCCACGATTAAGGCAAGCCCGGCCATGCTGATCCATTTATTACGGATAAGCACTTTTAAGCCGCCAATATAACGGTTGGTCATATAATTGAAGCCACCGTTGAAGCCTGCATAAAACTTATCAACAAAGCCTTTTTTAGGCGCTTTGTGTCCGTGTGCACCTTCAGCATGTTTGTTCTTTAAGAATAAGGCCGCCAATGCAGGACTTAAAGTTAAGGCGTTAACAGCCGATATAATGATGGCGATGGCCATGGTTAAGGCAAACTGTTTGTAAAATATACCTGTTGAGCCCGTCATAAAACCAACCGGTAAAAATACTGCCGCCATCACCAGGGTAATGGATATAATGGCCCCGGTAATTTCATTCATCGCCTGGGTAGTTGCCGCTTTCGGCGTAAGCGTAGGGTCTTCTTCCATTTTGGCATGCACCGCTTCCACCACCACAATCGCATCATCCACCACAATACCTATGGCCAGTACCAATGCGAATAGGGTTAAAAGGTTAACAGAGAAACCAAACAACTGCATGAAAAAGAAAGTACCGATAATCGCAACCGGAACCGCAATAGCCGGAATTAAGGTAGACCTGAAATCCTGAAGGAAGATAAATACTACAATAAATACCAGTAAAAAGGCTTCGATTAAAGTGTGCTCCACCTGATTGATGGATTCGTCCAAATCGGTTTTGGTACGGTAAAACTGATTGTATTTAATACCTGCCGGGAAATCTTTTGATAGCTTTGCCAATAGTTTATCAATGGCAATCTGGATTTCGTTGGCATTAGAGCCTGATAACTGGATCACCCCAATGGTAATTCCATCATGTCCGTTTAAACGGTTTACACTACCATAACTGTAAGCACCCAATTCAACACGGGCTACATCTTTTAAACGTAATATAGAACCATCTGAATTAGAACGGATCGCGATATTTTGATATTCTTCTGGTTTGGTAAGCTTGCCTTTATATTTAATAATGTATTCAAAAGCCTCATTACTACGTTCTCCAACCCTACCTGGCGCCGCCTCAAGGTTTTTATCCTGAATGGCAGTGATCACTTCGTTCGGTGTAATTTTGTAAGTGGCCAATTGACTTGGATTTAACCAGATACGCATCGAATAATCTTTAATACCACCAAATACGCTGGCCGAACCTACACCCGGGATACGTTTAAGCTCGGGAATGATATTGATCTGTGCATAGTTATTAACAAAAACGGCATCGTATTTTTTGGGATCTTCAGAGTAAACACCAATGGCACCAATAAAGCTGTTTTGCTGTTTGGTAGTGGTGATACCATATTGTACAACCTCAGCTGGCAATTGGCTGGTGGCCTGCGAAACACGGTTTTGCACGTTAACAGCTGCCTGATCGGGGTTGGTACCTTGTTGAAAATAAACTGTAATGGCTAAGGTACCATCGTTACTGGCGCTGGAGGTCATGTAGGTCATGTTCTCCACACCATTAATGGCTTCCTCCAATGATGGAGTTACCGAACGTAAAATCGTTTCGGCATTCGCCCCCGGGTACACCGCAGTTACCAATACCGACGGAGGTGCGATATTTGGAAAGCGCTCTAAGGGCAGCTTTGTTAAACCCAGTATACCAACTATCACCAATAAGATGGAAATAACAGTCGAAAGTACAGGCCTGTCTATAAATTTCTGAAACATGACTTCTTAAACTTTAATTGTTTATTATTTTTTTGATTTTGCAACAGCTACTTTATCTGCTGCTTTTTGAGGCTGGATCACCATGCCTTCCTGTAATTTATCAATGCCGCTTAACACGATCTGGTCGCCAACTTTTACCCCGGCATTAACCAGGTAATTTTCGCCGGCTTTACCAACAATGGTAATGGCTTGTTTTTTCACCTTACTGCTGTCGCCTACGGTAAATACAAATACTTTATCCTGCATTTCTACCGTTGCCGATTGAGGAACCAGAATGGCATCGTCATGCTGCAAGCCTAAGTGAATTTTACCAGTATTACCAGAGCGAAGCACACCACTTGCGTTAGGGAAACTTGCCCTTAAAGTAATGGCACCGGTGTTTTTATCAAACTGACCATCAATCATGTCGATTTTACCTTTAACCGGATAAACCGTGTTATCAGACAATAAAAGTTCAACCGCTGGTAAATGTTTAATCCTATCGGCTGGCGTTTTACCCGGGTAGTTTGCGTTAAAGTTATTGAAGTCGTTTTCTGCAAGTGAGAAATAAACGTGTACTTCGTGGATGTCAGATAACTGTGTTAAAGCAACCTGATCAGTTGGCGAAACTAAACTTCCCTGTTTCTTAGGAATACGGCCAATGTAACCACTTACCGTAGCCTTAACATTGGTATAACCTAAATTGATCTGTGCCGAAGCTACACTTGCTTTAGCCTGCTCGGCGTTTGCCTGGGCAATTTTGTAAGCTGTTTTTGCTGTTTTTAACTGAATGTCGGAAACAACCTTATTTTGTACAAGTGGTGTTAACTTATCCACTTCTAACTGTGCGTTTAAAATGGCGGCTTCTGCAGCATGTAAACTTGCTTTAGCATTGTTTAATGCCTCGCGGAAAGGGTTTTCGTTAATTTTAAATAAGGTTTGGCCTGCTGTTACATAGGCACCTTCGTTAACCAGCACGCTTTGTAAGTAACCACTCACCTGCGGACGAACATCAATATCAACTGCGCCTTGAATGGAGGCCGGATAGTCTACAAATGTGGTTTCTGTGCTTGCGTTAATCGAGCTTACAGGTAAAACCGGTGGTGGTGGTGCAGCAGCTGATTGCTCAGGAGATGATTTACAGCTAACCAAAATTATAGATAAAAGAGAAATTGTTAACAATGATTTAATACCATTAAACCATTTAACGGTGTTAAGTAATGGATACAAGCGATGTAGAGACTTCATATGATTAAATTTAATTGGATTATAGTGTATAAATAATCTAACAGTGTTAAATTATTGTGTAAAAAAAATATTCTAACTGTTAATAGATAACGTAATGCCTTTAATGGCATCTTTTAAAATTTGCTGGTTAAGTTCGTCTGTTGTTCTTCCATTCGGGCGGACCAGATTGATGGAAATTAAGCCATGAATGATAGACCAATAGGTGTAATACTTCATACAGATGTCGTCATCAGATACTGGCTTTTTCTCGAATAAAGATTCAATTACATCGCCCAACATACTACCTACGTTTTCGGCTTCGGGCATTGAATTTTTAACGGTACAACAAACCATATCTACACCGTACATCAGCTGATAAAATTCTTTGTGGGCGAAGGCGAAATTCCAGTAGGCAATCCACATGGCTTCCATTTTATCTTCTGCTGATTCGTATTTATCCCTGGCTTCGCGGATATCTTTGGCTAACATCAGATATCCTCTTCTGGTGAGTTCCAGTAAGATGCCGTCTTTGTTGGAAAAGTATTCGTAAATAATTGGTGCAGTATATTCAATCTGGTCGGCAATTTTACGCATACTCAATGCCTGCCAGCCTTCTGTTTGAACAATGTTCAAGGCAGCATCCAGAATTTTTGTTCTGGTTTCATCTTTTAAACGTAGAATTCTTTCTTTACTTCCCATGATTGGAATATAAGGTGTAAATAATCTAACACCGTTAAGCAAATGTAGAACCAATTCCAGAATTCACAATCATTCATTTGTCATAAACATTTTATTGCTTAGTCTTACGACTGATAATCAAGCCTTAAAGTGGTTTAAACAAAGATTTTAAAATACATTACGTTTTTTAAAAAATATAGAAAATGACTTTCCGCCCTGCAAAAATAACTGACATACCTGCTATGCAAATTGTCAGGCATACCGTAAAAGAGAACATTTTGTCCGATCCGGCATAAATTATCGTCATTGCGAGAAGGCTTTTTCAGCCGACGAAGCAATCTCTCTGGCAGGATCACTAGCATGAAAGATTGCTTTCCCGAGAAGGTTGGGACAGGCTATCGTTCCTCCTCAGCAATGACGATATGTCGAAAGGATTACTAACCACCAAGTCACAAGGAACACAAAGCAGATAATACTTGGTGCCTTCGTGTCTTAGTGGTAAAACAACCTAACTATTCCAGATAAAAGGTGCCTGTTTGATAAAGGTCTCCTCCCCTAATTGTTCAACAATAAACCGGGCAATGTTCGCTGCATTAATCTGATCACCATCACAATTCGCTAAGCTTGCTCCTACAGGTGTACGCTCATCGGTTTGTATGATTAAGGGTAACCGGATCAAAGTCCAATCCAGATCACTTTCTTTCAGTATATCATACTCTTTTTGCCGATCAGCTGTCGAAATTGGGTAATTCTCGTACATCCATTGGGTAGCAAATTTGGTTTTGATATCTTTTTCATCAAAAGGCGTATCTACATTAATACCTGTTAGCACGATATAACGTTTCAGCCCAAAAGTTTTCATTGCCATTAATATATTAGCTGCTGATTGCGTAAAAATTGTTTTTTCACTGGCCGGCTGTCCCATTCCCAATGCGCTTACAACTACTTCACAATCTTTTATAAAAGCATGTACCGTTTCAGTATTACTAACATCACCTGTTATAATTTCTAGCGAAGTGTGATTAGCCTGAAGTTTCCCTGAATCTCTAACAAGGGCTTTTACCCTGAATTTGTGCGCCAATAACGCTTTTAAAATATAAGTACCAGCTTTACCTGTAGCACCGATTAAAGCAATTTTTAAATCTTGCATAATGTTCTCTTTATAAAATTTTTAGAAAATAATGGTTTAATTCCCGTTATCGGATGGATAAGGGAATTTCAGAACGGAGTTCTGTTTGGGGAATATTTTATAAAGAGATTTTAATGAGACTAAGCTACGAAAATTTCCGCCATTTTGATGCACAAAGTCTACCTGAAACAGGCAGGCAATCATACTCCGATCGCTATACTTATAGTAATAAGATTACTAAAAACGGTCGTCTTTCCCGCGCAGGCGGGAATCTTAATGCAACCTAAAAAGCCCTACCAGAGCATTACGATTCCCAATCAAGTTGGGAATGACGATGTAGCCTAGAAAGGACTAACCACTAAGACACAAAGAGCACAAAGCGCGTTTCTTGGTGTCTTCGTGCCTTAGTGGTAAATGATTAAGCTTTAAACTTCTTCATAAACGTACTCACACTTTCTTCTAAATTTCCATCAGCGATGGCTTTAACGAATGCTGTACCGATAATTGCTCCGTTGGCATATGAGCAGGCCTTATCGAAAGTTTGTTTATCACTAATCCCGAAACCGATCATGGTTGGATTCTTCAGGTTCAGGTTTTTAATCCTGCTGAAATAAGCTTCGGTGGTATCGCCAACCTCGAGGTTTTTACCAGTGGTAGCTGATGATGATAGCAGATAGATAAAGCCACTGGTTAAACCATCAATTTTATGGATGCGTTCTTCTGCCGTTTGTGGGGTAATTAAAAATACATTGCTCAGGTGATGTTTTTCGAAGCAATCTTTATAAAACTCCTCATACTCTACCATTGGCAGATCGGGAACGATACAACCATCTACCCCTACTTCGGCACATGCTTCGCAGAATTTTTCTACACCAAACTGCAAAACAGGATTTACATATCCCATTAATAAAACAGGAATACTTACTTTTTTGCGCAAATCTTTCAACTGTTCGAAAAGCAGCTTAAGCGTCATGCCCTGATCCAATGATTGTTTGCTACTGGCCTGGATTACCGGACCATCTGCAACAGGATCGGAATAAGGGAAGCCAATTTCGAGCATATCAGCACCCGATTTTTCTAATGCCTCTGCGATTTGAATAGTATCGCTAATATTTGGATAACCAGCGGTATAATAAATTGATAATATATTTTTCTTCTCCTGGAAGAGTTGTTTAATTCTGTTCATATTCTTTTGAGATGTGAGATTGTAGATGTGAGATTTGAGATTGATGACCTGGCAAGGAAATCTACTGTCTCATACCTCACGTCTCAAATCTATCTATAGATTAAAATATTTAATATAGGTATCTAAATCCTTGTCGCCACGGCCTGAAAGGCAAACTACTATGTTTTCGCCACCTTTAAATTCCATTTTTTCTAAGTAAGCCAAGGCGTGTGCACTTTCGATGGCCGGGATAATCCCTTCCAATTGTGTACAAAGCAAACCGGCATCTAAACTTTCTTCATCAGTGATAGAAACATATTGTCCGCGGCCGGTTTTAAATAAATGCGCATGTTGTGGGCCAATGCCCGGATAATCCAATCCGGCAGAAACCGAATGTGGTTCTACAACCTGTCCATCTGGAGTTTGCATTAAAATACTTCTGCTGCCATGTAAAACGCCTTCTTTACCCAGATAAGTGGTTGCTGCAGAAAATCCGCTCGATACCCCTTTTCCGGCTGCTTCAACAGCGATGAGTTTCACATTTTCGTCGTCCATAAAATGATAGAACATGCCCATGGCGTTACTTCCACCACCTACACAGGCCAAAACATAATCAGGCTGATCGCTTCCGGTTTGCTCTAACAACTGTTTTTTGGTTTCCTCAGAGATAATCGATTGGAAAATCGCCACCATATCAGGGTAAGGGTGTGGACCAACCACCGAACCGATAATATAATGCGTATCTACCGGATTGTTGATCCAGTCGCGCATGGCTTCGTTGGTGGCATCTTTTAAGGTTTTACTTCCTGAGCTTGCCGGAACAACCTTCGCACCCAACATTTTCATACGGGCCACGTTTGGTGCCTGGCGCTCAATATCCACCTCACCCATGTAAATTACACATTCGAGGTTACGCAAAGCACAAACCGTTGCGGTAGCCACACCATGCTGACCAGCGCCAGTCTCAGCAATAATTCTTTTTTTGCCCAGTTTTTCGGCCAATAAAATCTGCCCGATGGTGTTATTGATCTTGTGCGCACCAGTATGGTTTAAATCTTCTCTTTTTAAGAAAATATTGGCACCGTAACGTTCCGAATATCTTTTAGCCAGGTATAGTGGCGAAGGACGGCCAACATAATCTTTTAATAACTGATGAAATTCTTTTTGAAAATCGGCATCATCAATAATCTTTAAATAGTTTTGACGCAATTCTTCTACGTTCGGATAAAGCATTTCGGGGATGTAAGCACCGCCGAAATCTCCATAATACCCTTTTTCGTTTACTTTGTATTTCATATCCGTAAATTTTGTCATTCTGAGGAACGAAGAATCTGTTAAATATTAGTAGCAGTTCTTCGTCGCTTGCAGATACTTCGTACCTCAGTATGACAGTCTATTTATTTATTTCTTTTATAAATTCTTTAATTTTCGCTGCATCCTTCAGGCCTGGCTCAGTTTCGAAACGGCTATTGATATCCAATGCATATAATCGTTCATCGTTTATGCTTTTTATCGCTGTGGTATGTTCTAAATCAATTCCACCGCTTAAAAAGTAGGGTTTGGAGTAAGTATATCGGTCTAAAACAAACCAATTGAATGTTTTTCCCGACCCGCCATGTGCTTTTGTTTTGGTATCGAAAAGAAAATAGTCTGCTACATTTAAATAAGGTTCTAAAGTTGAAAAATCAAAATCCTCATCTATTCCAAAAGCTTTGATCACTTCTACCGTATTGAAACTTGATTTTAACGCAGCACAATACTCCGGAGACTCACTTCCATGTAACTGAACAGCTTTTAACTTCAGTAAGTTTACTTTATCTCTTACTTTTTCAAGGTCTTCATTTACAAAAACACCAACAGTTTTAATTTCTGAGGGAATGTATTTGATCAATTCTGCAGAAACCTCACTGATTAACCTGGGTGATTTTTCATAAAAAATAAAGCCCAAATAATCTGGCTGCAATTCTGCTACCGCAGCAATATTCGCAGCTAAACGCATTCCACAAACTTTTAACTTTAACATGCCAATAGGTTTTTGAAACTATTTAATGCTTTTTTGCTCATTAAAGATTCTTCTGCTTCATAGAAACAATCGGCAAAAGAAAGTTCAGGTTTGATCGTTTTGATAGCTAATGCTGAATTGCACAACACAACATTGTTCTGCACATCGGTAGCTTCGCCGTTTAACACATCCATAAATATTTTGGCCGATGATTCTACCGTATCGCCACCTTTAATTGCATTTACATCCACTTTTTCGAAACCCATATCGTCAAGCGTTAAAATCTGCTCACCTTTGTTCGAAAAGGTTTTTACATCACAGGTTAACGAAACCTCATCATAGCCTTCTAAGGCATGCACAATGGTATAACTTTTATCGGTATCCTGATATAAATAAGCATATAAACGGGCCAGTTCTAAACTGAAAACCCCTACCATCTGGTATTTTGGCTGTCCGGGGTTAACCATTGGGCCCAGCATATTGAAAAATGTTTTCACGCCCAATTCCTTACGGATCGGTGCTACAATTTTCATTGCAGGGTTAAACAGCGGTGCATGCAGAAAACAAATCCCGGCTTTATCCAGGTTGCGTTTTAAAGTCCCTTCATCATTGGTAAAAGTATAACCCAGATATTCCATCACATTTGAAGATCCGCATCCTGATGAAACCCCATAATTACCATGCTTGGCTACCGGATGACCAGCACCTGCCACTACGAATGAGGATAGGGTAGAAATGTTGAACGTATCTTTACCGTCTCCACCAGTACCACAAAGATCTATAAGTTCGTAACCAGACAAATTAACCTTTACACACATATCCAACATCGCATCACGGAAGCCCTGTAATTCCTGCACCGTGATGTTGCGCATGGCATAAGCGGTAATGAAAGCGGCAATCTGCGAAGAATTGAAAGCTCCTTCTGAAATGGAGATTAAAATGTTCTTTGCTTCTTCCCTGCTAAAACTCTTGTTCTCGAATAAATGGTTTAATATTTTTTTCATGTTTGTTGCCAATGTTATTTAACCACAGATGAAAAGCATGAACACGGATAAAAATCTGTGTGTATCTGTGTCAATCTGTGGTTTCTTATTCATTTATCTCTTCATTTTGCTCTGGTTTGTGTCTCCACAAACCATTTAAATATTCCGTTTCGTGGAGACACGAACCGGGGCGATATTTTTATCTCTATCTCCGTGGTTTGTGTCTCCACAAACCACTTAATATTTTCTAAATCTTATTTTATAGATGCTGAAACAAGTTCAGCATAACGTCCATTTTTAAAACCACCCCGTCCTTCGGACACCCCTCCATGGGAGGGGAAGGCATAAAAAAAAGGATTGCTTTTTGGGCAATCCTCTTCGTTGTGTTTAAAATATTTTAAAATATATAACAATAGAATTTGCCTAACGAATTTCGTTATGCCACCACCAATTGTTATTTAAGTTTTTA
>Ga0308160_10001534_pt1 | contig 31915 bp, 31 predicted proteins | sample PhyFR1_FD_201036 | JGI IMG/M metagenome (GOLD analysis project Ga0308160, IMG submission 201036) | Phyllosphere microbial communities from UC Gill Tract Community Farm, Albany, California, United States - DLSLF.R1 | ecosystem: Host-associated > Plants > Phyllosphere > Unclassified | place: USA... | reverse complement strand
CTGTCCACCAAGATCAACGACACGATGCAGATGAAGGCGGCCTTCTCGGCCCGCAACGATTCCAACGTGCCGGAGGACAAGAAGAACCTGGATACCCAGACCTCGCTGACGCTGGTGTATTCGTTCTGAACGCGCGCCCGTGCGACAATGGCCGCATGGACCGACGCACCGACTACAAGACCGCGCTCCTGATCGACGCGGCAATCCGTGATTCCGACGCCTCGCCGGCCCGCGTGCTGGCGGGCATGGGCGTGCCTTTCGACGTGGCGCGCCGGGTGCTGATGCGGCCCGACGAGCGGCGCCATCCGCTGCCGGCACCGGAGTTCAAGCGCGAGGCGTGAACCGGCGTGGTCCCGGTCACGCCTGCGGCTCGTGGACGTCGTCCACCGTCACCGGCTCGGCCGCGATCTTTTCTTCGGCCAGTTCATGGTCTTCCTTGTCCGCCACCAGGCCCTCCTGGTCCTCCCCGCGCACGCGGTCGTAGACCAGCTCCACCAGCATCGCGAAGTGATCCGAGCCGAAGGACGGCAAACGGCGGATGAAGCCGAGGGTGAAGTGGCGGCTGTGGAACAGGTGGTCGAGCGGCCAGCGCAGGAACCAGAAATCGGCGTGGAAGGTGTTGAACATGCCGCGTCCGATGCGCGGATCGAGCAGGCCGCTGATCTTGCGGAACAGCCGGGTCGTGGTCGACCACGCCACGTCGTTCAGGTCGCCGGCGACGATCACCGGGGTGTCCAGGCCGGCCACGCTTTTCGCTACCACCAGCAGTTCGGCGTCGCGCTCGGTCGATTCGGCGTGTTCCGTCGGGCTGGGCGGCGTCGGGTGCAGGAAATGCATGCGCACCTTGCGTCCCGAAGGCAGCAGGACAAGCGCATGCATCGACGGGATATCGTCCTCGACCAGGAACTGGATCGCCGCGTCCTCCAGCGGCAGCTTCGAGTACACGTGCATGCCGTACAGGTTGTCGAGCGGGCATTTGAGCGCGTGCGGGTAGTCCCCTTCCAGCACGTCGAGCCGATCCTGCCACCACTGGTCCGTCTCCAGCGTGACGAAGACGTGCGGCTCGTGTTCGCGGATCAGGGCGATCAGGCCCTCGGTATTGCGATTCGGGGTCAGCACGTTGGCGGTCAGGATGCGGATGCGGTCGCCCGGGGCGCCGCCCACCGCCTGCTTGACCTCGTTCTTCCAGGGCCGGGTATAGGGAATGATCCACCAGGCCTGGTAGGCCAGGCAGGCCGCGGTGACGATCATCATGAAGGGCGATTCGCGCTTGCCCATGTCCAGGAAGACGAACTCCGCCACCAGCACGCCGAGCGCCACCGTTGCGATCTGCAGGCGCGGGAAGTCCAGGTCGCGTATCCACCATTCGGTGTGGCGCGACAGGGGCAGCAGGGTGGCGATCACGATCAGCACGACCAGACCGGCGATGATGACGAAAGACATGGCGAGGTGGTCCCGAAGACAGGTTGAAATGCGAATCCGATAAAAGCGTAACAAGTAGACAATAACTGGAGTATGCCCTGTTCTTCGACATCGGACTGTGCGCTAGCGTGCACAGTGCGCAGGCGGCCAGTCGTGCGTTGCCATCCTGGCCAGTACGCGATACTGGCGTTCCGCATCCACGACGCCCGTAGCCGATGAGCCTTGAATCCGCTTTCCTGATCCTGACCCGCGACGGCTTTGCCGACCTCGCGGCGCGCGAACTGCCCGGCCGCGCGGCCCTGTTCCTGAATCCGGGTGTGGCGACGGCGGACGAGATCGCGCAGCTGGCCGCATCCGGCGCAAGCGTACAAGTCCTGCCGGCGCCCCTCCCCGCCGCACTCTCCGGCGAATTCGAGCGCACCTTGCAGGGCCTGGGACTGCCGGCGCAGCGGCTCTGGATCGAGCATCCGGTTGCCGCGGCCATTCCTGCGGCACCTGCGGCCGAGCCGCCGCAGCCGATCCCGCATGTGCCTGCCCTGCACGAACGCCTGGCCGGCGTGGCCGGCCAGTTCGCCACGCGCGCCACACGTGCCCTCCACCGCCTGCGCCAGGCCGGCAGCGACCGCCCGCTGCTGGTCCTGCCCTACCTCGGCTTCGGCAATGCGAATAAACTCTGGATCAAGGGCCGGGTGCTGGACGAGGCCAGTTTCCGCGAGCAGACCGGCCAGGACAGCAGCTGGAGCAACCTGGTCGCGCTGTACCACCGGCTCGAATCGGACGAGGTGGCCGGCGCGCGCGTGGTGGCGCAGTTCGACGGCCGGCGTTTCGACACCGTGACCGACAGCGGCGGCTATTTCGAATTCGAGATCCTGCCCGCCGCGCCGCTGGCCGGCGGATCGCACCGGATCGCGCTCGAGCTGCCCGAGTGGAAAGGCGCCGACGGCCAGCCGATCCGCGCATCCGCCGAAGCCTTCGTGCCGAGTGCCACGGCCCGCTTCGGCATCATAAGCGACATCGACGACACGGTGCTGTGGACGAACGTCACCAACAAGCTGAACATGGCCCTGATGATGGCCCGGACGAATGCCCATACGCGCAAGCCGTTCAAGGGCGTGGCCGCCTTCTACCGCGCGCTACGCGACGGCGCCGGCGGCAATGAGGACAATCCGCTGTTCTACGTGTCGAGCAGCCCCTGGCACCTGTTCGGCTTCCTGGTCGACTTCCTGCGCCTGCAGGGCATCCCCGTCGGCCCCCTTCTGCTGCGCGAGCTGGGCATGCGCGACGTCTTCAAGCTGACGAAACATGGCAATCACAAGCTGGAGAAAATCGAACTGATCCTGAGCTTTTACCCCGACATGCAGTTCGTGCTGATCGGCGACAGCGGCGAGAAGGACCCGGAAATCTATGCCGAGATCGTGCGGCGCCATCCCAAGCAAGTTCGGATGATCTATATCCGCAACGTGAATCCGGACCCGATGCGGATCGAGGCACTGGACAAGCTGATCGAGGAAGTCAGCAGCACCGGCACCCAGCTGATCCTGGCGCCGGACAGCGTGTTCGCGGCCTCGCACGCAGCGGCGGAGGGTTTGATCGCGGTGGACCGGCTGGCGTCGGTCCGGTCCGATAAGAAGGACGACGACAAGCTGCTGCCGTCAGTGTGAGGCGTTCGGGCATGGTGGGCACGGGGCGCCCACCCTACGGCTCAGGTAGGGTGGGCGCCCCGTGCCCACCGCTCGCCTAGATCAACAGGTAGCGCCAGATCGCCCAGCCGGCCAGCAGCCAGACCACGACGACGAACACGATGCCCCAGGCGCTGCGCGGCTTGCGTCCTTCGGCTGCCATCCAGTCCTCCGCCTTGCCCCTGCATTCGACCAGTACGCCTGCCGGAATCAGGCGCACGGCCATCCAGATCAGCACCGGCAGCAGGATCACGTCGTCGAGGTAGCCCAGCACCGGAATGAAGTCCGGGATCAGGTCGATCGGACTGAGGGCGTAGGCGACGACGACGAAGCCGAGCAGCTTCGCCGCCATCGGGGTGCCGGGATGCTTGCAGGCGAACCAGAGGGTGACGCCGTCGCGCTTGATCCTGCGCGCCCAGTCCCTCAGCTTCGCCGCACTTTCCAATCAGGCCGCCGTCGTGCCGACCTTCGCTGCCGTTTGCGTGCTCGTGCCCTTCGTGAGCATCAGCGCGATCAGGCTCAGCAGCGCTGCGCCGGTCAGGTAATAGCCGACGTACTCGATGCCGTAGTCCTTCGCCAGCGAGGTCGCGATATACGGTGCCAGCGAGGCGCCGAGGATGCCGGCCAGGTTGAAGGTCAGCGAGGAACCGGTGTAGCGCACCGCCGGCGGGAACAGCTCGGCCAGCAGCGTGCCGAGCGGGCCGTAGGTCAGCCCCATCAGCGACAGGCCGATCACCAGGAACAGGCCGGCTTTCACCAGGTTGTCGGCCACGAACAGCGCGCCGAAGGTCAGGCCGAAGACCATGATCGCCACCGTCACGCCGATCATCGCGGCGCGCCGGCCGAAGCGGTCGGCGATCACGGCCGACGGCGGGATCAGGAGGCCGAAGAAGACCACGGCGCCCAGCTGCAGCAGCAGGAACTGGGTGCGCGAGTAATGCAGGCCGGTCGTGCCCCAGCTCAGCGCGAACACGGTGAGCAGGTAGAACAGCACGAAGGTCGAGGTGGCCATCAGGGTGCCCAGCAGCAGCGCGCGGCCGTGGTCCTTGAAGACGGTGAGGAACGGCACTTTCACGCGTTCGCCCTTGTCCAGCACGGCCTGGAAGTCAGGCGTCTCGTGGATCTTCAGGCGCACATACAGGCCGACGGCGACCAGCAGCGCGCTGGCCAGGAAGGGAATGCGCCAGCCCCAGCCGAAGAACTGGGCGTCGGTCAAGGTCTGGGTCAGGATCAGGAAGGTGCCGCCCGACAGCAGGAAGCCGATCGGCGCGCCCAGCTGCGGGAACATGCCATACCAGGCGCGCTTGCCCGGCGGCGCGTTTTCGGTGGCCAGCAGCACCGCCCCGCCCCATTCGCCGCCCAGGCCCAGGCCCTGGCCGAAGCGGCACAGCGCCAGCAACAGCGGCGCCAGGGTGCCGATCGAGGCATAGGTCGGCAGCAGGCCGATCACGATGGTCGAGATACCCATGGTCAGCAGCGCCGCGACCAGGGTGGCTTTGCGGCCGATGCGGTCGCCGAAGTGGCCGAACAGGGCCGATCCGACCGGACGCGCGAAGAAGGCGATGGCGAAGGTGGCGAAGGATTGCAGCGTGGCGGCCGCCGGATCGGCGGCCGGGAAGAACAGTTTCGGGAACACCAGCACGGCGGCGGTGGCGTAGATGTAGAAATCGAAGAACTCGATGGTGGTGCCGATCAGGCTCGCGAACAGGACGGTACGCGCTTTGTTGGCAGGTTGCTTCATCGTCTGGCTCATGCGCTCACCGCCTTGTTCAGGGCTTCACGGACTTCGTCGACGCTGTCGGGACGGGTGACGCGCGCCACTTCGACCCCGTCCTTCAGGACCACGACGGTCGGCCACAGCTTGATCTTGAAGGAGCGCCCGAGCGGACGGCCGGGCCCATCCTCGACCTGGATGTGCTGGACGGCGGGCTGTTCCTTCAGGGCCCCTGCGATGTGCGGCTCGCCGGCGCGGCAGTAGCCGCACCAGTTGGTGCCGAAGTCGAGGGCGACGATCCCGGGCAGCGCGTCGACCGCGCTGCGCTCGGGTTGGGACGTTTGATAAGACATAGCGATGCTCCTCAATAGTGCCGATTCGACAAGCGTACCTGAAACACCATCGAGGAGCCAACATTTAATTGCACGATTTCAATGCGGCGAGTTCCCAGCTCAGTGCGCATGCCCTCCCGGCTCCTCGCAATGCTCCGGCTCATCCCGGCACAGCTTCTCCTGCGCCGCCAGCGCCAGGCGCAGCGCCTCGATCTGGGCCGGGGTGCGCGCCGGGGCGAGGATGTCGTCCTGGGTGAAGACGCGCCCGTTCTTGAGCACCACCTGCACCGCGGCGGCGGCGCGCAGATCAAGCAGCGGGTTGCCGCGCACCGCGATCAGGTCGGCCAGCTTGCCCTTCTCGATCGTGCCCAGGTCCTCGCCCACCAGGGCCATGCGGGCGGCGTCGCGCGTCACCGAATACAGGGCGGCCAGGTTGCCCTGCACCAGCGCAGCGCCGCGCATGTTCAGGTGCAGGGAGATGCCCGGCACCACCAGCGGCGAGTCGGTGCCGTTCGCAACCAGGGCGCCGGCGGCCTTGACCTTGGCCTGCTGAGTGGCGTCGTTGACGATGCTCGCCAGCTGGGCCGCAGTCGGCGGCGTCGCGCTCTGCAGGCCCGGCACGAAGTTCGGCGGCACCAGGATGAAGCGCGGATCGGTAACGATGGCCGGATCCAGCCCGGCCAGCGCGCCGGCCGAGAACAGGGTATCGATCAGGTGGAAATCCGCCTTGCCGTAGACGTCGGCCCCATCCTGGTAGGTAATCGCGCGCACAAAGGACTTCGGCCAGCCGTAGCCCATGCGCTGGGTCGCCGACAGGTGGGTGGTGCCGGCCAGGCCGGTCGCCGCGCCCGGCTGCACCATGTGGGTGCCGCTGGGGATGCCGAGGTCCTGCGCGCCTTGCGCGATACGGGCCATGACCGGGATCGGCGCACGCACGTAGCTCTTCAGGAAGTCGACGTCGAAGCGCTTGGCCTTGGCGATCTCGATGTCGGCGACCTGCGGCGTGCGCAGGGTGCGCGCGAAGCTGTAGAACAGGCGGTTGCCTTCCCACAGCGGCGGCGAGACGAACAGGCGCGGCCCGATCAGGTTGCCGGCCTCCAGCGCTTCGCGCATCTCGATGCTCTGGTGCAGCGGGCCGGCCACCGATTGCGCGGTCGTGATCCCGTAGGAGAGCATCAACTGGGCGATCTGGCCGAACTGGCCGCCCTGGTACAGGGTCAGCGGGTGCAGGTGGGTTTCGATCAGGCCCGGCATCACGGTCAGGCCGCTGGCGTCGACCACGCGCACGTCGGGATCATGTTCGGCGTGGGGCGCGACCGAGACGATGCGGTTGCCCTCGATGACGACGTCGTGCCGCAGGCTCGTCCCCACGCCGTCCCACAGGGCGCCGGCATGCACCACCGTGCGTGCCGCCGGCACCGCCTGGCGCCAATGGAGCTTGACCGGAATGTCGCGCGTGCCGCTGCCATCGAAGCGCACGGTGCGCACGCGCTCGGCCGATTTGTAGAGGATGGTCTGGGAATCGCCGCCCCAGGCCGGCAGGTCGGCCATGTCCTCGCTGACCTGGCGCGCCGGGCCGGCGGGTGCGCCATTCGACCCGAGCGGCATCACGTGCAGGCGCGAGTCCATGATGAAGGCGACCTTGGTCCCGTCGGGCGACAAGGCAGCGGCGCCCTCGTCGCGCTCGGCGATCTGGCGCGGCTCGGGTGCGACCGCGTAGAAGGTGCCGGTGCGGGTGGCGAGGTCGATCACGCGCAGCTTGTTGTAGCCCTCGCGGAAGCGGTTGTTGATGCGCTCGTTATCGACCAGCAGGATGCGCTGGCCGTCCGGCGTCCACTGCGGCGTGCTGACCTGGGTGCTGACCGATGGGATGATCACCTCCGACACGCCTGTCGCCAGGGTCCGGATTTCCAGCTATCCGGACAGGGTCGTGTAGGCCAGGCGCGTGCCGTCGGGCGAGAGCTTGGGCGTGACAAGCGAGCGCCCGGGAATCGCGGCCAGGCGCGTGCGGGTGCGGCTGGCGAGGTCGATGCGGTCGACCGCGAGCTGGCCGGCGTTGCCGCGCTCCGAGGAAAAATAAATGGCGCTGCCATCAGGCGTCCACTGCGGATTGGCGTCGCGGTCGGGATCCTCGGTCAGGCGCACGGGCGCTTCGCCGATGCGCATGGTCCAGACGTCGTTCAGGGCGACGAAGGCGATGCTGCGTCCGTCCGGCGAGAGTACCGGCGCGCTGATGCCGCGCACGGGCCGGCGCTTGAAGTCGTCGAAATGGCGGTCCTTGCGGCGCTCGAAGCTCGGGCGCCGCAGTTTCAGTTCGGCGCTGAAGGCGATGTCGGCAGGTGCACTGCCATTTGCAGCGCGGGTGCGGATGTGGCCATCGGCGGTGCAGAGGAAGCGGCCGTCCGGCAGGAAGCGCACCGGGAACGGAAAGATATCCTCGTCGGTCGTGACCTGCGTGCCGCCCACGACCAACTGGCGCGCCGCGTTCTGGTAGACCAGGGCGTCACCAAGCGGCGTCCACGCGGGCGCGGTGCCGGGAGCGACGATCGTCGGCGCGCCGCCGGCAAGGGGAGCCGTCAGCACGTTCGTACCGTCGACATAGGCCAGGCGCGTGCCGTCGGGCGAGACCACCGGGTTGCTCTCGGCTCCGGGGCCGGTCGTGACCTGGCTCGGCGCGCCGCCGCCGGCGCCCACGCGCCAGATCTTGTACTGGCCGTCGCGGCTGCGGTCGGACGAAAACACCAGGCCGCTGCCGTCGGGCAGCCAGGCCGGTTCGCGGTCGTCATATGGGCCTTCGGTCAGTTCGCGCGCATGGCGGCCATCCGGGCTGATGGTCCAGATGTGGAAGTTGCCCTCCGGCGCGTAGTTCTGGAAGGCGATGCGCTTGCCGTCGAGCGACCAGACGGGAGCCGTCGGCTCGAGCTGCCAGTCGGTGATGCGGGTCGCGCGCCCGCCGGCAACCGGCATGACCCAGAGCGCGCCCTGGGCCGAGAACACGATGCGGCTGCCGTCCGGCGACGGGCTGGCGGCCATGTTGGTGCCTTCGCGCAGCTCGACCGTGTAATCGCCGGTGGCGCCGCGCAGGTCGCTCAGCTGGTCGACGCCGCCCGGAAACTGACAGGCGGCCAGCAGGGCTGCCCCGACGGCAGCGGCAAGCACATTGCGGGTGAAGGAAGGTTGACGTGGGCGCTGTGGCTAGGTTTTTATGTGCGGCCTCCGGGTTAGTTGCCAAATTGCACCAAAGTAGTGCACGACTCACCTATCGATCTTCACGAGGCTGCCTGACGAAGTGCTGACTGATGAGTCAGCCTGGCAATGACCGAGGCTCTGATTACGGCTGGGCTGATCCCGATCAAATCCTAAGCTGATGAGCGGGAACTTTCTGCCGGCTGAGCTGCAACCGAGCAATGCGGGCACAAGGTGAAATGCTTAACCGACGAGAGCGTCCGGCAGTGGCATATTCAATTCAAACTCGTCAATAGGAGCCCATCATGTCCGACAATCTGCAAAAAGCCGGTCAACAGGACCGCAGCCGCATCAACGTGCACGAAGAGTGGGAAGTGCGCCACTGGACCGAGGCCCTGGGCGTCTCGCGCGAAGAGCTGGAACGCGCCGTTGCCGAAGTCGGTGTCTCGGCCGAAGCCGTGCGCCAGCACCTGAAGAACCGCAAGTAAGTTCCAGCCTTCCCGGACGCCATGCGTCCGCCCTGGCCGCGGGTTCGCCCCGCGGCCACGCCGTAGTGTTCCCTACGCCGCCATTCGGCGACCTGCAGCCGGAACCCGTGTACCCTTGCGCGCCCTTGCGCCCCCTCTTCCATAAAAAAAGGAGCCCAAAGTGGATATCCGCGCCTTTGTCGCATCCCTCGACATCACCCTGCCCAACGCCCTGTTCGCGCTGTCCCTCGCGGTCGCCAGCTTCGTCGCCATCCACGGCCTGCTGATGCTGTTCCGGCGCCGCCTCGACAAGCTGTCGGACGAACATGCGCACCGTCCCGTCGCCGAAGTCCTGCGCAAGACCCTCGCGCGCACCAGCAATATCGTGGTGCTGGCCACCAGCATCCTGATCGGCCTGTCGGCGCTCGACCTGCCGCCGCCCTGGAATGCGCGCGTCAGCCACCTGTGGTTCCTGACCCTGGGCCTGCAGCTGGCGATCTACCTGCACAGCGCGATCAAGGTCACTGCGCGCCGCTACTTCCGCACCCATGAACATGCATCCGCCGACAGCCAGGTCACGGTAGCCCACACCCTGATCATCTGGGTGCTGCAGACCAGCGTCTGGGTGATCTTCGCGCTGGCCCTGCTGGCCAACCTCGGCATCAACATCACTACTTTTGTGGCCAGCCTCGGGATCGGCGGTATCGCCATCGCCCTGGCCGTGCAGAACGTGCTGGGCGACCTGTTCGCCTCGCTCTCGATCGCGATCGACAAGCCTTTCGAAGTGGGCGACTTCATCTCGACTTCGAACACCTCGGGCACGGTCGAGAAGGTCGGGCTGAAGACGACGCGCCTGCGCGCCGCCAGCGGCGAACAGATCATCGTCTCGAACGCCGAGCTGCTGAAGTCGACGGTCTCGAACTTCAAGCGCATGGTCACGCGCCGCATCGTCTTCAACCTGCGCGCCCATCCCGACACGCCGGCCTCGGTCGCGGCCAGGGTGCCGACCGCGATCGCCGAATTCATCGGCCGCCAGGACAAGGTGCGCTTCGACCGCGCCCACCTGAGCAAGTACACCCAGGACTACATCGAGTGGGAGATCGTCTACACCATCCTCGACGCCAATTACGACCTGTTCATGAACACCCAGCAGGCGCTCATCCTGGCCTCGATGCAGATGTTCGCCGATCTCGGCATCTCGACGGCTCCGCGCGCGCAGCAACTGCTGTTGCAGGAAGCGCTCGAACCAAGTGCGGCGGACCTGCCCGAGGGGCCGCGCGCGCGCCAGCCGGCCTCGCTGCGCAGCCTGCACCAGGGCACCTGAGGGCGCCTGACGGGGCTTCGGGGAACGCGCGCCGGGCCGGCCGGGCGTGGGCTAGCATGGCTGGCTCCATCACCAGACAAGGAGCAGCGCGATGAATATGCCCACGCAGCAACAGCAGCCGCCCGGACGCGAATCCGGGCTCACCCCGAAGGCCGACCACGGCGAAACGAGCTACCAGGGTTCCGGCAAGCTGACCGGCAAGGCCGCCGTGATCACGGGCGGCGACAGCGGCATCGGCCGCGCCGTGGCGATTGCCTTTGCGCGCGAAGGCGCGGACGTCCTGATCGCCTACCTGAACGAACACGATGATGCGAAGGAAACGGCGCGCCTGGTCGAGGAAGCGGGCCGGCGCGCCGTGTTGATGCCGGGCGAACTGGCGGAGCCCGCCCACTGCCGCGCCATCGTTGACCGCGCGGTGCAGGAATTCGGCCGCATCGACGTCCTCGTGAACAATGCCGCCTTCCAGATGAGCCACGACGCGATCGAGGAAATCCCGGACGAGGAATGGGATTACACCTTCCAGGTCAACATCACGGCCATGTTCCACATCTGCAAAGCGGCGGTGAAGCACATGCAGCCCGGCTCCAGCATCATCAACACCACCTCGATCAACTCCGACAACCCGAAACCGACCCTGCTGGCCTATGCCGCCACCAAGGGCGCGATCGCCAACTTCACGGCGGGCCTGGCCCAGCTGCTGGCGGAAAAAGGCATTCGCGTGAATTCGGTGGCGCCGGGACCGATCTGGACGCCGCTGATTCCGTCGACCATGCCGCCGGACCAGGTGGAGAGTTTCGGGCAGCAGGTGCCGATGAAGCGGCCAGGGCAGCCGGCGGAAGTGGCGCCGGTGTATGTGCTGCTGGCGTCGGATCAGGCGAGCTATATTTCGGGTGCGCGCATTGCCGTGACGGGCGGGACGCCGATCCTTTGAACCGGGAAAAACCCGCGGGCATGCCCGCCCTACGGTGCACCACCGTCCCGGGCTTCTACAACCCGTATCGGTGCGTAACGTAGGGCGGGCATGCCCGCGTTACATGCCGGTGCATGCCGCACCGTTTCGCCAGGCCGCGGGCCATGCCGCCACAGTCAGCATTAATACAACGGCGTCGGAACGGGCGTCGGCGGTGGCGGCGGCACGCCTTCCATCGGCGCGTCCTCGACTTCCTCTGCCTCGTCCGCGGCCGGTTCCTCCGGCTGCGGCGCATCGGCCGGCATGCCCTCGACCAGGTCGCCCGGCTGGATGAATTCCTCCTCCGGCTCCTCCTCGCGCGCGCGCGCCGGCGCCGGCGGCCGGCCTCCCGGGAACAGCGCCTCGCGGTCGATCTTGCCGGCGTCCAGCGCGCTCCTGAAGAAGTCGCCGACCAGCAGGATCGCGTTATGGCCGCCCTGCCCCCAGTAGCTCGAGCGCATGGTGACGCGGTTGTCATTGAAGCCGACCCAGGCGCCCGCCACCAGGTTCGGGTGCATCAGGATGAACCAGCCGTCGGCGTTGTTCTGGGTGGTGCCGGTCTTGCCGGCGACGTCGCCGTTGATGCCGAAGCGGTAGCGCACGGCCGTGCCGGTGCCGCGGTTGACGACGCCGCGCAGCATGTCGATCAGGGTCGCGCTCGACGCCGCCGACATCGCGCGCTCGGGCGCATTGGCGCCGAAGTCGGCGATCACGTTGCCGTCGCGGTCGCTGATGCGGCGGACAAAGACCGGCTTGCGGTATTCGCCCTGGGCCGCGATCGACGCATAGCCGCTGACCATCTCGAGCAGGGTCACCGGACTGGTACCGAGGGCCAGCGAAGGCACCTGGGACAGCTTGCTCTGGCGGATGCCGAGGTTCTGCGCCAGCTTGACCACCGGCGGCAGGCCGACGTCGCGCATCACCTGGGCCGTGATCGTGTTCTTCGAATACACCAGGCCGTCGCGCATCGTCATCTGGCGCCCCGTAGTGCCCGACATGTCGGTCGGGCGCCAGACCGTGCCGTCGGCGGCGCGGATATCCATCACGGCGTCGACGTAGGGCTGCTCGGGCGGGATGCCGTTTTCGAGCGCCGCGCCGTACACGAAGGGCTTGAAGGTCGATCCCGGCTGGCGCGCGGCCTGGGCCACGTGGTCGAACTGGTCGCGCGCGAAGTCGCGGCTGCCGACCCAGGCCTTCACTTCGCCGGTGGCCGGATCGATGGCGACGAAGCCCGCTTCCAGGCGCGACTTGGCTTCCTTCAGGCGGCGCATGAAGCTGCGGTCGGCCTTGATGCGCTTGAGCGCCGCTGCCGGCGCCTCTCCACCGTCCACCGCCTTGCGGTAGTCAGGCGTTTCGCGGACAAAAGCGTCCAGTTGGGCGCCGTGGGTGTGCCAGTAGTAGTCGAAGGGCGCGATGCTGCTGCGCATGGAGGTATAGGTGCCGATCGTGGTCGAACCGGGCGGCGTCGGATTGGCCCATTCCACGTCGGCAACGGCCTGCAATGCGCCGGCCTGCTTCTCGACGGCGCGCAGGGCCGCTTCCTGCAGGTTGGTATCGAGCGTGGTCTGCACCACCAGGCCGTCCAGTTCGAGGTCGTAGTCGTTTTCGTTGGCCCACTCGAGCAGCCACTTGCGCACGTAGGCGGTGAAGTGGTTGTCGCGTCCGCTGCGCTCAACCTGGCGTTCGAAATCCAGGCGCAGCGGCCGCTTCACGAGCGCCTTGTAGCGCGCCTCGTTGAAGGCGCCGCGCTTGAGCATCTGGCCCAGCACCACGTTGCGGCGCGCCAGCGAGCGCTCCGGATTGGTGACGGGATTGTAGTAATAGGTCCCTTTCAGCATGCCGACCAGGGTCGCCGCTTCCAGCACGTCCAGTTTCGACGCCGGCTTGCCGAAATAGGTACGCGCCGCCATCTCGATGCCGCGCGCGTTGTACAGGAAAGGCACCGTGTTGAGGTAGGCCTCGAGGATCTCGGTCTTGCTGTAGGTGTTCTCGATCTTGATCGCGGTGATCAATTCCTTCAGCTTGCGGTTGATGCTGCGCGCCCGGCCGATCTCTTCCGGGAACATGTTGCGCGCCAGCTGCTGGGTGATCGTCGAGCCGCCTTGCGCATCGCCCTTCAGGCTGGCGAGCATGGCGCCGCCGATACGCGTGAAGTCGACCCCGTGGTGGTCGTAGAAGCGGTGGTCTTCCGTCGCGATCAGGGCGGTGATCACGTGCGGCGAAATCTGCGACAGTTTCACGCGCTCCTGCAGGCCCTGCTCGAAGCTGCCGAGCTCCTTGCCTTCGGCGGACAGGATCGTGCTCGGGCGCGCGCTGGTGACCTGCTTCAGGTCGTCGACGCCCGGCGTGAGCGGAATCAGGATGATCAGATAGGCGATGAAGGCGGCGAGCAGCACCACGAATGAGGCCAGGCCAATGATCAGCACCTGCTGCCGGCGCGGCCGCCCGGACAGGAAGCCATGCGCCTGGCGCACCCCGGCCTTCGCCCTCCCGCCTGCGCTGCCGAACAAATCCCTCGCCTGCTGCCGAATCCCACTCTCGGTCTTCTCGTCCTGGTCCACTATTTTCCTTGCTAAATTGATCTGGCATGCGCAGTATAGCCGACGGCACCCTCCACACATGTGGACCGCGGGCCACGCCGAGCGCTGCCGAGCTCGCGGCAGCTTGTACTTTCCGCTATGATGTCACAATGTCTTTACAATCCATCTCTGCGGAAACCCCGCAGCCAGACCCTGCCGATTCGGCGACCGAGCCCGCCACGCGCGTGCTGCGCCAGTTCCGCATCGTTTTCAACTCCGTGAAAACCCACTTCCGCCAGGTCGAGCGCGAAGCCGGTCTCGGCGGCGCGCAGCTGTGGGCGCTGTCGGTGATCGCGCAGTCGCCCGGCATCGGCGTGACGGAACTGGCCCGGTCGCTCGACATCCACCAGTCCACGGCCAGCAACCTGGTGCGCACGCTCACGCAGCGCGGCCTGGTCTCGGCCGCGCGCGAAGGTTTTGATCGCCGCGGGGTCGCCCTGCGCCCCCTGCCCGCTGCCGAGCCGCTGCTGAAAAGCGCGCCGATGCCGTTTGCCGGTGTGCTGCCGGATGCGCTGTCGAGCCTGGACGAGGCGACGTTGCGCCGGCTGGAGCAGGACCTTGGAAGCCTGATCACCCTGCTGGCCGCCGACGAAGCCGGCGCGCAGGTGCCCCTGGCACAACTCTGAGTGCAAAAAAAAGCCCGGCACGAGGCCGGGCAAATGTGCCTGTTTGAGCGTCTTAGGGGTCCGCCGGCACAATTCAGGACGTCCTGAATCACTCTGAACCGTGACCGCATCAGGGAAACGGCGGCTTCAGCTGTTGCTCGACCGGCACCGGGAACGGAAAGCCCAGCACCACCGCGCGTCCGCGCACCCGGTTCTGCGCGCGGCATTTCCGGACGCAGACCGTCGCCGGCGGCGCCACTTCGACGGCATCCTCGCCCATGACCTGCCCCATGCGCCCGCCGCTGGCCACCAGCCAGGTCGACACCCTGCCGCAATGCAGGACCGTCTCGACACCGGTGCGCGTACGAATGGCGTTGCTGCAGCGCGGTTCGTCCACCCGCTCCGCCACCTGCGCGCTGTCGCGGCCGACGAACTTGCGCGAAAAGTTGTTGGCGAAGTTGATGCGCGACGGCACCTCGATCGTCGTGTCCTTGTACGGAACGATATCGCCTTCGCGTGCGCGGAAGTTACCGTTATCGAAATAAAACGCTTCGGCGGACAGCACGTGCGTGAACCTGGTCCTGGACTGGTCGGCCCGTTCCGGCTCCATCTGGAACACGCCGCCGGTGGCGCAGTCCTTGGCCTGGATTTTCATGGTCAGGCCCGGTCCTTCGCGCAGGATGAGCAGCGATTCCCCGTCCAGTTCGAGCTCCACTGCGCTCGTCAGTACCAGGCCGCGATGGTTCGGAAGCTTGCTGTCGAAGACCCGCGTGCGGCGGCCGCCGGTAAGGTCGAGCCGGTTCGGCGCGCCGGTCAGGGTGTAGTTCAGGATCCCGAAGGTACGCTTGTCGATGTCGAACTCGACGTACTTGCCGCGCACGGCAATCAGGTTCCCGCTCCCGAGTGCATTCGCCGCGACGGTGCGCTCGACCGGCCCTCTCAGGCCCAGCACCGTGAATCCCCCGCCTTCGCAGCCTTCGGACGAGGCTGCCGCCGCCTGGCCGCCATAGAGGGAGAGCAGGCAAAGGCAGAGGGCCGCGGCAGCCGCCCGGCAGCTGCGCTTGCGCCCTTGCCTGGGGAATGCGGACGATGGCGCGCGATATGCGGCTGGCGGGTACAGGTTCATCGATCTCTCCTCGGGTTGGTCGACGGCGGCGGGATGCGGCCGTAGCGGCGCTGATACGGTCGATGTCAGCAATACCCGTGCCAGACATGGCGCGGCGCGTCTACGGGGCAGGACTTGGCGTGGTGCGCTGTTTGCCTTGCCTGAGGAAAACTAATTGGGGCATTACACCCACTGCTTGCGTGATTTCCCCCACCTGCGCCCGCACGGCGCTCCTGTCCAGGCTGCCGTGAATCTTGTTGGCAACTGAACACACTTGCAAAGATGCACATAAAACGATGGGATAGCGCGGCGGGCGGGAGTATCATGCAAGCAGCATTGTATTGACAGCACGCGCTGTCCTTGCAATGCCGGCCTCCCCGGCGCCAAGCGGGGTTCAACGTAGAGGGATCGGACGACCATGCCTCGCCTGGAGACTGAATCGCACAGCCAGTTCGACCTCATGCGTCGATTCCTGCTGCTGAGCCTGATCGCGATCTGCATCGTCTCGATCGCCTCCGCCGCCCTCATGTCGCGCTTCCTGACCAACCGCCTGCTTCAGCGCGACGCCGAGGTCACGAGGGATTTCGTCCAGAATGTCATGGAGACCGAACTGGCCAAGGGTTATTCGCTCGACCACCCCGAGATGGTCGAGCGGCTGGCGGCCTTCCTCAAGCATGTCGCCGCCATGCCCGACGTCGCGCGGGCCAATGTGTACGCCACCGATTCGACCCTGCTCTGGTCGAGCGACAGGCGGCTGCAAGGGAGGAAGTACGGCGGCAATCCGGAGCTGGCCGAAGCGTTGAAGGGACAGCTCGAGATCGAGAGCGGCGAGATCGGCGGCCGGCACAGGCAGAAGGCGGAGCACTATTACCTGGGCGGATCGCGCGCCCGCTTTGTCGAACTGTATATTCCCCTGCGCGACGCCGGCACCAGGGCGGTCGTCGGGGTCGTCGAGCTCTACCGGATCCCGATTGCGCTGACACGGGCGATCCAGGCGGGCACCACGCTCACCTGGCTCACCTCGATCGGTAGCGGGCTGTTCCTCTACGCGGTACTGTTCTGGATCGTGCGGCGCGCGGACCGCCTGATCCGCTCACAGCAGGAACGCCTGATCGAGTCCGAGACCATGGATGCCCTGGGAGAGATGGCCGCCGCCGTCGCGCACGGCATTCGCAACCCGCTGGCCTCGATCAGGTCGTCGGCCGAACTATGGCAGGAAACGGCCCGGGCCGAGGACGCCGAGGCGGCAACCGACATCATCCTCGAGGTCCATCGCATCGAGCGCTGGATCCGCGAGCTCCTGACCTACTCGGCGCCACCCGACTACCGCCAGGAAGCGACGGCGCCCGGACCGATCATCGAACGCAGCATCGAGGGGTTCACGCGCGAGCTGAAACGCCGCAAGGTGAACATCGACCTGAGCGTGCCGCCTGGACTGCCGGACATCCAGGCCAATGCCGCGCTGCTGACCCAGGCCTTGAATAACCTGATCTGCAATGCGCTCGAGGCGATGCCGCCGGACGGCGGCACCATCGCCATTGCCTGCAGCAGCAAACCGGACACACGCCAGATCGCCATCGAAGTGCGCGACACGGGTGCCGGGATCGGGCCCGAGCAACTCAGCCGCATCTGCCAGCCCTTCTACACGACCAAGGCCGACGGACTGGGCGTCGGCCTGACCCTGGTGCGGCGCATTGCGCGGCGCTTCGGCGGCGACCTGCATATCGACAGCGCGCCCGGCGCGGGAACCGCGGTAACCCTCGTCTTCCTCGGAGCCTGAACGATGACGCACGCCATCCTCATCATCGAAGACGAACGGGTGCTGGCCAAGAACATCAAGACCTATCTCGAACGCCATGGACACGCGGCGAGCGTGGTGCATTCCGGCGAGGAGGGAATCGCGAGGCTCGACGGCGCCCCGCCCGAAGTGGTCGTGCTCGACTTCCACCTGCCCGGCATGGACGGCCTGGAAGTGCTGTCGCGCGTCCGCTCCCGGAATCCCGCCATCAAGGTGATCATGATCACCGGGGATGCCACGGTCAAGGTGGCCGTGCAGGCGATGAAACTGGGCGCCTTCGATTACCTGAGCAAGCCGGTCGTGCTGCGCGAGTTGCGCCTGCTGGTCGACCGCGCACTCGGCATCGGCCAGGCGGGCGCGCCTGCGCATGCGGGGCCGGCCGCGCAGCCCGGCGGGAGCGAACTGGACAAGCTGTCCGGCGAGTCAGGCCCGATGCTGGCGCTGAAGGAAGCCATACGCCGTCTGGCCGAAGCGGAGCGGCTGGTGCTGGACAACGATCTGCCGACCGTACTGATCATTGGCGAGACCGGGGCCGGCAAGGAATGCGTGGCCCGGGCGGTACACTTCGAAGGCGCGCGCAAGGCGCGGCCCTTCATCGAGATCAACTGCGCATCCATCCCGCCGCAGATGCTCGAGGCCGAGCTGTTCGGGCATGAACGCGGCGCCTTCACCGATGCCCGCGAACGCAAGTACGGGCTGATCGAAGCGGCCGACGGCGGCACCCTGTTCCTTGACGAAATCGGGGAACTCGAATTGCCCATGCAGGCCAAGCTGCTGAAGGTACTCGAGGAGAAAAAGCTGCGCCGCCTGGGCGGCCTGCAGGAACACCGCATCGATTTCCGCGTGATCGCGGCAACCAACCAGGACTTGCAGCAGCGTGTACGGGAAGGCAGGTTTCGCTCCGACCTGTACTACCGCCTGAAAATGGTGCAGTTCGAGGTGCCGCCGCTGCGCGACCGGGGCGACGACGTCCTGCTCCTGGCGCGGAGCTTCCTCGCCCTGCACGGAACCCGGTACCGCAAACCCGGGCTGTTCTTCACCCCCTGTGCGCAACGGGCCTTGCGCGCCTGGCACTGGCCCGGCAACGTCCGGGAGCTGCGTAACATGCTCGAGCAGATCGCCCTGATGGCAAGGGGTGAGGCCATCGCGGCGGAGCACCTGCCGTTGCCGCCGCCCGCGGTTCGCGCCAGTGCGCCCGCCGCGCCGGCGGCCCTGCCGGGACAGGAGATGAATCTCGAAGGCATGGAGCGCCAATACTTGCTCGCAGCGCTCGGGCAGGCGCGCTGGAACGTCACGCGGGCGGCGAAGAGCCTGGGGCTGTCGCGCGACGCGATGCGCTACCGGATCGAGAAATACAGCATCAAGGGCGACTCCTGAAGCGCTACGAACCCGGACCCGGCCGGCGTAGCTGTACAGCCGCGGTCTATTTCGCCGGCTCGACAGCCCCGGCGTTCGGCCGGCGTGCCCGCTTTCGCTGCTCGATCAAGGCGCCGGTGCCCGTGACCTGGTCGACGGCGCTGAACAGTGCGTTGATGCGCCGGGTCGGAACGGTGGGCCCCAGGCAACCGGCGTAGAGGATGACGTAGTCGCTGCGGGCGCCCTGGCCCCGGTTCACACGCACGCTCTGGGTCGACATGTCGGTGAACCAGTGCTCGCAGCCGTCAGCCGTTTCCTGGTAGCTGCCGCGCATCTCGTCGAGGCGCGCCTCGCGCACCGCCTGCGCGATCCGGGCCAGGCCGCGCGCGTCGATGCGCGATTCGTGGGGACCGCCGGTATTGTCGAAGGTCGGGCCGGTATGAAGCACCCGGCCATCGGCGAATATGGCAAGCTCGAAGGCCGCGCAGTCGAACAGGCAGGCGGTCTGCTCGAAGATGAGTTCGTCGAAGCCGGTGAAGGCCTTCGGCGCCGTGCGTTCGCGCGGGTCGGCGTTCGTGCACGCCGACAGCAGCAATGCCAGCACGGCGACGATCCATGTCGATGTCGGTCTCATCGACGCAGTGTACGAGCTTATCGATACGATGCCAAGCAGGCAGCCTGTTCGCCTTCAATCCATCGCGTCCCGAAAGCTGCAGGTGTTCAGGGGTGTCCAGCCGCGACCCGGTCCTTCTCCTGGTACAGGATGTACACGCCGCTGCCGATGATGATGGCCGCGCCGATCAGCGTCGTGCCGTCGGGGAGGGTTTGCCACAGGATCCAGTCGATCGCCACAGCCCAGGCGAGCGCAGAGTATTGGAGGGGCGCGACGACCGCCGCCTCGCCGCGGGCGAAGGCTTCGTTCAGCGCCATCTGGCCAAAGAAGCCGCTGATGGCCAGCCCGCACAACAGCAGTGCGTGCGCCGGATCGATCGCCACCCAGCCGGGGGCAGCGAGGCTTGTGGCGCCGATGGCCATCAGGATCATCAGCCAGAACATCATGTGTTCGATGCGGTCGGTGCGGGCCAGCATGCGGGCACTGATGGCCGATACCGCGTAACACACCGCCGTTGCGAGGATGGCGATACTGCCGATGGTCAGGACGCCGCTGCCGTCCGGGCGCAGTACCACCAGCACGCCGGCCATGCCGATCGCCACAGCCATCCAGCGCTGCGGGCTGACGCGCTCCTTGAGCATGACGACAGACAGCGCGGTAATCAGGATCGGCCCGATGAACAAGATGGTATACGCCGAGGCCAGCGACAAGTCCTTGAGGCCAAAGGCAAAGAGCGACAGCATGGCGATGCCCAGCGCCGCCCGCAGCAGGTGGACAGGCCAGTTGACCTGCAGGACGGAGCGCAGGGCCCCGCGCCAGGCGACCCAGGCGAATACCAGGGGCAACGGCACCAGCGAACGCAGCGCCGCGACCTGGATCGCCGGGTAGTGGGCAGCCAGCAGCTTCATGATCGTGTCCATGACCGAAAACGTGGCCACCGCGACCAGCATCGCGGCCATGCTGCGCAGGTTTTCCGGATGGCGGTTCAAACGGTCCTCTCCGTGCAGTCCTGCGGGCTTGAACAACTTACCCTCCCCGCTCGCGCGTATAAATGCCGACCGCTTTGCCGTATATCTCGGTGTCCGCCTCGTAGCTCAGGCCCAGGCGCCTGGCAACGCGCAGCGACGATTCATTGGCTCGAGCGATGACAGCCCGGACTTTCGGTTCACGCCGGATAGCGAGCGCATGATGCAAGGCTGCCGCCGCCGCTTCGTTCGCGAATCCCCGCCCCCAGAAAGCACGATAGGTATTCCAGCCGAGCTCCATCACCGTGGAGTCCTCGCGAAAGAACGCGCCGACGTTCCCGACGACGCGGCCGGTCTCCTTTTCCTCGACCGTCCACCATCCGGCGCCGTGTATCAGCCATAGTCCTGCCTGTGAACAGAAGATCCGCCATGCGGCCTGACGGTCGGCCGGGACCAGGTGGGCCGCGCTGACCGGGTCGGCCAGGTGCGCTGCAAAGGCGTCGAAGTCCTCGCGGCGATATTCACGCAGCGTGAGCCGTTCCGTGTGAAGGCCTGGAACAGAAGTGATGAACTCGCCATTCATGCCTTGGATTCCCTGGGTGGTTTGTGTGACTGGGAGACGAGCGCCACGAGATAGCGCGCCGGATCATCGGTCGGGTTGTGAAAGCTGAGCGGCTGATCGAGCCGCAGGCCGATGCAATCGCCGGCCTCCAGACGCCAGAGCGTATCGCCGACGGTGATATTCATGGTCCCTTCGATGATCCACACCTGCTGATGCATCTCGAGATTACGCGTCGTGGTTTCGTAGGTCACCCGCTGCCGTGCGGGGAAATCGACTTCAACCAGCTGGATCGGCTTGTACACCGACGGCGAGAGGTTACGGCGCGAATAGCCCGAGTCCGGATCGGTCCACACCGGCTGGTCCTGGCGGCGCGCAACGGGAGAGGGCTCGGCGGGCGCCTGTTCGAAGAGCGACGCCAGCGTGACGCCAAGCGCGCCTGTCAGCTTGTCGAGCACCGTCGCGGTTGCGCTGCTTTCGCCGCGCTCGATGAGCGAAATGTTCGAACGGCTGACGCCGCTCCGTTCGGCCAGGTCGGCCAGCGTCAGGCCCTGCGCAAGGCGCAGTTCACGCAGGCGGGAGGCGATGAGTTGATTGATGTCCACGGGTCCAGTATATAGGATTAATAATTCCTGTATACTGGATTTTGAGGTCCCACATCGTCAGTCGATACTGACCCTGAACCGTCGCAGCGCCGCATCGACGATCCCCTCCGTGCTCCCGGCTTCCAGGTGCGCCTCACGCAGCAGGTGCGCATCGCTCCCCGTATGCGTCTCGTTATAGATGTGCTCCAGTGCCGCCTCGCTGCCTAGCGCCTTCGCATGCGGCTCCAGCCGGCGCAAGGTGGTCAAAATGTCTTCGCGCAGCGAGATCGTCTCGTGTTTCTGCGGGTGCACCAGCGTGCCGTCCAAACCGAAGCGGCAGGCCTGGAAGCGGTTGTAGTTGTAGACCAGGTAGTCGTCTTCCAGCGGCGCCGGCTCGTTCCCCTCCAGCAGATAGCGGCACAGCGCCTGCAGGTAGCAGGCCAGCGCGGCCGCGCGCTCGACCGTCAGCGGCGTGTCGCAGACGCGCAGCTCGATGGTGCCGTATTCGGGCTTGGGGCGCAGGTCCCAGTAAAAGTCCTTCATGCTGCGCACGATGCCGGTGTTCTCCATGCGCGCGAAATAATCGCGCTCGAAGGCGTCCCACTTCAGGATGAACGGCGCCCGTCCCGACAGGGGAAACGCGAAGACGCTATTCAGGCGCGCCGAGTTGAACTGGGTGTCGCTGCCCTGCAGGAAGGGCGAGGAACTCGAGAGCGCGATGAAGTGCGGGATGTAGCGGTTCAAGGCGTGCAGCAGGAACAGGGCTTCGTCGCCCGACTTGCAGCCGATGTGCACGTGCTGGCCGAAGACCGTGAACTGCTTGGCGAGATAACCGTACAGGGCCGACACTTCGCGGAAACGCGGCTTGGAAAAGATCTTGCGCTGTGTCCACTGCTGGAACGGGTGGGTACCGCCGCCGCAGATGCCCACGTTCAGGCGGTCGCCGGCGCGCAGGAGCGTGTCGCGGATGTCGCGCAGCTCGGCCAGCAGTTCGCCGTGCCGGGTATGCACGCTCGAATTAATCTCGAGCATGCTCTCGGTGATCTCGGGCGTGACGTTGCCGGGGAAAGGTGCCCGCTCCAGCAGTTCCAGCATGTCGGGCGAAGCGGCAACCAGGTCGAAGTCCGACAGGCTGACCAGCTGCAGTTCCAGTTCGACGCCCATGGTGAGCGACTGCGATTGGGCAAATGGTGGGAGTGCCATCTTCACGCCTCCTTGATGTGACGGGTTTCATGGGCCCAGACGACGGCGCGCTGGGTCAACACCGGGCCGAGCACGTCCAGTAGCAGCATTACGGCCGCCAGCGGCGCCAGGCTGTCGAACAGGTCGACGCCGATCCAGCGCGTCTGCTCCATCAGCAGGATCGCGAACACGGAAATCGGCGTCAGGGCCAGGCCCGACAAGGCGCCCTTGCGCGCCGAGATGCCGGACACGCGCGCAAAGGCCGTGCAGACCCCGACCTTGACCAGGCCGCGCACCAGTACCAGCAGCACGCCGAGCAGGATCCCGCCGCCCAGGTGCTCGACCTCGACCTTGGTTGCCACAAAAAAGAACATCAGCACCGCCAGCAGGTCGCCCAGCACGCCGAAGTTGCGCTGTGCCGGCGCGAGCGCGATGCGGCGATGGCGCGCGACCAGGCCGAAGGTCAGGGCCGCAAGCACCGGCGAGAACTGCAGCACGTGGGTGACGGCCACCAGCAAGACCACGGCCAGCGCGAAGGCCAGCGTGGCGTCACGGGCAGCGTCGATCAGGCGCAGCCAGAGCGGCACCAGGGCGCCGAACAGCGCGCCCAGCACGCTCGATGCGAACAGCACCAGCAGGCTGCTGCCGGCCGCGTGCGGCAGGTCGCCGGAAGTCTGGAACACGCCGATCCCGACCACGACGTTGAAGGTGAACACGGCCATCACGCAATTCAGGGCGGTCAGGTGCATGGCGCGCTCGGTGACCTGGCCGGCGGCGCCCTGCTCGTTCAGCACGCGCAGCAGGCCGGCGGGCGAACTCGACATCGCCAGCGAACTGGTGAGCGCAGCCGGCAGGGCTTCCATGCCGCAGGCGGTGGCCACCCAGTACACGGCGGCGAAGGTCAGTGCGGCTTCGGCAAGCGAGGTGGCGACGATCCAGGGGTTATTGCGCAGCCAGCGCAGGTTGATGCGGTAGCCCAGCTCGAACAGGATCAGGCCGAAGCCCAGGTTCGCCAGCAGCATGAAGTTCTTCGACTCCGAGGGCGGCAGGTAGCCGGCCGCGAGGTTGCCGAACACGAAGCCGGCCACGCCGTACACGGCGATGCGCGGCAGCGCGGTCCAGCGGAAAATCAGTTCGCCTGCCATCCAGGACAGGGCGATGGCCAGCGGCCAGGCAAGTTGCAAGCCGAGATCGGCGTAGTCGGGCATAAGGAATCCTCCTCGAGGGCGGGAGAACTGCTGCGCACCGGGCGGTGCACGTCCCGCGAAAAAACGGCCCCCGGAAGGCTCCGGGGGCACAAAAAGAAACGCAAGAGCGCCTCATCGCTGATCGAGAGCCCAGCCTGGCGGCCTCGCCCTCAACCCGGCTATATTGCCTGAGATATATATTATTGGCAACTACATTCGTGCCAATGTCATTACATTTAATGAACTTGAGCAAGCTCGCAGCGCGATTTCCGGCCCTCGACCAGGCAGCGATTACGCTCGCGGCCGTCACGGTCGTGGACCAGTACGCGCCAGCTATCGGGCCCGGTGCGCTCCATGCTCATGAAGCCGAACCCGTCGATCCAGGAGCTCATGTGTTCGACGATGGCGCCGGGGGCCGGCGTCTGGCCCGCCGGCGGCGTCGGAGGGAGCGGGACGATGTCTTCCGCCGTGCCGGAGAAGCCCGACACGAACTGGGTCGGATGGGTGCTGGCGAAACTGAGCTGCTCCCACAGGTGCACGTGGCCCGATAGCAGCATGCCGAAGGAGCGCGGCAGGTAACCCGGATCGGCGTCGCCGAAGGCGTCGAGCAGGCCCTTGTCGCCGCCGAACAGCCTGACCTCCTGCGTATTCTTGTCGCGCTCGGCGCCGAAGGCGAACAGCGGATGGTGGTCGACGCCGATGTTGTAGCGTGCCTGTGCCGCAAGCCGCGCGATCTTGCGCTGGCTGTCGGCATAGGCCGCGCGGCGTGGGTCGGACGTCGGCAGGCCCTTGTAGCTGGTGTTGGCCGTGTCGAACACGACCAGCTGGGCGCCGCCGCCGAGCGGCACGGCATACGGGTCGCTGTGCTCGCCGACGGCGTCGTTGGCGGGCGCATCGCAGTCGCGCCCCAGCTGGTAAGGCCGCGGGTCGAGCCAGCGCCACCAGCCCTGCCCCGCGCGGCTGCAGTTCTCGTGGTTGCCGCGCGCCAGGACCCAGGGCGCGGCCGCGAACAGCTTCTTCGCCGGCGTGAAGAAGTCGGCGGCCCAGGCGTCGTAGCCGTAAGCGTAGGGACTGCCGGCGCAACCCGCGCGGCCGGCCGGGCACGGATCTTCGCGGTAGTGGTAGTCCCCGACGTGGATCACCAGGTCGGGCTGGAAGGCCGCGGCGCTGGCGGCTACGCGCGCAAACGGAAAGGCCTGGGTATCGTTACAGTCCTGGAATTCCTTGCCTTTCAGGCGGCAGCCGGTGTCGCCGATGACGACGATGCGTTTCGGCGCCGCCTTCGGCACCGGCAGCGCAATACCGGCCACGCTGGCGGTGACGGCGCCCGCCGCGATCGGCGCCTCGCAGGCCAGCATCGCGCTCGACGGCGGCGTGTGCGCCTGGCCGGGGCGCGCCGGAATCGCCGACTTCGGCACCCGCACGCGCATCGGCATGGCGCGGTTGTCGACCATCAGCGGTGGACAGGCCGGCGCCGCGGTGATCAGGCGCGCGGTGGCCGCGCCATCTTCGCCGATCACGACGAAGGCGACGTCGTCCGGACCGGGGTCACGCACCAGGCTCGAACAGGCCGCGAGCAGGAAGGCCGGGACGAGCAGGCCGATGCGGGCCAGAGAGGGTGAAATCATGTGCTGCTCCGTGCAAAACCGGCAATGTAGCACAGCCATGTAGCACAGCCATATGCCGGGCCGTCTGCAAGCTGCTTCATGCGAACGCGGCCGTTTCGCGCTTCGGCGTAACATTTTGGCAAAAGGAGGCGAATCGATGGAACACATACCCGTATGGCTGCAGGCGGGATTCTGGGGCCTGGTGGCGGGCGCGGCCCTGCTGGTCGGCGCCGCAGTCGGCTACCGCTTCAAGGTGCCCGCGCGCCTGGTGGCGGCGGTGATGGCGTTCGGCAGCGGCGTGCTGATCTCGGCGCTCTCGTTCGAACTGATGGACGAGGCCTTCCGCACCGGCGGCTTTCCCGCCACGGCGCTCGGTTTCCTGGGCGGCGCCGCCGTGTACACGCTGGCCAACTGGTGGCTGGCCCATGGCGGCGCGCGCCACCGCAAGCGCTCGGGCTGCCAGCCGAGCGAGGCCGAGCACGGCGGCAGCGGCATGGCGATCGCCGTCGGCGCCCTGCTCGACGGCATTCCGGAATCGATCGTGATCGGCCTGTCGATGCTCGGCGGCGGCAAGGTCAGCATGGTGGCGGTCACGGCGATCTTTCTGTCCAACGTGCCGGAGGGCCTGTCGAGCGCGGCGGGAATGAAGAAGGCGGGCCGCAGCCCGCGCTACATCTTCGGCATCTGGGGCGGGATTGCGCTGGCCTCGGGCCTGGCGGCGCTGGCCGGCTTCACGCTCTTCGAAGGCGTGTCCAAGGCCATGGTGGCGGCGACGACGGCGACGGCCGCCGGCGCGATCCTGGCCATGCTGGCCGACACCATGATTCCCGAAGCCTTCGAGGAGGCCCACGATTTCGCGGGCCTGATCACGGTGGCCGGCTTCCTCGCCGCCTTTGCGCTCAGTAAGATGGGCGGCTGAGGGTTCAGTTGCGTGGAAAGTCCGGACGGAAGGTCTTGGCTGGTGGCGTGCACTGCTCGACGGCGCGCGGCTTGTCGTCGTCACGGCTGCTGGTCACGTAGCAGTCGTCGAATACCGAGCAATAGCAGGCCGACCATTCAATGTCGTTCATCTGCCTGTGCAGCGCGAGCAAGGCCGGGTTCGGCGTGGACGTTTCGCTCCAGTCGAACATCTGCACCATCGCGCCAGGCCGGATCAGCGAACCGGCAATGCCGCCGCGCGCATCGACGCCCCTGGCCTCGCCGGGGCCTGCCGAGCAGCACTTGTCCAGCAGCTCGGTCAGGTTGGCTACCGGCTGCCCCTTGAAGTTGAACTGCACCCACTCGATCCGTGCCGGTCCGACGCCATTGTTTTCCAGCATGTAGCGCACGCGCCGCCCGACCTTGTTGGCCTCGCCGTCCTTGTATTCGGTCGAGGTCGAGCGCATCAGTTCGACGTACGGATAGCTGTTCGAGGCCACCAGCTTTTCCATCGAATGCGCAGAATGCAGGCCCAGCCAGAGCGAGACCAGCGATACGACACCGGCCGCAATGCCCAGGCCAAGGTCGAGCCAGCGGACGCCGGTCTTGTGCGGGTGATGATGGTGATGGCTTTCGTGTTCCACAGCGAGTCCCCAAATAATGTTGTTAAAAAATAATATTATAGCAATTGAACAAGATTCAGGAACCCCATTTTGGCCCCGCCGCGCCTGCGCGATCCCTTACAATACCGGGCGCCGCACTGCCGCGGCTCAGTCGAGAGAACACCATGATTTTCCTGAAGGTCCCTTACGCCGAAAAAGACGAAGCCAAGGCCCTGGGCGCCCGCTGGAACCCGACCCGCAAATGCTGGTACGTCCCGGACGGCAAGGACAAGGAGCCGTTCGCCCGCTGGATCGCCGGCGGTGCCGCGGACGCCGGCGCGGATGCCGCGAAGGCGCCTTCCTCGCGCGACGCCTTCGGCGCCAAGCCGGTGATCGGCGCGAAGTACGTCGAACTGCCGCACGCCTGCAATCCCTTCGAGGAATGCGCCGAGTGCCGGCCGAAGCTGATCGAGAGCGGCTGGCTGGAAGCGCACCAGGCCGTGCGCAAGCTCTTGGCCGGGCTCTGAGCCCACACTACACAGACACCGACACGAGGACGATCGACGATGCATGACGAACCACTTTCCCAGCGCCTGCGTTCCCTGGTCCGCGCGCTGCCACCGGGCGGCATCACCTTGAGCGAGCTGGTGCACCGTGTCGGCAGCGACGGCCTGCTGATCCTGACCGCCCTGCTGACCCTGGTCTTCCTGATCCCCGTGTCGATCCCGGGCGTCTCCACGGTCTTCGGCGCCGCCATCCTGCTGATCGGCCTGAGCCGGCTGCTGCGGCGCGAGTTGTGGATCCCGGCGCGCATCGAGCACAAGCGCATCGGCACCAAGAAGCTGCGTCCCCTGCTGCGCAAGGCCCTGCCCTGGCTGCAGAAGATCGAGCGCGTCAGCCGGCCTAACCGCATCCAGTGGCTGGTGGCCGAAGGCCCGGTCGCCCACCTGAACAACGCTTCGCTGATCCTGGGCGCCATCCTGCTGATGATGCCCTTCGGCCTGATCCCCTTCAGCAACACCTTCCCGGCGATCGCCCTGCTGTTCTTCGCCATCGGCCTGCTGCAGCGCGACGGCGTCTGCGTGCTGCTCGGTCATGTCAGCAACATCGCGACCATCGCCTATTTCGCCTTGCTGATCGGCGGCGGCGGGCTGGCATTGCGCGAAGCGTTCACGCGCCTGACCGCCTGAGGCGACTGTCAGGTGCACGCCGGCCATGAAGGCCGTGCACGGGCAACGAAGAGGATGACAAATCTTCAAAACAGGTCAATAATATAATTCCCTACGGAAACATTATCGGGCGACGGCCTCCGCCGCGCGCCCGTGACCTGACGAAGATTGGATGCCCATGAAAATCCTGCTCGCCCTCGTACTGTTCGCCTTCCTTGCATTTATCTTCGTCGCTGCTCTGGCAAACGGCGCAAAAGGAAAAAGCCGGGCCGGGGCTTACCGCCGCCGCAAACTCATGACCGAAAACGAACTCGAATTCTTCGGCCGGCTGGTGGCGGCGCTTCCCGACCATTACATCTTTCCGCAGGTGGCCATGTCGGCGCTGATCGAGGCGGCCAGCAGCGACAGGAAGCTCGCCCACAGCGATCGCTTGCGGATCGCCCAGCACTGTGTCGATTATGTGGTCTGTACCCATGCGGGCGAGGTGGTGGCGGTCGTCGAGCTGGACGACCGCACCCACTCCAGAGCGAAGGATCAGTTGCGCGATTCCCGGCTCGAGCAGGCCGGCATTCGCACGGTACGCTTCCAGTCGCGCAGCAAGCCGACCCCGGCGGCGATCCGCGTCACGGTATGCGGACCGGCGCCTGTCGCCGAGCAGCCGAAGCCGGCCGTCGAAGCCGCCGCCGAGTCGGCCATCGTCTGATCCGGCAGGCGGCCCTACGCGGGCCGCCTTACTTCACCCGCTGCTTTTCGAGCTTGCGCGCCAGCGTCCTGCGGTGCATCCCCAGCCTGCGCGCCGCTTCCGAGATATTGAAATCCGTCTCCGCCAGCACGGCGTGGATATGCTCCCACTCCAGCGTCTTGATCGAGGTCGAGCGGTTCGTGACCTCGATGTCGGCGTTGCCGGCGACATGGCCGAAGGCGGCCTCGATGTCGTCGGTGTTGGAGGGTTTCGCCAGGTACTGGCAGGCGCCGAGCTTGATCGCCTCCACGGCGGTGCCGATGCTGGCGAAGCCGGTCAGGACCACGATCAGCATCTCGGGATCGTGCGCGTGCAGCAGCTGGACGCAGTTCAGGCCCGAGGAATTGCCCTTCAGTTTCAGGTCGACCACCGCGTAGCCGGGATCGTGCTCCTTGAGGATCTCGGCCGCCTCTTCGTACCCGGGTGCGTGCAGCACCCGGTAGCCGCGCCGCTCGAAGGAGCGGCCCAGGGTGCGGGCGAAGGCTTCGTCGTCCTCGACGATCAGCAGGACCGGCGTCTCGGTCATGGTCTCAGACATGCTCGCCCTCCCCGCTCAAGGCGATCGCCGCCAGCGGTATCGTCAGGGTGACGGCCGCGCCGCCCTCCTCGCCGGGTTGATTCCGATTGCGCGCGTTGACGGTGCCGCCCAGCGTGCGCGCGACGTTCACAACCAGGAACAGGCCGACGCCGGCACCGGCCCGGTTCTTGGTCGACTGGTAGGGCTTGCCGAACTGGGCCAGCATGGCGGGCGCAAAACCCGGTCCTTTGTCGAGCACGACCAGGCGCAGGGTGTCGTCCTCGACGCTCGCCTCCAACCTGACCCAGTCGGGCGAGGCCTCGAAGGCGTTGTCGAGCAGGTTGTCGATGGTCTGCTTCAGGGCCGAGTCGAAGGCGACCGGGATGTCGCCCTCGATGCGGTTCTCGTATTCGAGGGCCGCCACCTGGCGCCGCTCTTCCCATTCCTCGAGCAGCCCGTCGAGGAAGGTGTGCAGGGTCGTGCGCACGGCCGATTCGCCGCGCGCGCTGCCGGCCGAGAGCAGGATGCCGCTGACGATGGCCTTGCAGCGTTTTAGCTGGGTCTGCATCTCGGCGATTTCCTCGGCCAGCGACGGGTTGTCGCGGAACTCGGGCATGCGCTTCCAGTCGCCCAGGATCACGGACAGGGTGGCGAGCGGCGTGCCCAGTTCGTGGGCCGCGCCCGAGGCCAGCAGGCCCATGCGCACGATATGGTCTTCCTCGGCGGCGCGCTGGCGCAGGTCGGCCAGCTGCGCCGCTTTTGCGCGCAGGGTGACGCTGATGCGGGAGATGAAGATCACCAGCAGCGCCGCGTTGATCGCAAAGCACAGCAGCATGCCCTGCACGTAGATGCTGGCGATGCCGCGCGCGTGGTCGAACGGGAGCGCCAAAGGCTGGGCGAACACGGCCAGCAAGGCCAGGCAGACCAGGGTGACGGCGACGATGGTCCAGGTCGACCAGGCTTCCAGCAGCACGGCCGAGATAATAATCTGCAACAGGTACAGGAAGGCGAAGGGATTGGTGGTGCCGCCCGACAGGTACAGCTGGACCGTCAGCGTGGCGACGTCGACCAGCAGGGCCATGAACAGCTCGCTGTTGGCGACCGGCCGGCGCTCATGCCAGCGCAGGTGGCTGGCGATGTTGAAGGCGATCAGGCAGGCCAGCACCTGCAGCATGTGCACCAGCGGCAGGTTGATGTCGAAGATCAGGATCGCGGCGGCGATGGTCGTGACCTGGCCGATGACGGCGATCCAGCGCAGCTCGATGAGCTGCAGCATGTTCTTGTGGCCGGCGGCGTATTCGACATTCGCCTCGGCGCTCGATGCGATCGAGGGACTTATTTTTGTGAGTAGATCAAGCTTTACTGCCATTGTTCCCCGCTTTGGCGGTTTCCTTCACGTTGCCGGTTTCTTCACGCTGCCCGAACGCGCAACGTACCACCACGCGCCGGCAACCATCAAGGCAAGAGCATACCAAGTGATCGCATACACGAGGTGATTGTTTTGGAAGGAAATGACGGTCAGGCCGCCGACCGGGTGCTCCGGGGCGCCGGCCGGGTCCTGGCCGCGGGCGGCGTCCACAAAAAACGGGGCGACATCGGCCAGGCCGCGCGCAGCGGCGATACCGGCGACGTCGCGCGAAAACCAGCGGTTGTTGGCAGGATCGTTCTCGCGCAGGAAGCCGCCGCCCGGCTCGGCAATGCGCAGCAGCCCGGTGAGCGTGTGCGCCGGGCCGGAGGCGGCCGCGCAGGGATTAGCACCGGCTTTGCGCGCAGGATAGGTCCCGGGCCGGTTGTCGGCGGCGGGAATGAATCCGCGGTTGACCAGGACGATGTGGCCGTCCTGCGTGCACAGCGGCGTGACGAGCCAGTAGCCGGCCCCGAGTTCGGAGACCGCCTGGACAGGCGTCGAGTATTCGTAGAGGAAGTGTCCGGCCAGACTGACGTGCCGGTATTCGTCGGATTCTTTTGAAACCTGCGGCCAGCGCGCCGCATCGGGCAGCGCGCCTGGAGCCGCATGAACGCGCGTGTTCACGCGTTCGATCAGGGCCAGTTTCCATTGCAGGCGTTGCACCTGCCAGGTCCCCAGCCCCGCAAACAGCACGATCAGGAGAGTCGCCAGCACCGCCAGTACGACTTTGGCGGCGCCACCCTTGCGCCCCATTGCAGGGACACTCTCGTCCGGACCGTGCCGGTCCATCATTGCATGTCGTGGTTGCCGTGGCCGGTCACGGCCGCCGCATCACCCATGCCTGGCATCATGTTGGCGTTCATGTGGTACATGACCCAGATCGAACCGCCGAGCACGATGACCAGCAGGATGATGGTCAGGATCAGGGCCATCATGTTCCAGCCGCCTTCCGACTTCGAATTCAAGTGCAGGAAGTAAATCATGTGCACGACCAGCTGGACTGCCGCGAAGCCCATGATGACGAAACGCGTCATCGCAGGATCGAGGACATTGCCCATGACCAGCCAGAATGGGATCACGGTCAGGATCACGGCCAGCACGAAGCCGGTCGTGTAGTCCTTCAGGCTGTAGTGCACGCCCGGTGCGTCGCCATGGGTATGGCCGTGCAGGGCGTCATGAGCGTCATGCGGGTGGTGAATGCTGTGGTCGCTCATGGCATGGTTCCCATCAGGTAGACAAAGGTGAAGACGAAGATCCAGACGACGTCCAGGAAGTGCCAGAACAGCGACAGGCACGACAGGCGGCGCATGTTTTCCGGCGTGATGCCGTGCTTCGGCAGCTGGAAC
>Ga0308160_10001533_pt1 | contig 31925 bp, 26 predicted proteins | sample PhyFR1_FD_201036 | JGI IMG/M metagenome (GOLD analysis project Ga0308160, IMG submission 201036) | Phyllosphere microbial communities from UC Gill Tract Community Farm, Albany, California, United States - DLSLF.R1 | ecosystem: Host-associated > Plants > Phyllosphere > Unclassified | place: USA... | reverse complement strand
GTGGCTCCCAGCCCACAACGCCACAGCCCCGCAAGGCGGCCCGAAGTAGAGCCAAACCCGCACCCCATATAGACTTCCGGCCATCAGGCTGATTTCAACAATCGCTTGACTGCGGACATTTTTTATTCCAGCTGGATACAGCATCGAGATATGGGAGGCGGGAAAACAAGCACGTAGAATATTGTCTTTCCGAATCTCTTCATCTCGACATGAACCACCTCCTGCGCCTCGTCCTCGGCATTGCTTGCAGCGCCGCCTGTGTCCCGGGCTGGGCCCAGACGCCGACGCGCAATCCGATGCCGGACGGCAGTCGCGACATGTACGTCGGCCTCGGCGCGCAATCGGCGCCGCGCTACGACGGCACCGGCAGCCGCAAGGTCAGGGCCTTGCCCGTGCTACAGGTCCAGTGGAGCAATGGCATCTTCGTTTCGGGCATGAGCGCAGGCATGCACCTGTCCGATTCCCCGACTTTCGAGTTCGGTCCGCTGCTGGCGGTGTTGCCGGGCCGCGACGAACGCGGCAGCGGCAACGGCATCGGCGGCGTCGTCGAGACCACCAGCTTCGTGCTCGTCAATCCCATCGAAAAGCAGCTGATGCTGCGAGGCCAGCGCCTCGGCGGCATGGACGAGATCGATACCCGCCTGCAGGCCGGCGCCTTCGCCAACTATTACCTGGCGCCCGACTGGCGCCTCACCGGGTCCGCGCTGGCCGGTTCCGGCAGGGACCACGACGGCGTGCGCGTGCAGCTGGGCGTGCAGCGCCTGGCCGCCCCGGTCGCCGAACATCACACCCTGTCGCTGGCGGCCGGCCTGACCCTGGTCAACCGCAAGGACAATGCCACCTGGTTCGGGGTGACGCAGGCGGAAGCGGAGCGCAGCCGTTTTGCTTATTACCGGCCGGGCGGCGGCCTCCAGGACGTCCACGTCGGCGCGCGCTGGACCTGGGCCTGGACGCCGTCGTGGATGCTGACCTCGAACCTGCAGGTCAAGCGCCTGCTGGGCGATGCCGCCAAGAGCCCGCTCGTCGAGCGGCCCACCAATGTGACGGTCTCGGCCGCCATCGCTTACCGCTTCTGACGATGCGCACCGTACGGCTTTCCCTCGCTACCGTCGCTGCCGCCGCGCTGCCGCTGCTGCTGGCGGCCGGCCAGGCACGCGCGCAGCTGCAGGACGGCGAGTGGGCCAGCTACCGCGACGCCTACCGCGCCATGGTCGTGTTCGAGAAATATGGCGGCCCCAAGCACTTCCTGCAGAGCCAGCTGCAAGTGCTGCCGCGCGGCGCGGCCGTCCTCGGCGACGGCCTGCAGCTGACGCTGGCCGGCAAGACCACCCAGCTGCACCTGCCGCTCGATCCGCTCGGGCGCACGCCGCTGCCGCTGCAGAAAGCGGCCTACGACGACAACGCGGCGCTGGTGCTGAACCGCAAGGGGATCGCGTTCGCGCTGCGCCCCCAGGTCAGCATCGCCACCCGCGCCGACGGCGTCTACGACAGCGCCGACCTGCGCAGCGCCTGCGCCCAGGCGCTCGGCTTCGCGCGCTACGTCGACGCTTCGCAGCGCAGCCGCCAGTGCGTCGGCACGCGCTTCGTGTTCGCAAAAAAAGGCGAGGGCGGGGCGCACTGGCGGCGCGAGGGCGGGAGCGAGGACGTGCTGCCGGCGGCGCCGGGCGTGGCCGAGCAGGGCTTGCCGACCGTGATCTACCGCTTCGGGAGCGAGCGCGGGCAGGTGCTGACGGACAGCGTGCCGCTGGCGATCTTGCCGGTGTTCGAGTGAGGTCTCAGTTCCACGCCGAAGGCGAAAACAGATAACCCTCGCCCCACACCGTCTTGATCTTTTCCGACACCGTATCGTCGAACTTGCGGCGCAGCTTGGAGATGCTGTTGTCGATGCTCCGGTCCAGCCCATCGAACTCGATGCCGCGCATTTTCTTCAGCAGCTCGTCGCGCGACAGCACGCGTCCGGCGGCCTCGGCCAGCACCAGCTTGTATTCGGTATTGCTGAGCACACAGGGCTCGCCGCGCCAGCTGACGCTGCGGTCGGTGGTGACGATGCGCAGCGCGCCGAACTCGAGCACGCGGCTGTCGCCGGCCGCCTTGGGCTGGGAGCGGCGCAGCAGGGCGCGCAGGCGTGCCAGCAGGACGCGCGGCTGGACCGGCTTGTTGACGAAGTCGTCCGCGCCCTGTTCGAGGCCCGAGACTTCGTCATAGGTATCTTCGCGCGCGGTCAGGATCAGGATCGGCACTTCGGAGATGTCGCGGATCTGGCGGCACACGACCATCCCGTCCATGCCGGGCAACATCAGGTCGAGCACGACGATGTCGGGCTTGCCGGCCTTGAAGCTGTCGAGCGCGACGTCGCCGCGGGTCGCCAGTTCGACCGTGAATTCATAGCCGGACAAATACTCCGTCACCAGTTCCGCCAGGCGCGGATCGTCTTCCACCAGCAATACGCGATACATGATTGTCACCTCCGGCGGGTATTTTATAAGAGCAGCCAGACTCGGCGAACAATATGTGACCTGTACGACAATTCAATACATTTGGTGACAGCCTACAGCGGGTCCAGTTCGGAGCGGCCTTTGTGTTCGATCCGGATGAATGGACGGGAGCGCACCAAGTACACCAGTTGCCGGAACATCTTTCTGAGGTAATAGCCGTAATTGCTGCCGTCGGTCAGTTTTTTCTCGCGCACGCCCATGGCTTCGATGCTGGACGACTGCGCGGCCTCGGTCAGGCCCACCGGATACGGCACCAGGCATTTCACGTCAATGAAATTCTCCTGGAAATATTCCCATTTGTCGGCAACGACATAAGCCGGATAAAGCTTCTGCGCAAGAATTTCCGCAGCCGCCCGGGTAATGAAGTAACCGTGCGTGTGCACGCCGCGGTAGGCGTCGTACACGTCATGCTTCGCATCCAGCGGCACGCGGGAATTGGCGTCGACCCGCTTCACATGGATCAGCATGACGGCGACCGGAACGTCGGCGGGGTACAGCTGCGCCAGCTTCGACAGCGTCGCCGCAAGGTCGTCTTCCAGGATCTTGGCATCGTCTTCCAGCACCAGCGCGTGCGGAAGATTCTCGGCGGCCATCTTCCGGTAGATGCTGACGTGGCTGAGCGTGCAGCCGATTTCGCCTTTCGAGAGTTCGCGGTTGAACAGGCGGACTGCCTTTTTCGGATCGTAGGCCAGCGCCAGTTCCTCGGCCGACAGGGCCTTGCCGTTGACCGCTTCCAGTACCGTATACGGAATATTCAGTGTTGCCAGCTGCCCGCCCAGGTATTCGCGGCGATGCTTGTCCTTGGGGAGGCTGATGATGAAGGTATGGATGTTTTCCGGAGTGATCACGATGACAATGACAATCGGGGAGGGGAGGGCAGGCTTCGGCGTGCGCCGGCATGGCGGCGGATGCATGTTCTGAAGCGCTCGGATTATAAGTCAATACCCTATGGAAAGCCATTGTCCGTACGTACGGCAGGGCGCTCTACATGAGTGTGACGCCGAGCCGTTTGACCAGCGCTGCGAACACCACGAAGCAGACCAGGGTCAAGAGCACGCACACGCCGAGCGCCGGCCAGAAGCCCAGCCTCTCCAGCAGGGCAGGAAAGACGAGGAACATCGGCAGCGTCGGCACCACGTACCAGAAGGTGTACCAGGCATGGTTTGCCACCTTGGCGGCCGACTGTTTCTCGACGTGCAGCCAGATCAGCGTCAGGAGCGTGACCAGCGGCAACGCGGCGACCAGCGCGCCCAGCTTGTCGCTGCGCTTGGCAAATTCCGAAACCAGCACGACGACGGCCGCCGTGATCAGGTATTTCGTGACGACCCAGGCCATAAGTTTCCTGTCAATAAATTGATTTCGGGTGCGCAGGGGAGCAATCGTCGCACGGATCGTCGCACATGCCGGTTCGATAGGTGCACGGGCCTCTAAAATGCCAACGGCCCGCCGAAGCGGGCCGTTGACGGGTCACGCCGCGAACGGCGCCAGGCGCGATTACGCCAGGTTCTGGTTCACGAAGTCCCAGTTGACGATGTTCCACCACGACTCGACGAACTTCGGACGGGCGTTGCGGTAGTCGATGTAGTAGGCGTGTTCCCAGACGTCGACGGTCAGCAGGGCCTTGTTCTCGGTCGTCAGCGGGGTGGCCGCGTTCGAGGTGTTGACGATGTCGACGGTGCCGTCGGTCTTCTTCACCAGCCAGGTCCAGCCCGAACCGAAGTTGCTCACGGCCGACTTCTGGAACTCTTCCTTGAACTTGTCGAACGAACCCCATTTGGCGTTGATCGCATCGGCGACCGGACCGGTCGGCGCGCCGCCGCCGTTCGGCGACATGCAGTTCCAGAAGAAGGTGTGGTTCCACACCTGGGCCGAGTTGTTGAACACGCCGCCCTGCGATTTCTTGATGATCTCTTCCAGGGGCATGTTTTCGTACTCGGTGCCCTTGATCAGGTTGTTCAGGTTGGTGACGTAAGCCTGGTGGTGCTTGCCGTAGTGGTATTCCAGGGTTTCAGCCGACATGGTCGGCTGGAGGGCGTCCTTGGCATACGGCAGCGGCGGCAGAGTATGTTCCATGTCTTGTTCCTTTGATTAGTTAGAAACGGTAATGTTCCGAATCGGCGCTTATTCTAAACCGGATAACATATCGATGCATGTCGAGCCTGCTATTTAGTCAAGCACGTCCTGCACGCCGGACACGCCGATCTCGACGCTGCCTTCGGCCAGCCGCACCCGCAGCACATCGCGCGGCTTGATCTGGCCCGGGGCGTGCAGCACCTTTCCCTTGGCATTGCTGACGATGGCATAGCCGCGTTCCAGCGTGCGCTGCGGGTTCAGCAGTTCGAGCTGGGCCGCCAGCGCCGCCATCGCCTCGCGCCGCGCGCGCAACTGGCCCGCCATGCTGGCGACCAGGTGGCGCTGTTCGGAGGCGAGCTGGGTGCGCATGGCCCGCGAATCCGGACGGTGGCGCGCCCAGCGCTGCTGCAGCTGGGCCAGCATCACGCTTTGGCGGTTGAGCGGACCGCGCACCGCATGGGTCAGAGTGCTGGCCATGCCAAGAAGTTTCAGGCGCTGGTGCTCGATCTGGCTCGACGGACTCAATAGCCGGCGGCTGAGGTTATCCAGGTTCTGGCCGGCGTCGCCGAGGACACGTTCCATCGCGCGGCGCAGGTCGCCGGCATCGGCCGACAGCGAGTTCAGCCAGTCGGCGCGGGGCGTCACCGCCAGCTCGGCGGCAGCGGTCGGCGTCGCCGCGCGCAGGTCGGCGGCGAAGTCGGCGATGGTGAAGTCGGTCTCGTGGCCCACGCCCGAGATCACCGGCATGCTGGCGCCGACGATCGCGCGCGCCACCACTTCTTCGTTGAAGCTCCACAAGTCTTCGATCGAGCCGCCGCCGCGGCCGACGATCAGCACGTCGACCTCGGCGCGGCGCGATGCGGTCTGGATGGCTTCGGCAATCTTCTCGGCCGCACCCTGGCCCTGCACCGGCGCCGGGTACAGCACGATGCGCACGTGCGGCGCGCGCCGCTTGAGGGCGGTCAGCACGTCGCGCAAGGCCGCCGCCTGGGGGCTGGTGACGATGCCGACGCTGCGCGCGAACAGCGGCAGCGGACGCTTGCGCTCCTGGTCGAACAGGCCTTGTGCGGTCAGTTTTTCCTTCAGGCGCAGGAAGGCTTCGTACAGCGCGCCGACGCCGGCCCGGCGGATCGCCTCGACGTTGATCTGGTAATCGCCGCGCGCGCCGTACAGCGTGACCAGGGCGCGTACCTCGACCTTGTCGCCTTCGCGCGGCGTGAAGCCGGCGTACTGGGCACGGCCGCGGAACATCACGGCGCGCACCTGGGCCGCATCGTCCTTCAGCGTGAAGTACCAGTGGCCCGACGCGGCGCGCGTGAAATTCGAGATTTCGCCGCCGATCCAGACCAGCGGAAAGCTGCGTTCGAGCAGGCGCGCGACCTGCTGGTTGAGCGCAGTCACGCTCAGTACGGGTGGGGCGGTATAGGCGGGATCGGCGTCGTCGTTACTGAACATATGGATGAGCTATAGGAACTGTCCACAAAATCCGGCAGAAGTGTTATCGATTTTATATCTGCAGTACTACCGAAGGTAGTTTTTGTAAACGTTTGATTTTTAATGAAAAAGTCTGCTGCCTGATTTCGATGCAGAAACAAAATTTCCTTACGGATCAAAGGCTTCCGTCCACCTGCGTGGACTTGGCCACAATCTTATCCACAGAAATTGTGAGGAAGTGGATAAACCTGGCTGCCTAAAAATAAGGCGTGCAAAAGTTTTCCTTAAGCAATCAAGGACTTAGGTGCGACTTCGCATCCTTGCTCACATTGTTTTCCACAATTTATGTGCACACCTTGGCGCCGACGTGGCATTGTCCGGTGTCCAGCGACACCTATCCACGGCCGGTATGTCGTGCTCAAAAAAGGCGCAGCCAGCAATTCCTGTTTAAATTCAAAGACTTTGATATTGATCAAGGTCCTTGCTCACAATCTTTTCCACAAAATTTGTGCAGAACGCGTGATGCATAGATCGTGGGCAGCAAAGGCTGGCACTATACCAGCAAGCTGTGCCCGATAGCCGATCTGCCAAGCTTGACAGGCGCCGGCCGCGCGTCTGGCCGGGTTTGCCTAAAAATTGAGCTTGGATAGGTTTTTCGAATGGAATCATGTACTTGAGCTTTGCCCCCGCCTTTTGCTCACATTGTTTTCCACAGTTTGTGTGCAAAGTCATGGTCAAGGCGCGCGAAACGATGCTGATTAAAAATTAGGCTTGATAACTTTTCTCTTTAAAATCAATGCCTTGAATGTTGCTGTGTTCGCTTGCGCACAATTTTGTCCACAAAAAATGTGCAGAAACATGGTTTGAAGATGAGTAGTTTGATACTGCGCAAGGCTGCTTCATTTTTAATCTTTTTAATTTTCCTATAGGAATCAATAACTTAAGTGGGAAACGCCTTGTTCCGCACAAATTTATCCACAGAAATTGTGAGCAACTCAGACAGGTGCAGCATTCTTAAATTTGTCAGAAGGAAACACATTACGCCCGTGATGACTTTTTGCGCATGAAGAAATATCCTTTAAGAATCAAAGCACTTGCACCTAGGGCGCGCCATTGCGCACACTTTTATCCACAGAAAGTGTGAAGAACTCTACTTGCCGCAAAACGAGCAACACGTTACATTGCGCAATTCCCAACGTATCCCCTGATCTGTTGTATTTTTCTTATCCCAGGAGTTCCATTTGCTCGCCATTCTCCAGGCCGCCGGCTGGCCCATCTGGTTGTTGTTGATTGCCTCGATCATTGCTCTGGCGCTCATCATCGAACGCCTGATCTACCTGCGCCGCGAAAAGATCCTGCCGCGCCAGCTGCTCGATGAAGTCATCCAGGTCTATCGCAGTGGCAAAGTCACTCCGGATATCATCGACAAGCTGCAACAGAATTCGCCGCTCGGCGCCGTGCTGGCTGCCGCCCTGCGCAACGTCGACGCGCCACGCGACGTGATGAAGGAATCGATCGAAGAAGCGGGCAGGGGTGTGGCGCACGTGCTGGAACGTTTCCTGACCACGCTAGGCACCATCGCCTCGCTGGCACCGCTGATGGGCCTGTTCGGTACCGTGGTCGGCATGATCGAGATCTTCGGCGCCCAGAACGCCAGCGGCACCAACCCGGCCCAGCTGGCGCACGGTATTTCGGTGGCGCTGTATAACACCGGCTTCGGCCTGGCGATCGCGATGCCGGCGCTGGTCTTCTACCGCCACTTCCGCGCGCTGGTCGACAGCTTCATCATCGACATGGAGCTGCAGGCCGTGAAATTCGTCGACGTCGTCCACGGTGCACGCAAATGATGGACTTTCGCCGCGGCCGCAAACGCGAGGATCCGGAGATCAACCTGATCCCGTTCATCGACGTGCTGCTGGTGGTGCTGATCTTCCTGATGGTCACGACCACCTACAGCAAGTTCACCGAGCTGCAGATCACGCTGCCGACCGCCGATGCCGAAAAGGCGATCGAGAAGCCTTTCGAGATCAACGTCACCGTCGATGCCAAGGGCAATTACACGGTGAATAACGTGCCGGTATCCTTCCACGGCGTGGCCGGCCTGGCCGACGACCTGAAGCGCGCTGCCGCCACAGGTCCGGATGGCCAGCCGCTGGCGACCCCGGCGCGCGATCCGGTGGTCATCGTCAATGCCGACCAGTTTGCGATGCACCAGATGGTGATCAACGTGCTGGAAGCGGCGCGCATGGCCGGGTATGACAAGCTGACGTTTGCGGCGCAGACGGGTGGGCAGAAGTAGTAACAGAAGTCGAACCGTCAGAATACCCGCGTCATTCATTGACGTCGTCCCCGCGCAGGCGGGGATCCAAGTTCTGTTTGCGCTGCCGAGACGCTTGCAAACCTGGATCCCCGCCTTCGCGGGGACGACGTTTTTGGGCAAGCGAACGTCAACAAGCTAACGCGTTTCAAGTTATTGTAATAACACCTCAGATGGCATCCTCCCTCGAATCCACGCTCACCCGCGCCTGGCTCCGGCGCGGCCCGCTGGCCCTGGCCCTGTGGCCGCTGTCCCTGCTGTTCCGCCTGCTCTCCGCCGTGCGTGCGACCCTGTTCCGCGCCGGCCTGCTGGCATCCGAAGGTCTGCCGGTCCCGGTCATCGTGGTCGGCAATATCTTTATCGGCGGAACCGGCAAGACCCCGCTGACGATCTGGCTGGCCGGACAGCTGCAGGCGGCCGGCTTCCGGCCTGGAGTGATTTCACGCGGCCATGGCAGTGCGGAAAGCGAAGCGCGCGAGGTGACGCCGGCCGCGCGCGCGGGCGAGGTCGGCGACGAGCCGCTGCTGATTGCCGCCCGCACCGGCTGCCCGGTGGTGGTCGGCCGGCGCCGCGCCGCCGCCGGGCGGCGCCTGCTGGCATTGCACCCCGAGGTCGACGTCCTGATCGCCGACGACGGCCTGCAGCATTACGCGCTGCGGCGCGACGTCGAAGTCGTGCTGTTCGACGGCCGCGGCGTCGGCAACGGCTGGACCCTGCCGGCCGGGCCGCTGCGCGAGCCGCCGTCGCGCCGGCGCGATTTCACGGTGGTGAACACGCCGGACCTGACGCCGGCGCTGGCGGCGGCGGTCGGGGGCAGGGCATTCCAGATGCGCCTCGACGGCGGCGTGGCCGAAGCGCTGCGGGCGCCCGGCCGGCGCCAGCCGCTGGCGGCATTCAGGGGGCAGCGCATCCTGGCCGCGGCCGGCATCGGCAATCCGGGGCGTTTCTTCGGCATGCTGCGCGCCCACGGATTGCAGATCGAGGAGATGCCATTGCCCGATCACCACGACTTCCTGGACGATCCCTTCCGCGGGGTTTCCGCCGATGTGATCCTGGTCACCGAGAAGGATGCAGTAAAATGTCGGCAACTTGAAAACATCAACAACGATCCGCGCCTGTGGGTCGTCCCGGTCACGGCGCAGATCGATGCTGCCCTGGCCGCTCAAATTGTGGAGAAATGTCGTGGACGCCCGACTGCTTGATATCCTGGTCTGCCCCCTGTGCAAGGGACCGCTCGAATATGACAAGAAAGCCCAGGAACTGACCTGCCGCCCCGACCGCCTGGCCTATCCGATCCGCGACGGCATCCCGATCATGTGGGCCGACCAGGCGCGCAAGGTCGAGCCGACCCTGTAAGCGGATGGGTTTCGTCGTCATCATCCCGGCACGCCTGGCATCGACCCGGCTGCCGAACAAGCCCCTGGCCGACCTCGGCGGCAAGCCGATGATCGTGCGCGTCGCCGAGCGCGCCCAGGCCTCCGGTGCGCAGCGCATCATCGTCGCCACCGACCATGCCGACATCGCCGCCGCCTGCGCCGCGCACGGCATCGAAGCCTGCATGACGCGCGCCGACCACCCGTCGGGCACCGACCGCATCGCCGAGGTGGCGCGCACGCTGCAGCTGGCGCCGGAGGCCGTGGTGGTCAACCTGCAGGGCGACGAGCCGCTGATCGACCCGGCGCTGCTGGCCGCCTGCGCCGCGCGCATCGGCGCCGGCGTGCCGATGGCCACCTGCGCCCATCCGCTGTCGGCGGCCGAGGACGCTTTCAACCCGAACGTGGTCAAGGTCGTGCTCGACAAGGCCGGACGGGCACTGTACTTCTCGCGGGCCACCATCCCCTGGCACCGCGACGGCTTCGCACAGGACCGCGCGGCTTTGCCGCCGGGCTACGTGCCACTGCGCCATATCGGCCTGTACGCGTACAGCAATGCCTTCCTGCAGCAATATCCGCAGCTGGAAGCGTCGCCACTGGAAGCCATCGAAGCCCTGGAGCAATTGCGCGTGCTATGGCACGGCGTCCCCATTGCGGTGCACGTGACCGCGGAAGCGCCCCATGCCGGTGTCGACACGCCGGAAGACCTGGCGCGGGTACGGTTGCATTACCAGGGCAATCACTGAACTTGATACTGCCGGTTTTGATCCTCTTGGAAACACCAATCTGACGAGTCTGCGCCAGCGCAACTGGTCGATCAATCGCCCCCTGCCAGTGGCTTTCAGTGGTGCTTTTGTGGTAAGTTCCGTGTCAAGCTAGGCAAGTATGCATCAGAATTAGCATCAAACGCGCACTCCGTGCACCATAAAGGTGCCCGTTGTCGTTTATAAAACTATTAGGAAAATCCTTCATGCGTCTCATTCTCTTAGGAGCCCCCGGTGCCGGTAAAGGTACCCAGGCCAACTTCATCAAAGAAAAGTACAACATTCCCCAGATCTCCACCGGCGACATGCTGCGCGCGGCGATCAAGGCCGGCACCGAACTCGGCCTGGCGGCGAAAAAAGTGATGGACGCTGGCCAGCTGGTATCGGACGACATCATCATCGGCCTGGTCAAGGAACGCCTGAAGGAAGAAGACTGCAAGAACGGCTACCTGTTCGACGGCTTCCCGCGCACGGTCGCGCAGGCCGACGCCATGAAGGACAGCGGCGTGAACATCGACTACGTGCTGGAAATCGACGTGCCTGACGAAATGATCCTGGAACGCATGACCGGCCGCCGCAGCCACCCGGCGTCGGGCCGCGTCTACCACGTCAAGTTCAACCCGCCGAAGACCGAGGGCGTCGACGACGTGACCGGCGAGCCGCTGGTGCAGCGCGACGACGACAAGGAAGAAACCGTCGCCAAGCGCCTGGCCGTGTACCACAACCAGACCGAAGTGCTGCTGGGCTACTACAACAAGTGGGCGCAATCGGGCCTGCCCGGCGCGCCGAAGTACCGCAAGATCACGGGCGTGGGCCCGGTCGAGCAGGTGCGCGACGCCGCGTTTGCCGCGCTGTCGGAGTAAGCCCGCATAAAAAAATAAGCGCCGGATGACGTTGTGCCATCCGTCCAGGTTTTTGGATCAAAGTTTTGCAGTACGCAGGTAGGCTGGCCGGGCAGGATGCGGCCTTTCGAACGTGTGGTGTTGCTTGATCGAAGACAGGGAGGACGACAATGGCATCCACGCAGCTCATGTTCGCCGTCGCGTGCGGCGTCATCGCGGTATTGTACGGATTGTGGTCGCGCAGCTGGATCCTGCAGCAGGATGCCGGCAGCGGGCGCATGCAGGAAATCTCGCTGGCGATCCAGCAGGGGGCGTCGGCCTACCTGGCGCGCCAGTACCGCACCATCGGCATCGTCGGCATCGTGCTGCTGGTCGCCATCTTCTTCCTTCTCGGCAGTGCCACCGCATTCGGCTTCCTGGCCGGCGCCGTGCTGTCGGCCGCCTGCGGCTTCATCGGCATGAACGTCTCGGTGCGCGCCAACGTCCGCACCGCCCAGGCCGCCTCGAACGGATTGGACAAGGCACTGAACGTCGCCTTCCGCGGCGGCGCCATCACCGGCATGCTGGTGGTGGGACTGGGGCTGCTCGGGGTATCGCTGTTCTACTGGTTCCTGGTGGCGCGCGCCGACGCTGCCTTGTCGACCCATGACGCCATCCAGCCGCTGGTCGGGCTGGCCTTCGGCGCCTCGCTGATCTCGATTTTCGCGCGCCTCGGCGGCGGCATCTTCACCAAGGGTGCCGACGTCGGCGCCGACCTGGTCGGCAAGGTCGAGGCCGGCATCCCCGAGGACGATCCGCGCAATCCCGCCGTCATCGCCGACAACGTGGGCGACAACGTCGGCGACTGCGCCGGCATGGCAGCCGACCTGTTCGAAACCTATGTCGTGACCCTGGTCGCGACCATGCTGCTGGGCGCGCTGATGGTGCCCGCAGCAGGTGACACCAGCGGCGTCACCGTCGGCGGTGCCGCCATGCTGTATCCGCTGCTGCTGGGCGGCATCTCGATCCTGGCCTCCATCGTCGGCTGCTCGCTGGTGAAGAACCGGGCCGGGCACAAGATCATGTCGGCGCTGTACACCGGCCTGTGGTGGTCGGCCGGCCTGTCGCTGCTGGGGTTCGCGGCGGTCACCTGGCTGGTGTGGCCGAGCGACGCCATGCGCTGGCCGATGCTGGGCTGCGCGCTGGTCGGCATCGTGCTGACCGCGTCGATGGTCTACATTACCGAGTACTACACGGCCACCGAATTCAAGCCGGTGCGCCATATTGCCGAGGCCTCGACCACCGGCCACGGCACCAACATCATCGCCGGCCTCGGCCTGTCGATGAAGGCCACCGCCTATCCGGTGCTGGTGGTGTGCGCGGCCATCCTGGTCTCTTACCAGATGGGCGGCCTGTACGGCATCGCGATCGCCGCCACGGCGATGCTGTCGATGGCCGGCATCATCGTCGCGCTGGATGCCTACGGCCCGATCACCGACAACGCCGGCGGCATCGCCGAGATGAGCGGCATGCCGGACGACGTGCGCGCCGTCACCGATCCGCTCGACGCCGTCGGCAACACCACCAAGGCCGTCACCAAGGGCTACGCCATCGGTTCGGCCGGGCTGGCGGCGCTGGTGCTGTTCGCCGACTACACGCACGCGCTGGCCTCGCGCGGCACCCACATCAGCTTCGAGCTGTCGAATCCGATGGTGATCGTCGGCCTGTTCATCGGCGGCCTGGTGCCCTACCTGTTCGGGGCGCTGGCGATGGAAGCGGTGGGACGGGCGGCCGGGGCCGTGGTGGTCGAGGTGCGGCGCCAGTTCCGCGACATCGTCGGCATCATGGCCGGCACCGGCAAGCCGGAATACGACAAGGCGGTCGACATGCTGACGGCGTCGGCGATCCGCGAGATGGTGCTGCCCTCGCTGCTGCCGGTGCTGGTGCCGGTCGCGGTCGGGATGCTGCTGGGGCCGGCCGCGCTGGGCGGCCTGCTGATGGGGACCATCGTCACCGGCCTGTTCGTGGCGATCTCGATGACCACCGGCGGCGGCGCCTGGGACAACGCCAAGAAGTACATCGAGGACAACCACTACGGCGGCAAGGGGTCGGAGGCGCACAAGGCCGCCGTCACCGGCGACACGGTGGGCGATCCCTACAAGGACACGGCCGGCCCGGCGGTGAATCCGCTGATCAAGATCATCAACATCGTGGCGCTGCTGCTGGTGCCCCTGCTGCCGGCCGGTGGCTGGCTGGCCGTCACCGAACCGGCCGTGGCCCAGATCCGCAGCGTCCCGGCAGCCGCAGCGGCCACGGCACCGCCAGCGCAGCCTGCAGTCGCTGCGCGCAGGGTGGACGGCTCGAGCGCCGCCGGTGAATCGGCAGCAACGCTTGCGCCGCCCACGCGCTGATCCGCGCGTTTACTTCTGCAAGGCCTGGCGCAGGGCCGCTTCCAGCGAATCCCGGTCCGAATCGCCGGGATAGTGCCTGCCGTTGATGAAGAAGGTCGGCGTGCGGTCCGCGCCGTCGTGGCGGGCGCGCGCCAGGTCGGCCTGCACGCGTTGACGGTGGCGCCGTTCCTGCACCTCGCCGGCAAAGCGGTCGACGTCCAGGTCGACGCTCTCGCCCAGCACGGCCAGGTCCTGCGGGTCCGCGACCTGGTTCTGCTGCTCGAACAGCGCATCGTGCATTTCCCAGAACTTGCCCTGGCTGGCCGCGGCCTCGGCCGCTTCCGCCGCCAGCTCGGCCAGCGGGTGCAGGTCCGACAGCGGAAGGTGGCGGTATACCAGGCGGATGCCGCCGGCTTCGTCGCCGAGTTCATCCATCAGCTCCGTCAGCGCGAAGTGGGCCCGCGCGCAGTACGGGCACTGGAAATCGCCGTATTCGATCAGGGTCAGGGCCGCATCCTGCGGGCCGCGTACGTGTTCGTCCTTGCCGATCTCGTCGACTCGTTGCATGGTTTTTCTCCAATCCGATTCTGAATGATGAGGCAGCGCAATGCCGCGCATGCGCCGCCGGATGGGTTCATCATGGCATGCCGGCGTGGATTGCTGGCGCAGCTTTCGACTGGGAAATTACTGTCAAAAAAGCATCAATCTTGCGCCCAGGGTGGCAGAACTGCGGTAGAGTATCCCCATCAGCGGCGGCCTGCGCTCCCGTTCTCATGGTTGCTGAATCGGTCGAGCCTGTAATACGTCTGGCCCCGCGTCCTGTTACCAACCAAATGGAGATTCACCATGTCGCACTACGACGAGAACCATGGCGCCCCCGGCGTCCGCAGCCCCGGGCCCGACGATGAGCGCCTGTCCGAAGCCACCGGGTCCACGGCCGATCCCGACAGCGAACTGACCGCCCTGCGCCGCAACCTGCTGCTGTACGGCACCGCGGGCCAGCCGGCGCGCAGCCGCGTGGAGGCCCACGCGAGCTGAGCTTTAAAACACGCACATCCCGTCGGCCTGCTCGCGCAGCCATGGCCGAAAGTCGGGATGGGCGATCGCGATCAGCGCCTGCGCGCGCTGGCGTGCCGACTTGCCGCGCAACTGGGCCACGCCCCATTCGGTGACGACGTAGTTGACGTCGTTCTTGCTGGTGGTGGCGTGGGTGCCGGGCGCCAGTGTCGGCACGATGCGCGAGATCGTGCCGTCCTTGGCCGTCGAGGGCAGCACGATGAAGGACTTGCCACCGCGCGAGCGGTTGGCGGCGCGCACGAAATCGACCTGGCCGCCGGTGCCGGAATAGGGCAGGTGGCCAATGCTTTCGCTGCCGCACTGGCCGAGCAAATCGACCTGCAGGCTGGCGTTGATCGTCACCAGTTTGTCGTTCTGGCCGGCGATGTACGGGTCGTTGGTGAAGTTCGACGGATGCATTTCCAGCATCGGGTTGTTGTGCATGAACTCGTACAGCTTGCGCGAGCCGAGTGCAAAGGTCGCCACCATCTTCCCCGGCAGCAGGGTCTTCCTGCTGTTGTTCACCGCCCCCGATTCCACCAGCTTCAGGATGCCGTCGCCGATCATCTCGGTGTGGATGCCGAGGTCGCGCTTGCCGGTCAGCTGCATCACCACCGCATCCGGGATGCCGCCGTAGCCGATCTGCAGCGTCGACCCGTCCTCGATCTGCTCGGCGACCAGGCTCCCGATCGCTTCCTGCACCGGGCCGATCGTGGGCAGGCCGACTTCCAGGATCGCTTCTTCGCTTTCGACCAGCGCAGTCACTTGGGAAATGTGCACGTGGCATTGGCCATGGGTGAAGGGCACGTTCGGATTCACTTCCAGCACCACGGCGCGTGCCTTGGCGATGGCGGCCATCGTGTAGTCGGTGCCGAGGCTGAGCGCAAAGTAGCCATGCGGGCTCATGCTGGACGCCATCGCGAACACCACGTCGGCCGGCATCAGGCCGCGCTCGATCAGCGCCGGGATCTCGGAAAAGTAATTCGGGATGAAGTCGCACCAGCCGCCCTGGCCGCCCGCGCGCGAGGCGCCGCCGAAGAACAGCGCGGCATGGCGCACGTGGGGGCGGCAGCCGGGGTCGAAGTAGCCATACTTGCGCATGGCCAGGATTTGCGCGACCTGGACGTCGTTGAAGCGCCGGCACTGCGCCGACAGTGCGTGCAGCAGGCTTGGCGGTTCGCCGACGCCGGTTGGCACGATGATCATGTCGCCGTCGCGCACGTGGTCCAGTGCATCGTCGGCGCTGCCGCGTTTGGCGCGGTACATCTCCTGCAGAGTTTGCATGCTTGTCTCCTGTGGCTTTTATATTTTGATGCTGCATGTTTTGCCAGCATAGCAGGATGGCCCGGCGTAACGACACCGATTCGCGACAGCAATCCGACACGCGCGCCGGGTTCCGTAGCCGCGTCCGATAATGGCGGCAAGACATGCAGGCGGAGACGCAGGAGGCGATATGGCAACCCAACGATCGATGACGGCACCCTCGAAGGCGGCCGCCGTGCTGCTCGCGCTGTGCGCCATCTGGCAGGCGGGTCCGGCCCAGGCACGGCCGCCCGAGGCAGGGCAGGGCCAGGCGCAGTCCGCCGCTGCAAGCGAACAGAGCGCCGCCACTGGGCGCCAGGCCCGCAAGACCGAGCAGGCCAACCGCGCCGCCGCCGTCGAGGACGAGACCAGCAGCGCAGCGCAGGCCGCCCGCACCGCGCAGTCCGAGACGGCCCAGTTCGAGGCGCAGGCGCGCCGCAATGGCGCCGGCAGCGGCGCAGCCGCTCCCTCGTATGGCCCGACGCTGGCGCCACGCAGCCAGGGGGCGCGCGATCCGGCGCGCAAGGACCCGGCCGAAGTCCACGACGAAACCGACAGCCTGGCCCGTCCGGCGCCGGCCCAGCCGGCCAATCCGGCAGACTCGCAGCGCCGCACGACCAATCCGAACCTGCGCCGCCCCGCCTGGCAGCCGGCCACCGAACCAATGGCGCCGCGCCCGCTGCGTTCGGCAAACGCGGAATCCAGCCCGGCCGCCGCCGCACCCGCGGTGCCGGTGCCGGCCCAGGCGGTGCCGCCAAGCCCGGCCGGACCGACGCGCAGCGTGATCGCCGGTTGCCAGGGCAATTCCTGCACCGACACCGCCGGCCGGCGCTACAACGGCATCGGCACCGGGAATGCCGGCGTCAGCAGCAGTGGACGGCTGTGCACCCGGAGCGGCGTCAGCGTGCAATGCTTCTGACGGATGCGTGGTGTTCCAGGCAAAAGCTCGCTACAATCCGAGGGTGACGTTTACGTAAACGTCAAACAAACCCAATAAGAACGACGAGCTTGGAGAAGACAGCATGCAAATCCAGAACAATGTATTCATCGTGACCGGCGGCGCTTCCGGCCTCGGCGCCGCCACCGCGCGCATGATCGTGCAAGCCGGCGGCAAGGTCGTGCTGGCCGATGTGCAGCTTGACGCGGGCACGGCCCTGGCCGCCGAACTGGGTGAACAAAACGCGCAGTTCGTCCGATGCGACGTCACCTCGGAAACCGACGGCCAGGCCGTGGTCGCCGCAGCGCTGGCGCTGGGCCCGCTGCGCGGCCTGGTCAACTGCGCCGGCGTGGCGCCGGCCGTCAAGACCGTCGGCAAGGACGGCCCGCACCCGCTGGACGCCTTCCAGCGCGCCATCAACATCAACCTGGTCGGCACCTTCAACATGTGCCGCCTGGCGGCCGAGGCGATCGGCAGGCAGGATGGCATGGAGCACGGCGAGCGCGGCGTGATCATCAATACGGCCTCGGTCGCGGCCTTCGACGGCCAGATCGGCCAGACGGCGTATGCCGCCTCCAAGGCCGGCGTGGCCGGCCTGACGCTGCCGATGGCGCGCGACCTGTCGCGCAGCGGCATCCGCGTGATGACGATCGCCCCCGGCATCTTCGAAACCCCGATGCTGATGGGCATGCCGCAGGAAGTGCGCGACTCGCTCGGCCAGATGGTGCCGTTCCCGCCGCGCCTCGGCATGCCGGCCGAGTACGCGCACCTGGCGAAAGCCATCATCGAAAACGTGATGCTGAACGGCGAAACCATCCGCCTGGATGGTGCGATCCGCATGCAGCCTAAATAAGCAGGCAGCTGCGCAGGGCAAGCCCGCACCGTTGTCGGGCGCGGCGCACCCTTATGCAGCGGAAATTGCTCGCCCTGATCGATCTGGCAATTTCGGGTAGGATGTTCTGTGGTATGGCGCGCGGCTCAGGCCGCGCGCGTCGTTTTCATGACCGGAGAATCCTTATGACCCTGAAGTTGCCCGTCCTCGCCCTGTCCCTCGGCGCCGTCCTTGCCACCCTTGCCGGTGGCGCCGCCTTTGCCCAGGACGCCGCCCAGGCCTTGCAGAAGGCCCCCGAAGCCGCCAGCGGCTGGCACGAAAAGGCCGGCTGGGCCGCGCGCAAGAACATGGTGGCGGCGGCCAATCCTCTGGCCGTCGAAGCGGGCTACGAGATGCTGAAGAAGGGCGGTACGGCGATCGACGCCGCCATCGCGACCCAGCTGGTGCTGACCCTGGTCGAGCCGCAATCGTCGGGCATCGGCGGCGGCGCCTTCCTGGTGTACTACGACGGCAAGAAGGTGCAGGCCTTCGACGGCCGCGAGACCGCGCCCTCGAAAGCCGACGAGCACCTGTTCCAGCGCCCCGACGGCACGCCGCTGTCGCGCACCGAAGGCATCGTCGGCGGCCGCTCGACCGGCGCCCCGGGCGTGCTGCGCATGCTCGAGCTGGCCCATCGCCAGCACGGCAAGCTGGCCTGGAAGACGCTGTTCGAGCCGGCCATCCGCCTGTCCGAGAACGGCTTCAAGGTCAGCCCGCGCCTGAACAGCCTGCTGGCCGGCGACCCCTACATCGGCAAGGACCCGACCGCGCGCGCCTATTTCTATGCGCCCGACGGCAAGCCGTGGCCGGTCGGCCACGTGCTGAAGAATCCGGAACTGGCGAAGACCCTGCGCGAGATCGCCGCGGGCGGCGCCGACGTGTTCTACAAGGGCCGCATCGCGCGCGACATCGAAGCCAAGGTCAAGGGCCACCCGACCAATCCGGGCCTGCTCACCGCGGCCGACATCGCGGCCTACCAGCCGAAGCTGCGCGAACCGGTCTGCAACGATTACCGCGCCTGGACCGTGTGCGGCATGCCGCCGCCGTCCTCGGGCGGCATCGCGGTGGCGCAGATGCTCGGCATGTTCGAGACGCGCGACATGAAGTCGCTGGCGCCGAACAACGGCATCCCCGGCACCGAAGCCGTGCACGTGTTCTCGGAAGTGGGGCGCCTGGCCTATGCCGACCGCGACCGCTACGCCGCCGATACCGACTTCGTGCCGCTGCCGGGCCGCGGCCTGCCGGCGCTGCTGGACAAGAATTACCTGAGCCGGCGCGCGGCGCTGGTCAAGGAACGCTCGATGGGCAAGGCGCCGGCCGGTAATCCGCCGGGCGTGGAAATGGCCTGGAACTGGGGCCTGGACAATTCGATCGAGGCCCATTCGACCTCGCACGTGGTGGCTGTCGACGAATACGGCGCCGGCCTGTCGATGACCACCAGCGTCGAGGATGCCTTCGGCTCGCGCCAGATGGTCGACGGCTTCATCCTGAACAACCAGCTGACCGACTTTTCCTTCGATTCGCGCGATGCCCAGGGCCCGATCGCCAACCGCGTCGAAGCCGGCAAGCGGCCGCGCAGCGCGATGAGCCCGACCATCGTGTTCGACCGCAAGACCGGCCGCTTCGTCGAAGCGGTCGGCTCGCCGGGCGGCCCGCTGATCATCAACTACGTGGCCAAGGTGCTGGTCGGCACCCTCGACTGGGGCCTGAACATGCAGGAAGCGATCGCGCTGCCGAACTTTGGCAGCCGCAACGGCCCGACCGAGCTGGAGAAGGGGCGCTTCCCGGCGGCCGAGATCGCGGAACTGAAGGCGCGCGGGCACGGCATCAGCATCGGCGAGCAGACTTCCGGGCTGCAGGGCGTGCAGCGGATCGAGATTCATGGCGTGCCGCTGTGGTTCGGCGGCGCCGATCCGCGGCGCGAAGGTGTCGCAAAAGGAGACTAATTAATTAGTAAAGGGCTATTTATTCACCGCAAGCACAGCATTGTTTGCTAACCTTGCCGTGTGGATATTGAGCATAAGACGGGGCTGATCCTGAGTGGAGGCGGTGCCCGGGCGGCCTACCAGGCCGGGGTCTTGCAGGCGATTTCCCGCATCCTGGCGGAGGCGGGCTGGCCGGCCGCGCGCAATCCGTTCGCGATCGTGTGCGGCACTTCGGCCGGCGCCATCAATGCCACCGGCCTGGCCTGCCGCGCCGACGATTTCGGCGATGCCGTCGACGGCCTGTGCGCCATCTGGCACGATATCGCCGCGCACCAGGTCTACCGCGCCGATTCGATCGCCGTGCTGCGTTCCGGCGCGCGCTGGCTATCGCTGCTCTCCTTGGGCTGGCTGCTGCGCAGCTGGCATGCGGCGCCGCCCAATTCCCTGCTCGACAACACGCCGCTGGCCGGCTTGCTGCACCGCATGCTCGACCTGCCGCGCCTGGATGCCGCGCTCGAGGCCGGGCAGCTGGATGCGCTGGCCGTCACCGCCTCGTCCTACAGCGGCGGCAACCACGTCACCTTTTACCAGAGCGCGCGCCCGGTCGCGCCGTGGCGGCGCCACCAGCGGGTCGCGCTGGCCGACCAGATCGGCGTCGAGCACCTGCTGGCGTCGAGCGCGCTGCCATTCATCTTTCCGGCGGTGCCGCTGTACCTCGACGGGCATCTCGAATACTGCGGCGACGGCTCGATGCGCCAGCTGGCGCCGATCTCGCCGGCGATCCACCTCGGCGCGACGCGGGTGCTGGTGGTCGGCGCCGGGCGCATGAGCGAATCGGAAGACCGCACCGTGGACAGCACACGCGTGCGCTATCCCAGCCTGGCGCAGATCGCCGGGCACGCGCTGTCCTCGATCTTCCTCGACAGCCTGGCGGCCGACATCGAGCGCCTGAACCGTGTCAACCAGACCCTGGCGATGCTGCCGCGCGAGCTGCTGGCGCGTACCCCGCTGCGCCCGGTGGCGCTGCTGGTGATCGCCCCGTCCGAACGCCTGGACGACATCGCCGCCCGCCATACCCACGACCTGCCGGGGCCGGTGCGCACGCTGCTGGCCGGGATCGGCGCCACCGAGGCGCGCGGCGCCGCGCTCGCCTCCTACCTGCTGTTCGAGCCGGGCTACACGCGCGAACTGATGGCGCTGGGGCGGGAAGACACTTACGCCCGGCGCGACGACGTACTGGAGTTCTTCGCATGATCCGGCGCTTCGTTCTCGCCACGCTGGCATTGTTGCTGGTGCTGGCCACCCCCGGCATGGCGGCCCCGGCCCCGACCCTGCGTTTCGAGCACCTGTCGGTCGAAAACGGGCTGCTCCAGGAGTCGGTGCTGGCGATCGTGCAGGACTCGGAAGGCTTCATGTGGTTCGGCACCCAGTCCGGCCTGTCGCGCTACGACGGCTACCGTTTTACCAGCTACCGCAACGTCATCGGCGACCCCAGGACGCTGATCAACAACTGGGTGCGCGTGCTCTACGTCGACCGCAAGGGCCGGCTGTGGATCGGCACCGACGGCGGCCTCGACCGCTTCGAACCCGGCACCGGTTCGTTCACACATTTCCAGCCGAGCGAGCCGGCCAAGCGCGGCAACGGCAACCGCCACATCCGCGCCATCCTCGACGACGGCAAGGACGGCCTGTGGCTGGCCACCGCCGACGGTCTGCAGCATTTCGACATCGGCAGCGGCCGCTTCACGATCTGGCACCACGTGCCGGGCGTGGCCGACAGCCTGGCATCGGACAAACTGACCTCGCTGGCGCTCGACGCCAGGGGACGCCTGTGGATCGGATCGTCGCTGGGACTGGACAGCCTGGGGCCGGACCGCGCCCATTTCCGCCACCACCCGTCGCCGCAGGGCGGCGCCTACGACGTGATCCAGGCGCTGCTGGTCGACCCCGGCCAGCACCTGTGGGTCGGCAGCATGGGCGGCCTGGAGCGCCTGCCGCTGGGCCAGTCGGGCGAACTGCACCGCTTCGGCCTGGGGGAGGGCATGCCGGCCGGCGAGATCAGCGTGCTGTACCAGGACGCCGGGCGCCAGATCTGGGTCGGTTCGCACGACCGCGGCCTGTACCGCTGGCAGCCCGAGGCCGCTAGCTTCGCCCACCATCCGCACCGCATCACCGACAGCTACAGCCTGGGCGACAACCAGGTCTCGGCGCTGTACGCCGACCGCGTCGGCACCTTCTGGGTCGGCACCTGGTATGGCGGCGTGTCGCGCGCCGACATGGGCAGCGGCGGCTTCGCGCGCATCGTGCGCGGCGAGGATTCCCCGATCGCGCTGGAAGACAACAAGGTGCGCGGCATCGTCGGCGACGGCGCCGGCAAGCTGTGGCTGGCCACCAATGGCGGCCTGCACCGCTTCGACCCGGCCAGCGGCGAGGACACGGCCTGGCGCCTGGCGCCCGTGACTGCCGGCCTCACCGGCGACGCCATGGCCACCGCGGTCGCGCTCGGGCCGGACGGCGCGGTCTGGGCCGGCGCCCGCAACGGCCTGGCGCGGCTCGACCCGGCCAACGGGCGCATTGCGCGGCGCAGCCTGTCGAAGGACGTCGACGCCAACAACGTGCGCAACCTGCTGGTCACGCACGACGGCATGTTGTGGATCGCCACCCGTGGCGGCCTGCACCGGCTGGATCCGCGCGGCGCGGGTATTGATGGCACGCTCACCACCTGGCAGCACGACCCGGCCTCCAGCGCCAGCCTGGCCGACAACGTGGTGCGGCCGATGCTGGAAGACCGCCAGGGGCGGCTGTGGGTCGGCACCTTCGACGGCCTCGACCTGCTCGACCGCGCCAGCGGCAGGTTCCGCCATTTCCGCCACGACCCCAACGACGCGGCCAGCCTCAGCCACGACGAAGTGCACTACCTGCTGGAAGACCGCCACGGCACGCTATGGGTCGGTACCGCGGTCGGCCTCAACAAGATGGTGATCGCGCCCGACGGCACCCCGCGCTTCCAGCGCTACACGCGGCGCGAGGGCATGGAAGACGACGCCGTTGCCGCCCTGCAGGAAGACCTCGACGGCTTCCTGTGGGTCAGTACCTCGAGCGGGCTGTCGCGGCTGGACCCGGTCAGCGGCATCTGGCGCAACTACAACTCGGCCGACGGTACCATCGAAGGCGCCTACTTCGACGCGTCCAGCCTGCGCGCGCCGGACGGCACGCTCTACTTCGGCGGCAACAACGGCATCACCGCCTTCAACCCGCGCGCCCTGCACGACAACTCCATCGCGCCGCGCGCCGTGATCACCGGGCTGCAGATCTTCGGCCAGCCAGTGCAGCTGGCCCATCCCGGACTGCTGCAGGGACCGATCGAGCGCGTCGGCGGGGTCACGCTGCCGGCCTCGGACTCGGTGTTCTCGCTGGAATTCTCGGCGCTGCACTTTGCCGCGCCGGGCCGCAACCGCTTCGCCTACCGCCTGTCCGGCTTCGACCAGGAATGGATCAGCGCCGACGCCGGCAAGCGCTTCGCCACCTACACCAACCTCGACCCGGGCACCTACAGTTTCGAGGTGCGCGCCGCCAACAAGGACGGCGTGTGGAGCGACGCCGCCGCCAGCATCGACATCACCATCCTGCCGCCGTACTGGAAGACCTGGTGGTTCCGCAGCCTGTGCGCGCTGCTGGTGGGCGGCATCGGCTACGGCGCTTACCGCGTGCGCCTGGATGGCCTGCGCCGCCAGAAGGACCTGCTCGAGCACCAGGTCGGCGTGCGCACCGAAAAGATCGAGCAGCAGAACCGCCTGCTGGAGCGCCAGACCGAGGAGCTGCGCGAGCAGCAGCGCCAGGTCCGGCGCCGCACCGACGAGCTGGCGCGCGCCAACAACGCGCTCAAGGAAAACGAGGAGGGCCTGTACCTGGCCAAGCAGCGCGCCGAGGATGCGACGCGCCAGAAATCCGAATTCCTGGCCAACATGAGCCACGAGATGCGCACCCCGCTGGCGGGTGTGATCGGCATGCTCGGCTTCGCGCTGCGCGACGGGCAATTGAAGGCGTCCACGCGCGAGCAGATCCTGCGCGGCCAGGCGAACGCCGAGTCGCTGCTGGCGATCATCAACGACCTGCTCGACTTTTCCAAGATCGAGGCCGGCAAGCTGACCATCGAGCACATCGACTTCGCGCTCGACGAGACCATCGGCCAGGTGGTCACGCTATTCGAGGAGCAGGCCGGGGCGCACAGCGTTGGCTTCGAACTGCACCTCGACCCCGACCTGCCGCGCTTCGTGGAAGGCGATCCGACCCGGCTGCGCCAGATCCTGGTGAACCTGGTCGGCAATGCCTTCAAGTTCACCCACAGCGGCCAGGTCACGGTGCGTGTCGAGCGCCGCCAGGAAGACCAGTGGGATGCGGCCGGCCGCAACATGATCCGCTTCTCGGTCGAAGACACCGGCATCGGCATCGCCGCCGATGCGCTGCCGCGCCTGTTCCAGCAGTTCGAGCAGGCCGACGCCACCACCACCCGCCGCTACGGCGGCACCGGCCTGGGCCTGGCGATCTGCCGCCAGCTGGTCGACCTGATGGGCGGCAGCATCGGCGCCGTCAGCACGCCCGGCACCGGCTCGACCTTCAGCGTGCTGCTGCCGCTGGCCGACGGCGTGGCGCCGCCGGTGCTGTCCGACGCCCCGCGCCAGCCGCACACGCACCGCCTGCGCGTGCTGTGCGCCGAGGATTACCCGACCAACCAGATCATCGTGCGCATGATGCTGGAAGAGCTGGGCCACCAGGTCGACGTGGTCGACAACGGCCTGCTGGCGGTGCGGGCCTGCGCGCACACGCGCTACGACATGATCCTGATGGACGGCCGCATGCCCGAGATGGACGGCGCCAGCGCCACCCGCCTGATCCGCGAAGGCGGCTCGCGCGACGCGCCGGTGATCGACCAGCACCTGATGATCGTCGCGCTCACCGCCAACGTCAGCGAGGAAGACCGCTCGCGCTACCTGGCCTGCGGCATGGACGCCTTCCTTACCAAGCCGATCGACGACACCCAGCTGCACTATTACCTGACGCGCGCGATCGAACGCCAGCTGCAGCGCGGCATTCCGCTGGCGCCGATGCCGCCGCGCGAGGCGCGTGCGCCGGCGGCAGGCGCCGCGCCGGTGCCCAGCACCGCCGACCTGGATGCGATGTTCGGGGTGTTCACCGAGGCGCTGCCGGAGGCACCCGCACCAGCACCGGCACCTGCGCCGACCGGCCTGCAGGAGCGGATGCGCAGCGCCTTCACGGCCGACCTGCCGCGCCGCCGCGCCGAGTTGCAGGCGGCGCTCGGCGCCGGTGACCTGGATGCTGCCGGCCGCCTGCTGCACGGCATGCGCGGCAGCGCCGGCTACCTGGGCGAGGACGGCCTGCATGCACTGTGCGGCGAACTCGAACGCGAAGCCGACGGCGGCCGTCTCGACAGCGTGCGGCGGCGCCTGCCGCAGCTGCTTGCGCTGCTCGCACGCTTCGAGGCCAGCACCGTATGAGCCCGTTATAATTTGCCATGAAACAATATTTTGAAGAAGATGCCAGGCGCGTCCTGATCATCGACGACGACGTGGTGTCGCGCATGGTGCTGATGCACCTGGTCGACGGCGCCGGCGCCTTCGACGTGCTGGAAGCCGAGGATGGGGAGGAGGGCTGGACCCGGCTGCTGGACGGCGCCGCACCCGCGATCGTGTTCTGCGACCTGCGCATGCCGCGCCTGTCGGGCATGGAACTGCTGGCACGGGTCCGGGCCGACGCCCGCTTTGCCGGCTTGCCCTTCGTGCTGGTCTCGGCCGCCGGCGACGCCGCCAGCATGGAGCAGGCGCTCGGCCTCGGCGCCGACGGCTACATCGTCAAGCCCTTCGACCATGCCCGGGTCGGCGAGCACCTGGCGCGCCTCGTGCCGTCCGACGCCGCCCCCGCCGCGGAAGACCCGCAGGCGACCGCGCGCCGCCTCGGCATCGACAACGCCCGCCTGCTGCTCTACCTGGGCGGCCTGCAGCGCCAGCTGGCCGGCACCGCTGCCGACATCCCGCAGCTGCTGGCCGGCGGCCAGGGCGCAGCCCTCGCGCAGGCGCGCGCGCAGCTGGCGCGCCTGCGCGAAGGCTGCGCCACGCTCGGCCTGCATGGCGCGGCGCAAGCCCTGGCGGCACTCGAAGGCGCGGACGCGCCCGGCGTCGACAGGGCAGTACGCGCGCTCGACGCGGCCCTGGCCGCGGTGCTGCGCCAGACCGCGGCGGCCGGCGGCGCCGCGCACTGAGCCGCGCGGACGGCGCAAGACGGCGCCGTCGTCCCTACCATTGGTGCATACTGAGGCTTTACGGTCGGGGCCGTCATCATGCTATCCGTACAGTCAATTCCGCCGAACGACGTACAAGCGTGCGTCGAGTGCCGCAAGGGGCAGAAGCTCGGCTTCGAACTGCGTTTCGCGTTCCAGCCCATCGTCGACGTCGGCGCGCGCAAGGTCATCGCCCATGAAGCCCTGGTACGCGGTCCGAACGGCGAAGGCGCGGCCGCCGTGCTGCGCCGCGTCACGCGCGACAACCTGTACCTGTTCGACCAGGCCTGCCGCGTGGGCGCGGTGCGCACTGCCGCCCGCCTGGGCATCCGCGACCGCATCTCCATCAACTTCCTGCCGAATGCCGTGTACCACCCGGCCACCTGCATCCGCTCGACACTGGCGGCGGCGCGCGAGTGCGAGTTCCCGGTCGAGAACATCATCTTCGAAGTGACCGAGGGCGAACGGGTCCAGAACCGCGACCACCTGATGCGCATCATCCGCGCCTACGACGAGATGGGTTTCTCGACCGCGATCGACGACTTCGGCGCCGGCTACGCCGGGCTGGAACTGCTGTCCGACTACCAGCCCGACATCCTCAAGCTCGACATGCACCTGGTGCGCGGCATCGATACCAGCAAGCCGCGCCAGGCGATCCTGAAAGGCGTGCAGACGATGTGCGCCGGCATGGACATCGAGCTGCTGGCTGAAGGCATCGAGACCCCGGCCGAACGCGACTACCTGGCCGCGGCCGGCATCCGCCTGATGCAGGGCTACCTGTTCGGCAAGCCGGCGCTGGAGGCGGTCGCCGCGATCGATGCAAGTGCCTGGGCGTGAATTCGCATCCGACGCCCGGCCAGCGCACGGGATCATGTTTTCGGCACCGATGGTGGCGGCCCTGCTGGCCGGCACCAAGACCCAGACCCGGCGCGCACTGCGCCCGCAGCCGGCGGACGGCGCCGACCTGTCGCTGCTGCGCAATCCGTTCGGACAACCGGGCGACCTGCTGTGGGTGCGTGAACGCTTCGCCGCCTTCGGCCACTGGCAGACCCGCCACAACGCCGCCAAGGGGCGCCAGGAGTGGTTCTTTACCGACCTTACGCGGGCGCGCGGGTTGGCCTGGCGCTACGAAGCGGATGGCCGCGGCGCCGACGCGCACGCGGTGCGAGCCGCCGGCCCGCCTGCCTGGCACAGCCGTCCGGCCCTGTTCATGCCGCGCGCGGCCAGCCGCATCCTGCTCGGGATCGTCGCCGTGCGCGTCGAGCGGCTGCAGGCGGTGAGCGTGGCCGATGCGCTGGCCGAAGGGGTGGAGCCGGGTGGGGACCCGGCGGCCGGCGATCCGGTGCAGGCTTACCGGGCGGTGTGGGAAGGGATCAACGGTCCGGGAAGCTGGGATGCCGATCCGCTGGTGTGGGTGGTGGAATTCCGGCGCTTGACGCCGTAGGCGCTCGGCTTGAATGAAAAAGCGTCGTCCAAGGCAATGCCATGGACGACGCGTTCATGTCAGCGAAGCAGGGCTTCGCTATGGATTAGGCCGCCAGATTCGCCGGATCACGGCGATAGCGGTCGAAGTCCGACGACTTGACCAGTTCGCCGAAATGCACGGTACTGGTAGCGATGTCGTGGAATGCGCCGACCAGGCCCATCTCGCCGCGCGTAATTTTCTCGCGCAGGAAGGCGCTGCCCTCGATGATGTCGGCCAGCGAATTCTCGACGTTCTGGCGTGCCACCTGGTCCAGTACCTTCTTGGCGTCGGCACCCTGCGGTGCGTGGGCGCCGCAGCCGCAATCGTCGACCGCCCGGCGGATCTTGCCGGTGATGGCGCCGACGCTGTTCGCCGCTTCGTTCGCCAGCGCCAGGCCGACCGCGCCGCAGCTCGAGTGGCCCTTGACTACGATCAGCTTGGCACCCAGCTTGTGGGCGATCTCCAGGCTGCCGATGATCTCGCGGTTGATCACGTTACCGGCGATGCGGATGGTGAGCAGGTCGCCGAGGCCGGCGTCGAAAATGATTTCCGGCGAGGTGCGCGAGTCGATGCAGTTGACGATCACCGCCATCGGGTTCTGGCCGCCGGCCGTGGCTTCGACCTGGTCCTGATAGTACTTCGTGGTGACGTGGCCCGCGCGGAAGCGTTCGTTACCGGTGCGCAGCAGCTCCAGGATCCCGGCGGGCTGCAGGTTGTCGCGGGTTTCCTTGTCCAGGAACGGCACGAATTCCATGCTGTCGTGGTGCTGGTATTTCTCGCGCAGGCCGACCACGTTCAGGAGCACGTTGCGCTCGGCGGCGGCCACGCGGTAGTCCTGGATGGTTTCCAGCACGTCTTCGTCGATGTAGTCGGCGTTGCTGGCGTCGATCAGGACCTTCGAGTTGGCCGGGATGTCCCACAGCGCGGTCTTGATGGTGGCCTTGTTCAGGAAGGACACCTGGTTCGGCAGTTCCAGCTTGATGACTTCGCCGATGTGCAGGCGGTATTGTTCCATCGAGAACGGGGTACGGAAGTTACTGCGCATCAGGAAGAACAGGCTCGAAGCCAGGCCGATCAGCACGCCGATCAGCAGGTCGGTGAAGATGATGGCGGCGATGGTGATCACGAACGGCAGGAATTGCGACCAGCCCTTCTTGTACATGTCACGGAACAGCGCCACCTTGGCCAGCTTGTAGCCGGTGAAGATCAGGATCGCGGCCAGTGCCGACAGCGGGATCATGTTCAGGGTCGGTGCCAGCAGCACCACGCTCGCCAGCAGCAGCAGGCCATGCAGCACGGCCGAGGCCTTGGTGCGGTTGTCGTTCTGGATGTTGACCGAGCTGCGCACGATGACCGAGGTCAGCGGCAGGCCGCCGAGCAGGCCGGCGAAGATGTTGCCGACGCCCTGGGCCACCAGTTCGCGGTTGGGCGGCGTTTCACGCTTGTGCGGATCGAGCTTGTCGACGGCTTCGATGTTCAGCAGCGTTTCCAGCGAAGCGACGATGGCGATGGTCACGGCGACGGTCCAGACGTCCGGGTTGGACAGGTGGGCGAGATTCGGGAGCTGCAGGTAGGCACCCAGGTTGCCGGTATCGACGGCCGGGATGTCGACCAGGTGCGCCGGCAGGATCTGCAGGGCAGGGAAGAAGCTGTTGAACGCCATGTTCAGCAGCACGCCGAGGACGACCACGAACAGCGGTGCCGGCAGCAGCTTGATCTTCTTCATCGGGGTCTTGTCCCAGTAGATCAGGACCAGCATCGACAGCGCGGTAATGACCATGGCACCCGGCGTGATGGCATTGAACGAATTCAGCATTGCCGAGAACGTATTTTCGCCATTGGCCTGTGCAAACGAGGTATCGCCGACATAATTGCTGTCATAGCCGAATGCGTGCGGAATCTGCTTCAGAATCAGCAGAATGCCGATTGCCGCCAGCAGGCCCTTGATCACGTTCGATGGAATGTAATTGGCAATAAAACCGGCGCGCATGACGCCCATTACCAATTGCAATACACCGGCGATCAGGACCGACACCAGCAGGATATCGAATGCACCGAGTTTGGTGATGGAAGCCAGCACCACGGCGGCCAGGCCGGCGGCCGGACCGCTGACGCTGGTGTGGGAACCGCTGATCAAGCCGACGACGATACCGCCGATGATGCCGGAAATAATACCGGCAAACATCGGCGCGCCCGAGGCCAGCGCGATACCCAGGCACAGAGGCAGTGCCACGAGGAAGACGACAATGCCTGCTGGCACGTCATGTTTTAAGGTTGTTGCATTCATAAGAATCCTGGAGAAAAAATGCAGATTGCCAAGTAATGGATTGGTGGCGCCACATTACACGGGGCTGCCTGACACTCGCATTACACGAAAATTACAATTGCATTACACTCGGGATAATCTATCGCCAGATGCTTATGGATGCTTGGGAAAACACAAATTAAAGATTAGTGCGGATTATAAATAAAAATCATAGCATATGCGCTTTTTGAATATGTGATTTTTTTGAAATGGCACATGGCGGCTTTCACGGCGTGCAGCGTTGCAGCGAATGTCGATTTCAATAAAACAAGAATAGATATTATTCGTTTGAATGACGCGCTGAATAACGCGTATGCCGCGGGACGGCAGCACAAGGGGAGGCGGACGACGGCAAGATTGTGGCCACGGCTTCTGTCAGGTAGAATAGCTGACTGCGTGTGTCGCCATAGTACAATGGATAGTACAAGGTCCTCCTAAGACTTAGATGCAGGTTCGATTCCTGCTGGCGACACCAGCTCCCGTCTTCCTCCCCGCCTGTCCACGGCGCCTTCGCCGACGCTTTCCCGTTCCGGATGCCGCGCCAGTCGGTACAATGCGCGTTTCATTTACTGTTTCCGACCGCGTCCGCTGACGCCGCGGTCCCGCACACGATCATGGCTGTCATCTCTCTTAGTTCTGCACAATTGGCCTTCGGCCACGTCGCGCTGCTCGACCACGCTGACTTTTCCCTGGAGACCGGCGAACGCGTCGGCCTCATCGGCCGCAACGGTACCGGCAAGTCGTCGCTGCTGAAAGTCATTTCCGGCCGCTCCAAACTCGACGATGGCCTGCTGGTGCAGCAGCAAGGCCTCAAGATCGCCTATGTCGAGCAGGAACCGGCGTTCGATCCGGAGTCGACCGTGTTCGACGCGGTGGCCGGCGGCATGGGCGACCAGCAGGCGATGCTGGCCGAGTACGACGCGCTGACCGGCCAGTTCGGCCAGGGCAACGACGACGCGCTGATGGAGCGCATGCACGAGCTGCAGGTCAAGCTCGATGCGACCGACGCCTGGAATCTCAACAACAAGGTCGAGACCACGCTCGGCCGCCTCGGCCTGAACGGCGACGCGCAGATGAAGACGCTGTCGGGCGGCATGCAGAAGCGCGTGGCGCTGGCCGTGGCGCTGGTGTCGGGTCCGGACGTGCTGCTGCTGGACGAACCGACCAACCACCTCGACTTCCAGTCGATCCTGTGGCTCGAGGGCCTGCTGCGCGAATTCCGCGGCTCGGTACTGTTCATCACCCACGACCGCCGCTTCCTCGACAACGTGACCACCCGCATCGTCGAGCTGGACCGCGGCAAGCTGCTGTCCTTCCCAGGTAATTTCACCAAGTACCAGGAACGCAAGGCCGAACTGCTGGCCAACGAGGAAGTCGAGAACGCCAAGTTCGACAAGGTGCTGGCCCAGGAAGAAGTCTGGATCCGCAAGGGCGTGCAGGCGCGCCGCACCCGCGACGAAGGCCGCGTGCGCCGCCTCGAGGCCTTGCGCCTGGTGCGTGCCGCGCGCCGTGAACAGCAGGGCCAGGTCAGGCTCGACGTCGGTACCGGCGAGCGCTCGGGCAAGATCGTGGCGGAACTGGAAAACGTGTCGAAGCGTTACGGCGACAAGGTCATCATCAGCGGCTTCACCGGCACCGTGCTGCGCGGCGACAAGGTCGGCCTGATCGGCCCGAACGGCGCCGGCAAGACCACCCTGCTGAAGATTATCCTGGGCGAGGAAACCGCGGACGCCGGCACCGTCAAACTCGGCACCAAGCTGAACGTGGCCTACTTCGACCAGATGCGCAGCCAGCTCAACGAAGAGGCCTCGCTGGCCGACACGATCTCGCCCGGTTCCGACTGGGTCGAGGTCAATGGCCAGCGCAAGCACGTGATGAGCTACCTGGGCGACTTCCTGTTCGCGCCGGAGCGCGCCCGTTCGCCGGTGAAATCGCTGTCCGGCGGCGAACGCAACCGCCTGCTGCTGGCGCGCCTGTTTGCCAAGCCGGCCAACTGCCTGGTGCTGGACGAACCGACCAACGACCTCGACATCGAGACCCTGGAACTGCTGGAGGAATTGCTGACCGACTATCCGGGCACCGTGTTCCTGGTCAGCCACGAC
>Ga0308160_10001532_pt1 | contig 31928 bp, 27 predicted proteins | sample PhyFR1_FD_201036 | JGI IMG/M metagenome (GOLD analysis project Ga0308160, IMG submission 201036) | Phyllosphere microbial communities from UC Gill Tract Community Farm, Albany, California, United States - DLSLF.R1 | ecosystem: Host-associated > Plants > Phyllosphere > Unclassified | place: USA... | reverse complement strand
GGCGTACATGTCGAGGTGATAGCCGGTTTTATACGGGTAAAGGCAGGCGACGATGTGCACGTCCTGGCTGCCGCGCACGTCGGGGCGGGCCTGGGCGGTCCAGCTGGCACCCTCGCAGCTGGGGCCGCGGGCGGCGCCCGGGGCGTCGGCCATCTTGAAGCGGCCGGGCTGGTCGAGCCTGTCTTCTGATTCAGGCAGGGGCGTCGCCAGCGTGGCGTTCCGGATGTTGCGGCTGATGCCTTCGCTGGCCGCGCGCGCCACGGCCGGCGGCGGCGCCTCGGTCTTGATATCGAATACCCGGACATACTCGACCGTCCGGTCGCGCGCCGTAAACAGGTCGCCCGCCGCCGTGCCGCAACCCGCCAGCGCCGCGCCCACGACCACGGCCATGATGACTCGTTTCATCGCCCACCTCTCTCGTCCGTTGGAAGAATGATTGCGCGAGAAGATGAAAGCGGACTCGTCAAGCCACGGCATCAATCTCTCGTCAATACGAGAAGATTGTCTCGGGCTCAAGCCTTATAAAGGCTGAGACAACTCAAGTGTGTGCGGGGAACGAAATGGGGGCTTACAGGACGCGACGGAAAGTCGATCGCACGCGCTCGCGGTCGCCGCAATCGAAATGCCACCATTCGGTATTGATGCCGACAAAACCGGCACCGAACATGGCGTCGCGCAGCAACTGGCGGTTGGCGACTTGCCCTTCGCTCAGCTGGCCGGCAGCCATAAACCCCTCTTCCAGCGCCGGGTGCGACAAATCGGTCATGTCGTCGAAGCCGGTGCCCATGTCGAGCTCGCGGCCTTGCGGGTCGAGGATGGTGACGTCGAGCGCCATGCCATAGGAGTGGATCGAGCCGCGCGCCGGATTGGCGAGGTACATCTGCAGGCCGGTACCCTCCAGGGCGTCCCACAGCTGCTGCTGCACCCGCTGCGGGCGCAAGGCGTCCAGCACCAGCAGGGTGTGGCCGGGCGCGTGGCTGCCGAGCCAGGCCACGGCCGCCTCCAGCGCCGCGGCGGCTTCAACGTGCAGCCAGGCGCAGTCGAAGGGCGAATACAGATCGCGTCCCACAAAATTGTTCGGACCGGCGTAACGGAGGTCGACCGCGATGCCGGCGATCATTGAGAGGTGACGGAATTCTTCGCTGCCGGCGATGTCTTCGCTGGCAACCGTCAGGATACTCATGCACAACCCTTATCAAGACAGGCGCGGGCCGTCGCGCCGATACAATTGGCCAGTTCACGCGCGCCGTGCGACAGCGGCGCGTGGTTTGCGGTCAGCAGATACAGCTGCACGGGAATCGCGGGCGCCCACTGGCGGCGCTGGACCTTGTCGGACGCCGCCGAGGCTGCGGTGAACGGATCGACCACGGCCGTGCCGGCGCCCGCTTCCACCAGGGAACGGGCGATCTGGTAAGTCTGGACCACGGTGCGAAACACGGGCTGCACACCCTGGGCCTCGCAGGCGGCGACGACAATTTCGCCGAGCGGATCGTTGTCGGCCAGGCCGATGAGTTCACCCGATAAACCTTCGGCGCCGATCGGCTGCGCGCACTCGGCTTCGCTCCAGGTGCCGGCGGGGGCCATCACCGTCAGGTTGCCGGAGGCAATCGGCTCGGCGACGATGCCGGGATGGCGCGGGTCCTGCAGCGACAGGGCCAGATCCGCCTCGCCCAGGCGCAGGGCATTCACGATCTCGCTGGTGTGGTAGGTCGCCAGTTCGCAGCGCGTCTGGGCGAAATCGCGGCGCCAGGCCGTCATCGCCTGCGGCAGCACGCTGATGGCCAGGGTCGGCGTCGACACCAGGCGCACCGTTTCCACCGCGCGCCCTTTCAGGCTGGCGGCGAGGCGGCGGATGCCCTGTAAATCGCGGTTCAGCTTTTCCGTCTCGGCGAACAGGCGGTGCGCTTCCGGCTTCGGATACAGTTTGCCGCGCACGCGCTCGAACAGCGGCATGCCCAGCTGCAGCTCGGCGTGCTGCAACACCTTGGTGACCGCAGGCTGCGAGATGTGGAGAACCTGGGCGGCACCGCTGATGGTGCCGACCTGCATGATGGCGTGGAAAACTTCGATGTGGCGCAGGCGCATGTATCAATCCTTCAACGAGACGCCCGCGCACCGTATGGGCGCGGGCTGGCCGCAGGATACATGGAAACGCACATCGGAGCGACCGTCATCGTGGGTTCTACGCCACCGGCGGCGTGTTGGGCGGCGTCGGCGGGGTGGTCGGGGTCCCGGGCGGCAGCGGCTGGACCGGCTGGACCGGCTGGACTGGATCCACCGGCTGGGTCGGCTGTACCGGACGCATTTCCGGAATCGGTGCCGGCGGCACCGGCGGCAGCGGGGCATTTGCCGGCGTGGTCAGCACTTCCAGCATGGCCGCCGTTTCCGCATCCGGCTCGCCGGCAATGTTCGCCGGGCGGTATTTCATCTGGAAGGCGGCGATCGTCGTCCTGGTCGGCTGGTCGAACACGCCGCTCTGGGTCACACCGTAGCCGTGGGCCGCCAGTTTTTTCTGGAACCAGACGGCATCCGGCACCTGCACATCGAACACCTGGCGCACGGCGGCAACGCGGTTCGCGTCCGGCCACACGATCAGGCCGGCCTGCGCCAACTGGTACCAGGGGAACATCGGACCCGGGTCCTGCTTGCGCAGCGGAGCGATGTCGCTGTGGGCGACGACGTTTTCCGGCAGGATGCCATGGCGCGCGACGATGTCTTTAACCAAGGGAATCAGCGCGTCGATCTGGGTTTGCGGGAAGGGCGCATAGACGCGGCCTTGCGGCGTGTCCTTCCAGCCGGCGTTCACGATCTCGATGCCGATCGAGCTGTTGTTGAGCTGGGTATACCCTTTCCAGCTCGAGTTGCCGGCGTGGTAGGCGGAGCGGGTTTCGTCGACCAAGCCGTAGATGGTTGGGCTGGCATCGTCGGTGAGCAGATAGTGGGCGCTTACTTGCTGCTCGGTCAGGATCTTGATCGAGGCCGGCTTGTCCGCCACCGTGTAGTGCAGCACCAGGAAGCGCACCCGGCTGCCCTGGCCCTTGGCCGTATAGGTCTTGTCGATGCCGCCTTGGGTGGCGCAACCGGCCAGCAAGGCGATCAGGAGGGTAGCTGCAAGCGATTTCATGGTTGTCCGTTCGATAATGAAAATGCGGGGTGACTGTCGGCCACCGCCAGGCGCGCGGCGGCGTGGTGGGCGCGCATGGCGGTCTGGGTCAGCAGGGTATCCGGCGGCAGGCTGGCGCGCATGCTGGCCGCGATCGATGGGTGCAGCTCGGCGGCGCGTCCCGCCAGCGCCACCGGACGCGGCCCGAAGCGGCGCAGCAGCGCGTTCGCGAGGCGGCCCAGCTCGCGCCCGGCTTCAAGCAGGATCGCGTCGGCGGCCGGGTCCTGGCCGGCGCTGGCGGCCACGGCCAATGCCAGCTTGCCGACTTCGCCACGCTCCTGGCCATAGATGAACTGGCGAGAGAATGCCCAGTCCGAACCGCCGACGTGTTCGAAGACGGCGCGCGCCATGGGCGAACTTTCCCAGCTCCCCGGCGCTTCGTCCTCGCGGCGCCAGATGTGGCGCAGCGCTGCGCGCGCGATCCAGAATCCGCCGCCGCCGTCGTCGAGCACGACGCCGCGGCCGCCGGCACGGTGGAATGTGCCGTCGCTATCGATGAAAGCCCCGATCGAGCCGGTGCCGGCGTATACCAAATAGCCTTCGCCGGGGGCGAAACTGGCGCGATAGGCGATGTCGATGTCGTTGCACATGGCAATCGCAGTGGGCTCGATGCCCAGCAGCTCCGCCAGCCAGGCCGTCATTTGCGCGCCCTCGCCGCCGAAGCCGGTCAGGCCGGCGCGCACGCTCGCCGGCTGCGCGTGCTGGAGCACGGCGCGCGCGAGCTCAATGAACGTGGCGTGCACGCTGGCACGGCCGTCGGGTTTGCTCATTTGCAGGGCGGACAGGCCGGCGACCGTGCCTTCAGCCAGGATCGCGCCATCCGGCGCCGCCAGCGCCCAGCGGGTCTGGGTGCCGCCGGCGTCGATGCCAAGGCCGATGCCTGGATGAGCGGAAGAATTCAACATGAAGCGAGTGTAGGACTTGGAAGCAAATGACGCGAATGAATGCTGGCCGTCAATCTATGAATGTAGGTTATGAATGAGGGCGTCAATACATGAACAGGGAAACTGAATCTGGTGCGGCAAATAAAGCGTGCGTTGAACGCGTGGGCGGCGCATACGCTATCTCGACGCATCATGTAGGGTGGAGCCGACCACCCTACGCCTACGCCTACGATTACGGCTTGCCCCACACCTGAATCCGGTCGCCTTCGATGCCGAGACGGTCCACGGCGCCGACGAATACGGCGTCCGGCGCACCGAGACGGACGTCGTCCTCGAGCTTCCAGTCCACTTTCGAGGCCGGCACGACATTAAAACGCCACTCCTCGCCATGGCGCGACCACACGGTGTACAGCGCATTCGCTTTGCCGGCCGTCAGTTTCAGGTCGACGCCCTTACCCGTGCGCACCGCCTTGACGCGCGGCAGGCCGGGTTTCACGTTGCCGAGCCAGGGCGTGGCCGGAACCAGGGCCGGCGTCGCGTAGGCACCGCTGCTCAGCTGGTCGGTAATGCCTTTGCGGTTCTGCATCAGCGCAATCATGCTGAAGTGTACGTGACCGCCGGCCTGCGGGCGCGCACGGGTCGATTCGATCTGGTCGACGATTTCCTGTGGTGGATAATCCTTGGTCGGGGCGCCGATGCGGCTCGTAAACAGGCCCGGCCACAGGTGGCGGCCCTGCGTGTTCTGGCCGATCCAGTAATCGAGCAGCACGTCATAGGCTTGCGCCGACTGGCTGCGCGCCCAGTACAGCTGCGGCGTGAAGTAGTCGAGCCAGCCCTTCTGCAGCCACAGCTCGGCATCCGCGTACAGCTTGTCGTACTGCGAGAAGCCGGCGATGCTCGGCGGACGGCGGTCCGGGCGGCCCAGGCCGAAGGGGCTGATGCCGAAGCGCACCCAGCTCTTTTCGCGGTGGATGCCCTCGTACATGTCCTTGATCAGCTCGTTGACGTTCTGGCGGCGCCAGGACGCGCGGTCGAGCTTGCCGCCGCGGGCGAGGTAGCGTTCCCAGGCCGGGGTGTCCGGGAAGTCCAGCTCGGCTTTCACGCCGGGCTTGCCTTCCAGCGCCGCCTCGTTACCGGCCACGGTGGTGGCGGCTTCGATCGGGTAAGGATAAAAATAATCGTCGATGTGGACGCCGTCGATGTCGTAGCGGCGCACGACGTCGAGCACCACGTCCAGGGTCTGCTTCGAGGCCGCGTCCTCGCCCGGGTCCATCCACATGAACTTGCCGTAGCGTTTGACGGCGGCCGGATTGGTGCGGGTGATGTGGTTAGCTGCGGCGGGCGAGCGGGCGCCGTCGTGGCGGGCGCGGTAGGGATTGAACCAGGCGTGCAGTTCGAGGCCGCGCGCATGGGCCTCGGTGACCCAGAATTTCAGCGGGTCGTACCAGGGCTGTGGCGCCTGGCCCTGGGTGCCGGTCAGATATTCCGACCAGGGCTCGATCGAGGACGCGTAGATTGCATCGGCCGAAGGACGCACCTGCAGCACGATCGCATTCAGGCCCATGGCCTTGGCGCGATCCAGGATGGCGATCGCCTCCGCCTGCTGCTGCGGGGCCTTTAAATTCTGGCGGCTCGGCCAGTCGATGTTCGCCACCGTCGAGACCCAGGCGGCGCGGAATTCGCGCGGCGCGGCGGGCGGCAGCTTGCCGCTGGCGTGGATCGTGCCCGCCGGGCTCGTCGTGCTTTTTTGTGGCGTGGTGCAACTGGCTAGGAAACCACCCAGGGTCATCATCCCCGCCATACCCGCCAGCGCCAACGCGCGTTTTTTCAAATCAACCACTACCGCTCCCACTATTTATACTTTGACAAACCATCGTTTGCGCCACATGCCCCAGGCCAGCAGGAACATGGCGGCATTGAACAGCAGCGCGTACAGCACCGAGGTGTTGAGCGCGCCGATCGGCAGCTCGCGGATCGGCGCATAGAGAAGGCGTCCGAGCGAGACCGTGCTGCCATCCGGCTGCGCGAGTTTGATGAAACCGAACATCTTGGCCACCAGGCCCGAAAACGCGAAAATGAACAGCGCATTCATGCCATAGATCTGGAACGGCCGCGTCCAGCGCGCCGCTGCTTCACGCACCGCCGCATACGGATTCACGTCGAGCAGCCAGAAGAAGGCGCTGAATATTAGCAAAGCCCAGCCCGTCATCAGGAAACAATAGGAAGGTGTCCACAGGCTCTTGTTGATCGGCATGAGGATGGCGTCCAGGATCACGCCCAGCCAGAGGAACAGCAAACCGGCCAGCAGCAGCCAGACGGTCTGCTCGATGCGGCTCAAGCCGCTCAACAGGAAACGCCCGGCCAGCACCCCGAACAGCTGACTGCACAGGGCGGGAATGGTCGAAAACAGGCCTTCCGGATCCCAGGTCTTCGATTGCACCCACATGTGCCCGTCGAGCAGCATGCGGTCGATGTACGCCCCGAAATCTTTACCAGGCTCAAGCACGCCGGCGCCAATGCCGGGCACCGGATAGAACAGCATGAAAGCGGAATAGGTCGTCAGCAGGACGGCAATGATCGCCAGTTGCAGGCGCCAGCCGCAATACACGACGATGGGCGCGGCCAGCAGGGTGCACAGGGCGATGCGCTGCAGGACGCCCGGAATCCGCACCTTCTCGAAATTAAAATACGGGATCAGGTTCAGCAGGAAGCCGATCAGGAAGATCAGCGCCGCCCGCTTCGCCAGTTTGATCAACAGGCGTGGCTTGTCGGCGCCCGCGGCCGCCAGGCGGCCCAGCGACAGCGCCATCGAGACGCCGCCGATGAAGAGAAAGAAGGGGAAGATGGTGTCTGTAAACGTCCAGCCGTGCCATTTGGCGTGGGCCAGCTGGGAGTACAGATTGTTCCAGTCGCCTGGGTTGTTCACCAGCACCATGGCGGCAATCGTGAAGCCGCGGAAGGCGTCGAGCGAAGAGAGGCGGCTGGCGGGTGTCGTCATCGTCCCTTACTTCTTCCCGAACTCCGGATCGATCCTGACCAGCGCCGCCATGATGAAGGCGGGGATCGTCGCGATGCACACCCAGATGAAGAAGTGTTTGTAGCCCAGGTATTCCTGCAGATTCCCGCTCCACATGCCCGGCATCATCATGCCCAGCGCCATCAGGCCGGTGCAGATCGCGTAGTGCGCCGTTTTATGTTCGCCCTCTGACACCATGATCATGTACAGCATCATGGCGGTGAAACCGAAGCCGTAGCCGAACTGTTCGAGCGCGAGGAAGGCGGAGATCAGGTAGAAATTGGCCGGCTGCGCATGCGACAGGTACACGAACACCAGGTCCGGCAGGTGCACGGCAAACACCATCAGCCACAGGCAGCGCTTCAGGCCCAGTTTCGAGATCAGGTAGCCGCCGGCCAGGCCGCCGATGGTCAGGGCGATGATGCCGATGGTGCCGTAGGCGATGCCGTACTGGGCCGTGCTGAGGCCGAGTCCCCCCTTTTCCAGCGGGTCCTTGAGGAAGGGCGCCACCAGTTTCAGCAGCTGCGCTTCGCCAAGGCGGAAGGTCAGAATGAAACCCAGGATCAACCAGATGTCGCGCTTGCGGAAGAAGGAGCCGAAGGTACCGAAGAATTCGCGCAGCGGATTGCTGCCGGCGGCCACGGCGTGGTCCTCCTTCGGTGTCGGCAGCACCAGCTGGTGCCAGGCAAAGGCGACGGCGAACAGGCCGGCGAGAACAAAAAAGACGATCGACCAGGCCTGGTGCGCATCACCCAGCGAGACGGCAAGATAGCCGGCTAGCACCACCAGCGGTCCCTGCCCCGCCAGCGTCGCCAGCCGATAGAAGGTGCTGCGCACGCCCACGAAGGCGGCTTGGTCCTTCTGGCGCAGGCCCAGCATATAAAAGCCGTCGGCCGAGATATCGTGGGTGGCGGAACCGAAAGCCATCAGCCACATCACGGCCAGGCTGACCGCAAAATACGCAGGCAGGTGCAGCACCGTGCCTACCGCCGCCAGCGAGGCGGCCACGACCAGCTGCAGCAGCACGGTCCAGCGGCGCTTGGTACCGAACATGTCCACCACGGGCGACCACAGCGGTTTGATGACCCAGGGCAGGTACAGCAGGCTCGTGTAGAAGGCGATGTCGGAATTCGACACACCCAGGTCCTTGTACATGATGACCGACAACTGCATCGCGACCACATACGGAATGGCCTGGGCGAAGTAGAGCGAGGGCACCCACAGCCACGGACTTTTCGCTTGAGAAGTTTGCATAGAGCTTTCGTGATCGGGCAAGGGTTCGGCCAGGCCGCCCTATCGCATCACGCTCACTGGGCCAAAGCCTGGCGCACGCTTCCGCGTGCATTCTCCAGCAAGGCCCGTGCTTGCTCGACATTGGTTTGTTTGGACAAGGCCACGATCGCGGTCTTGACGTGGAATTCGCACTGCTCCAGCACCGCGCGCGCCGCTTCCTCGTCGGCGCCGGTCGCGAAAGCCGTCAGGCGGATGGCGCGCCGTACCAGCTTGGCGTTGGTCGCCTTCAAGTCTACCATCAGGTTGCCATAAACCTTGTTCAAACGCACCATCAAGGCGCTCGAAAAAGTGTTCAAGGCAATCTTTTGCGAGGTGCCGGCTTTCAGACGGGTGCTGCCGGAAATGATTTCGGGACCCGTGTCCAGGGTGACGCCGATTTCGGCTTCATTCGCGACCGGGGCATCGGTGTTGTTGGCAAAGCCGATCGTCAGCGCGCCGATTTCGCGCGCGGCGCGCAGGGCGCCCAGCACATAGGGCGTGGCGCCGGAAGCGGCGATCAGGAGGACGACGTCGTCCTTGCACACATCCACGGCACGCAGGTCGGCCGCTCCCTGCCCGATATCGTCCTCGGCGCCTTCGACGGCAACGAACATCGCATCGCTACCGCCGGCCAGCAGGGCGACCGCGCGACCATGCGGCCAGGAAAAAGTGGGGTACAGTTCCACGCTGTCGAGCAGGCCCAGGCGGCCCGAGGTGCCGGCGCCGACATAGATCAGGCGTCCGCCCGCTTCCATGCGCGGCAGGGCGGCCGCCACCGCGGCGGCGATGCGCGGACCGGCGGCGCGCACGGCGTTCACCGCATTCAACTGGTCGTCCACCAGCGCATTGACCAGTTCCGCGGTCGGGTACTGGTCGAGCAGGGCGTGGTCCTGGGCCGGGGTTTCGGTTTTCAGCATGGCGGCGGCTTTTGACAGATTTTCGATAAAACCAGTGTAATACCAATTAAGCAAGGCCGGTCATGAAAACCAGGACCGGGCTCATGCCATAAAGTTATGCGGGTGCTCTGCGCAGCTCGGCCACGAAATCGTAGTAATCGCTGCGGCAATACGAATGCGTCAGTTCCACCGCGACGCCCGATTCAAGGTAGCCGACCCGGGTGATGAACAGTACCGCCTGCCCTTCCGGCACGCCCAGCCGGCTCGCCAGCTCGGCTGGCGCGTTCATGGCGCGGATATGCTGCAGGGCGCGCACCGGCATCTGGCCGCTGCGTTCGAGGTGGGCGTACAGCGAATACTCCACCGCCTGCGGGTCGGGCAATACCGTCGCCGGGATCACGCTCGTTTCATAGGCCATCACGACCTCGTCGGCCAGGCGCAGTCGCTCCAGGCGCGCCACCCGGGCGCCGGGCGACAGGCCCAGCGCCAGCTGCTCGTCGGCGTCGGCAACGACCGTGTCGCGCCGCAGCCAGCGCGAATTCGGCGTGTAGCCGCGCTGCTGCAGCTGCTCGGAAAAGCTCGACAGGTTCGACAGCGGCTGCTCGATGCGCGGCGCGATGTAGTTGCCGGAACCGCGCCGGCGCACCACCAGGCCCTGCTCGACCAATTGATCGATGGCCTTGCGGGCCGTGACGCGCGAGACGTCGAGCTGCTCGGACAGGGTGCGCTCCGAGGGCAGCGCCTGGTCGGCCTGGTAGCGCCCTTCGCGCACGTCCTGGGTCAGCTTGCGGGCCAGCTGCATGTAGAGCGGCGAATTGTCGTTGAGATCGATTTTGAAATCGATGAGAGCTTGGTTCATGGTTATGATTGTAAGCTGATCGGAGAAAACAGAAGGAGACCGAATGAATGGACACAGGCGCACGATACTTGGACTCACCCTGGTCGGTACGATCGAGCCGCTGCTGGCGGCCGTTCCCATGAGCGGCGCCGATACTGCGCTGGAGCGCGAGCTGGCCGCTATCGCCGCCGACCCGGCCTGCGAGCTGGCCAGCCTCTCGGTGCTGGCGATCCGCGACGGTAAGGTCAGCTATGAAGGCCAGTTCGGCCGGCGCAGGATCGGCAACGGCGCCACACCCGACCTGCCCGCGAACCGGGACACCCTGTATCGGATCGCCTCGATCTCCAAGCTGATGACGACCCTCGGCCTGATGCGCCTGGTCGAAGACAAAGGGATCGACCTGAACGCCGACGTTTCCGGCTACCTGGGTTTCAAGCTGCGTAACCCGCATTTTCCGGACCGGACCATCACGCTGCGCCACCTGTTGACCCACACGTCCTCCTTGCGCGACGAGGCCGGCTATTCCTTCCCGGCCGGTACCGCTCTGCGCGACTTCGTCACGCCCGACGCGGCACTCTACGGCACCGGCGCGATGTGGGCCAGCCATGCCGGACCGGGCGAGTATTTTACGTATTGCAACCTTGGCTGGGGCCTGATCGGCACCCTGATGGAGAGAATGACGGGCGAGCGCTTCGACGGCCTGATGCAACGGCTGCTGCTGCAACCGCTCGGCCTGACGGCCGGCTACACCCCGTCCGCCCTGCCGCCGCAGGCGCTGAATAACCTCGCCACCCTGTACCGCAAGCGCAGCACGGACACCGAAATCTGGGACCCGAACGGCCCCTGGATCGCCCAGGTCGACGATTACTCGACCCGGCCACCGGCACCGCCGCCCGGCATCGAGCGCTATGTCATCGGAGACAACGCGACGCCCTTCAGCCCCACCGGCGGCCTGCGCATCGCCGCGCGCGACATGGGCGTCATCATGCGCATGCTGATGAATGGCGGCGTACACGAGGGCAAGCGCATCCTGCAGCCGGCGACCTTGTCACGCATGTTCGCGCGCCAGTGGACGGCCGACGGATCGGGCAAGAATGGCGACACCCTGAATGGCTTCTTCAACTGCTGGGGCCTCGGCAATGCCCAGTTCCCGGACCAGCCGGGACGCCGGCTGGTCGAAGGCTTCGACGCCGTCGGCCACCTGGGCGACGCCTACGGCTTGCGTTCGGTCTTCGCCTTCGATGCCGCCCGACGCAACGGCCTCATTGTCCTCGTCGGCGGCACATCAAGCGATCCCGGCCTGCAGAAAGGCACCTATTCGGCCCTGGCCCGTTTCGAGGAGCGCGTATTGACAAGCCTGTTCCGCCACGCCATCGCCGGTTAGCATCACCGCCGGTTATGGCGTGACGTTTCACTTTCATTGGCCCAGACAGCGCCGTGCCTCTAAGCTCTTCCCTTATATCAGTAACTTACGGTGTAGCGGGATGGGGCAAGGGGGACAACAAGTAATCGTCATCGGCGGCGGCGTCGTCGGCCTGACCTCGGCCTGGTGGCTGCTCGAGGCCGGCTTCGGCGTGACCGTCGTCGAACGCGCCCCCGAGGTGGCCATGGGCGCGAGCGGCGCCAATGGCGGCCAGCTGAGCTACCGCTACGTCTCCCCCCTCGCCGATGCCGGCGTGCCTTTAAAAGCCATCGAATGGCTGTTCCAGGAACACGGCCCGCTGCGCTTCAAGCCCGAATTCGACCTGCGCCAGTGGACCTGGCTGGCCAGCTTCCTCGGCCAGTGCACGGCTGGCGCGAATCGCCGCACCACCGCCAAACTGCTGGAACTGGGCGAATGGTCGCGCGCCGGCATGAAGCAGCTGGAAAATATCGTCGCACCAAGCGATTTTGCCTGGCGCGACGCCGGCAAGCTGGTGGTGTACCGTTCGTCGAAAATCTTCGAGCAGGCGGCGGGTAAGGCCACCGCCGGCGAAATCTGGAGCGGCGCCGAATGCGCCCAGCGCGAACCGGCACTAAGCGCGGCCCGCTCGCTGCTGGCCGGCGGCATCTATAACGGCGGCGAAGCCGTGGCCGACTGCCACGCCTTTTGCGTCAAACTGGCCGAGCGCCTGCGCGTACATCCACGCTTCAAAGGTTTTGTCCAGGCCAAGGTGGAGCGCATCGCCGCGAACTGCGGCCGGGTCGTGGGCCTGGACACGGATGTCGGCGCCATCGGCGGCGACGCCTTCGTGCTGGCCGCCGGCATCCAGAGCCGTAACCTGGCGGCGCAGGCCGGCATCCGGCTGCCGCTGTATCCATTAAAAGGCTACAGCCTGACGGCGCCGATCCGCCCGGGCGACACCGCGCCCGAGATCAGCGTGACCGACTTCGAACGCAAGGTTTTATATGCGCGCATCGGCGACCAGCTGCGGGTGGCGGCCATGGTCGACATGGTCGGCGAAGACCTCAGCCTGAACCCAAAACGCATCGGCAGCCTGACGCGGCAAGTGCGCGAAACCATGCCGCACGCGGCCGACTACGAACGCATCTCGGCCTGGGCCGGCCTGCGCCCGGCGACCCCGAACAGCGCGCCGATCATCGGCGCCACGCCACTTGCGAACCTGTGGCTGAACGTCGGCCACGGCCCGCTCGGGTTCACCTTCGCCGCCGGCACCGCGCAGATCCTGGCCGACCTGATGGCGGGGAAGAATCCGCCGTTCGCGCTGGACATGCTGGCGCTGCGGCGCTGACGAGAGCGACTCGGCGCACCGGATGCTCTATCATGAGGTCAACATTATGAAAAGAGCATCGGCACCATGACCCAGTACACCCTGCAGCAAAAATTCTTCCTGCTCTTACTCGCCCTCGTCACCCTGGCCTTCGTTTACATCCTGCTGCCGTATTCGGGCGCGGTGTTCTGGGGCGTGGTGCTGGCGATCCTGTTCGCGCCCCTTTACCGCAAGCTGCTGCGCGAAACCAAGAACAAGCCGACGATTGCCGCCCTGTTGACCCTGCTCCTGATCATCGTGATGGTGATCCTGCCGGTGTCGCTGATCACCGCCTCGCTGGTCAAGCAGGCAGCCGGCATCTATGAGATGGTCAATTCCGGCCAGATTAATTTCGGCGCCTATTTTCAGCGCATCATTCACTCGCTGCCGCAGTGGATGGTGAACCTGCTGGAACGCTTCGAGCTGACCGACCTCGCCTCGCTGCAGGCGAAAATGACGGAGGCGGCGGCCCAGGTCAGCCAGACGGTGGCGCGCCAGGCGATTGCCATCGGCGGCAAGACCTTCGATTTCCTGGTCGGCATGTTCGTCATGCTCTACCTGCTGTTCTTCCTGCTGCGCGACGGCCAGGCGCTGGCGACGCGCGTACGGCAGGCCATTCCGCTCAGCCTGAAATACAAGCAGCGCCTGTTCACCAACTTCACGACCGTGATCCGCGCCACCGTGAAGGGCAATGTGCTGGTGGCGGCGGCGCAGGGCGCGCTGGGCGGCCTGATCTTCTGGTTCCTGGGCGTGCAGGCGCCGCTGCTATGGGCGGTGGTGATGGCCTTCCTGTCGCTGCTGCCGGCGGTCGGCGCCGCCGTCGTCTGGGCGCCGGTGGCGATCTACTTCCTGGTCACGGGCGCCATCTGGCAGGGCGTGGTCCTGATCGCCTTCGGCGTGCTGGTGATCGGCCTGGTCGACAACGTGCTGCGCCCGGTACTGGTCGGCAAGGACACGAAAATGCCGGATTACCTGGTGCTGCTCTCGACCCTGGGCGGCATGGCCCTGTTCGGCCTGAACGGCTTCGTGATCGGCCCGGTGGTGGCGGCGCTGTTCATTGCATGCTGGGATCTGTTCGTGGCGACCGAGGAGTTTCAGTCGCAATGAAGCGTGGCGTGAAACGCAGAGCAAACGAATCAGGCGGCGATCTCGTCGATGAATGCTGCGAATAGCAGCGTTGCACGATCGCCGACTCCGGGTTGGGAACGCAGCATCTGGGCGATAAACCGCTCGGAATGCTTTTCGCTTGCGAATACTTTCATGACTTGCGCCAGGGTCTTGCTTGCGAGATCGCGCCGGGCATCACGCCCTAGAAGCGCAGCGCCAGCCAGTTCCGCATCGTAGCCATGACGCTCAAGCAGGGCAATGTGCTCGTCATCATACAGCCGCTCGAATTGACCGGTTTGGTGATAATGCCGAAGGATCAGCAGTACGTCGGACGCGTGCTTGTCGCGTTCCGGCCTGTCGTTCCATGCGAGGATTTTTAAGACCACCATCGTCGGCAAGGACAGATCACGAAATAGGGAATCTGCAGTCGCACCGCTACCTGATCGAGCTGCTGTATCAGCATGAGCAGGTCGGCAGACAGCGGCCTATCCGGCCTTACTTTCAACATTGGCGCAAATTTCCTTTCTTAACTCCGCAGCAATTTCCATTGTGCGCTCGTCAGCGGTACCGATCAGGTCCGCATAAATCAATGCATCCGGTACGGTTGGAAATGATTCCAACTCGTTTGCGTTCCAAAACATGTGGACCAGTTCGATCTGCCCGTTGGGATCGCGCCGTAATTTCAATTCCTGCACGAGATCGCGCATCACACTTGGATCGCGAAAGTCAATATACAAGGTCAGTGTCCCCGGTTTCAGGGCAAATGTTCGCACTGATGCAGCAGCCTCGCCACCCAGGACCACCTCGCGATAGCGCGGACTTACCCGTTCCAACACAGCAGAGATCGGTACAGGCGCACTCATCCTGTACTTCTCGAGTTTTGGGCGGATCCGGCCGAGATAGCCTTCAGTCCAGGTATCGAGCCAGCGTCCAGGCATCGCCAGTACGCGACTCCCTGATTTAGCGCTGGTAAAGTAACCGGCCTTCTCGAGCGCGAGCATGGCGGTCCCGGCTGCGCCATGGGAAATCGACGCTACTTTGGCGATGTGCCGGATATTGCTGTTTAAAATGGACGGGCGCGTCAACACGGCGAATACGACGCGTAATGCGGCGGGCGTCAGTCCGCGCGCTGCCGCTTGCTGCGAGGTCGAGCTTTCTTTAAGGCCGGTTACAAAGACAAACAGCCCAGGTTGTCGCAGAAAACAGTTGCCTGCGTGATCAATGAACTGGATACCGAGTTCCCGGCACTGCGCCGCCATTGCGCGACTGAGTTCGCGAGTGATCAACACGCCGCCATCGTGACGATTCTTAAAACTCAGCAATTGATCGCGGCGGTCGATGCTTGTTTTGACGTCGTAAGGCAAATCGAAGGTTCGGCCGTCACCGGTGTCGATGGCCACCTGGCCGTCAAAGGAGGGCGACAGGTGTGGACGCATCGATGCACGCAGCCCCGTTGTACGCTCCAGCCCTTCCCGAGCCTGGTTTGCCGATAGTACTTCGTATTGATGTGGCCGCATGTCCGCTCCAGATTCAATTGTCCATTAATATTTCATGTCCACGTAACGTGAACATACATGGAAGCCCGGACAATGTCCATTAAAAATACAATGTCCACGTTACGTGAACAGTGGATTTTAGTGGACAAACTGATGTCTTTACACCATTACCTTTGGCTCAGGCAGAATAATCGAACACGCGACAATAAACTGTGACATGATGCCGCGCATCTCTTTGTGCGGCTGTTACTGCGGTAATCGCCAAACGTGTTCCTGGACCCTATGCCCCCTTCCCCTCCCGCCGGACTCAGCCTTCATCCCAGTTCCGAAACACGGTTCCGGGAACTGTTCGAGCAGGCGCCGACCAGCATCCAGATCGTATCGCCCGAGGGCCGCACCGTGCGCGTAAATAAAGCCTGGGAACAGCTGTGGCAGATCCACGAAGGCACGCCGCTGCACGCCTACATTCTTGGCGACTACCGCTTGCTGGACGATCCGCAGCTGGTGGAAAGCGGCATCGCCGGCTACCTGCGGCGGGCCCTGGCCGGGGAATCGGTCGAAATTCCCGCCTTGTATTACGACGTGGTGGCGCTGGGCGGCACCGGCCGGGCGCGCTGGGTGACGGCGCGCGCGCATCCGATCAAGGACCAGGCCGGCGGGATCCTCGAAGTCATGCTGATGCACGAGGACATCACCGACCGCGTCATCGCCGAAAAGGCCCTGCGCGAGCGCGAGCAGCGTTTCCGCTCGCTGGTGATGGCGACGTCGCAGACCGTGTGGAGCACCACGCCCGACGGCCGCGTGCTCGAGGATTCGCCGACCTGGCGCGCCCTCACCGGGCAGAGCTACGACGAGTGGAAAGAATACGGCTGGCTCGACGCCGTTCATCCGGACGACCGCGAATCCGCGCGCCGCACCTGGCTCGATTGCGCCGCCAGCGGCGCAGTCTATGAGACCCATTACCGCCTGCGCCAGCGCGACGGCAGCTATCGCTGGATGGCCGTGAAAGGGGTGCCGATCGCCGATGACGACGGCGCTGTGCGCGAATGGATCGGTGCCACCAAGGACATCCACGCGATGGTCACGGCCCAGGCAGAACTGGCCGAGCGCCTGGAGCGCGAACAGCGCCATTCGGCCCTGCTGGCCAAGGTGGCGCAGGCTTCGCGCATCCTCGGCAGCGCCCTGTCGACCGAGGAAATCGCCCAGGGCCTGGTCGAGGAAGTGCGCGCCATCCTGGAGGTGCATCAGGCCGTTGTCTCGCTGAACGTGGGCGGCGCCCAGGAAATCAATGCGGTGTCGATGTCCGACAAGTACGCGCGCTACCGCAGCTACGACGTCAAGCCGGACGGCAGCGGCATCTATGCCGAAGTCTGCCGCACCAACCAGGTCATGCGTCTGACCCAGGCGCAGCTGGAAGCCCATCCGGCCTGGAAGGGCTTCGGCAAGCATGCGGCCCAGCATCCGGCGATCCGCGGCTGGCTTGCCGTGCCCCTGGTCGACCGCCAGGGCCAGAACATCGGCCTGATCCAGGCCTCCGATAAAGTCGACGGCGATTTCACGGAGCAGGACGAAGCCATCCTCGTCCAGCTGGCGACGATCGCGGCCAACAGTTTCGAAAATGCCCGCCTGTACGGCTCGCTGAAGGAGCAGGACCGCCGCAAGGACGAGTTTCTCGCCATGCTGGCGCACGAGCTGCGCAATCCGCTGGCGCCGATCGCCTCGGCAGCCGAACTGCTGAAAATCGGCATCGCCAGCGAGGAGCGGGTACGCCGCTCGAGCGAAGTCATCAGCCGGCAAGTGCGGCACATGACCTCGCTGGTGAACGACCTGCTCGACATCTCGCGCGTCACGCGCGGCCTGATCCAGCTTGAAAACGTCGAGGTCGAGCTTGGCGCCACCATCCACAGTGCCGTCGAGCAGTCGCGTCCGCTCATCGAGGCGCGCGAACACGCCCTGGTCGTCGCCCCGGTCCCTGCCGACGCCAGGGTCATGGGCGACCCGAACCGGCTGGTGCAGGTGCTCGTCAACCTGCTCAATAATGCGGCAAAGTACACGCCGCGTGGTGGCCGTATCGACGTGACGGTCAGCTGCGCCGCGGGCCAGGCGCAGATCCGCGTGCGCGACAACGGGATCGGCATCGACAAGGCGCTGCTGCCCCAGGTGTTCGACTTGTTTACCCAGGCCGAACGCACGCCGGACCGCTCGCAAGGGGGACTGGGCATCGGCCTGGCGCTGGTCAAGAACGTGGTCGGCCTGCATGGCGGCAGCGTCACCGCGGAAAGCGACGGGCCCGGCACCGGCAGCGTGTTTACAGTCACACTGCACACAATGTAAGCAGCTGCGGGTTTCCCCAATACGCCCGGCAGCGTCGGCCTGTGTAAAAATCGCGGATAATCGCGGGATGTCCAAACCGACCCTCCCATCCGGCGCCTGCCCCTGCGGCGGCGCCGCGCTTAGCAGTTGCTGCGGCCCCTACCTTGCCGGCGCCGCTCTGCCGCCCACAGCGGAGGCCCTGATGCGCTCGCGCTACACGGCCTATACCCAGCGTAACGAGGACTACCTGCGCGCGACCTGGCACCCCAGCACCCGGCCGCAGGATGCGATCCTCGACCCGGACGAGGATCTTCGTTGGCTCGGCCTTGAGATAAAATCTGCTTTACGTTTACGTCAACGTAAAGCAGAATTGCTGGATCATCCAGATAGCGATACGGTCGAATTCGTCGCGCGCTTCAAGGTGGCGGGCCGCGCGCACCGGCTGCACGAAGTCAGCCGCTTCCTGCGCGAACCCGACCCGGCACTCGGCGGAGCAGTCCGCTGGTTCTATCTGGACGGCACATTTCCCAAGTAAGCACGAGACAGAAAAACAGAGGACGGCATGCCCCATATCGAGACAAAACTCAACCCGCGCAGTGATGATTTCAAAGCAAATGCGACGGCCATGCAGTTGATCGTGGACGACCTGCGCGCCAAGGTGGCGGCAATCGCCGAGGGCGGCGGCGAATCGGCGCGCGCCAAGCACGTCGCGCGCGGCAAGCTGCTGCCGCGCGACCGTGTGCAGATGCTGCTCGACCCCGGCACGCCCTTCCTCGAGTTTTCCCAGCTCGCCGCTTACGACATGTATGACAACGCTGCCCCGGCAGCCGGCATCATCACGGGCATCGGCCGCGTGGCCGGCCAGGAATGCGTGATCGTCTGTAACGACGCCACGGTGAAGGGCGGGACCTACTACCCGATGACCGTGAAAAAACACCTGCGTGCCCAGGAAATCGCCGAGCAGAATAAACTGCCCTGCATTTACCTGGTCGACTCGGGCGGCGCCAACCTGCCGAACCAGGACGACGTGTTCCCGGACCGCGACCATTTCGGCCGCATTTTTTATAACCAGGCCAATCTGTCGGCCCAGGGCATCCCGCAAATCGCGGTGGTGATGGGCTCGTGCACGGCGGGCGGCGCCTACGTCCCGGCGATGAGCGACGAATCGATCATCGTCAAGGAACAGGGCACCATCTTCCTCGGCGGTCCGCCCTTGGTAAAAGCGGCGACCGGCGAAGTCGTCAGCGCGGAAGACCTGGGCGGCGGCGACGTCCACACCCGTTTATCGGGCGTGGTCGATCACCTGGCCCAGAACGATCTGCACGCCCTGTCGCTGGCGCGCACCATCGTCTCGAATTTGAACCGCACCAAACCGGTGCAGGGCGCGCAGCGTGAAGTCGTCGAGCCGAAGTACGCACCGGAAGAACTGTATGGCGTGATCCCGGTCGATACCCGCAAGCCCTTCGACGTGCGCGAAGTGATCGCGCGCGTGGTCGACGGCAGCGAATTCGACGAATTCAAAGCGCGCTACGGCACCACGCTGGTCTGCGGCTTTGCCCACATCTATGGCGTCAAGGTCGGCATCATCGCGAATAACGGCATCCTGTTCTCGGAATCGGCCTTGAAAGGGACCCACTTCATCGAGCTGTGCTGCCAGCGCAAGATTCCCCTGGTGTTCCTGCAAAATATTACGGGCTTCATGGTCGGCCGCAAGTACGAGAACGAGGGCATCGCGCGCAACGGCGCCAAGATGGTCACCGCTGTCGCCACCGCCTCGGTGCCGAAATTCACCGTCATCATCGGCGGCTCTTTCGGCGCCGGCAATTACGGCATGTGCGGCCGCGCGTTTTCTCCGCGCTTCCTGTGGATGTGGCCGAACGCGCGCATTTCGGTGATGGGCGGCGACCAGGCGGCGTCCGTGCTGGCGACCGTGAAACGCGACGGCATCGAAGCCAAGGGCGGCCAGTGGTCGCAGGACGAAGAAGCGGCTTTTAAACAGCCGATCAAGGAACAGTACGAGCACCAGGGCCACCCGTATTACGCCTCGGCGCGCCTGTGGGACGATGGCGTCATCGATCCGGCCGACACCCGCATGGTGCTGGGCCTGGGCCTCTCGGCCGCGCTGAACGCGCCGATCGAAGAGACGAAGTTCGGCGTCTTCCGCATGTAAGGAGACAAAGTGAACTACGAAACCCTCACCATCGGCATCGCCGACAAGGTCGCCACCGTCACCCTGAACCGTCCGGAGCTGCGCAACGCCTTTAATGAACAGGCGATCGCCGAGCTGGCGCTGGCCTTCGATGAACTCGGCCGCAACGAGCTAGTACGCGCGATCGTCCTGGCCGCGAACGGCCCCGCCTTCTGCGCCGGCGCGGATTTGAACTGGATGAAGAAGATGGCCGGCTACTCGCACGACGAGAACCTGGCCGACGCTTCGCGCCTGGCCGACATGCTGCGCACGATCTACCTGTGCCCGAAACCGACCATCGCAAAAGTCCAGGGCGACTGCTACGCCGGCGGCATGGGCCTGGTCGCGGCCTGCGATATCGTGGTCGCGGCCGACAGCGTCAATTTCTGCCTGTCCGAAGTCAAGCTGGGGCTGATCCCGGCGACGATCTCTCCCTACGTCATCAAGGCGATGGGCGAACAGGCAGCGCGCCGCTACTTTATTACGGCCGAGCGCTTCGACGCGGCCGCCGCGCTGCGCATGGGCTTTGCGCATGAAGTGGTGGCGATGGAAAACCTCGACACCACGGTCGCCGGCCTGCTGAAGTCCTTGGTATCGAACAGTCCGCACGCCGTCGTGGAAGCGAAAAAACTGGTGCGCGAAGTCGTCGGCGTGCCGGTGACGGATGCGCTGCTGCGCGATACCGCCGAGCGCATCGCAGCCATCCGCGCCTCAAGCGAGGGGCGCGAAGGTGTCGCCTCCTTCCTCGAGAAGCGCAAGCCGAACTGGCTGAATTAAATTATAGGAACCACCTTGAAGCAGCACACCTCTTCCGACTGGATCGCACGCAGCCTGCGCAGCGTATGGCACCCCTGCACGCAGATGCAGCACCACGAAGAGGTGCCGCTGATCGCGGTTGCCCGCGCCAAGGGCCCGTGGCTATACGACCACGAAGATAAACGCTACCTGGATGCGATCAGCTCCTGGTGGGTGAACCTGTTCGGCCACGCCAACCCACGCATCAATGCAGCGTTAAAAGAGCAGCTCGATACGCTGGAACACGCGATGCTGGCCGGTTTCACGCACGAGCCGGTGATCGAACTGTCGGAACAGCTGGCCGCCCTCACCGGCCACGCGCTCGGCCACGCCTTCTATGCGTCCGATGGCGCCTCGGCGGTCGAGATCGCGATGAAGATGAGCTTTCATGCCTGGCGCAACGCGGGCTTCAGCGAAAAGCAGGAATTCGTCTGCCTGCAGGGCAGCTACCACGGCGAGACCGTCGGCGCTTTGTCGGTCACCGACGTCCCGCTGTTCAAGGATGCGTATGGCCCGCTGCTGCGCGCTTCCCACGTGGTGGCCTCCCCTGACGCGCGCAATGCCCTTGAGGGGGAATCCGCACAGGATGTAGCGCGCCGCGCCATCCAGGATGTCGAAAAGCTGTTCGAGGAACGCGCGCATAACATCGCCGCGATCATCGTCGAGCCGCTGGTGCAGTGCGCGACCGGCATGGCGATGCACGATCCGCTTTATCTGGAAATGCTGCGCGAGCTGTGCGACCGCCACCACGTGCACCTGATCGCCGACGAGATCGCGGTGGGCTGCGGCCGTACCGGCACCTTCTTCGCCTGCGAGCAGGCGGCGATCTGGCCGGATTTTATCTGCCTCTCGAAAGGCATCAGCGGCGGCTACCTGCCGCTGTCGCTGGTCCTTACCACGGACGCGATCTACCAATCCTTCTACAGCGAGGACATCACGCGCGGCTTCCTGCATTCGCATTCGTACACGGGCAATGCGCTGGCCTGCCGCGCGGCGCTCGCGACCTTGCAGATCTTCCGCGAGGACGACGTTTTAAATCGCAACCGCGAGCTGGCCACGAAACTGACCATCGCGCTGGCGCCGCTGGCCGAACATGAGCGCACCCATGCGTTCCGCCAGCGCGGCATGATCTTCGCCTTCGATGCGGTCGAGCCGGATGCGGCGCGCGCATCGAGCTTCGCACGGCGCTTCTTCACCGCCGCCGTCGAGAATGAGCTGCTGCTGCGCCCGATCGGCCGCACCGTGTATGTGATGCCGCCCTATGTGCTGAACGAGGAAGAGATCGACCTGCTCGGCGTGCGCGTGAAATCGGTCTTCGAATCCGTGATTGCGGCCTGATGATGGACCTGATCGACAACGTCAACGGCAAGCTGGCCGCCCTGGACCAGCAAAGTCTCCTGCGCCGGCGGCGCGTGGCCGACACCCGCTGCGCGCCGCTGCAGGTGGTCGACGGCCGCGCCATGCTCGCCTTCTGCAGCAACGACTATCTGGGTCTCGCCGCGCACCCGCGCGTGGTGGAAGCCTTGCGCGCCGGCGCCCAGCTGTACGGCGCCGGGAGCGGCGCCTCGCACCTGATCAGCGGGCATAGCCGCGCGCATGCCATCCTTGAAGAGCGCCTGGCCGAATTCGCCGCGCCGCATATCGAGGAGGCGCGCGCCCTGTACCTGAGCACCGGCTACATGGCGAACCTGGCCGTGCTGACCGCGCTCGGCGGCGATGCCGATGCGGTGATCTTCTCGGAAGCGCTGAACCACGCCTCGCTGATCGACGGCGCGCGCCTGGCCAAGGCGCAGGTCAGCATCTACCCGCACGGCGACGTCGCGGCTCTGGAAGCGCAACTGGCAGCCAGCAGCGCGGCCACGAAAATCGTCGCAACCGACAGCGTCTTCAGCATGGACGGCAACCTGGCGCCGCTGCCGGAGCTGCTGGCGCTGTGCGAACGCCACGGCGCCTGGCTGTTCGTCGACGACGCCCACGGCTTCGGCGTGCTGGGCGCCCAGGGCCGCGGCGCACTCGAACATTTTGGATTGCGCTCACCCAACCTGGTGTATGTCGGCACATTGGGAAAAGCGGCCGGCGTCAGCGGCGCCTTCATCGCCGCCCACGCCAGCGTGATCGAGCTGATGATCCAGCGCGCCCGGCCCTACATCTACACGACGGCCGCGCCGCCGGCACTGGCGCACGCCCTGCTGACGAGCCTGGACATCATCACCAGCGACGAAGGCGCGGGCCTGCGCAGCCAGCTGGAGCAACTGATTGCCCAGCTCGACGCCGACCTGCGCCTCACGCGCTGGCAGCGGCCGGTGTCGACCACGCCGATCCAGCCGATCCTCATCGGACAGAACGAGGAGGCGCTGCGCGTGGCGGCGGCGCTGTACGCGAAGGGATTGTGGGTGCCGGCGATCCGTCCGCCGACGGTACCGAAAGGAACGGCGCGCCTGCGCGTCACGCTGTCGGCCGCGCACACCCATGACGAAGTCGCGCAGCTGGTGACGGCATTGAATGAACTGGAGGCCATGTGACCAAGAACCTCAACGATCCGCAGGAACCGGCGGTCGAACTGGCGATTCCGCCTGCGCCCGTACTGACCGCAAACGAGGAAAAGCCCGTCAGCGCACCAAGCGAAGCCCTGGCCGCCGAGGGCATTCCTTCACGCTTCTGCTGCTTCGTGACCGGCACCGATACCGAGATCGGCAAGACCCTGGTCTCGAGCGCGATCCTGCATAAACTGGTCGAGGCCGGCCACCGTGCCTGCGGCATGAAGCCGATCGCGGCCGGCGCCGAGTTACGCGATGGAGAACTCCACAACGAAGACGCCGACATGCTGGCGGGCGCCGGCAACGTGCACCTGCCGCAGAACATCACGACGCCCTTCATGCTGCGCGAACCCTGCGCGCCGCACATCGCGGCCAGCCTGGAAGGCGTGAGCATCGATCCGGTGCCGATCATCGCCGCCTATGCCGAGATCCTGGCCGCGTCCGATGCGGTCGTGGTCGAAGGCGTCGGGGGGTTTCGCGTACCCTTCTCCGACACCTTCGACAGCGCCGACCTAGCCGCGCAACTGAACCTGCCGGTAATCCTGGTAGTCGGCATGCGCCTGGGCTGCATCAGCCATGCCTTGCTCACCGTCGAAGCGATCGTCGCCCGCGGCCTGGTGCTGGCCGGCTGGGTCGCGAACACGGCGGACCCGGACATGCGCTTTTTTGACGAGAACATCGAGGCGCTGGAAGCCCGCATTCCGGCTCCGCTGCTGGGTGTGGTGCCGCGCCTCGAGGACCCCACCGCCGCCAACGCGGCCCGATTCATCGATCTCGCGGGACTGCCGGGCTGGCCGTCGGCGCGGGCTCTGTAACACCTAAAGGAACCACCATGAATGCTCCCCACACCGTCGCCCTCCACCGCCCGACCGCCGCCATCAAGGAACGGCCTGACGCCACCTGGCCGCTGGCCGACGTGTTGTCTCTGTTCGAACTGCCGTTCAACGAGCTGATGTTCCGCGCCCAGGAAGCGCACCGTGCGCACTTCCCGGACGGCGACGTCGAGCTGGCGACCCTGCTGTCGATTAAAACCGGCGGATGTGAAGAGGACTGCGGCTATTGCCCGCAGGCGGCGCGCTACGACACCGGCGTCGAAGCCAAGAAAATCCTCGATATCGATACGGTGCTCGACGCCGCGCGCCAGGCGAAAGCCAACGGCGCCACCCGCTTCTGCATGGGCGCCGCCTGGCGCAGCCCGAAAGAGCGCGACATGGCGAAGGTCGAAGAGATGGTGCGCGAAGTAAAAGCGCTGGGCATGGAAACCTGCGCGACCCTCGGCATGCTGGAAGAAGGACAAGCCGAGCAGCTGAAAAACGCCGGCCTCGATTTTTACAATCACAACATCGACACCGCGCCGGATTTCTATAACAACGTGATCTCGACCCGCGAATACCAGGACCGCCTGGATACGCTGGGCCGCGTGCGCAACGCCGGCCTGAAGGTCTGCTGCGGCGGCATCGTCGGCATGGGAGAAACGCGCGAGCAGCGCGCCGGCCTGATCGCACAGCTGGCGAACCTGAATCCGTATCCGGAGTCGGTCCCGGTTAACCACCTGGTACAGGTCGAAGGCACGCCGCTGCACGGCCTCGATCCGCTCGATCCGCTCGAATTCGTGCGCACCATCGCGGTGGCGCGCATCACCATGCCGAAGGCGCGCGTGCGCCTGTCGGCCGGCCGCCGTCAATTGGGCGAAGCGGTGCAGGCGATGTGCTTCATGGCCGGCGCGAATTCCATCTTCTACGGCGACAAGCTGCTCACCACCGGCAATCCGGAAGCCGAAGACGACCGCGCGCTGTTGGCGAAACTCGGCCTCAAGACGCGCTCGGCGACGCTCGAATCGGCACCGAAGGAAAGCTGCGGCTGCTGATTGCAGACCCGCGCTTCCAATACGATCAACACTAAAAAATACGAGACAAACGCATGTTCACCAAAATCCTCATCGCCAACCGTGGCGAAATCGCCTGCCGTGTCGCCGCCACCGCGCGCCGCATGGGAATCCGCACCGTCGCCGTGTATTCGGAAGCGGACGCCGGATCGAAACACGTTGCGGTCTGCGATGAGGCGGTGTTGATCGGACCTGCCGCAGCCAAGGAAAGCTACTTGCGCGGCCAGAAAATCATCGAGGTGGCAAAGGCCACCGGCGCCCAGGCGATCCATCCGGGCTATGGCTTCCTGTCCGAGAACGCGGAGTTCGCCGAAGCCTGCGAACAGGCCGGCCTGGTGTTCATCGGCCCGCCGGGTTCCTCGATGCGCGCCATGGGTTCGAAGTCGGCGGCGAAGCAGCTGATGGAAGGCGCGAACGTGCCGCTGGTGCCGGGCTACCACGGCGAGAACCAGGATCCGGAGTTCCTGCGCCAGCAGGCCGACCGTATCGGTTATCCGGTGCTATTGAAAGCCAGTGCCGGCGGCGGCGGCAAGGGCATGCGCGTGGTCGAGAGAAGCGAGGACTTCGTCGCCGCGCTCGGCTCTTGCAAGCGCGAAGCGATCAGCTCCTTCGGCGACGACAAGGTGCTGGTCGAAAAATACCTGACGCGTCCGCGCCACATCGAGATCCAGGTGTTTGCCGATAAGCTGGGCAACTGCGTCTACCTGCACGAGCGCGACTGCTCGGTGCAGCGCCGCCATCAGAAGGTGCTGGAAGAAGCGCCGGCACCGGGCATGACCCCGGACCGCCGCGCGGCGATGGGCGAAGCGGCCGTCAACGCGGCGCGCGCCGTCAATTACGTCGGCGCCGGCACGGTCGAATTCATCGCCAACCAGGACGGTTCGTTCTACTTCATGGAGATGAACACGCGCCTGCAGGTGGAGCACCCGGTCACCGAAATGATCACCGGGACGGATCTCGTCGAATGGCAGCTGCGCGTGGCCGCGGGCCAGCCGCTGCCGAAGAAGCAGAACGAACTGGCCATCCACGGCCATGCGATCGAGGCGCGCATCTATGCCGAGAATCCGGAAAAAGGTTTTCTCCCGTCGATCGGCACGCTGCGCCACATGGATACCCCGAACGCCGTGAATTTTGAATTGGGCGGCGTGGCGGGCGTCGAGCCAGCGGGCGTGCGCATCGATTCCGGCGTGCGCGAAGGCGATGCGATTTCTCCGTTCTACGATCCGATGATCGCCAAACTCATCGTCTGGGGCGTCGACCGCACCCAGGCGCTGGCGCGCCTGTCGCAGGCGCTGAGCGAATTCCAGATCGTCGGCCTCGCCACCAACATCGCCTTTTTAAAACGCCTGGTCGAAGGCGAGGCCTTCTCCACGGCCGACCTCGACACGGGCCTGATCGAACGGAACGGCGCGACCCTGTTCCCGCCGTCGAAAGCGGCGCCCGCCGGTGCGCTGGCACTGGCAGCGGTGGCGTTGATCGAATCCGAGAAGAAGCGCTCGAGCGGCGCCTCGCGCGTCGCCGCCGACCCGTGGGGCCAGGCGCAGGGCTGGCGCCTGAACGGCGACTATCGCCGTCAACTCTCCTTCGCCGACGAGCACGCAGCCGGTCTGGAAGGCGGTGCCTACCAGGTCGGCGTGGTGTACCACCCGCAGGGCTGGGAGCTAGACGTCGGCGGCACGAAGCAGCCCTTGAGCGTCAGCGGCCATGACGGTGCGACGCTGTCGATCCGCCTCGGCGAACAATCGATGCATGGCGCCGTGCGCCGCGATGGCGACCTGTTCCACGTCTTCACCAACGGCGAACACCATACCTTTGCTTATAACGACCCGATGGCGCATGCCGGCGAGGCCGAGGCTGCGGGCGGACGCCTGACCGCGCCGATGCCGGGCAAGGTCGTGGCCGTGATGGTCGAAGGCGGCCAGAGCGTCAAGAAGGGCGAGCCGCTCGTCATCATGGAAGCGATGAAGATGGAGCACACGATCGCCGCGCCGTCGGACGGCCTGGTCGAAGAGGTGCTGTACGCGGTCGGCGACCAGGTGGCGGACGGCGCGCCGCTGCTGGCCTTCAAGGCGGCATAAACAATGCGCATCCTGCTGTACCGGGGCGATGGCCAGATCGGCGCCTGGGCTGAGGATTTCGCGCGGATGCTGCCCGGCGTCGAGACCGTCGGCTGGCAGGAAGGCGAGCCGCTCGCCGCGTGCGACTATGCGGTGCTGTGGGCGCCTCCGGCAGCGCTGCTGGCGCAACTGGCACACGTCAAAGCCGTGTTCCTGATGGGCGCAGGAGCCGATGCCATTCTCAAATTCGGAGGATCGCTGCCGGACGTGCCGCTGGTGCGCCTGGGCGACGCCGGCATGGCGGTGCAGATGGGGGAATACGTGGCCTACGCGACGCTGCGCTATTTCCGCCGCTTCGACGAATACGAGCAGCAGGCGAGACATGGCCTGTGGTCGCCGCTCCCCAACCATGCGAAGGAAGATTTTACGGTCGGCGTCATGGGGCTCGGCAAGCTGGGCCTGCGGGTGGTCGAGACCATGCGCAGCTTCGGCTTTCCCGTGCGCGGCTGGAGCCGCACGCCCAAAGACTTGCCGGGCGTCGACTGCTATGCCGGCATGGAGTCCCTGGAGGACTTCCTGCGCGGCACGCGCGTGCTGGTCTCGCTGCTGCCGCTGACGCCTGACACCAACAACCTGCTCGACCGCCGCCGCCTGGCGACGCTGCCGCAGGGCGCGTATATCATCAACGTCGCACGCGGGGCGCAGGTGGCCGAGCCGGATCTGCTGGCCCTGATCCGATCCGGCCACATCGCCGGCGCCACGCTCGACGTCTTCCGCAACGAGCCGCTGCCGGCGCCGCACCCGTTCTGGGAAGAGCCGCGCATCACGATCACGCCGCACATCTCCGCAGTGACCATCCGTGGAGAAGCCGTGCGTCAGATCGCTCATAAAATCGCCGCGTTCGAAAGCGGCCAACCGGTGGACGATATCGTCGACCGCAACCTGGGATACTGACATGACCACCCCAATCAACCTGCCCAAGCAGGTCAAAATCGTCGAAGTCGGTCCACGCGACGGCCTGCAGAACGAGAAGGAAACGATCAGCGCGGAAGTGAAAATCGAGCTGGTCGACCGCCTTTCACACGCGGGCTTCAGGAATGTCGAAGCGGCGTCCTTTGTGTCGCCCAAATGGGTGCCGCAGATGGCGACCAGTACCGAGGTAATGGCGAAGATCACGCGCCTGCCGGGCACCATCTATTCGGCGCTGACGCCCAATATGCAGGGCTTCGAGGCGGCGCTGGCCGCGAAAGCGGACGAGGTCGTGATCTTCGGTTCGGCTTCCGAGGCTTTCTCGCAAAAGAACATCAACTGCTCGATCGCCGAATCGATCGCGCGCTTCGAGCCGGTGGCGAAAGCGGCCAAGGCGAACGGCCTGCGCCTGCGCGGCAGCATCAGCACGGCCTTCGGTTGTCCTTACCAGGGCGAGGTGCCGTTGGAGGCAGTCGCGGACGTGGTGCGCCGCATGCGCGACCTGGGCTGCGACGAGATCGACATCGCCGACACCATCGGCGTCTCGACCGCGCGCAAGACGCAGGAAGTGATGCTGGCGGCAAGCCGCGAATTCCCGCTGCAGCAGCTGTCGGGCCACTTCCACGACACCTATGGACAGGCGCTGGCCAACATCTACGCCAGCCTGGAGGTGGGCGTGCAGATCTTCCACTCCTCGGTGTCGGGACTGGGCGGCTGCCCGTATGCGAAAGGCGCGACCGGGAACGTGGCTACCGAGGATGTGCTGTACATGCTGCACGGCCTGGGCATCGAAACCGGGATCGACCTCGACCAGGTAGTGGATGCGGGCCAGTTCATCTCGCAGCAGCTCGGCCGCAAGGGTTCCAGCCGCGCGGGAAATGCGATCGCGGCGAAACGCCTGGGCTGAACCAATTCAACAAGGGCCCGGTCGAAGGCTATTTCGACCGGACCCTTGTCTTCATGTCGGGACGTAAACGAAAAAAGCCGACAACGTTCGCTGTCGGCTTTCTTCTTAATACTGGTCGGAGTACAAGGATTCGAACCTTGGACCCTCTGGTCCCAAACCAGATGCGCTACCGGGCTGCGCTACACTCCGAAGACACACATCATAGCCGCTGCAGGCCCATCGGTCAAGGTCGGGTTTGAATTTTGTGGAGTTTTCGTGCAACAGGGGGCGATGTATTGTGAAACTGGCAGCAGGGAATGGCGCCGTGTTCGAGGACGATGCGGGGCGCAGCCACCGGCGCATCGCGGCCGGGATCGCGCTCTCGCTAGCGCTGCACGCGCTGCTGCTGAACCTGCAGCGCGACGGCTGGCGGCGCGCAGCGGAGGCGCCGCCGCGGCCGATCGCCGTGCGTCTGCGCCCTCCTCCACCGCCGGCTCCTGTGCCGCAGGCCGAGCCGACGCCGCCATCGCGGCCTGCGCCGCGTGCGCAGCCCCACGCCCAGCCCAAGCGGCCGAGACCCGTGATCGCGGTCGAACCCGCGCCGGCGCAGCCCGAGCCGTTCACGGTGCAGCAGGCGCCGCAGCCCGAGCCGGAGGCACCGCGCTTCGACCGTGAAGCGGCACGCCAGATGGCGCGTTCGCTGGCCAATATGCGTGACCCAAGCAAGGAGGGCACGGCGGTCGGTCAGTTCCCCGACAAGCCGCTGGAAACGGAAACGCGCGCGGCACGGGCGATTGGGGCGGCAAAGCGGAGAAATTGCAAAGATGGCTTGCCGGGAGGGTTGTTAGGACCTTTGCTGATCCTGGCCGACAAAAAAGATAGCGGGTGCAAGTGGTGAACCGTAGGGTGGACTCCCGAGTCCACGCGTTACGGCGTTTGCCCAGAGTTTACGCTTATAACAAAGTCGCCGTAGATCCACCGGTGAGACCGCGTGGGCACGGAGTGCCCACCCTACGACTCCCCTTTGATCTGCAAGGCGCGCTCGTACAGCGCATTCTTCTTGCGCCCGGTAATCTGCGCCGTCAAATTCGCCGCCTGCTTGACGCTGCATTCGGCCAGCAGGATGTTCAGGATGCGCTCGGCTTCGGCATCCTGTGCATCGGTCTCGAGCGTCGCCCCTTCGACCAGCACGACGAACTCGCCGCGCTCGCGGTGCTGGTCCGCCTTGACCCAAGCCAGCGCCTCTTCCAGCCGGCAGCGGTGCACTTCCTCGAACAATTTGGTCAGCTCGCGCGCAAACACGACCTGGCGCGTCGGCTCGAACACGCTCATCAAGCCTTCGACGCAATCGACGATGCGGTGCGGCGCCTCATAAATCACCAGCGTCGCCGGCTCGCGCACCAGTTCCGTCAACGCCGCTTCGCGCTGCTTCGATTTCGCCGGCAGGAAGCCGACAAACGTAAACCGGTCGTTGACCAGGCCGGAGGCCGACAGGGCCGCGACCGAGGCCGAAGCGCCCGGCAGCGGGATCACGCGCAGGCCTGCGTCGCGCACGGCGTCGACAATGCGCGCCCCCGGATCCGAGACGGCCGGCGTGCCGGCATCCGACACCAAAGCGACACGTTCGCCGGCACGCAGGCGTGCTATCAGCTTGTCGGCCGCTTCGCGCTCGTTATGCTGATGTGCCGCGACCATCTGCTTGTTCAAGCCGTAACGGGTGAGCAGCGCGCCGGTTTTGCGGGTATCCTCACAGGCGACCACGTCGGCCAGCGCCAGCAGGTGCAGCGCGCGCAGCGTGATGTCGGTGGCGTTCCCGATCGGGGTGGCCACCACGTACAATGTTGCTGTAGGATAAGACTGTTGAGCTGCCTCGGCCATCACGGGGAGCTGGGCGATATCGATGGACTGGTTGTCGGTCATGTTGAGGATACGATGCTCTTAAAAAGTCTTAATTCAAATGTGATGAGGGGACTGCTGGCAGTCGGCGCAGCCGGCATGTTTGCAGGCTGCAGCACCCCGATGCCACCCGACCTGGGTTGCGGCGTACCGGGCGGATTGTGCGCGCCCGCCGAGCCAAACACAAGGGCGCTGCCACCGGCGCCGCCGCCGGAAACGCCCACCCGGGCGCCGGCTTCCGAAACCCGCACCTCCCCCGTGGAACTGTATCCGGGTACCGGTACCTCGCAATCCCAGGCCAGGCCCGCGGCCGGCACGGCGCGCATCGCCCTGCTGTTGCCGCTGCAGTCCCCTGCCCTCGGCCAGGCCGCCGAGGCCGTGCGCGCCGGTTTTATGGCCGGCCATGAACGCGACCGCAACGGCATCGAAGTCAACGTGGTCCCGAGCGGCGACTCTCCCGAGTCGACCCTGGAAGCCTATGCACGCGCGGCCCAGCAGAACGACATCGTCGTTGGTCCCCTGGCGCGCTCGAGCGTGGCGGCGATCGTCGCCAGCAACGTGGTCAGCAAACCGACCATCGCCCTGAACCATCCGCAAACCGAGCGCCCGCTGCCGCCGCAGATGCTGGTGGTCGGCCTGTCGGTGGAAGAAGAAGCGCGGCAAGCGGCCGACTGGGCCGCGCAGGAACACCCGATGGGACGCGCGCTCGTGCTGAGCGGCAAAGCCGCCTGGCAGCAGCGCACCGCCGGTGCCTTTGCCGCGCGCTGGGCCCGCCTGGGCCGCAACAACGCGACGGCCGAATTGCCGATCCTGGACGGTTATGTCGACGCCACCGCCCTGGCCGAACTGCGTTCGCGCCTGGCGATCGACCGTCCGGAACTCGTGTTTGCCGCGCTCGACGCCGGCGCGCTGCGCCAGGTGCGCAGCGCGCTCGGCACCTCGCTGCCGACCTATGCGATCTCGGCCGCCAATCCGGGCCG
>Ga0308160_10001531_pt1 | contig 31943 bp, 38 predicted proteins | sample PhyFR1_FD_201036 | JGI IMG/M metagenome (GOLD analysis project Ga0308160, IMG submission 201036) | Phyllosphere microbial communities from UC Gill Tract Community Farm, Albany, California, United States - DLSLF.R1 | ecosystem: Host-associated > Plants > Phyllosphere > Unclassified | place: USA... | reverse complement strand
CGGCCAAGGCGCTGCCCTACTTTCTGCGCCTCCGCCGGCCCGACGTCTTCGACCTCATTCGGCAGCACAACCTATTTGCCGCCGTCCAAGACCAGGTTCTGCTGCTCGTTGAGTTCGACATGGAACTGGACAACTCGCCAGAGAGGGCGTTCGACGGGGAGGAGCAGAGGCCGTCCACGGTCGAGAAGTCAGACGAAGCCGGCGGCAAGCACGGACGGGCGATCGAGCTGCTCGTCGATCACGTGCACTCGATACCGGTGCGAGAACCTTCCTTGACTGGTCGCGATCGCCTTCCCGCGTCCGCGCACTGACCAAGACTCGTGCTTGCAACAGATCGACCGCGTCACAAAGCAGCTGGCCGCGGAGCCCAAATTCCTCTACATGTACCTCGACTGCCTCTTCTCGCACGACCCACATATCGTCTCGGCCTACGGTGACCAGCATGTGCGTCCCCCCCCCCCCCTCCCGACTCCGATTTTCCGTCGGTTGTGCTGACCTCCCTCTTTCCTCACAGATTGCCCTCTGCGCCGAGTTTGACCACCCGCGCCTGATGGAGCTGCTCAGGATCGGTGTCGAATACAGCCTCGAGAAGGTGGGTCCTGACACACACCGCTGGCTATCTCGGACGCACAAGCGCTGACGCTCCCGATCTCTTCTCACGCGCGCAGGCCTTCCTCGTCTGCAAGCAGCGCGACTATGTCCCTGAGATGGTCTTCCTGCTCGGCCGGATGGGCAACGCCAAGGAGGCGCTCATGCTCATCATCAATCGCCTGGGCGACGTCCAGCGGGCGATCGAGTTTGCTCGGGAGCAGGACGATGAGGATCTCTGGGAAGACCTGCTGCGCTACTCCGAGGACAAGCCTCGTGCGTCCGGTTCTCTTCATTCCTCAACCGTCTCTCGCTGACCCCTTTTGGGGCGGTCCTGTTGCAGTCTTCATTCGCGCGCTACTCGAGAACGTCGGCGCCGATATCGACCCGATGCTGCTCATCAGGCGCATCCGCAACGGCATGGAGATACCTGGCCTCAAGGACGCGCTCATCAAGATCCTCCAAGACTTTTCGCTTCAGGTGCATCGCGTCTGGCCGGCCGCGCGCCGAGGGGCACGACTAACCGAGCGCTTACCCCACTTCCGCCGCGCAGATCTCGCTCCTCGAGGGCTGCCAGAAGATCCTCGACTCAGACTGCAACGAACACCTGGTCCGATTGCATCGCGGGGCGACGCACGGTCTCTTTGGCCACGCCTCGACGACGGCCCAGGTGCGGATTGACTCTCGCGAGCTGTGTCCCAGGCAGCACCGGCTGACATCGTCCTGTCCTTTCAGACTCTCCGGACAGTCATCCCGTCCTGAGAGAGTTCCTGTCTGTTTGCTTCACTACCATCGTCCTCCTGTACGCATGTACCGCCGCGCTTCGCCAGCCTCCTTCACGATCTAATGACCCCTCGACGACACGGGCAGACGAGCGCCATAGCCCGGGCGGCTGGGGTCGCAAATGGCAGCGCTATCAGCAGCCCCAGCGGCGACACTGGGTGCTGGACAACTTCCGCGCCATCGACAAGTCGAGAACGGCCCTGGTCGTCCAGAGAGAAAAGAGGTGCGTGCCTCGGCCGTACGCACGCGTCGCGATGCGACGCGTCGACGGCCGTCGAGCGTCCAGGTGAATGGGCTGCCAGCCTGCCCCTGTCGGCTCGACCATCGCTTCCCGTACAACGTCCACCAAGCCCTCTCTTGCTGCCAGCATCACCATCCTGAATCTCAGATGGAAGCACAAGCGCCCGTCTGGATCTGCGACCTCTGCCGGCCTTCGCCGCGCTACCGCTCGGCGTCGGAGAAGGCCCTAGCTAGACGACCGGCTTTGGCACCAGGCGACAGGGGTGCCCTCAAACGAGCCTACCCCTAGCAGCGGCTCGGCCAGCTCGACCTCGACAAGGCCGCACGAAGGAGGAGGCTCAAGCTCAGGTCTCAAGCGTCAGCGAGGTGCGTGGCCTGCTGCTGGTCTTTTGGTCGGCAGGCCGGTCGTGCTGTCGGCAAAGATCCATGCGGAAGGTGACTGCGCTTCTCCCCTCTGCCTAGAGCTGGGGCAGGTCGAGACAGCTGCCTCCAGCTTGACCGCCATTCCGTCAGAGAACGGTCAGCCGCCTGCCAAGACGATCAGACTGGACATCGGGCCCGCCGTCGAGCGCGTCCAGTTTCTCGCGGCTGCCCACGAGTCCTCTCGAAATTATGGTCGGTCGCAACCGCTGCAGACCGGAGGCTCGACCGGGCTGCCTATGGTGCCGGATCTGTCTTGGTAAAGGAAAAACTAGGGACTTCAGCGCACTAGGGGATCTCATGTAGCATGAGCGGGACAAGCACGGCATTGCCATTTCCAAATAGAGGTCGACGAGGACGAAGGCGACAAGTCAGTCATCCGTCGGCTGCTGCGCGCCGTCTGGCCGCCGAGTCTCCTCGTTCGCTTCCGGCGCTTATCGGAGTAGAGGGCGGGCAGATGGTCGAGTCTTAGATGAGCTTGCGGCGAGGCGGCCAACACTCACGGTGACAAGGATTCGCTCGGCAGCTTCGCGACATCACGTAATCCCGTCGGAGAACCCCCCGGGCTGACCTTGAGTGTTAAGAGCAGAAGTGTACTGGAACGGGCCATGCAGACAGCAAGGAGGCGCGAGAGCTCCCGTCCTTTTAATGTGATGCGGGGCGCGCGTCTAGAAGAAGTGCGAGTCAAACGAGTAGGCGACCTCGCCCTTCGCCGAGGCCCGCTCGGATGCCTTGGACTTGACGGGCGCCGCGGGGGCGGGCGCCTTCTTCGCAGCGGCCGCAGCGGCAGCGGCGGGGACGGCAGGCTTTGCCTTCTTGGCCGCCTTGACCGGCGCGGCGGGGGCCTTGGACTCCGAGTCGTCCGCGGCAGACGAGGCCTTGCGCTTCTTCTCGCGCTGCTCCTTCTTGGACGGGACGCCAACGGCAAGCTCCGCAGCAGCGACGGGGGCAGAAGCGGCGACCGGCGCCGAAGCATTCTTGCCCTTCTTGCCAGCAACGGCGGCAGGGGCGGCGGGGGCAGGCGCAGCCTTGAGGATCGAGACGGGCGCCTTGGGCGTCCGGCTCGGTGCCGTCGCTGGCTTTTCGCCGGCAAAGACGACCTTGCGCTTCGGCTCCTCGGCGGCGGCCGCCTTCTTTGCCTTCTTGGCCGGCGCGGGCGCAGGAGCTGTGGCGGACTTCTTGCTGCTGCTGCTGCTGCTAGCCTTCTGCTTTGAGTTGCCGCTGCTGCCCTGAACGAGCGTCGGATTGGCGGCGAGGAGGATGTCGAGCGCCGAGGGCGCGGCCTCGTCCTCGTCTTCGACCTCACCCTCTGCGAAGTCGTCCTCCTCGTCCTCGAGGCCGTCCATCTAGAAGGGAGCGGTTTGGTGGTCAGCACCTGACCGGATAGAGTCCGATGGTGGGAAAGGAACGCACCTCGACGTCCTCGTCGTCGTCCTCGCCGTCGTCGGTCCACTCCTCGTCCTCGTCCATCTCCGCGTCCTCGTCCTCACTCTCGTCACTCGCCGCCTCCTCGCAGACTTCATCGTCGAGGACGACCGCCCGAACGTCGCCCCCCTCCTCGACAAACTCCTCGTCGAGCCGCATCTTGACGAGCCCCCGGCCGCCCGCGTCCGAGCGCATCATCTCCCTCCTCGTCCGGCAGCGTGCGAGGACCTCGACCTCGCCCTCGGTCAGGGCCTTAAGTGTGCTGACGTCGGCTGGCCGGCGGGGGTCGAGCGTGATCCCCTTTGGCGGGAGCGTGTAGCGCGGCAGGAAGCCCATCGACCAATCGCGGAGAAGCGCCCGTGCCGAGCCGTCGATGTCGGGCTCGGCGCCCCGCTTGAGCCGGCCGGTCGCCCGTGCAAAGGCGATGAGGAAGGAGAGCGGGTCGGATTCGTCGTGGACGGCGGTCGAGTAGAGCAGCTGAAGGTCGGTCGGCGAGGCGTGCGAGATGATGTACTCGGCTGGGGGGGGGGGGGGTGGGCGGGTCAGCAAAAGGAGGGCGTATTCTTGAGCGGCGGGCGAGGGCGAGACAGCGAAGACGCACCGACGGGCAGGGCCTCCTTAACCTTGTCGAGCCGACCGAGGTTGCGCCTCAGCAGGTCCTTGACGTGGTTCGCGTCGACAATCTCCCACAGCGCCTCGGCTTCCTCCTCCTCGAGCTCAGCCCCCGTGTCGAGCTCGACGTCCTCCGGGAAGACGTCCTCGAACGTCCATCCGGGCGTGTCGACGAGGGTGAGCTCGACGCCGTCGGCGAGCGTAAGGGCGACCGACGTCGGCGTCGTCGTTGTCGGCCGAGTCTGATTGGACTTCTGCGGGTAAGCGCTGATGGGCAGGCCGGTCGTGCCCGAAGGCGTGAGAAGCGAGTTGAGAACCGAAGTCTTGCCGGCCGAGGGGAGGCCCGCAAGCGTCACAGTGAAGTCGCCGTCGGCCGGGGATGAGGCCTTCTTAGCCGAGGCGAGCGACGAGAGGTAGGACAAAAGCGTCTCGCGCCCGACGATCTCGTCAGGGGCGAAACCCATCGGCCCGCTGCTGCTGCTCGCGGCGCTGCTGCTGGAGGCGGCCGCCGAGGCGGGAGGAGGGACGACGTTGTTGCGCGGGACGAACGACTTGAAGAGGACGGTCGGAAAACGCGGGCGGAGGTACTGGAGCCACTGGTCGAGTGCCTCGCGGGGAACGAGGTCTAGCAGAAGGAGGTTTCTGAGTTCAGCAAACAACGATGAAGAGCACTTGGAACGAAGGGCGACGAGGGGCGCACCAATCTTGGTGAGGACGACGACGACCTTGCCCCGGGCGACCTTCTCGCCCTCGGCCGGCGTCTCAAAGAGCCGTTCGAGCCACGGGCTCCGGCCACCCATCGGGTCCCGCGCATCGACGACCTCGAGCCAGACGTCGGCCTGCTCGAGCGCGGCCTGGAGCGTCGGCAACGAGCTGTCGAACAGCAGCGGCGGAGGCGAGTCCTCCTTGGCCGCCTTAACCGGCTTGGGCGCGATGGCGGCCCGCGTGCCAGAGACGAGTGAGACGCCCGGCCGAGCTTCGGGCTCGCCCTCGCTCTCGTCATCGCTCTCGCCGGCCTCGGCGGCAGCCTTCTTTGCCTGCTTGCCACGCGACTTGAGCGCGAGCCGCTCAGCCTCGAGCTGGGCGCGCTGCTCGGCCAGCTCGGCCAGCACCTGGTCCTTATACGGGAAGTTGTTGGGGATTCCGGGGTCGACGCGCTTGTCTGGAGGGCGGGCAAAGGAAAGGGTAAGGGCAGGTCAGTGCTTGGGTCGGCGAACAGGTTGGGCCAGCAGGAGGAAGGGCAGAGGCGAGCCGGTCGTGTCGACGCCCGACCGGCCCCGTTCGCCGTCCCTCTCTGCCCTAAGCTCAGTCCAAGGAGAACACGCACTCGACCGCCAGGTGACGTCCTTCTTAGCCTTCTTCTTGTTTTTCTTATGCGTTTCGGCCACCTTCTGCTGGATCTTCTTGCGGTCGTGCGTGGTCCCCCGGTTGGAGGTCTCTGCCGGGCGAAGGGGAGGCGAAGGAGCTTTAAGGTCAGCCTCGGGGTGTCCTCGGCGGAAGAGCGGGGCCGCATGCGCTCTCTTTGGGAACGCACTCTTTCTGATGCGAGGCATGGCGGCGGCGGGTATGGAGGATGGTCAGGTCGGAGGGGATGCGCAGACGGCACAGGCGGAGGGCGACGCAGTTCTGCCGAGCGCAGCAGCAGGCCCCTGCTGCTGAGATTTCTCGTCACGCCTCTCGCGTAACCTTGCCACGCGTAACTGCCAGGCGGCGCTCGGTAAGTCGGCCCGCGTCCTCTCGTCCTCTCGTCCATCAGCAGCAGCAGCCAACCCAACCTCGCCTGTATAACGACCTCGAGACCCTCCCTCCAGGATGGCGCCCCAGACCGACAAATTTCGCGCAGAGTACACGCTCGATGTCGCGTCCGTCTCGTTCTGCTACTGGTGTACTCCGCTGGGCCTCGTGTTGACCACCCCTGCTGCCCCTCCCGGCGCACGCGCAACAGCGACCTCAAGGAGCCGGCTCCCATGCCGGACGGCGTACCCAAGGTGGCCGAGCTCGGCGTCACCTCGGCCCCGCTCAAGAGCGCCGCCTTCTTCCTTGGCAGCTTCTGCAAAGAGTTTACAGGTCCGTCCTCTGCGTTCTTCTTGGCTGACGAGTCGGTCCGGGCGGCTGGGTCGGAGGCGGGCGGGCGAGCGAGAGAGCGAGCGTGAGGGCGAGGGAGGGTGCATCTCCGACAGCCCTCCCTACCCGGTTCGCCGAGGAGATGCCTCCGCCTCCCTCCCTCCGTGCGCCCCACCGGCCATCAGCCGTCCCAGTGGGCAGCTTGCCTAGTGCTAGACGCTATGGAGCTGCTTGGGCAGGCGGGTCAGGACAGGGGGAGGTTGGCACTGCCCTCGGAGCCAGCTGCGGCCTGACGGCCGACGGCCGACTGAAGGCACAACCGATCCAGAGCTCGGTTTGAGCTGTCGACGGCCGGTCGATTCCGAGCTTGCCAGCTTGCGTCCACTGAGGTCTTTGAGGTCGGGAACTGAGGCATTCGATATCAGCCTTTGGCGCACCTGTCGGAGATCGCAGAGGATCTGGAGGAGCTCGACCGATCTGCCTGATCCCTGCGCGGGGCAGTAACTGATGCCTCCCCTCACCCTCCTTTTCTAACTTCTCTACTCACACTCCACATCCGTCCGAGAAACAGAGGACTTCATGCTGTGCAAGGCCGAGACGGACGGCGACCCCTCAAAGTGTCTGCTCGAAGGCCGCCGAGTGACGCGCTGTGCGACCGACTTGTGCGTGCCCTTCCTCCCTCTCCTTCTTGATCGGATCCCTGCTGCCGGCGGCGACGGCGATGGTGGCCAGGAGGAAAGAAGGAGACGACTTTGGACGGCACTCGCTTAACATAAGGGCGCACACGCGTCTAGATGGGGCGTGATCCCTCCCTCCGGACCCCAACCCTGACATCTTACCTCTCCTTTCGTTCTTCCCCCTCGCCCGCCTCCGCTCACTCAGCGTCAACCAGATGCGGGCAAACTGCGGCCAGCTCTATGAGGAGCACTGGCAGTGCCTCGAGCGGCACAACCAGAAGCTCTACCCGTGCCGCAACGCCGAGCGCCGGCTGAGCGAATGCGTATTTGACAAGATGGTCAGTACGGGCGCTCTTTTCCCTCCCTTTTGTAGTCTGTTTCATTTTGCTTCGGCGGTGGTTCGCTCAAGGGCTCTGTCGGGCTGCTGGCTGGCCAGTGCGTCATGAACGCGACGAGCGCTCGGTCAGCCAAACGGGCCGATCGTTGGGCTCCGGCTGCGGTCCTTGATCGCCCACTCCTTGCCTGCGAGGGCTGCGAGCAGGGGACGGCCGTCGGGAGGGGCAGGATTACAGCCTGCTTGATCGGTCTGCCTCGGCCTGGGCCGCAGGTTACAGGGAGGAAGGTCTTCATCCGTGCGAACACTGCGACTTGGACTCTTCCCTGCCCTCGCTCATCCCGGAAGCCCGCAATCGAAGTTGACCCTCCCCGCTCCCTCCCCTTTGCTGCTAAACAGGGCCTGAAGAAGGAGCTCCCAGGTGCCGAGGGCGTGCCCGTCCACGAGCGCACGCAGGTCTACTGGAAACCGAAGGAGGGCTAGACATGGTCAAGGCGCGGGCACTGATGGAGAGGGGCGCAGGGGGCTCGCAGGGGTATGCGAGCTTGGTATAAAACGACTTCATGGCTTTTCCCTTCTGACGAGCCGGAACCTCTTTGAACCATCTTCTCCGAGGTTGACTGGGCGGCGTCGATGTGGCACAATAAGACATCCTAGAGGCGGGACCCCCGTCCGGAGGGGCCTTCGAGCGCGGTAATAGGGGCGAGGCTAGAAGAAGTCGTTCTCGAGCAGGTCGTCGTAGGCCGAGTAGATGGTGGCCGAAAAGGCGCCGAGGGCGGGCAGCTCGGCCAGGCTCTGCGGTCGGGTTCGACGACAAGCAAGGGGATTGGAAGGTCAGCATGGCCCCTCAGGGAGCGCGCGAGGTGGGAGAGAGGAGGCTTACGTCGACAATGTCGTTCCGACCGAGTCCGCCCTGATCGGCCGTGAGGCAGTCGCGTCCCCACCTGCTCACCTCGGCGAGCACCTCTGCCAGTCGCCTGCCCTTTCCCCTCGGCAGGTCCTCGCCGCCACCGTGCCCACCCACGGCAGCGCCGACGCCAGGAATGATCTCGCCGCCGAGCAGGCCCTTGAGCGCGAGATGTTCGGCCAACGCGCCGAAAGCGGCCGAGAGCGAGCCGTCGAGCGCGTAGCCGAAGTCGGGCGAGGTGATCGCAGACGTCGTCTCGGCCAGCAGTGCGCGGAGGGGCGAGCCGCGGGCAATCGTCGTCGTGTAGGGCGGGCTGAGGTTGAGAGCGCTCAGGAGCTGAGCCTCCTGGGCCGGCGTCGTTGGGAGCATGTGCTGCAGGAAACTTGATTCGAAGGAGAGCGGTTGGCCAGGCGGATCAGCCGCCTGTTGAGGTGAGCGGGAGCAGAGGGCAGGAGGGCAGGACGCACGAGTGCGGGCGAGGGATCCCGTCGCCACCGAGGTCCCACTCGACCTTACGTCGGACCTCGGAGAGCAGCGTCTCGAGGTCGGTCTGATCGATGAACTTCTTGAGGCTCACCCTACGCATAGCGAGTCAGATGAAAGGGGACTGGTGTCAGCTGCCGCTTTCTGCACCCCGACTGGACAGAGGCGGAACGCACGGTCCAAAAACCTCGTTCACTGCGAGTGCGACGCGCTCCTTGAGCTCGCGCCAGCCGACATGCATGAGCCACCAGGAGAAGGTGAGATAGGCCATCTCGGTCTCCTGGTCGATGTCGTCCTCGAGTCCGCCCCGCGCCTCTGGCAACTCCTTCGCCGGCAGCGACGACGGACCGACGCCGACCGCGCCGGCGAGGTACGACCACCAGGCCGAGACGGTCGACTCGCCCGAGCCGGCGGCCGGTTGGAACGACTGCTCGAGCTCGCGAACCGAACGGATGTACGAGTAGCGGCCGAGGATGTTGAGCTGGACACGCGTGTGCAGGCTAAGGACGACGACGGTGTAGATCGTCGTCAACGAGCGTGTGAACGCTAGCAGGGGTGTCGATGTTCGGCAGTCAGAAATCAACGCCAAGGGGGTTTGCTGGTGCGGCGACTCACTCAGAAGCTTGAGCTCGTTCCACAGCTGCATCTTGGTCTTGGCTGGCTTCTCGGGTTCCGGTGCCGGCGACTCGACTGAGACGGTCGCAGCAGGTGGCGGCAGCGCCTGTTCTGGTGCCGGCTCAGGGAGCTCGGGGTGCGCGACCTGCTCCGGACTCGATGCCGATTCCGAAGGCTCCGAGACGAGGTAACCGGAGGTCTCGGACTGGAGCGACTGCGTCGAGCTGTCCATCTGGGTGACATTGGCAACCCGAGTCAGCTCTGGCTGTCGAAAGGGGGGCTCGCAGGGCGACGCACCTCGACGCTGCTGACTGTCGCACTCTCGCGCTTCTTGAACTCCTCGGTCCAGCTCTCGTGGCTCGAGTCCTGCATCGGCGCAGGCACGTGCTGCGGCTGCTGGGTACCCACCTCCGCTGCGGCCTCCGCCTCGTCGTCCGCCTTACCGCTGCTCGACTCGGGCGCACTGCTCCCGCCGGCCTTGCTGCCTTCGCTGCCGGTCGAGCTGTTCGCGAGCGAGACGACCGACTCGCCGAGGTCGACCTTCTCAGACGGCGGGATCCGCAGCGCCGACGGGTTCTGGCGCGAGAGCTGCTGGAGCTCGTGCGTCAGGCGCTCGACGTCGAGCTCGGTCAGGATCTGGGCCGAGAGCGTCGGCAGGAGGGCGAGCAGTGTGAACGTGCAGTCCTCCTGGTTTTGAATGAAGCGTCGGCGCAAGCTGCAGGGGCAGAGAACAAAGAACGGTCAGGATTCGCTCGTCTCGCAAAGGGAAGAAGGAGGACGAGGGCGGGGCAGGATGACCGACCTCTCGCGGGCCCGGCGCTCGTCGGCGGCCTTGTCCTGCATGTCACGCAGGCGTTCGACCGCGTACTGGCCGGCGAGGTAGAGGCCGCCGGCGACACCGACGGTGACGGCGACGGTCCGTGAGTGCTGCCGCAGACGGCGCTTGGTCGAGTCGAGCATGGTTGCGGGGTGTGATGGTTCGGGGGCGGCCAGGCAAGGCAAGAGCACCGGCACGAGCTTGAGCCGGGCCGCGGGCCGCCTGCGCCTCCGACGTCGACAGCAGCACTCCCCGGAGCTCAGGTCACAACCGCCTTTTTCTTTAAGACGCTCCTCACAGACTAGACGGGATGGCGACAGACAGCGGAGCAAGCGGCCTGCCGCTGACGTTGCTCGTGCTGGTGGGCCTCGTCGGGAGCGGCAAGGTGGGCCGCGCTCTCTCCCCCCTCGGCTGGACGGACCCCTTTTGGCTGGGCCCCCTCTGCCCAAAGAGGCTGACCCACCGAAGTCATCCATCCTGCCTTGCTACAGTCGACGCTCGCGCACGAGCTCGAGAACGAGCTCGGCTGGCTGCGCTGCAACCAAGACGACCTCCAGGGCGACCGCCGGCTCGTCGAGGCCAAGGTTGCCCAGAGCCTCTCCCAGGGCCGGTGCGTCTCGCTCAGTCCCCCGTCGCACGCCATGCGTCGCTGACCACCCGTCACGCCCCCGCCTCGCAGGTCGTGCGTCGTAGATCGGACGAACTTCGATAGCTCTCAGCGGGCGCACTGGCTTCGGCTGGCGGCCGGCTCAGGCCGGCCGGTCAGGAAGCTCTGCCTCTTCCGTGCGTCGGCCTGTCGTCTAGCACGAAGCCGTCGGGCTGCACTGACTGATTGCGGCACCTTGTTCTTGCATCTTGCAGTCGACATCCCGAAGGATGTCTGCCGCCAGCGCCTGGCGACGCGCGTCGGCCACCCGACGATCAAGACGCCCGAAGTCGCGTTCGAGGTCCTCGACCGCTTCTCGCATCAGCTGCGGGCGCCGAGCGCGAGCGAAGGCTTCGACCGCGTCCTTCGCGTCGACAGCAACCCGACGCTCGACCGAGCCGGCCTCGAGGCGCTGATCGCCCGCATCGAGCGCGAGGGCGACGTCTTCGACCCCCGGACGATGATCGGTGGCCCGCAGGGCACACTCGACGGCTTCCTCGGCCAGCAGGCGCCGCAGCCGACCGGCGGCTGGCGGGCGCCTTCAGGCTGGGCTGCGGCCGACCAGGGCCAGACGCTCGGCGGACGAGGACCTGATCGGCAGGGCTGAAGTCGACTTCCGAGAGAAGCTCTTGATCGAGCGGAGGTGGATTTTCGATGGGCCTCTTTGCTCGTCGAGGCGGGTCGCGCTCGGTGGGACCTTGTCGCCGCTGAGCCTCATGCACTGCCAGCAGACGGCCTCTCAAATCCGTCTCTGTACTGTGCAGCGATCAGCAGGCATCCCGCTGCTGCTGTTGGTTTCAGGATGGGCCGCCGCCGCCGCCCGATGCGAGCGGGCCGGCCTCTATGATGATTCCGTCCGCTTCGATCGCCTGGCGGGCGGGCCCTTTCTGCGCGAGACCACGCGAGGAGGGGAGGAGGACGAACATGACAACCGCAGAGAAACGCCTCCCAAGGCAGCCTTCCTCCCTCACCCTCTCGCTCCCTTCCAGCCGCGCACGCCCTGCTGCTCCCAGAGCAAAAGACGGACCGGTTCATCCTCTTCTCGCCCTGCCCGACGCGTCTCACAGGACCAGGCAATGATGGTCTCGCCGTCGGTACGTCCTGCCCGTCGTCGTCGTCGTCAGCGCGTCGGCGCCTGGCGCCCTTCTCTCGGCGCCGGCCGACAGCCCGGTTGGCCGGTGCCTTCCTTCCGAAGGGGCCGCTTCGCGCCTCTCGACATGCTGAGCCGCTCCCTCCCTCGTGTCGCAGTCGCCCGTGTCACCTTCGGGCTCGTATGGGAGCACGGCTCGCCGGCCCTCGGCGGCGACGGCCACCAGCAACATCACGCCCAAGGGCGGCCGGACGAGCGACGACAACCCCTTTGACGCCCTCGACACCCTTGAGTCGATCCCCGACTTCTCGGTGGGTCGCGCCCTTACCCTTGGCTCCTGCCCGGCAACATGCTGACACTTGACCTCTCGACTCTCGCAGGATCTCGGTCTGCTGCCCTACCTCGCAGGCCTCTCGCATCCAGCCTTCATTCTCCCATCTCCGAGAGTGAGCAGCCAAGCTGGCGCGCTGCAGCCTCAATGCCTTGATGGTCGACGACACGCTGACATGCCTGGGCCCCTACCGACCTCTTCAGCTCTCGTCCTCGTCCGAGCCCTCGCTCCTTGCCGTCTGGACGAACGATGCCGCGGCCGAGCTCGGCCAGGACCTGGCGGCCCTCCTCCCTGTCCGCGACAGCGAGCGCGTCAAGACGCTGATCGCGAGCCAGGACCAGCTCGACGAGGAGCAGTGGGCGGCCGACCAGGCGGCCGACAAGGGCGAGACGACCTCGCTCGCCTCCTACTCGTCGCTCGACCGGACCCTCCACAACGTTCTCGACGTCGAGGTCTCGCTCCCGCGCTGGAGCAAGCGCCGGCCGTACCAGGCGACGCTCCAGCCCTCGGCACACCCGAGCTTCTTCGTCCTCCACCTCGTCCCGCGCCCACCGGTCCGCTATCGGCCCCGGCCGTTCGGTGACTATGCCCGGTCGCAGGCCGGCTCGGTCGAAAGCTCGGACCAGCATGCCGGCACGGGCCTCGGCTTTGCGGGGACGACGATGCTCGACGTGACCGAGGCAGCGGAGTCACCGGAGGCGCCCGCCGGCCCGGCCAAGGTTGCGGTCTTCACGGACGATTTCAAAGAAAACGTCCCCTGGAGCTCGCTTCGCGACCAGGGGCCGATGAGGGGGCCGATCGAAGCCGGCGAGTACCGCTGGTCGGCCTCGGAGGCGCACGCTAAGATCGACTGGGCCAAGACGCCCATCGGCCTCGTGAGTCGCTCGCCTTTCGTCCAGTCCTCGACTAAGTCGATGCTGATTGCGAGACGACTGCATTTGCCACCGCACAGCCAAAGCAGTGGCCGCCGACGCTGACGACGATGCTCAAGACGGTCGAGGCGCTGCCTGGTGCGGCCCGACCTGTGCCGTCGCACGAGAGCTCGAACACGACTGACTCGCCGACCGTCACACCTCCCCCTTTGTAGACATGAGCGCCATCTGGTGGTACCTTGGCGACAAGGTCGACGACTGGCTGATTGTTCACAATTCGGTCTACGAGGAGGTGCTGCGCAACCCGGGCGGCCCGCAGTACGGCCGGCTGACGTCCGACGCCTGGGCCGCCGACGACTGGCCGGCGCTCAAGAGCCGCGCTCACCACTGCATGCGCACCGGCAAGGGCATCCACGTCAACGACGACGCCTTCTTCTTCAACGGAGTCGAGACGTATCTGAGTTGGCGGTGGGCGCCCATCATCGGTTCAAAGGGCGAGAAGCGTGCGTTGCCTCGCCCGCGCGCCGGGGCCTCCCTCGGACAGTGCAGTCGCTCTGCTCGCAGCGGCTGACGTCCGGGCTCATGTTTCTGTTCCTTCAGTCGGCATCTTCGTGACCTGCATCGTCGACACGGACAAGGTTCTCGCCCGGCGCTACCTCGACACGTCGCGCACGCTCGGCCAGAGCCTGATGACGTCGAGGACGCCAAACGATCTGAACGAGAGGTTGCTCAAGACACTCGAGCTCAACGAGCGCGACTTCCCATGGGCGGCTCTCTACACGCTCCGCGTGGAAACGTCCACCGGCCAGAGGTGTGACCGTGCGTGGCGAGCTCTCCCCACGGCCTCCTCCGCCAGCCCTCGAGCTAGACTGACCCGCTAGCTCATACCCGGCCGACAGTCACCTCTGAGGGCACGATCCACCTCGCCGGCACTGTCGGCATGCCGTTCGACCACCCGCTCTGCCCTCGCCAAGTCGTCCTCGATCTGACGTCGTCGCCGATGCCGGCGTCAGCGTCGAGCCAGTGGCCGCTGGCCGCCGCCGTGCAGAAGTCGTTTCACTCGGACAACCCCATCTACCTGCCCGACTTTATCGTCGACCTACCCGACTCGCAGCGGGCCTGGGGGGACGTCATCTACTCGGCGTCCTGCTACAAGATTTCGAATCTCGACGAGCCGAGCGGCCGGGTCAGCTTCCTCATCGTCGGCATGAACCCTCGCCGGCCGTTCGATCAGCAGTACGCCGACTTCTTGAAGGACGTGAGTGCCCATCAAAGCTGTCCTCGTGCCTTCAGCGTAACGCTGAGCTTGCCCGCATCGAACAGATCCAAGGCGCGCTGCTTCTCACCTCGCGCAACACCTCTTTCATGGAAGATGAGAAACGCAAGCGGGGTCAACTCCAATCGCTCGATCGGGCAAAGAGTGCGTTGCGAGGGCTAGCAGACGCCAGATTCTCGCTGACCGCTCCTACGCCATCTCCTTTCCTTCGCCGCAGCCGCCTTCTTCGCAAGCTGCTCCCACGAGCTCCGCACTCCTCTCCAAGCTCGTCGCGCTCCGACTTCTATCCTCTGGCGGTGTGGTACTAACCTGCTTGCTTGCTTCCAACTTGCAGCTGATCGTCAGCCCGCTTACTGATCTCGAAGCGACCGAGACATCGACCAGCCGCAAGAACACCTTTTCGCTCATCCAGCGCAATGCCGGCCGGCTCCAGCGGCTCGTCGAGTCGATCCTCGACTTCAGCAAGATTGAGAGCGGCCAGTTTCAGGGCCGCTTCACGCCGACGCGCCTCGGAGCCTTTGCGAGCGAGGTGGCCGAGGTCTTCCGGTCGTCGATCGAGAAGGCCAAGGTGACGTACACGGTCGAGTCGCTCGGTGACGACGACCGCCTCCTTTACTGTGACCGTACGTCGCCGAGTGCGGCCTCATTCGCCCGCTCTCGAGCCAGACTGACCTGCTCCTACCAAACAGACTCGATGTGGGAGAAGATTACGTACAACCTCATCGGCAACGCCTTCAAGTACTGCCTGCGAGGCTCCATCACCGTCTCGAGCATCTACCACCCGGACGAGTTTGAGTTTCGCGTGGCCGGCAAGTCCCTTCCCATCCAGCTGCACCGCTTTCTTGAACTAACACGTCGACCGCCTCCCCTCTTCGATCCGACAGACACCGGTGTTGGAATCCCAAAGGTCCTGCCGATTTCTCTTGTGTCCGCCTCGGTGTCGGCTCTGAAGGCTAAACTCTTCGACCCGCCATCCCTCCTTTGCAGAGCGAAATTTCGCACGTCACCGAGCGGTTCCATCGGGTCCAGTCGGTCAGCCGCTCGTTTGAGGGGACGGGCATCGGTCTCGCGCTGTGTGCCGAGCTCGTTCAAGTTCTCGGCGGCCGGCTCGAGATTGAATCGAGCACGGCGGCCGAAAGCCCAACCGGCGAGTCGGGCTCGACCTTCTCCGTCTTCCTCAAGTACGGCCGCGGCCACCTGCCCGAGGGCATGGTCGACGAGTCTGACGGCGCCGACACGGGCGCCTTTGTCTGCTCGGCCTACTCCAAGGGCTTGATGGAGGAGGCCGGCCGCTGGACGACAGCGACCGGCAGCAGTGGCGGCGGCAGCATTCGGACCGGGGGCAGCACTGGTGGCCGGTCGACGACGACGCAATCCGACTCGGGTGTCAGCACCTCCGACTCGTCCAAGGTCGACATCACGACGCTCTTCTGGGACAAGAGCAACGTCATCCTGCTCGTCGACGACTCGGCCGACATGCTCCAGTACCTCTACGGCGTCCTCTCGGCCCACTGCCAGGTCCTGACGGCGGTCGACGGCAATGCTGCGCTCAAGATTCTCGAGAAGCAGCGCGTCGACCTCGTCGTCTCCGACATCCAGATGCCCACCCTCGACGGCTACGGCCTGCTCGCCGGCATCAGGGCCCACAAGGACCCGGACCGCGCCATCACGCCCGTCATCCTCATCTCGGCCCGCGCCGGCGAGGAGGAGAGGGTCGGCGCCCTGCTCGCGAGCGCCGACGACGTCCTTCCGAAGCCCTTCTCGGCCAAGGAGCTCATCGCGCGTGCCCACCTCCAGGTCCAGCTCGGAAAGCGCCGGCTCGAGCTCGAGCGTAACTTCCGCTACGAGACGGCGACGACAAAGCTACTGTCGGACCTCTCGCCCGTCGGCATCAGCCGCTGGCGCACAGACGGGACGTTCGTGTACGCCAACCAGAGCTGGTACGATCAATCGGGCCATCCTCGCGACAAGCCGCTGTCCGAGTGGATGGACAGTATCCACCCGGACCACAAGGGTACTCTCACCCAGATGTACGCCGACCTCTTTGAGGGCCGGCAGCAGGTCAAGGGCGAGTGGCTCTGGACCTCTGGCCGGTGGTCCTACTGCCAGGCGGTCATCGTCTCGTCGCACGAAAACGACAATTATAACGGCACGATTTGCGTTTTAACCGACATCACCGAGCGCAAACGCTACGACGCTGAGCGCAAGCTCGCAGTTGAGGCCGAGGAGGCCCACCTCCGCCAGCGAGCCGAGTCTGCCGAGGAGCGCAAGCGCGAGGCCGACGAGCAGAAGCGGCACCAAGAGTTCCTCGTCTCGGTCGTCTCGCACGAGGTCTGTCCGATCGAGCTTCAGCGGTTGAGGGGTCCTTTCGAGGAGCCGCTCGCAGCTGACACCGCATCCCCCTTCTCGCCGGTCGTCTGAAGGTTCGAAACCCCGTCTCGGCCATCCTGCAGTGCGCCGGCCTCTGCCGGGCCAACCTGGCGTTCTTCAAGACGGAGCTGCACGACGCGCTCACGAGCTCGACGCCCTTCCGGCCGACGTCCGAGCTCGTCAATCTGCTCGAGGAGGACATCGAGGCGCTCGACAATGTCACCGAGACGGCCCTCCTGATCGAGCGCATCGCCAACGACTTTTTGTCGCTCGGCAAGATCCAGCTCGCGACGCTCGACATTTTTGCGACGCCATGCGACCTCTCGGCCGAGGTCAGGAAGCTGCTCGGCGTCTTTGCGAGCGAGGCCAGGCTCAAGGGCATCCGCATCTCGCTCGACCTCCGTGGCCAGCTGGGCGAGCCCGACGGCCACCACGTTTTCCTCACCGACCCCGTCCGGCTCGGCCAGGTCGTCATCAACCTGCTGTCGAACGCGATCCGCTTCACCAGCGCGTCCGCGAAGCGCGAGATCACGGTCGCCCTCGAAGTCTCGGCCTCGCCGCCGGCCGATGACTCGTGCCTCCCCCCGCCGTCGTCAGTCGCCTTCCAGCCGGGACAGGCCGCCTACATCTATGGTGCGTCGCGAGCCTTCGGGGCGTCCCACTGCCCTGAACAGAAGCAGTAGGCTAATGTCCATGGCGCCCACTCCCCGCAGGTGCCGTCACCGACTCGGGACCGGGTCTCGCGCCCGAGGAGCTCTCCAACCTCTTCCTTCGCTTCTCGCAAGCCAACTCTTCGACTCACACGGTCTTTGGCGGCAGCGGCGTGCGTACTGGCTGCCGCGCCCTGTAATCTGTTCCTATCGACTGACAGACCTCCTGGCTGCCCTGGCGACACTGCAGCTCGGCCTGTACGTATGCAGACTGATCACCGGCCTGATGGGCGGCAAGATCGAGGTCGACAGCGTCAAGGGCGCGGGGAGCACGTTCCGCTTCTTCATCGCGACCCAGACCCCGGACGACAAGGGCGACATCGGCAAGATTGTCGAGGTCAAGCCGATCATCATCGAGTACCCGCACGTGCTCGTCGTCGAAGGTCCGTCTCGCTCACGTCTGACCTGCGCCCCGCGGACGCCTTGCTGACTTTTCGCTTCGCGCAAACCAAAGACAACATGATCAACAGCCGCGTGATCCAGCGGCAGCTCAAAAAGGCTGGCATGACGTGCGAGACCGCCTTTGACGGCCAACAGGGCCTCGACGCCGTTGTCCGGTCGTACGAGAATGGCCAGCGGCGATTCAACTGTGTTCTCGTCAGTGACCCTGTGTCTGCCCTCTGTTCGTCGGCCCCCAATCTCCTCGCTGACGTCTCGGTGCTGCACAGATGGACTGCGAGATGCCCGTCATGTCGGGCCCGCAGGCCGTCAAGGAGATCCGCCGGCTCGAGGCCGCTGGCACGCTGCCCAGTCGCTCCACCATCTTTGCCCTCACCGGCAACGCCCGCCAGGGCCAGATCGACGACGCCATGGAGGCCGGCATGGACGACGTCATCATTAAGCCCTACCGCATCGACCAGCTCCTCGTGTGTTCTGCCTCTGCCCATGTGTCACGCAAGGGAGGCTCGAAGGCTGACGATCGCCGCCCGGCCCTGCAGGAGAAATTGAGGACCCAGAGCAAGGTCGTCTGATCCGCATCACTGCTCGTTCTAGATCTTTATCTCACGTCTCGCCACTTCATGCCCCGCTCTGCCATCGCCCCATGTAGACTCTTCACGCTCGCCGCCTTGTATCCCTAATCTCCTGTCATCTTGGTCCCCTGCACCCCCATCTCATTGCCGATCTTCACTCATCTTTGCCACCCCCCGCGAACGGAAAAAGCTCTAGTCATACAATAGACGACCGCCGGCGAGCGCAAGCCCTCGACGACCAGGGAAAGGGGGCCTCAGTCAGCCAGAGCGCTCGTACTCGCCCCGACCCCGACCTCGGGCTCTTCGTCGCTATCGACGCTGTCCAAGCCGAGGCCAGATCTTGGCGCTGGCTCGCTCCGCCGGCGGCCGGCCGCTCCATCGAGACTGCCACTGCGTGAGTGGCCGCCCGCCTGCCGGCCGACGACAAAGAAACCCGGCGACGCCGCGCCGAGGCCGATCGAGAAGAGGCCGGTCGACGTCGGATGCTGCTGCTCGGCCGACTGACCCTGCTCGTGGCCGGCCCGGTGCGGGGCGGTCGGCGATGGCGGCGGCAGCGTCGGCGAGAACGGCAAGTATCGAGCGTGCGAGTGGACCGTCGATGAGCGCCGAGGTGGTAGGTGACCCTGCGGCGAAGTGTGGATGTTGGGAAGGCTCGGCCGGGGCCGACCGCTCGGCAGCGTGGGCGACGGCGGCAAGCGTGCAGCCGAGCCCGGCAGCGAGGCCGGGTCATCGGCGTACGGCTCGTCAAAGTATCCCTCCTCGCTTACCGGCTCCTCCTCCTCTTCCTCCTCGACCCAGACGCCGACGCCGACGCCGCCGCCGCCCTCACAGCCTTTGTCGCTGCCGGAGCAGCCGCCCATCGACACGGCGCCGACGCCGAGGAGGAGGACGGCGACGCCGAGGCCGACCAAGCCGAGCTTGAGGCCGGTCAGCTGCGAGAGCTGATCGAAGTAGACGAGGCCGCCAAAGACGCTCGAGCAGTTGTAGGAGGCAAAGGCCGTCGGGCAGACGATCGTCGGGCTCTGCAGCCTGAGCGCGTGGTTCAGGTAGGCCAGCTGGGCGAGCGCGAGCACGATGAGCCCACCGCCGCCAAAGACGACGGTGCCGACCGAGAATTGCGACTTGCGTGACGAGAGGGTCGAGAGGAGGAGCTCGACGCCCGTCTTGGCAAAGATGAGGCAGAGGCCGGAGAGCGTGCCGCTGACGAAGGCATACGCCAAGGCAAGGTAGAGCCGCGTGCGTTCGTCCCGATCGCGGGCGCTGGTCGACATCTCGGTCGGAGCAGCCGCCTGCGCCGAGGCGGGCAGCTTCGTGAGCGGCGTCGAGGGCAGACGCTCCTCCTCCGCCGGCAGATGGATCGGTCCGTGCGACGGCGATCGCCGCTCGAGCAGGTACTCGACCGTGTGGCACTGGCGCACAAGGGCAGCGGTAGAGGCGGCCCGTCAGCCACAAGGGCGCTCGTCAGAAGAGGTTCACGACGAGCAAGGACGTACGATCACGAGAGCGATGGCGACACCACCGCCGACGAGTGAGCTGAAGAGCCACCACTCGCCCCGAGCAAACAGGCGAAGGAGCTCGGCGAGCTCGAGCAGGGGCTCCTCGACGACGCCAAAGGTCGCGATCAGGACGGCGCCCGTCGTAATGAGGACGGTGCCGACGCCCATCCACCGGGTGAAGACGTCGCCGAGCAGGAACTTTGCAAAGAGGCTGTTGTACAGCAGACTGACTGCCCCGAGCGGCGCGAGCACGACGATCGGAAGGGCGCCCACCTGCCGGGAGGTGATAAGCTTAGGGTCAGCGCAACGCCGCTGGTGGCGCAAGGGGGCAACAGGCTCGGAGACTCGCCTGGAAGATGGTGCCGAGCACGTTGGAGCTGATGAAGATGGCAAAGCCGAGCAGCCAGAGCGGCCGCTTGTGCGACGGCCGCTGGCTTGCGAGCGGCTGAGCGGCCGTTAGGATGTGCGACTTGCGCTGGAGGGCGAGGCCGAACGACTGAACGAGCGAGGCCAGCAGACCGAGGCCGACTCCGAGCCAGAGCGGGATGCCCTTGGAGTCCGGCATGGGCGAGTGTGGGGGAAGGAGGGATGAGGAGGAGGGGAGGAGGCAGGAGAGCGTCGACGAGACAAGAGAGTCTCGCGTCAGGCAGGGGCGAGCGTGGGCGCGCAGCGTCATGATCGCCTGCCAGTACAGGCGGCCGCTTTGGACCCCCTTCGCCTCGGCCAGCCATCCGAGGTTTTCAGCAAAGATAGAGGAAACGCTCTAGACAGTGATCTACCTTCTTGGCGCTTGTTTGATTTCGGGAAGTACGGGGGGCGACCAGATGAGCCGCCCGGTCGGGACGCGCTGCGCCGAGAAGGGCGGCGACAGCGAAGGCGTCGGACGCCCGCCGAGAGCCGGGCCGTCGTCGGTCGTCCCTCCGATGGGCTGACGACCGTCTGCTCCTCTCCCTCCCTCCTCTCCAAGCTAGAGAGCCGTGGACATCGGCTACTTCTACCCGTACTAGACCTATATCTGCTCTCCTACCCTTCCGCTCGGTTCTGGCCTTTCAGCTGCCCCTCGGCGCCGCAGATGAAGACGAAGCACGCGCGCCAGCTCGGCGCGCTGCCAACCTTGCTCCTCCTAGCCGCCATCTTCCTCCCGCTCGTCAAGGTCGTCTCGCACTTCCACTACCGCTTGCCGGAGTCGCTGTCTGAAGGGTGCGTACCGGGAGCTGGAAGACCCGTCCTTCAGAGGCACGTCTGAGGGTTGCCCGTGACCCGGACGCTGACGCCGATGGACCGTCGCCACTTGCGCCAGCTCCTCGCCCTCGGGTGTCCCGCAGTTCTCCGAGATCTTTGCCCGGTCGCACATCCAGGCGCTCGAGAACACAGGCTTCCGGATCGTCGGCACGCCTGAGCATGCGGCCGGCCGCGACTACGTCCTGGCCGAGGTCCGCAAGCTGGCGGCCGCCTGCGCCGGCGTCGACGGCCTCGAATGCGAGGTCGAGCTTCAGCGCGGGGACGGCTCGCATCGGTTCAACATTCTCGACCACGACGTTCTCAAAACCTACTCCGGTTTGACAAACGTGCTGCTCAGGATCTCTGACGGCTCGGCCGAGGCCAAGGCGAACACGCTCCTCGTCAACTCACACATCGACTCGCAGCTGCCCGGTCCGGGCGCCGCTGACGACGGTACGCGCGCCCGGCATGTTCGAAGTGCCCGGTCGACCTTGCGTGCTGACCTCCCCCGTCTTCAGCGATCGGCGTTGGCATCATGCTCGAGGTGGCGCGCATCCTGATCGAGCGCAGGCGGCCGATTAGCAACTCGATCCTTTTCCGTCAGTCTCACCGTTCGTCCCCGTGTTTTGCAGCGGCTGGCTGACCGACGCTCCTTTTCGATGGCCAGTCTTCAACAACGCGTCCGTGCGATGCCCTGCCTTCCTCATCGTCAGATCTTGCTGACTGTGGTGACCGCTCCCGCATCGCTTCGCAGGGAAGAGTCGCTGCAGGGTGAGCTTGAGCAGCCACTCGTCCGCCTTACGTATCGTTCTGACAATCATGTCCTCGCTCCATGTAGACGCCTCGCACCTGTTCTCGACGCAGTCACCCTGGGCCAAGTCGGTCAAGGCCTTCATCAACCTCGAAGCGGCGGGCACGACTGGCGCCGAGATGCTCTTCCAGGCCGGCAGCTCGTTGCTGATCCGAGCTTACGCCAAGGTGCCGCACCCCCACGGGACGGTCCTCGCCGCCGACGTCTTCAGCTCGGGAATCATTGGCTCAGATACGGACTTTGGGCAATTTGTCGACTACCTCAAGGTGCGGCTCCTTTTGCGATCGCTCCTCTCTTCGCCGAGGAATGTGTCGCTTCTCCCAGTCAGCTGACCCTCGCTTCGCTTCGCTTTCTTCGGTTGCAGGTCGCCGGACTCGACATGGCCATCGTCGACAACTCTTAGTGCGTCTGCCTGCTTCTGTTAGACCGCTCGCGCCTTACCTGACAGGCTATCCCCCCTCAGCTACTACCACACACAGAGCGACACGCTCGCCAACCTTCAGCTCGGCTCGACGCAGCACTTTGGCGAGAACGTCCTGGCCGTCGTCGACGAGCTCCTCGGCGAGTCGAGCGAGCTCGCGTCGATCGACGTCTCCCTGCCGCTCGAGCAGGAATATGGTGCGAGCTGGTCCTCCCCTCGATTGCGTGGCAACGAGATGCTGATGGCCTCATCTCTCGCAGTCTATTTCTCACTTCTGGACAAGTACTTCTTCATGTATCCTCTCGAGACCGCCCGTCGTGTAAGTACATCCGTGTGCGCTGCAAAAATGCCTCGCAGCTGACGCTCGCATGCACTCGCCGCCGGATTAGATCTCCCTCGGCCTCTTTGCCATCCTTGCCATCATCGTCCTCAACCGGTCCGAGTGGCGCGCCTTCCAGGCCTACTCGCTCGCCCTGTTTGGCGCCTTTGGCTCGCTCATCGGCGCGCTGCTATTCGTCAATCTGGTCGCCCTCCTCATGTGGCAGGGGCTCGGCCGGCCAATGAGCTGGTTCGGCTCAGAGCTGCTGCCCCTCGGTCTCTATGGCCCGGTCGCCCTTCTCGGCATGCTCGTCCCGCAGCTCGCCATTGCTGCCGCTGCCTCGCCGCTCGACCGACCGACGCTCGAGCACGCGTCCTTCACTGCAGGCACCGTCCTCTCGGCCGGCCTGATGGCTGCCGCGACCAAGTTCGAGGTCAAGAGCGGCTTCATGCTCGCGCTGCTCACGGCGAGCGGTCTCGCCGGCATGGCCGTTTCGGAGGGGCTCGGCATGCTCCGCAAGCGCGCTCGTGGCGAGGTCCATCTCGTGCGTACTGTCCTTGGTCGCGGCTCTTGCCTTCAGAGGAACAGCTAACGGTGTCCGCTCGTCGTCGACTTTGTAGGTTGGCTATTTCGTGGCCCAAGCAATGCCTACCGTGCTTGGCACGATCACCGCCCTCACCGTCCTTGCCATCTTTGTCCCGCTGACGGGCCGGATGGGGGTCGACGTCCCGGTCGAACTCATCATCGCCAACCTGACCGCAATCCTTGTCGTTCTTTTCGTCCCGACGGCTGTCCCGCTCTTCCATCGCTTTGATCGCGCCGTCCAGATCAGAGTCTTGCTCGTCCTGACGGCCGTGACCGCCCTGTCGATCGCCCTCTTTGCCGGTAAGGATGCCTTCTCGACAACGGCGCCGAGAAGGATGTTCTTCATGCACGAGTTCAATGTCCCGCCCCTCCGTTTCCCCGTGGTGTGCCCCTTACTACCGCTGACCCACGATTGTCGCTTCCTTCTTCTGCTTTGTTGCACAGGCCACCTCCGACTCCTACTCGGTCCACCTCGGTTCGTCTCCACCCGAGCAGATCTGATCTGTCCTTCCCGGTCGTCGTGTCGACGGCACTGACATCTCGACCCTGTTCGACTTGCAGCCCAGATGGACACGGCGCCTCATGCGTCTGCGCTCTTTGAGGAGATCCATGCGCTCGTCGACCCCCGGCAAGCCTCGCCGCTCGTGCACGGCGACCGCTCCGAGACCGCGCTCCCCATGTCGTGGGACAGCTTCAACCCGGTCCAGGCCTTCTTTGACGTCTATGCCTTTGCGGTCGACCGGCCTGACGAGTCGGGCTCGCTGCCAAAGCTCGAGGTCACCACACTCGCCGACTCGTACGACAAGTCCTCGGACGTGCGCAAGGTTACCATCCGGGTCGACCACGAGGGCCTCATCTGGCCCGTCCTGGCCTTTGACGCCGAGATCGTCAGCTGGCCCTTCAACGCCGACGTTCCCAGGGGCCACCGCCGGCACCACCTCAAAGGCGTCAGCGAGCTCGGCTACGAGTCGTACGAGGTCTCGCTGGACGTTCGAGGGTGCGCGCCGATCCGTACGTCCAAACCTCGCCCGTCTCTGCTCGGACCTACTCCGTTGACTCCCGGACCCTCCGACGATGCCAGATCTCGAGTACGTCGCTTTTGTCGGCGACGCCATGTGGCCGGCGACAGCCCCGACCCGGGGCCGCCACTTGCCCGGCACCGGCCGGCTCGAGCAGATCGCCAACCACCTCGCCAACTACAAGGATGGCGCGATCGACGGCCTCGTGCTGAGTACCGTCGTCGGCGTCGTCCAGGTCTGATGCCGGTCGGCGCCGGTCTCTCGACTCGCAGCACTCGCATCAGCCCACACCTATTCTTCCCCCTCCATCCCGCCTCCCGGAAACGTAGAATCCTCCTTTATGCTCTGGATGAGAAGTCTCCCCGAATCGGAGTGCGAAATGCGAACGCTGCCATCGTGTGACGAGGTGGAGGCCCTACGGACGCGGCGGCAGACTCCGCCGCTTGGCCGCGACGCCGACCACGCCGCTGCACTCCTTCTCCCTCCCTTCGTCGCTTCAGCCCTTATGCTGTCGCTCTCCCGCACGCTGCGAGCTGCCCTGCCCCGGGCCTCTGTCCCGTCGGCCAGTCGCCGCTGCCTGGCGTCGGTCAGTCGCCTGCAGCAGCAGCTGCCTGCGGACGCCGCCGTCGGCCGCCCTCCGGTCCACGACTTCCAGTGGCTCCTGTCGACCGAGCCGCCCGTGCCAGCTGCAGAGAAGCCAGCTCAAGACGAAGGACCGGAGCCGGCCACACGCCCTGCCAAGATCCGGACGGAACGTTTGCGATTCGATTACCTGAACCGCTCCATGAACGAGAAAGGTACGTGCGCGGTCGACCGGACGGACCTCTTCCGACGCTCACCCGCTGAGCTCCCTCCTTCGCGCTCTCCTTCGTGCTCAGCCATCCGCCAGCTGTGTGTCGCCCATGGCGTCAAGCCGGTCCGGTACGGGACGATCGTCGAGCTGCCTGGCGCCGGCAAGAAGCGCAACCGACGGACCAAAGTCGACTGTGCATCGGTCGCCGAGGCCGACCAGCTGCGGGAATCCCTCGAGCGGGCACGCAAGGCTCAGACGACGACCCTGGCCAGCATCAACTTCAAGCGCGTGGAGCAAGCCAAGCCGTCGGACGAGCTCGTCCTGAGCGGCATTCCGTCAAACACGACGGAGCAGTGTGCGTTCCTGGGCTGCTGGGCCTGAACCGCCGGCACACCGGACATGTGCTAACCCTGAACGACGCGCTCCTTGCTCGGTGCACTCGCAGCCCTTCGCGAGGCCTTCAAGCACATCCCCGAAGCTCGAGTCGCATGGCTGAAGACTCGCCCGGCCGACTCGGACAAGCCGAGCTTTGCCCTCATCGAGTTCGCCGGCTGGACCGAGCGGGCGACCGAAGTCCTGACCGCCTTCGAAAAGGATGACGGCCGGTCGTTTGGCCTCGAGGGCGTTGAGGTCCGCTACGGCGAGCCAAGCATCATGCGGCCCCTGCCGGTCGAGCCGACGACGGAGCTGCTCATCCAGCGGCTGCCGGTCTCGTCCGACGAGAGCGTCGTGAGGGCGACGCTGACCGAGCTCGGCGCGACGGCCATCACTTTCAAGCTCGTCAAGTCGGGCGACCAGGCCATCGCGACCGCCAGCTTTGCCGACGTCACCGCAGCCGTCGAAGCAAGGCGTGCGCTCAAAAGGGCTCAGGAGAACACGCTCCTCCCGGTCGTCTCTGCGGTCTATCGGACGGAACAGGACACCCTGCCGCAGCCGATCAGCACCAAGCCCGCGAAGCGAGGCAGCAAACGCCGCGAAGGGTCGGCCGAAGAGGCGGACCGGCCGGCGTCGGCCTCGTCGTTTGATTCCCGCTCGGGCTCTGCTCGGCCGGCCGCTCCTCGTTGGTCGTCGTCGTCGTACGACTCACGAAACAGGGCGGACCGGTTCGACCGCTCGGCCGATCGCCGACCCCAGCGGGATGATAGCAAGCGGCGGCCGTACAGAGCCTCACCCGATGACCGCATTGGCGGGGAACGGCCGAACGCTTCTCCGTACGGTGGCCGTTCCGCTGGCTCTGGATTTGGCATCCGCTCCTCTGGCGCAGACGAGAGGGCCGGTGGAGGCCCCCCGTTCCAGAGGCGGCCAGACTCGTCGCGGGCGCCGTCGTACGACCGGGAGGGTGGCGGCCACCGGCGGTCGACAGCGTCGCGCGCGGGAGAGTTCGGGATGTCCTCGACGCGAAACGAGTAGGCGCAGGGACTTGCCTCCCAGCGCAGCGAGACGCTAGAGGCCCTTCGCGGGTCCAAGCGTCGCAACGCTGGGTAGACACATTTGTCGCCTGTCTTGTGCGACCGCCGATCTCTTCGGCTCTCGAGCCTTGCGGTCGACAGCGTCGCTGGCCGCATCCCGACACCCTCTGGCTTCGTGTGAGCGAGCAGCACGCACGAACCGTCGGTGCGCATGGCGGGGGAGAAAGAGACCAAACTTCTCGACACCTCACCGAACCTTTGGTCCTCTTTGGCCTCTCCTCGAGCGAGCATCGGCGACATGTACAGCCTCTCTCGGCCGTCGAGAGCGGGGGCAGAGGCGGGGGGGTGACGCCGAGTTCGAGCCGTCGACGGTGCCCTGCCAAAGCTCTCTTGATGCCGGCACGACACCTTCGCCCTTCCGCAACCAATGCCGAGGGGTAGTGGGAAGCAAATGTCGGGGTGCATGCATGGGCGAGAGAAGCAAAGGAGGGAGAAACGGGGGAAGGGGGGGGAGGGGACGAGCGAGCGAGCAGAAACAATAGAGAGGCGGGCGATGGGTGATTGGACGGCAGCTTTGTGCGTGCGCGGCGAGAGGTGTAAGATGGAGGGGGCGGCGCCTCGACGGAGCGAGGGGGTTGCGAGTACAACGGACGAGCAGAGGGGAAAGGGGAGGAGAGTGCGATGGGTTAGGGGAGAGATGGTGATTGGGCAGGCTTTTGAAGTTTAGGTCGTTACAACGGTCGCGTGTCAGAGATGGGCAGAGGGTACAGCTCGAGTGGGACTTTGGGCAGGGGAAGAGGGCGATGGCGCAGCTCGCTTGCGGTCTTGCTGGTCAGGACGACGTCTCGAGTGCGTGCGTCGTCGGCCCGCGCAGCCGACCGGCTTTGGACGATCGGTCGGTCGTCAACCGGTGGTCGACCTGCCGGCTACCAGGCCGCCCGCTGCCGCCCGCGCCGTCGACCGAGAGATGCTGGTGATGGTGGTGATGGTGCGCGCTGCCGTCGTCCGATGGAGGCGGGTCGACGTCGCCCGCGCTCGGCCGACGGATGGTCGCTTCGCCGCCGATGCCGGCGACGGCGGAACCCGCCGGTGGGCCGGGCGTTAGGGGCGGGGGCGTGTCGGTCCGATCGTCGTCATCGTCCGATGCGAGCGCATCGTCGTCGTCGTCGTCATCGTACGAAATTGAAGACGACGAGCCAGGGGACGCAGGCACGTCCTTGGATGAGGTCGACGACGAGGGATGCGGCCGGTTGGCGTCGATCGCCATCGGGCTCGTCGGAGGGCTCGGGTAGGCTCCTGCCGCCTGGGCGAGCGCTGCTGCGGCCGCCGAGGTCGAGAAGACCGAGTGGTCGCCTGCGACGACGACGGGCGCCGTCGCCGCCGTCGTCGCTGGCGGCGGGAGCGACAGCGTCGGGACAATCGGCGCGGCGGGCGCGGGTGCTGAGCCGGCGGTGGGAACGGGGATGGGCATCGTGAAGGTGAAAGGTGTCGACGGCGTCGGTGGGCCGGCGAGCGCGTCGCCACTCGTCGAAGGAGCTAGGCTGGCGGCTGCAGCGGCGGCGGCAGCCGCTCGCGAGACAGCTGCAGGCGAGTAGACCTTCTCGAGCGTGGTCTGCATGGGGCGGAGCCAGCAATCGTCAGCAACCAAGCAGCGAGGCCGAGTTAGACGGCGAGCGACGCACCTCGAGCGCGACGACCTCCTCGCCCTCGACGGTGACGGCCCATTCGAGGTAACCGGCGAGCTCGCGCTCCATCTGGTTGAGTTCGGCAAGGCCAAAGAGGCCCTGGCCGACGACGGTCCACGACTTGTTTGAGTACGTGTCGTCGCAGATCTGTCGGGGCAGCGAGACTGCGCGGTCAGGCGATGGGTATCCTGAGAAGAGGCCCGAGCGAGTGGGTGACAGGAGGGGTGATGGAGGCAACGCACGACCTTGGACGCCATCATGAAGGCCGAGATGAAGAGCCTGTGGCCTGAGCTGCCCTTGGCCTGGGGGAAACGGCGCTTGAGCCGGCCGAGGAGGACGAGCGCGGCCGTCGTCACCTCGTGCGGAAGCTTGGTCCGATGGAGCGCGTAGGCGACAAAGTTGGCGAGCGGCGGGCGTGCGGTCGGGGCTGAGGCGCCTGACGACGACGACGACGATGATGACGGGGCGTGCAATGGCGGAAGGTTCGGACACGAGAAGAGGTCGGTGATCTAGCGGAGGGCATTAGGTGCGGCGAAGGGAAGGATGCGATGTGGTTGGTTTCGGCGTTGTGTCGGCAGTAAGAGGGCCGAGGGTCGGGCGAGGTGGGGCCGAGCGCGGCGCGGATGGAGCATCCATCGCGACGAGCCGAAGATGCGGTGTCCGCGTGGGACGACAGGGGTCGGCAAGGTGATCGGAGGAGGACGGAGGAGGGCAGTGGGTACGTCAGTCGCCTGACCTGGAGCGAAGGGTGTGGCGAGGGCTGACGACGACGACGAGAGGAGGTGAGGGCGGGCAGGCGGGCGCAGGGGACTCGTTGGGGAAGGCGACGGCGGCGTGACAAGCAGCAGCACGGCCCGGCGCCGGAGCAAGACAAGCCCTGCCCTTCGCGTGGCCCTCCTCCGCCTCCTTCCCTCCTCCCTACCTCGACAAGAGGCTGCGACAGATGCGAAGGAGGAGAACGCACGTAGGCGGCCGCTGTTCGACTGACGACCTCGTGGCCGTACCAGTTGCCCTCGGTCGAGGCAGCCTTCCTCGGCGCCGGGGCTGCTGCTGGCGGGCCGTTGGAGCGCGGCGCGGCGGCGGCGGCGGCGGCGCTGGCCGGGTGTGTGCTGGTCATCGTCGTCGTCGTCGTCGATGGCGGAGGAGGTGGCCTGCGTGAACTGCTGCTGCTTGCGCTGGGCTGGACCATGCGACTGGTCTGAGAGAAGAGAACGGGCGAGAGGAGGGTTGATGGGGGAGGCAGGACAGGAGGAGGAGCACAAGGCTCCCCTCTCTCAGCCGTCCCTCCGACGCCTCGGGCCAGCCGGCCCGCGCTGGGCGCGCGCTTGGGCGTCCTTACCGAGGCCGACGACGCCTTTCCCCTTGAACGGTCCAGTCGTCCCCCCTCGGAACCCTCCGGCTTCTCTTGCCTGCCCGCCTGGCTGCACACGACACCCACGCAACGCACGGACCATGTGCTGCTGCCTCGTGTCAAAGCGCAGACCGCGCCGCGGTGCCTCGTACCTTTCTGCTGCCCACCTTTGTCCGGCCCTGCCTGCAAGCTCAGCCAGACCAGCCAGCCTGCTGCGAGCGCGGACGCATCGCCCCTTCTCAGCTCGCCCTTGCTCGCCCCAGCAGGCCGGATTCCCCGCTTCTGCTCCCTCTCCGTTCGCCATTCCTCCGCGCCACGCACGCATTCTCCTGCCGCTGCCGCCGCCGCCGTCTGCCGTCGACTTCTGCTTCCCTGCCCCTCCCCTGCCCCGTTCCCTTGGGCTCGCTGGCGCTACTGCCTCCCTCCGCCCCGGGCCTTGCCTCGAGCGGAGCGAGCAAAGAAGGGTCCGACCGAGCGGAGGCAGCCCAACCTCCATCGCATCGACCGCACCCGCACCGCACTGCCCGAGCTCGATCTGGATCGCGATGGAATGTGCTGCCTGTCTCCGCTCGCTTTGCCCGATTGAGCCGGGCCCGACCAAGTGATCAGAGCCGGCCGTCCTGGTGGAGAGAGAGGGAGGGCGAAGGGCTCGAGCGCGACCCCGCACGCAACCGCAGCGACGACCCCCTGGCCTTCTGTCTCGCCAGCCGCACTGCAGGGCTGCAAAGTGGCCGTCTGCGCTCGCTGTCGAGGTGTTTAGTCGTCTGAAGCTCGTGCGATACGTCGCGGTCGTCGACGAGGGAAGACGACTAGATGTTTCTGGCCCGGCCCAGGACCGGCCCGAGCTCGCCGCCGTCGAGAGCCGCCCGCAGCTGCTGGGCACGTCGGCGGACCGACGACGCTTGCTCTCCCGACGCCCTGAGCCACCGACGCAATGCCCTCCCTGACCCAAGCCCACCGCGCGCGTCGAGACGCGTGCACACAATCGACGAGCGTCTTTGCCGCCTGCCTGCCGTCCGCTCAAGGGAGGCGCGCGTCGTTGTCGTCGCCGGTCGGAGGGCATGTGATACGACGCTCTGGAGGGCCGGTGTCGAAGGCTGTCCACCGCGGTCGCTGGCGGCGAGACGTCGGCGCTGGATCCGGGAGCTCTTGTAGACGTCGTCGCGTGCGGCCAGTCGCGTCGCGTTGTCGCTGGCACGAGTGGCATCGAACCATCGGACGGCGTCGGGCAGACGGCGACGCGAGGGCGGTTGCAAGGGTGGGCATGAGGGGCGGCCCTTCGCGAGCCCGGGCCGTCCGTCGCGTTGCGCCCAAGGGTCGGTGTCCGGGTTGGCTGGGCGACTATATAAGCCACTTGGCGGCCAGGCGTTTGGTCTCGGGTAGCGGGGGCTCCGGCCCTTCGTCGACGTCGAGGCTTGACGAGACCGACTCGGCGACCGAGGGAGGGTTCAGATCGGGCGAGCTGTCGACCGCAGCGACGACGCGTTGGATAGTGTAGATAGCCCCCTCGACGTAGAGCTCGGCGTTTTGCGCGGCCTCTTGAGTCGCCTCGAGCGTCTCGAAGGCAAGGTAGACCGTGCGCGTCCAGGACTCGTGCTCAGGATCGAAAGACTTGAGAACTGTGGGGAGAGGATACGAGCGGCCATTCATGGTAGAGTCCAGCATCCTTCTCGCGGCGGATTGGATTTGGGCCGGCCGCTTTGCCAGAGCGCTGTCGAGCTGGAGAAGCTGAGACTCCGGAATGCCCATCCGCTGGCAGGCCGAGTGGATCGACTCGATGAACTCGGCTCGAACGTCGATGTCGCCGGTAGCTCGAGCGTTCACGACGTCGCTGGCGCGAACGGCCTCGGCCTCGCTAGGAAAGGTGGCGAACGCCTGGCGCGGATTCCAGCGTGACAACTTGATGGCGCTGGGGACGCATGGTCGCATGAGTTCGAGGAGTTCTGCGGCCAGAGAGGAGATGCTGCGTCAGGAGCTGAGCCAGCAAAGGAAGTGAGGGCGCCAGGAGCCACCTTCCTCCGTCTCCCAGGCGCCAGAGTTCCTTGAGATAACTGCCATGCCGACGATGGGCGGCGTCGGCGGACGTATGGGCGGCAGCAGCTGCTGTTTTTCACGATTGTAGTTGATTGTGACGGCACAAAGCTCAGGATCCGGTTTGAGGAGGAGGCCGAGGTTCCGACGGGCCTTGCTCGCCGCCAAGTCGCTCTCGAAGAGCGCGAGCGACGCCCCGAAGCCCGCTCTCGGCGCCGGCACCGACGTAAAGCTGACGGCTCCCTCGGCAAGACAGAGACGACGGACTGGGGGAGGCAACCGAGCACCAGCCTCGTCAGCGTCCGGGGGAGACTGATTGAATGAGGCTTCGGGGTCGCCTGACGTTTTCCCAGGCATGCCATGGACTCTTGAGGCAGCTGCAGCAGGAGCTTGGGCGAACGAGGTGGTGGACGGCCGGTCTGCGCGGCACGTGGCGACTCTGACGAGGCAGCTGAGACAGCTTGCAAGGATGATGGGAGGCGTCGAGGTCAGCAAGACGTATCTCGGCGGGGCCGTCAACGCGAGACGCACCCGAGGTCGAGCTGGCCTCGAGCTTGAGCTGGCGGCGGAC
>Ga0308160_10001530_pt1 | contig 31987 bp, 29 predicted proteins | sample PhyFR1_FD_201036 | JGI IMG/M metagenome (GOLD analysis project Ga0308160, IMG submission 201036) | Phyllosphere microbial communities from UC Gill Tract Community Farm, Albany, California, United States - DLSLF.R1 | ecosystem: Host-associated > Plants > Phyllosphere > Unclassified | place: USA... | reverse complement strand
CGGAGCGCCATGCCCTCGGTGGCGTGGTCGACGAGACCGATCTTCCAGGTGTCGGCCAGCAGCGAGGCGAGGAGCTGCCCGGAGGCGGAGGCGTGCGCCTCGTCCACCAGCCGGAAGTCGGACTCCAGACGTTCGACGACGCTCGTGTTCGCGCCGAGCAGACCGCGGTCCTCGGTGAGCACGAGTTCGAGCATCGACTGCCACCAGGCGAGCTCGAGCTCGTCGGCGAGGCGCGTCCGCGGCACGTGTCGCTGTGAGAGGTCGATGATGAGCTCGCCGAGACCCTGCTCGCGCAGGCCGGCGAGGATCGCGGTGCGCTCCTGGAGGTTGTGGAGGACCTCGGACTCGGCGGCGAGCTCGGAGATCGTGCGGACGAGACTCGGGATCGCGAGGCGTCCGAGGCGGTCGGGAGTGTCGGCGATACCGAGCGGCTGGTCGACCAGCTCGAGCTTCGCGGCGACCGTCTGGTACGCCTGCTCGACGTCCGCGATGCCGAGCGGCACCTCGGGCGGCGCGCCGGTCGTCACGTAGCGCTGCCACAGGGTGCGCTGCTGCTGGATCCGACGGAGGGCGGCGTTCATGTCGGGCACGTGTGCGCCGGGCCGCAGGTACTCCTTGGCCAGGGCCTTGAGTCGCCGGCGGCTCGCCGACGACATCGCGGCGGAGTCCTTCCGCGGGCTCGTCGCGACGATCAGGTCGGCGAGCGACCGGTCGAAGACGTCGGGCTGGAAGCGGTCGAGCGTCTCCCGGATGTCCGCGAGGAGTCGCAGGTAGATGCCCAGCTCGTCGATGGACTCGAACGGCCGCATCTGCGTCTGCCCGATGAGGCCGTACGCGCGCTCCAGGAGCTGCGGCAGGTCCTTACGGTGCAGGCGCTTGGCGAGGTCGTGGGTCTCCTGGGCTTCCGCGGTCGTGTCGAACGACGCGCCGTACCAGGGCGAGTCGCCCGGACCGTAGCGGAACTCGCCGAGGGCGGCCGCGCCTTCGAGCGCCTCCGCCGCGCGGGAGCGGCCTGCGGCGAGCCCGACGAGCGTCTGGCGGTCGAGCCGGACCAGGGTTCCCGGAGGGTGCGGCAGCTTGGAGAGCTTCGAGAGTGCTTCGAGCGCTTCGATGACCGAGACCCGCAGGTCCGGGTCCTTCGCCTGCAGCGAGGTGCGGTAGTCGATGAGGACCCGACGCAGCCGGACGAGTGCGTCGTCGACCTCGCCGACCTGCGGCGGGATCGCGCGCTCGTTGCGCGTGATCGCCTGGATGAGGTCGCGGCGGAGGGTCGACGGCGACGCGCACAGACCGGGCAGACCGACCTTGGTCAGGCGGTGGCGGATGCCCTCGAGCGTGGAGCGGCGGGGGCTGACGACGAGGACACGCTTGTGCTGCGACGCGAGCACGCCGATCGCGTTCACGATGGTCTGCGTGCCGCCCGTGCCCGGAAGCGTCGTGACGACGAGCGAGTTGCCGGCACCGATCTGCGCGATGACGTTCTCCTGCTCGACGTCCGCGTCGAGCAGGAGGGTGTCGGTCGACGGCGGGCGGTCGTCCTGGCCCGGCGCGTCGACGGGCGTGAAGCTGCTGCGCACGAGACCGACGGCACCCTCGTCGCCGGCGACGGCGTCGAGGATCGGGTGGTCGAGCTTGGCGGCGTCGTCGAGCAGGGAGTGACCGACGGCGGCGAACGAGGAGACGAGCAGACGCGGCTGGACGGTGAACCACTCGAGCCCGGCGGCGAGCGAGCGGAGGCGGTCGATGACGGGCTGCGGCTTGAAGACCCCGCCCGATTCACTCAGCGCGACGAACTCGTCGGGATCGAGGACGATGCCGAACTGCTCGCGGAGGGCGCGGACGAGCTCCGGGTTCGCGGTCGTGGCGCCGCGCAGCTTGACCTCGTAGTCGCGACCGTACCGGCGGATGGCCAGCGGCCGGAGCAGGACCGGCGCGCTGAAGTCCTCACCCTGATGCGTCCACTGGGCGAGGCCGACGGCGAGGTGGACGGCGTCGATGCCGCGGACGGTGGAGAGCTCGATGCCCTTCGTCGTGATGCGGTCGGCGGCGCGCTTCGCACCGCGGAGCGCGATCTCGTCGCGGATGAGGTTCGACAGCAGCGTCGATTTGCCCGAGATGAACTGCGGCAGACCACCGGGATGCGTCGAGCTGAGCTCCACCCGGGTCGTCGGGGCGTCCACGAAGTGGAGCAGCGGCGATGGGCCGCCGACCGTGCTGAGCTGCTGACGCCAGGCGTGCAGCGCCGTGTCGACCACGCCTGCCGATGCCGCCACGGGACCCTCGCGGAGTTGCGCCTCCGCTGCTTCCCGTTCGACTCCGGACGTCACGTCGCCGTCATCCCGTCTCTTCTCTAGCCGCCACACACTTGCACCATACGTGCCCGGTAGTGGAAACACCGGGAAGCGGTGCGGTTTTTCGCCGAGTCCGCCGAGGAAATGTGCGACGCGCGCGTCGTCCGAGGGTCAGGAGACGCCGAGGAGGCCGGAGAGCACCATCACCGCGGTGCCGCGCAGGACGATGTCGGCGCCCTGCTCGCTCATCCGGATCTGCACGCCGCCGTGGAACTCGGTCATCGTGCGCGCCCGCACGGTCTCGATCGCCGCGTCGAGGAGCACGCCGGCGAGCAACTCCTCCGGGCCGCTCACCACGATCTCCGACAGGTTCAGCGCACCGACGATCGCGGCGAGCGAGACACCGAGGCGCTCCCCTGCCGCGCGCAGGATCTCCTCGCGACGCTGCTCGACCTCCGCGGCGGGAAGATCGCTCGCCTCGGCCGCCGCGAGGAGCTCGCGCAGGTGCGGCACGGCCAGCCAGGCCTCGAGACACCCCCGCTTCCCGCAGGCGCACAGCGGCCCGCCGTCGGTGCCGACGACCACGTGGCCGATCTCACCGGCGGCGAACCGGCTCCCGAAGAGCGGATGGCCGCCCACGAGCAGCCCCGCCCCGACGCCGTTCCCGACGCTCACGAGCATGAGGTCGCCGTCCGCCCCGCCGAAGCTGTACTCCGCGAGCACCGCGGCGTTGGCGTCGTTCGCGACGAGGACCGGCACCTGGGCGACCTGCTCGATCGCCCCCTGGAGGTCGACGTCGGTCCAGCCGAGGTTCGGGGCGCTGCGGACCGTGCCGGTCATGTCGACGACGCCGGGCGAACCGACCCCGATGCCCAGCACCTCGACCGTCGCCTCCTCGACGAGGTCTGCGGCGAGCGCGACGGCCTTCGCGATCGCGTCCGCCCCCGTGGCGCCGTCGAGCGGCACCTCGAGCATCGTCACGACCTCGCCGTCGAGGGTCAGCACAGCACCTCTGAACACCTCGGTGTCGGAGAGGTCGAGGCCGACGATCTGGAACTCGTCGCGGTTGATGTCGATGAGCGTGGCGGGCTTGCCCGGGCGAGAGGTCTCGCGGAGGCCGACCTCGACGATGAGGTTGTCCGCGATGAGCGAGGCGACGAGGTCGGAGATGCTCACCCGGGTCAGGCCGGTGGCGCGGGCGATGTCGGCCCGACTCATGGCACCGCTGGCGAAGAGGGTCTGGAGGACGAGCGCCCGGTTATGACCACGGGCGTGTTCCGGCAGGACCTTCGCGTTCGGCCGGAGCCGCCGCGCCGGGGTGTACGAGAAGGATTCGATCCGCTCCGACGCGATCCCGCCGCCGCTTCCGAATCCACCAGCACTCATGCGATAAGTAAAGCAGGCTGCGCCTCATCGTGCGGCACCGCGATGTCACCCGATGGTCACCGACACGTCGCCCGCCGGGCACCGCTGCGACCCGTACGACGCGGAGCATCATGGGTGTGAGGATCGCAATCGTGACCGAGTCGTTCCTGCCGCAGATGAACGGCGTCACCCACTCCCTGCTCCGCATCATGGAGCACTTCGCGGACCGAGGGGACGAGGTGCTCGTCATCGCCCCCGGCGCCGGAGCCTCGACGCCACGGCTCCACGAGGGCTTCCGGGTGGACGGCGTCCCGTCGATCCCGCTCCCCCGCTACCGGAACGTGCGGGTCGCCGCCGGCGGAGTCGGCCGGATCACCGAGCTCCTCCGCGGCTTCCGCCCCGACGTGGTGCACCTGGCCTCGCCGTTCGTCCTCGGCTGGCGCGGTGTCCAGGCCGCCGAGCGCCTGGGCGTCCCGACCGTCGCCGTGTACCAGACCGACATCCCGGCCTACGCCGGACGGTACGGGTTCCCGGTCGCCGAAGCGTTGCTGTGGCAGCACGTCGAGCGCCTCCACGGCCGGTCGACGCTCACGCTCGCGCCGTCACGGCAGTCGATCGCTCAGCTGGAGGCGCACGCCATCCCGCGGGTCCGCCTGTGGGTGCGCGGCGTCGACGCCGTGCGGTTCTCCCCGGAGCGGCGCACCGAAGCCTGGCGTCGTTCCGTCGCTCCCGGCGGCGAACGGATCGTGGGCTACGTCGGTCGGCTCGCGGCCGAGAAGCAGGTCGAGGACCTCGCGGTGCTCGGTCGGCTTCCGGGCGTCAAGCTCGTCATCGTCGGCGAGGGGCCACTGCGTGCCTCACTCGAACAGCGGCTGCCGAACGCGGTCTTCACCGGATTCCTGGGCGGCGAGGAGCTGGCGGTCGCGATGGCGGGACTGGACGTGTTCGTCCACCCCGGCGAGTCGGAGACCTTCTGCCAGACCATCCAGGAGGCGATGGCCTCTGGCGTACCCGTCGTCGCGACCGGTCGAGGTGGGCCGGTCGACCTCGTGGACTCCAGCCGCACCGGGTGGCTCTACGAACCCGGCAGGCTCGACCAGCTGCGCGGGTTCGTCCAGGACCTCGTGGGCGACGAGGTGAAGCGGGCGGCGTTCGGTGCCGCGGCTCGGGCAGGCGTCCTGCCGCGCAGCTGGAAGAGCGTCAGCAGCGCGCTGATCGGGCACTACAGTGACGCCATCGATTTGCACGAGGGCGCTCGGGCACGGCGGAGCGGTCTCGACCCGCGCGTTCAGGTGCCTCGGGTCACTCGCCCGGGTACCGGACGCCGATCTGACGCCTGACCTCGTCGAGGGTCTCCATGATCGCGACCGTCTCGGCGAGCGGCATGATGTCGCCGGAGAGCCGGCCCTCGGAGGCGAGCCGTTCGAGCTCCCACGCCTGGAAGTGCATCCCACGGCCGTCCACTTCGGAACGGTAGGTCTCCACGACCTCGCCATCGGTGCCGAACACCCGGAAGGTCGTCGCCGTGTACCAGACGCGCTCGAACTCGATCCAGCCGTCGGTCCCGACGATGGCCGCGCGGTTCGGGCCGACGGTGTTGCTCGCCGACAGGGTGTTCGCCACCTGGCCGTCCGCGTAGCCGAAGAGGGTCGCGACCTGCATGTCCGCCCCCGTGTCGCGGAGCGCGGCCGTGGCCTGGATCGTCGTCGGGGTCCCGAAGACGGACGACGCGAAGGAGACCGGGTACACGCCGAGGTCGAGCAGCGCGCCGCCGCCCAGCTCGAGGTTGTTCATGCGGTGCTCCGGGTCGTCCGAGAGCAGCTGAGTGTGATCGGCGACGAGGCTGCGCGGCTGCCCGATGACGCCGTCGGCAAGCAGCTCGCGGAGCCGGACCATGTGCGGGAGGAACCGGGTCCACATCGCCTCGAGGACGACCAGACCGCGCTCCGCGGCGAGCGCCACGACTGCCTGCGCCTCGGCGGCGTTGAGGGTGAAGGGCTTCTCGATGAGGACATGCTTCCCGGCGTCGAGCGCCAGCACCGCCTGCTCGGCGTGGAACGGGTGCGGGGTCGCGATGTAGATCACGTCGACCTCGGGGTCGGCGGCGAGCGCCTCGTACCCCACGTGGACGTTCGGGATGTCGAACTCGGCGGCGAACGCGGCTGCGGTCTCGGCGGATCGCGAGGCGACGGCCCGGACGTCGAAGCCGTGCCGTCGGAGGTCGGCGGTGAAGCTCTTCGCGACGCCGGCGGGGCCGAGGATGCCCCATCGCAAGCCGGTGGACGGGCCTGCCGCTGGGGTTCCCGTTCCGGTCCGGTCGATGTCCTGCTCCGTCATGGCTCTCCTTCGATGCGCGTTCCAGCAGCCTACTGGAGGGCCTCCGGCGCTCGGGATTTCGGGGGTAGCCCTGCTCGGACTCGCGGCGCCTCGCCGTAGGCTGAGGGTTCGACCGAGCCCCGCCGACCGCGCTGAGGGCCCGGTCCATCCTGGGGGGATGCGTTGTGGGGCCGAAGGAATCGACCGGACGTCGACGTGCGCTGTCGCACGTCCGGACCCTCGCGATCGGTGTCGTCGGTCTCCTCGCCCTCAGCGGCTGCGTCTCGGAGCCGGCCCCGCCTCCGGTGACGGTCGTCGTCACCCAGCAGCCGGACCCGTCGCCCTCGGTCGCCCCGGTGCCCACCTCCACTGCGCGCGACGCGCTGCCTCCTGAACCGGCGCCGATCGTGCCGAACGCGCCGGCGGAACCGGCGGAACCGATTCCGGAGGGCCCCGCGTTCGACCTCGGGCCGAGGGACGGTGCGCTCGGCCCGGTCGTCTCGGACGCCGATGGCAATCCGATCAGTTACACGGTGGTCGCCGGCGACGTGTTCTTCGACATCGCGCAGCGCTTCGACCTGCCGCAGCAGCAGTTGCTCCGCATGAACCCGTCGATCCCCGGCTTCGGACTCGACATCTACATCGGCGACATCCTCAACCTCGACTGGACGACCACGCGTTGAGCCTCGGCGCCCGCCGGTGTCAGCCGAACGGGATAGTGCCCACGAGCACGCCGACGACGAGCATCACGAGCGAGACGATCGCGGCGCGCCACAGGACCTTCTTGTGGTGGTCGCCGAGGTTCACGCTGGCGAGCGAGACGAGCAGGAGGATGGCCGGCACGAGCGGGCTCTGCAGGTGGACCGGCTGACCCGTGATCGACGCCCGCGCCATCTCGACCGGTTCGATGCCGAAGGTCGAGGCGCTCTCGGCCAGCACCGGCAGGATGCCGAAGTAGAACGCGTCGTTGCTCATGAAGAACGTCATCGGGATGCTGAGCACCCCGGTGATGACCGCGAGGAACGGACCGAGCTCCGTCGGGATGATGTCGACGATCCAATCGGCCATCGCGGTGACCATGCCGGTCCCGTTGAGGACGCCGATCAGCACACCGGCCGCGAGCACCATCGAGACGACGCCGACGATGCTCGGGGCGTGGGCGACGATCTCCTTGGACTGCTGCGCGAGCCGCGGGAAGTTCACCAGGAGGGCGATGGCGGTGCCGACCATGAACACGTAGGGCAACGGCACGAGGTCGAGCACGAGGAGCGTCATGACCGCGACCGTGAGCACGAGGTTGACCCAGATGAGTCGCGGGCGCAGGGTGTCGCGCTCGGGGTCGAGCATCGTGTCGGCCATGGCCGTGTCGTCAGGGCGGACGAGGGTCGCGAGGCGCCCACGGGCACTGGTCGAGAAGGTCGTCGACATGCCGCCGGTGAGCGGGTGGTCGGCGGGCCCGGAACCCGAACCCGGTGCGGCGACGCCGGAGGCGCCGTCGCCGAGGAGGTCGACGCCCGCGAGGCGCTTGCGCTCCCCCAGTCCCAGGAACCAGGCGAAGGCGAACACGAGGACGAGGCCGGCGGCGAGCGACGGCAGCATCGGGACGAAGATCTCGGTCGGCGAGACGCCCAGGGCCGAGGCGGCTCGGACGGTCGGCCCACCCCACGGGACGATGTTGAGCGTGCCGTTCGCGAGCCCGGCGACGCAGGTGAGGACGACCGGGTTCATGCCGAGCCGCAGGTAGATCGGCAGCATCGCGGCGGTCGTCACGATGAAGGTCGTCGACCCGTCGCCGTCGAGTGACACCGCGCCCGCCAGGAGCGCCGTACCGACGACGATCTTCGCCGGGTCATTGCCCAGCGCACGGACGATGAACCGGACGAGCGGGTCGAAGAGCCCGACGTCGATCATGATCCCGAAGTACATGATCGCGAACATCAACAGGGCGGCGGTCGGAGCGAGGCTGCCGATCGCCTCGATGACCATGTCGCCGAGCCCGAGTCCGGCGCCGGCGAACAGCCCGAAGACCGTGGGGACGATGATGAGCGCCACCATCGGGGTGAGGCGCTTCGTCATGATCAGCACCATGAAGGTGAGGATCATCGCGAATCCGAGAATGACCAGCATGTCGACTCCTTCGTCTGCGTGCACCGCGGTGTGCACGACGGGACGCGGCGCGGCGACACGGGCGATGGACCGAGCGCGGCGGGCGTTCCCGGAACCGTACGGGAGCGGCACGGAGCTGTCTCGCTTGTGGGCATTCGGCTCGGATCTGCGGGTTACACGGCCTTCTGCGCATTCTGCTCATCACGCAGTCGACGCCGCCCATCGCCCCGGCGACGTACGATCGGAGCCATGATCGGCGACGAAGCGGAGCGGCCAGGTCGACGACGGGGCGGGCGCTCCAGCTTCGCGGCGCAGGTGCTCGTGCTGCAGCTGGTCGTCGTCATCGCGGTCGTCGCTGTGTGCACGGGCGTGTTCGCCTGGATGAGCAGCGAGCGCCTCGTGCAGGAGGCCCAGTCCACCGCCCTCGCGATCGCCCAGAGTGTCGCGAGCGATCCCGACGTCCGCACCGCCGTGACGCTCGAGGCACGTACCCCGGGGACGCCGACGGCGGCCGACCTCCGGACCGGCCCCCTGCAGGAGCTCGGCCGTGAGGTCGGCGCACGGACCGGGGCGCTCTTCGTGGTCATCACCGACGAGCGCGGGATCCGTCTCGCGCACCCCGACCCCGACCAGCTCGGGCTCCGGGTGAGCACCAGCGCGGAAGCGGCCTTGGCCGGTACGGAGTCGGTCTCGTGGGAGACCGGCACCCTCGGCCCGTCCGCGCGCGCCAAGGTGCCCGTCTTCGCCGCCGAGTCCTCCGACACCGGTGGGGCCGTGGTCTCGTCCGGCGCCGGCGAGGTCGTCGGCGAGATCAGCGTCGGGTTCGCCCCGCAGCGCGTGTTCGCCGACGTCGTGGGCGAGACCATGCTGGTCGCGGGCGCAGCGCTCCTCGCGCTGACGATCGGCCTGGTCGCTTCGATGCTCATCCGGCGCCGGCTGCGGCGGCTGACCCTCGGCCTCGGACCGGAGGAACTCGCCGCGCTCGTGCAGAACCAGGCTGCCGTCCTCGGCGGGGTCGGCGAAGGCGTCCTCGGTGTCTCGCCGGACGGCGTCGTGACGGTGTGCACCGATCAGGCGGCCAGGCTCCTCGACATCGTGTCGGTCGTCGGGCGCCGGTTCGACGACCTCGACCTGCCCGACCCACTGGTGGACCTCGTCGTGGACGACGCCGCATCGCCGACCTCGGCCCAGCTCGTCGTCGGGTCCCGCGTCCTGTTCGTCGACGTCCGGCCCGTGTCCCAGGACGGCGTCGACCTCGGGCGGGTGGTCGTCGTCCGCGACCGTACCGACGTCGAGGCGCTCACCCGCCGGCTCGACGCGGTCGCGACGATGACGACCGCCCTCCGCGCGCAGCGGCACGAGTTCGCGAACCGGTTGCACGCGATCTCCGGACTCCTCGAGACCGGGCAGGACGCCGAGGCCCGCGACTATCTCGCCAACGTGCTCGACCATGGACCGCTGAAGTACCCGGTGCAACACGCGGACCGACTCACCGAGCCCTACCTCCAGGCCTTCCTCGGCGCGAAGGGCGTCGAAGCCGCGGAACGCGGGGTGCTCGTGACCATCGGCTCCGAGACCCTCGTCACCGGCTCCCTGTGCGATCCTGAGGACGTGACCACCGTCCTCGGCAACCTGCTCGACAATGCGGTGAACGCGGCCGTCGCGGGCCGGGTCCGACCGGCCTGGGTGGAGGTCGAGGTCCTCGACCACGGCACCGAGCTGCACTGCTCCGTGATGGACTCGGGCGACGGCGTCGTGGCGACCGGCCAGGACGACGCTCCACCCGCCTCCCCGACCAGCGACCACGGCGCTCTGGACGACGTCCACGGCCACGGGTTCGGTCTGCCCCTCTCACGCGACATCGCCCGTCGTCGAGGAGGGGACGTCTGGTTGGCGTCTCCCGGCGTCCGCGGCGAACACGGAGCGGTCTTCTGCGCGCGGCTCCCCGGGACGGTCGTAGCGGCGCCGTCCATGGCGGGAGACGGATGATGGCGGCCGATCTCACCGTGCTGGTCGTCGACGACGACTTCCACGTCGCCCGCCTGCACTGCCGGATCGTCGACGAGGTCGACGGGTTCCGTGCGCTCAGTCCTGTCGGGTCTGCCGCCGAGGCCGCACGGACCATCGCCGCCGAGCCGCCCGACCTCGTGCTCCTCGACGGCTACCTTCCCGATCGGAACGGGCTCGAGCTCCTCGTGGACCTCCCGATCGACACCATCGTCGTCTCCGCAGCGTCGGACGGTGCGTCCGTGCGCCGAGCGCTTCGTGCGGGAGCCCTCGGGTATCTGGTGAAGCCGTTCGCGCCCCAGGTGCTCCAGGACCGGCTCGCCGCCTACGCCCGCTTCCGCAACGTCCTCGACGAGGCGGTGAACGCCGACCAGGAGAGGATCGAGCGCGCCCTGCGCATCCTGCACTCCGGCGACGCCGGGGCGACGACCCGGTCGAGATCCGCGACGGAGACAGCAGTCCTCGAAGCGGTGTCGGAGGCGGACGGAGAGCGCTCGGCCGCCGAAGTGGCCGAGCTGGTCGGCGTCTCACGCGCGACGGCGCAACGGTATCTCTCCGCGCTGGCCGCTCGAGGGCTCCTGACGACGCAGCTGCGGTACGGGACCACCGGGCGTCCAGAGCACCGGTACGCACCGCCAGCCATCGGCCGCTGAGGCGTCCACACGCCGTCGGCTGGGCGATCCCCCCACGACATCGCCCAGCCCGGCACGTGAACCAACTCTTCGCCGATGGAACGCGGAATGCCCCCGCACACCGTGATCCATCCGTCGTCGCACGACGATCAGCAAAGTGAGTTAATCACCCGATTCAGTTTAGGGTGACCTCACGGCGCATGCGTCAGGGCTACCCCCTAACGTGCACCCGACCGCTCAGGCGTCCTGCGCGTCGAAGGCGGCGTCGAGGACGGCGAGCACCTCGGCCTGGCGATCCGCGACGATGACCGCTGCGATGAGGATCCGCCACATGGTGTCGACCGCATTGAGGAGGTCGGTCCGGCCGGCCAGCAGGTTCGAGATGAGCTGCGTCCCGGTGAAGAACGCGACGAAGGACCTCGCCAGTTCCGCCGGCTCGAGCGGAGACTGCAGCTCACCGAGCTCGATCGAGGCCTGCACCCGCTCCTCGACGCTCGCGATCCACTGCTCGTGGAACGCGGTCGTCGGAGCCTGGATGACGCCCTGCTCGAGGGACAGCCGCAGGCCGGCGCGCGTGATGGGGTCGGTGAGCAGTTGCTCGGTGATGAGGCGGGAGGCCTGGACCAGCCCACCGAACGGCGAGGGCGCGGTGGTCGGCGCGGTCAACGCAGCGATCGAGCGCGTGCTCTGCTCGTTGATGACGGCGATCGCCAGTTCCTCTTTCGAGGGGAAGTAGAAGTAGAGCGAGCCCTGCGTCGTCCCCGCCTCGCGGGCGATGTCCGACAGGCTCGCCTGTCCGTAGCCGACCCGGTCGAACATGCGGGCGGCACCTTCGACGACGGTCTGGCGTCGTTCATGACCTCGTTGCTGCTGTGGTCGTCGTTCGGGCATGTGCGTTTCCTGCTTCTGTCATCCCCCGATTCAGGGATAAGCGTACCCACTCCGAGCTGAGAAGACGGTGTCGAACGCGGCAGAAATTCGGAACAAGTCGACCGACTTGATCGCGAGAAGATCCCGGTCGGGTCGCAAAAGGGCGCATCGAGGGTGTCATCACCGACCGCGACCGAGCGGACTCACTCGCGTCGGGTGACCAGGGCGAACCGCTCGCGGAGCTCAGGTGCGTCGGCGAACGGTCGCCAGCACAGGCCGTCGTCCTCCCGCATCGCAGCTACCGGACGGAGGGCGACGAGTCGCTCACCGAAGCGCAGGGCGTCGAGGAACAGGGTGTCGTTCCCCGCGTCGATCGTCAGCGAGCGCGGGTACCAGCCGCGCGCCGCGAGCGCGCCGGCCAACCAGGCCGAGTACGCCGGGTCCTTGCCGGGCTCGGGACGGAGCAGCTCCTGGTCGGCGAGATCGGACCACTCGATGACGTCCTTCGCCGACAGCGGGTGCGCCGCGCGCATGACGACGCCGAGCGGCAGCGCAGCGATCTCCTCGGCGGCGAGCTCGTCCGGCAGCTCCATCGGCAGACGCACGATGGTGGCGTCGAGACGACCGGTGGTGACGAGGTGCAGCTGCTCGACCGGTTCGATCGCGACGGCGACCGCCGGGACGTCGATGCGGCGACCGGCCTCGGAGACGACCGCGTCCCACGTCGTCGGCGGACGGCCGACCCGGATGTGCCGAGCCGGTGACGCGGGATCCATGTCGGCGACGACGTCGATGAAGGTACGGACCTTCAACAGGAAGCGCTGCCCCTCACGCGTCGGGCGGTACTCCTCCCCCAGGACGCTGAACAGCTCGACCCCGAGCGCGGCCTCGAGCCGCCGCAGCTGCTGCGCCAGGCTCGGCTGTGCGACCCCGAGCAGGTTCGCCGCGGCGCCGAGCGTCCGAGCATCCGCGACGACCACGGCCGACCGCAGCTGACGAAGGGTGATGGCGTCGCGTTCGAGTTGGCGGTGGAGGTCGTGCGTCATGCTTCGAGCCTACGGCGTGCTCGCAGCCCTACCCGACAGGCGAAGCCGTGCTCGCCTGGACGACCGTACCTCCGACTGTGCCCCTGGAGGGACTCGAACCCCCAACCCTTTCCTTAGGACGGAACTGCTCTTCCATTGAGCTACAGAGGCTGACCCGTCGAGTTTAGCCGGTCGCTCAGGCGGCGGGCGCCAGGTACTGCTCCCAGTCGGGCTCCGAGCGCTCGACGCCCCGCACCATCCACTGCGAGCCGTGCGGCGTCCCCGGTGAGACCCGGAGGCTCCAGTTCATCTCCATCGGCGTACGGTCGCCCTTCACGTTGTTGCAGCGCAGACAGCAGGCCACGAGGTTCTCCCAGCTGTCCACACCCCCGCGCGAGCGCGGCTGCACGTGGTCGATCGTCGTCGCCGCCTTCCCGCAGTAGGCGCAGCGATGGCCGTCGCGGCGCAGCACCCCGCGGCGGGTCACGGGCACCCGGCGGGCGTTCGGGATCCGGACGTATCTGGTGAGCAGGATGACCGACGGCCGATCGAACGATCCGCTCGTCGCCACCACGGGATGCGAGGAGTCGATCTCGACGACGGTCGCCTTGTGATGCATCACGAGCACGAGGGCCCGCTTGAACGAGACGATCGCGAGCGGCTCGTAGCCCGCGTTCAACACCAGTGTGCGCATGCACGTTCCCTTCCGAAGGGCCACGACGGCTGCCGCGACCGGTCGACGATCACCACCTGCAGCGTCCGTGACGCGCCGGATCGAGTCGTCTCCGGGGAACAAAAAAGGGCACTGTCATGACGACAGCACCCTCTTGACCCACGGCGGAGCCGCGGCACGCTTGGCTGGAATGCCGCAGCACGTAGAGGCCGCGACCATTCGCGACCACGTGGCGACGTATAGCGTGCATCAGCTCCTGAACCTCTCCGAGTTGCAGAGCACCAGATTAACCCACACCGACCGGATTTCCGCACGTTGCAGGAGAATTCCCCTCCGCGCCACCTCTGCTTCGACCGGCGGACACCGCATGGTCGCGAACGGTGACCACGCATCGACGACGAATCGCGTCCCTCCGACGGAGGGACGCGATCCAGGTCGAGCGGGTCGGATCAGCCGACGCCCGGCGGGTAGAGGTAGAGCGCCACGGCACTCGCGGCGATGGTGCGCGTGTTGTAGCTGTGACGCGCGGACCCCCAGTTGTACTCCTCCAGGGTGACCGTCCCGTCGGCGTTGACCGACTGCACGTAGGCGACGTGGTTGTAGTTGAACCAGGCGACGGAGCCGGCGATGGCGTTGGTCCCCTTGTTGTACTGCCACGAGTCCGCCCAGCCGTAGGCACTGCTCGGCGGCAGGCCGTTGCCCCAGGTGAAGGCCCAGTTCCCGCTCGGCGTGCCCGCGTCGCGGTTGAGTCGCCAGGCGACGAAGTCCACGCACTCACGGTAGTAGTAGCGCAGTGGCGAGAGCCCGCCGCCCTCGTCGTCGGTCGCCTGGTCGAACCAGGGGTAGTCGTCGCCGGCCTGGCGTGCGCCGACGGTGATCGAGTAGGTGGCGTTGCTGGCAGCTGCAGCGGCGTCGAGCTGCCGCTGGCGCTCGGCGAGCTCGTCCGGCGTCGTCGCACTGTAGAGATCGCGAGAGATCGGCGCGTCGGCCACCTTGTCGGAAGCGACGACGCTCTGGGCGCCGGAGGTCTTCAACTGCTCCGAGGCGGACGTCCCGTACGTGGTCTGCGCGCTGCTGCTCGCCGCATACGCCGGGAGGGCGACGGTGGCGACCAGTGCCGGCACGAGGAAGGCCATGGTGGCGACGCCGCGGACGGATCCGGGTCGGGCTCCGGACGGCTTCGGCTTGCGCACGGCGACCGTCGACGCGGTCGGCTTGACCGGGGGCTTGCTGCGGTCGACGCGGTCCGCGCCGGTGCGGAGCGGAGCGACGGTCGCGAACGAGGTGTCGGTGGCGGACGTCACGGTGAAGGATTGCGGGGTCGTCGGCTCCGGCGCGGCGGGCTTCGTCAGCGGCCGCTCGTCGAGACGGACCTCGCCGGTCGTGACGGCGGCGTCGGCCTCCTCGACCACGGCATCGTCGAGGATGATCTCGGGGTGCTCGACGGGTGCGTCCGGAGCGACGTCGGCGACGAGCGCGTCGTCGGTTGCCGACTGGGACGGGGTGGTCGGGTCCGCCTGCTTCGCGGCCTGCTCCTGGAGTCGGAGCTGCTTCCGGGTGAGGGGGACGTTCGGGGTCGTCTCGGCCTGTTCGGGGCCGCTCTCGCCAGCTGCAGTCAAGTGGATTCCTCCGGCACCCCGCATGAGCGACGACGATCGCGGTGTGGCGATCGGCATGGCGCAGCCCCATCCGACGATTGATGTCGGTTCGTGTGGCCGAGGGACGGGCTAGGGGGTGCCTCGGTCGTCTTCCTGGGGCCAGATCATGGCCTTCAGGACGAGTGACAGCCTACGGGTTACCCCTCAGAAAGTCACGTTTCGATCACGGGAAAACGGGCACATGAGGGAATCCTCATACACGTCTCATGCTCACGCGGCAGGGGTCTCCACGAAGATGTGCGTCGCGAGCTCGTTGGGCAGCTCGAGGCCGCCCTCGACACCGTCGATGGTGACGAGCACGTAGCCGCCCGCTGCCGCGAAGGTTCCCGAGCGACCCGGCATGACGCCGGCCTGCTTCAGCTGCAGGAGGAGTTCGGGGTCGACCTGCGCCGGTTCGCCGAGACGTCGGACCGTCGCCGTGACCGGCTCGGAGCGTCCTTCGACGAGGCCGACGATGTTGATGACGCCCTGCGAGAAGGCGACGGCGGGGCTGTCGCCGAACTCGTCGAGTCCGGGGATCGGGGTGCCGTACGGCGACTCGGTGGGGTGGTTGAGCATGTCGAGCAGCTTGCGCTCGACCTGCTCACTCATGACGTGTTCCCAGCGACAGGCTTCCTCGTGGACGAACTCCCACTCGAGCCCGATGACGTCGCTCAGGAGGCGCTCAGCCAGGCGGTGCTTCCGCATGACGTGGACCGCCTTGCGTCGGCCCGGTTCGGTGAGCTCGAGGTGCCGGTCGCCCGACACGACGACGAGTCCGTCGCGCTCCATCCGACCGACCGTCTGCGAGACCGTCGGTCCGGAGTGCCCGAGGCGCTCGGAGATCCGCGCACGAAGCGGGATGATGTTCTCCTCCTCGAGCTCCAGAATGGTGCGGAGATACATCTCTGTGGTGTCAATCAAATCGGTCATCGACGCCCTCCCTGCCCGATTGCACGTTCCCGGTAAGCCTAGTGCGCGGCGGCGACGTTCCCGCGCCAAGCCACTCCGCCCCGCGTGGACGCATCCGGGCGCCGTGGCACGACGCCATGAGGCCCTCGCCTCTAGAATCGCCGTATGCCGGAGATCACGATTCCCACGTCCCTTCTGCCCGCCGATGGTCGATTCGGCTGCGGCCCCTCCAAGATCCGACCTGAGCAGATCGCAGCGCTCTCCGAGGCCGGCCTGTCCCTCCTCGGCACCTCCCACCGTCAGGCTCCCGTCAAGCAGCTCGTCGGCCGCGTGCGCGCCGGCCTGGCCGACTTGTTCCGCGCCCCCGAGGGCTACGAGATCATCGTCGGCAACGGCGGCTCGACCGCGTTCTGGGACGCGGCCGCCTTCGGCCTCATCGAGCAGCGCAGCCAGAACCTCGTCTTCGGCGAGTTCGGCGGCAAGTTCGCCAAGGCGGCGGGCGCCCCGTGGCTCACCGCTCCGGACGTCCGTGAGGTGCCGGGTGGATCCCGCATCGATCCCGAGGTGGTCGAGGGCGTCGACGTGTACGCCTGGCCGCACAACGAGACCTCGACCGGCGTCATGGCCCCGGTGCGACGCGTGTCCGGCGACACCGGCGCCCTCACGGTGATCGACGCGACGAGCGCCGCGGGTGGTGTGGACTTCGACGCGAGCCAGGCGGACGTCTACTACTTCGCACCGCAGAAGAACTTCGCATCCGACGGCGGCCTGTGGTTCGCGCTCTGCTCCCCCGCGGCGATCGAGCGCATCGAACGGATCGCGGCGAGCGGCCGCTACATCCCGGAGTTCCTGAGCCTGAAGAACGCGGTCGACAACTCCCGGCTCGAGCAGACGCTCAACACTCCCGCGTTGTCGACGCTCGTGCTCCTCGAGGAGCAGATCTCGTGGATCAACGGCAACGGCGGCCTCGCCTGGGCATCGGCACGGACGGCCGAGTCCTCCGGCGCCCTGTACGAGTGGGCCGAGCGCACCTCCTACACGACGCCGTTCGTGACGAACCCCGACCACCGCTCGCAGGTCGTCGTCACGATCGACTTCGACGACGCCATCGACGCCGCGCTGGTCGCGAAGACCCTGCGGGCGAACGGCATCGTCGACACCGAGCCCTACCGCAAGCTCGGCCGCAACCAGCTGCGCGTCGCGACCTTCACGGCGATCGACCCCGCAGACGTCCGTCAGCTCATCGCGAGCATCGAACACGTCGTCGGGGCGCTCTGATCCGTCTCCCCCGCTGAACGCCGAACGGGCGGTCGAACCCTCTCGAGGTTCGGCCGCCCGTTCGTCTATCTCGCGGTGTGCGAGTGCTACTCGTCCTCGAACCGGTCGTCGTCCTCGTCGGAGTCCTCGTCCTCGTCCGAGTCGTCCTCGTCCTCGTCCGAGTCGTCGTCATCCGAGTCGTCCGACGCCGCATCGACGTCGTCCTCGTCGTACTCGAGTTCGATGCCGTCGCGGTCGCGGTCGCGGGGGTCCCCGGACAGCGCGACATCGTCGTCGTCGAACTCGTCGGTGTCATCCGCGTCGTCGAGCGCGTCGTCAGCCGCAGCCGCTGCCGCTGCCTCCTGCGCGGCGCGGTAGTCCGCGAGGCGCTCCGACCACGGCACCCACTGCGGAGCCAGCAACGCGCCGTCGCCGGGCATCAGCTCCGTCTCGAGCACGTTCGGCGCGGCGTCGTCGGCGGTCCGCGAGAGCGTCACCGTCCAGAACCATCCGGGGTAGCCCGCCATCGTGTTCGCGAACAGCAGCGAGACGACGTGATCATCGACCACGACGTGCCCGGCCGGCTCACCGACCGTGCTCGTGGGCGTGATCTCCTGCAGCGCTTCGCGCGCGAGCTCCACGGCGGCGATCAGGGTCTCGTCCGGCACTGGTGCCGGGGTCGACTCGCCATCGGTGCCGTCGTCCGAGCGATGCTCGTCCGACTCGGCTCGTGTGTCCGTGTCGGCCGTGACGTCGCGATCCTCGACGGGCGTCTCCTGATCGGCGTCAGGCATCCAGCTCGTCCGCGACCTTGCGCAGCACGGCAGCGATCTTCGTGCTGTGACTGCTGTTCGGGTACTTGCCGCGGCGCAGGTCGCCGCCGATGCCGTCGAGGAGCTTCACGAGGTCCTCGACGATGATCGCCATGTCGTCGGCCGGCTTGCGCTTCAGCTTGACGAGGCTGGGCGGAGCCTCGAGGACGCGCACGGACAGCGCCTGGGCGCCGCGCTTGCCGTCGGCGATGCCGAACTCGAGCCGCGTCCCCGGCTTCACGCCGGCCGTGCCCGCGGGCAGTGCGGAAGCGTGCAGGAAGACCTCCTGGCCGTCATCGGAGCTGATGAAGCCGAAGCCCTTCTCCTCGTCGTAGAACTTGACCTTGCCGGTGGGCATGGGAACCTCGCTGTGTGTCGTGCGCAGAAAATGCAGCGCCGTGCGGTGATCGCGCAGGAAGCGCGATCGAGAGGACCATCGGTCCTCGGCCCCCAGCCTATTCGGTGCAGCAGCCGCGTGCCTCTATCCTGGGAGCGTGACTGATGAGCAGACGCCGAGCATCTCGCGGCCCGAACGGATCCTGGCCTACATGGTCGTGACGATCGTCGCCGTGTCGATCGCCGCGTTCGTCGCGGTGATGGTCGGCACCGCCACCGGCCTCGAGCAGGGCGACTTCGCCGTCGGCGTCTGGCCGGTCGTGACGATCCTGCCGCTCGTCGGACTCCCGATCGCCTTCCTGATGCTGATCACGCTCATCATCGTGGGTGCCGTACGACGGTCCCGCGAGTCCCGCGGTCAGTCGCCGCGCTGACGACCATGGGCGAGGCCTTCGCGATCGCGCGCCGCCTCCGGGAGCTCCCGGACGACGCGCTCCGCCGGCTGACTCCCGACCGCAGGGCCTCCTCCGCCCGCATCGCGGACTTCTTCGACTTCGCCGAGGCCCTGTTGGACGATGCGAGCGTCGCCCGCCGGATGGCACTGCTCGACCGGGACACCCTCGCAGTGCTCGCCGCCGCGCGGGACGGGACCGAGCGCCACTCGCTCGCGACCACGCTCGGACGCGAGCAGTCGGAGGTGGATGCCGCCCTGGAGCGGCTGGAGCGGGACATCCTCGTGCTGGACGACGGAGCCGGTCCGATCAGGCCGGTGAGCGCGGTGGCCGCGGTGTTCGAGGAGTGGACGGCGAGCGGCAGACCAGGCCGAGCAGAACTCCGACTTCCGGCGGCGGCGCCGACGTCCCACGCGACCCGCCCCTCGCCCGACACGGACGCCCTCGCGAGCGAGCGAGCGGCCGGCGCGGTCGGCATCGTCGGCGAGAGCCTCCATGAACTCGACCGCGAGCCCGCACGCCTGCTCGGCCGTGGAGCCCCGTCCATGCCGGACCTCAAACGGCTCGCAGCCGCGGCGGCGAGCACGCCCGACCAGATCGAGCTCGCCCTGTCCGTGGCGTCGGCTGCCGGGCTCACGGACGCGATCGGCTCCGCCATCCGCCTGAGCGAGGTCGGCGAGGCCTGGCTGGCGTCGGCCACCGCGGAACGCTGGCTCCGTCTCGCGACAGCCTGGCGCGACGCGATCCCGGCCACGATCCGCGATCGCATCCTGACGGCGTACCGGCGCGGTTCCGTCGACCTGGTCGAAGAGCTCAGCTGGTGGTACCCGTTGGCGGAGGATGCCGTCGTGGCGCCGACGCGGGCGGTCGACGCGGTCGCCGAGCTGCTCGGGATCACCGTCGACGGCGCGACCAGCGGATTCGGACGACTCCTCGTCGACGACCACGCGGCCGACGCGGCCTCGACGCTCGCGTCCATGCTCCCCGCCGAGGTGTCGCAGGTCGTCCTCCAGGACGACCTGACGGTCATCGCGCTCGGTCCCCCGACGGCGGAACTCGACGTGCGACTCCGGGCCCTCGCGGAGCCGGAGGGGCGCGCTCAGGCGTCGAGGTACCGCATCACGACCGCGAGCGTCACCCGGGCCCTCGCCGACGGAGACACGGCCGAGGACCTGCTCGCGTACCTCGAGTCGATCTCCCTGACCGGCGTCCCTCAACCCCTGCGGTACCTCGTGTCCGAGGCCGCTTCCCGATTCGGCCTCGTCCGCGTCGGGACGATCCGCGCGTCGGCCGACGCCTCGGCCGACCCTGGACGCAGCAGCTACATCCGCTCCGAGGACGCCGGCCTGATCGCGGCGATCTCGGTCGACCAGAGCCTCGTGGCGCTCGGTCTCCGTCCGAGCGACGAGCACCGGCTCACCAGCCGGATCGAGGCGGCGACGGTCTACTGGGCGCTCCACGACGCGCGCTACCCGGTGGTCGCGGAGGACGACGGCGGCGCACCGCTCCGGATCCGCCGGCAGCCGGTCATGCGCACCAACCTCTCCGCTCCGGCCGCCTCGACGGAACCGGATCTGGTGTCGCGGCTCCGCGCCGACGACAGCGGCGACACGAGCAGCGCATGGTTGGCCAAGCAACTGGAGATCGCCGTCCGCGACCACACGCCGGTCACCGTGCAGCTGCAGCACGGCGAGCGCCGATCCACGTTCACGATCGAACCGGTGAGCCTTGCCGGCGGTCGCCTGCGCGGTCTGGACCGGTCGGCCGACGTCGAACGCACCCTGCCGCTCGCGATGATCACCGAGGTCCGGATCGCCGGCTGAGCGCTCGCTCAGGGGGTTGCGCACCGGATCCGCCGGTAGACTCGACCGTTATGTCTGATGGACCACTGATCGTCCAAAGCGACCGCACCGTGCTGCTCGAGGTCGCCCACCCGCTCGCCGAGGACGCCCGCCACGATCTCTCGGTGTTCGCCGAGCTCGAACGCGCGCCGGAGCACATCCACACCTACCGGATCACCCGTCTCGGACTCTGGAACGCACGGGCCGCCGGGCACGATGCCGACCAGATGATCGAGACGCTGGAGCGGTACTCGAAGTTCTCCATCCCCGCGTCCGTGACGATCGACATGCGCGAGACCGTCAACCGCTACGGCCGGCTCGTGATCGAACGCTCCGAGGAGGGCGAGCTCGTCCTCCGCTCCACGGACCTCCCGATCCTGACCGAGGTGGCCGGCGCCAAGCGGATCGCGCCCCTCCTCATCGGGCACCCGACGCCGGACACCTTCCTCGTCGAGCCGTGGGCACGCGGTGCGCTCAAGCAGGAACTCGTGAAGCTGGGCTGGCCCGCCGAGGACCTCGCCGGGTACACCGCTGGCACGCCGCACCAGATCGACCTGGTCGAGGACGGCTGGCACCTCCGCGACTATCAGCAGCAGGCGGTCGACAACTTCTTCTCCGGCGGTTCCGGCGTCGTGGTGCTCCCCTGTGGTGCGGGCAAGACCCTGGTCGGCGCCGGGGCGATGGCGACGGCGTCCACCAACACCCTGATCCTCGTCACGAACACGGTGTCGGCACGGCAGTGGCGCGACGAGCTGTTGAAGCGCACCTCCCTCACCGCCGAGGAGATCGGCGAGTACTCGGGGCAGGTGAAGGAGGTCAAGCCGGTCACGATCGCGACCTACCAGATCCTCACGGCCAAGCGGAAGGGCGAGTACGCCCACCTCGCGCTGCTCGACGCCATGGACTGGGGCCTCGTGGTCTACGACGAGGTGCACCTGCTCCCGGCACCCGTCTTCAAGCTCACCGCCGAGCTGCAGGCGCGGCGTCGCCTCGGCCTGACGGCGACGCTCATCCGGGAGGACGGCCGCGAGGGCGACGTCTTCTCGCTCATCGGCCCGAAGCGGTTCGACGCCCCGTGGAAGGAGATCGAGGCGCAGGGCTTCATCTCCCCCGCCGCGTGCTTCGAGGTGCGCGTCGACCTGCCCCAGGCGGACCGACTCACCTACGCCGCATCCGCCGACGACGAGCGATACCGCCTCGCGGCGACCGCCCCGGCGAAGCTCGACGTCGTCCGGCAGCTCGTCGAACGGCACCGTGGCGAGCAGATCCTCGTCATCGGGCAGTACCTCGATCAGATCGAGGAGCTGGCAGAGACGCTGGGTGCCCCGCAGTTGACGGGCGCAACGCCGGTCGACGAGCGCGAACGGCTCTATCAGGCCTTCCGCGACGGCACCGAGCAGGTGCTCGTCGTCTCGAAGGTCGCGAACTTCTCGGTCGACCTGCCCGAAGCGACCGTCGCCATCCAGGTGTCGGGATCGTTCGGTTCACGACAGGAGGAGGCGCAGCGTCTCGGCCGCCTGTTGCGCCCGAAGTCCACGGGACTCACCGCGAGCTTCTACACGCTGGTGTCGCGCGACACGGTCGATCAGGAGTTCGCGCAGAACCGCCAACGCTTCCTCGCCGAACAGGGCTACAGCTACACGATCCTCGACGCCCACGCCCTGCAGACCGCGTGAACCACGCTCTCAGAAAAGTCTCAAGAAACGTGCAGATAATGGTGTCATGACCGGACCCCGCATCCTCATCGTCGACGACGAACCGAACATCCGCGACCTCCTCACCACCAGCCTGCGATTCGCCGGCTTCGCCGTCCGTGCCGTGGGCAACGGCGCAGCCGCCATCTCAGCGGTCCTCGAGGAGGAGCCCGACCTCATCATCCTCGACGTGATGCTGCCGGACATGAACGGCTTCGGCGTCACCAAGCGCCTCCGCAGCGCCGGCTACACGGCGCCCATCCTCTTCCTCACCGCGAAGGACGACACCGAGGACAAGATCACGGGCCTCACGGTCGGCGGCGACGACTACGTCACCAAGCCGTTCAGCCTCGACGAGATCGTGGCACGCATCAAGGCCATCCTTCGCCGGACCATGCAGGCCGACGAGGATGCGGTGATCCGCACCGGCGAGCTGACGATGGACCAGGACACCCACGAGGTCCTCGTCGGCGACACCCCGATCGACCTCAGCCCGACCGAGTTCAAGCTCCTCCGCTACCTCATGCTCAACCCGAACCGTGTCCTGTCGAAGGCCCAGATCCTCGACCACGTCTGGGAGTACGACTTCAACGGCGACGCCGGCATCGTCGAGAGCTACATCTCCTACCTGCGCCGGAAGCTCGACCAGTTCTCCAGCGAGCCGCTCATCCAGACCAAGCGCGGATTCGGCTACATGCTCAAGGCCGGAAAGGCGTAGCCCCCACCCGATGGCCGATTCCCTGTCCACCTGGTGGAGCAGCGTCTCACTCCGGACGAAGATCACCGGGGTGACGGTGCTCGTCCTCGCCTTCGGCCTGCTCGTCGCGGGCATGGGGACGACCCCGCTCCTCAAAGAGGTCCTCACCCAGCAGGCGAACGACAGTCTGGTCACTGCCGCCAAGGGCAAGATCGTCGGTGAGATCTCCGAGGACGGACAACTCCAGCTCGACGCCCCCTCGACGCTGTTCGTCGCCGTGTACGACACGAACGGCGAACTCCGCGCCTCGTCCGGGTGGGACGACAGCATCGCTCCCGAACACCCGGCGCACCTCAGCGCGAACGACGTCGCCGCGAGCGGGACCCAGATCTACACGACCACCAACGCGAGTGGCACGATCGTGTACCACGCGGTCTCCGTCCCGGTCACCCTCGACGGGTTCCGCACGGGAGCGGCATGGGTCGCCATCTCGATGCAGGGCACCGACAACACCATCGCGACCTACCTCACGATCTTCTTCGTCCTCGGCGTGCTCATCATCGTGGTCGGAGCGCTCCTCACCCGGTGGCTGGTGACCGGCACGTTCGAACCGCTCCGCCAGGTGGAACGGACGGCCGCCGCGTTCGCCGACGGCGACTTCAGCCAGCGACTCGCCGGCTCGACACCGAACACCGAGGTGGGGCGACTCAGCCGATCACTCAACACGATGCTGGCTCGCATCGACCGCGCGTACTCGGATCGCGGGAAGACCATCGAGCAGATGCGCAACTTCGTCGGGGATGCGAGCCACGAGCTCCGCACCCCGCTCGTCTCCGTGCGCGGCTACGCCGAGCTCTACCGGATGGGTGCCCTCCAGACGCCGCAGGACGTGGCACAGGCCATGGAGCGCATCGAGAAGGAGGCCATCCGCATGGGTGCGCTCGTCGAGGACCTCCTCCAGCTCGCCCGCCTCGATGAGACGCGACCACTGAATGTCGCCCCCGTCGATCTGCTCCCGATCGCGCGCGACGCCGCGCTCGACACCACCGCCCAGGCCCCCGGGCGCACGGTCCAGGTGGTCCGCGACGAACGCATGGCGCGAGCCGTCGACGACGATGCCTCCGAGACCACCGGCGAGTCCCCGGCCGCTGCCGACGCACCAGCCCAGACGAACTCGACCGGGCCGATCTTCGGCGCGACGTTCAACCGCTTCCGGCGTCGGCCGAAGCCGTCCGGCGACGCCACCACGCCCGACACGAAGCCCATCGCAGAACCGCTGACCCTGGCCGTGCCGCCGATCGTCCTCGGCGAGGAGAACAAGATCCGGCAGGTCGTCACGAACCTCATCGGAAACGCCCTGCGCTTCACGCCCGCCGACAGCCCGATCGAGCTCGCGGTCGGCACGGACGCCCGCGCCGGGACGGCCAGCATCGCCATCGTCGACCACGGCGAGGGCATCCCGCCACAGATCCGCGAGAAGATCTTCCAGCGTTTCTGGCGTGCCGACAGCTCGCGAACGCGCGAGACGGGCGGCAGCGGCCTCGGACTGGCCATCGTCGCCTCCATCGTCGCGGCGCACGGTGGCACGGTCGACGTGACCGAGACCCCCGGCGGCGGCGCGACGTTCCGCGTCATCCTGCCGCTCGCCCCGTCGGCGGCCACGAGCCCCATCGTCATCGCGGGCCCTCCGGCCTGACCCGCCGGCGGGCTGGCTCGACCCTCCTCCACAGGCTCCGGCCTGCTTCGGACTGCGCGCACGAAACCTTCCTCGCCGGTTCCGGCCGGTGGCGAGCACCTACCGTCTCGGTAGCGGCGATGACAGGCATCGCCCGGACGAACGGAGTTCCCGATGGCCACTTTCCAGGTCGACAGCGACGCGGTCGAGCGCGCCTCCACGGCAGCACGCGTCACGATCGAGCAGATCCAGAACGAGGTCGCCCGCCTGCACACGCAGCTGGCGGCACTCGACGGCCAATGGACCGGCGCTGCGGCCGCCGCGTTCCACGGTGTCGTCGAGCGTTGGAGGGGCACCCAGCGTCAGGTCGAGGAGAACCTCGGCGAGATCAGCCGGGCGCTCGCCGTCGCGGGTACCCAGTACGCCGAGATCGAGCGGGCGAACGCGAGTATGTTCAGCGGCTAAGCGGTTGGCCGCCGACGCGGGTCGACGACCCTGCGCCGGCGGCTCCTCCGAACGCAGCGACGAGCCGGGTCAACGGCCGCTCAGGACCCCGGCCGCGGCAGCCTGAGCATAAGCCGTCGCCTGTGCGCCGAGCTCGGACACCCCGTACACCGGATCGGCCGAGCTCTCGTTGCTGACGTCGATGCGCAGCCACTGTCCGTCGACCGTGAGGTGGACGCTGCACGACGAGAAGATCTCCGTGCGGCACTGCAGGAATGCGTCGCGCGATCCCAGGCCGTCGATCGCCAGGAAGCTGATGTCCGCACCGTCCTTCATCCGCGTCTCGACCAGCTGCTCGTAGGCCCACTGCCCATGGGGCAGAGCGGTGAGCAATCCGCGGGCCGAATCGCTGTCAGGGAGCCCGAAGATACAGTCCGGGACGCCGAAGTCGTTGGCGGCCCCTCGGCTGACCGACCCGCCTTTCTTCGGCGCCGACGTGTACGCCAGTTGCTGGCCGAGCAGGTCACTCATCGTCGCCTCGGGCACGAAACCCTCGCACTCGGCCGGCAGGACACCCGCCCCGGCCGTCGTGTCGCCCCAGTCGAAACGGGGCGCGGTCGCCGTCGGCTCCAACGCGACCCTGATCGACTCGACGAACGGCATGACCGCAGTCCGCGCCGCTTCGTCGGACTCGGCGACATTGTCGGCCGGGCCGTCGATGAGGACCTCCACCCAGCTGTCGCCGACGAGGAACTGCATACTGCACACATCGAGCACACGTCCATCACCGGTGAAGCAGGAGAGCGGCGTGGAGTTCTCCCAGGGGCCGGGCTCGCCCGACGTCCAATCTTCGAAGAACGGCTGCCAGACTGCGGACGCTTGCGGGAGCACCATCACCGTCGCCCAGCGCTCGGTCCCGAGCGGAGAGCCGCCCTGCAGCCGGCTGCGGGGCTCCCCGTTCCCCCAGCTGCACTGCAGTCCTCCGAGCGCCACGGGCGCCGTGTTGATCGGTGTCGCGTTGACGTCATCCGTGAACGGGGCCTCGAGTACGACGGAGGGCGCGAGCGCCGAGCTGACGATGTCGGCTGGGACCAGGTCCTGACATCCCATTCCGTACGAGCTGACGGGGGTGGTGGGCCCAGGGGCGGTGGTCGGTGTCGCGGACGACACCGGTGTGGACGTCGTCGTCGGCTTCGGCTCGGCCGGCGTGCACGCGCTCAGCCCCAGAATCAATACGGCGGCGATCGCCGCTCCCCCGATACGTCTCATAGCTCGATCATAGGAACTGGCGCGCGGGCCGATATGCCGTTCCGGTCACGTCTCTACAACGACTGTCGGACCCATGCGGAAACAGGCATACAGATCGAGGGTTCTCCCCGATGCGTCTGGTGGAAACGACGCAGGGCGCCTCCCGAAGGAGACGCCCTGCGCAGGTGTTGCTGTCGGACTTAGAAGTCCATGCCACCGGTCGGGTCGCCGGCCGGAGCCGGGTTCTTCTCCGGCTTGTCGGCGACGACGGCCTCGGTGGTGAGGAACAGGCCGGCGATCGACGCTGCGTTGAGCAGCGCGGAGCGGGTGACCTTCACCGGGTCGTTGATGCCGGCAGCGAGCATGTCGACGTACTCACCGGTCGCGGCGTTGAGGCCGTGTCCGACGGGCAGGTTGCGGACCTTGTCGGCGACGACGCCAGGCTCGAGGCCTGCGTTGAGCGCGATCTGCTTGAGCGGAGCGTCGATGGCGACCTTGACGATGTTCGCACCGGTCGCCTCGTCGCCGACGAGCTCGAGCTTCTCGAACGCGGTCTTGCCGGCCTGGATCAGGGCGACGCCACCACCGGCGACGATGCCCTCTTCGACGGCAGCCTTCGCGTTGCGAACGGCGTCCTCGATGCGGTGCTTGCGCTCCTTGAGCTCGACCTCGGTCGCTGCACCGGCCTTGATGACCGCAACACCGCCCGCGAGCTTGGCAAGACGCTCCTGGAGCTTCTCGCGGTCGTAGTCGCTGTCGGTGTTGTCGATCTCCTTGCGGATCTGCGAGACACGACCGGCGATGGCGTCGGCGTCGCCGGCACCCTCGACGATGGTGGTCTCATCCTTGGTGATGACGACCTTGCGAGCACGGCCGAGCAGGTCGAGGGTGACGGTCTCGAGCTTGAGGCCGACCTCCTCGGAGATGACCTGGCCACCGGTGAGGATGGCGATGTCCTGCAGCTGAGCCTTGCGGCGGTCGCCGAAGCCCGGAGCCTTGACGGCGACGGACTTGAAGATGCCACGGATCTTGTTGACGACGAGCGTCGCGAGAGCTTCGCCGTCGACGTCCTCAGCGATGATGAGGAGCTGCTTGCCCGACTGGATGACCTGGTCGACGATCGGCAGGAGGTCCTTGATCGCGGAGATCTTCTGGTTGGCGATGAGGATGTAGGGGTCCTCGAACACCGCTTCCTGGCGGTCGGGGTCGGTCACGAAGTACTGCGACAGGTAGCCCTTGTCGAAGCGCATGCCCTCGGTGAGCTCGAGCTCGGTGCCGAAGGTGTTCGACTCCTCGACGGTGACGACGCCCTCCTTGCCGACCTTGTCGATCGCCTCGGCGATGATCTCGCCGATGGTGGTGTCGCCGGCGGAGATGGAAGCGGTCGCAGCGATCTCCTCCTTGGTCTCCACCTCCTTGGCGTTGGCGATGAGCTCGACCGTGACGGCCTCGACGGCCTTCTCGATGCCGCGCTTGAGGCTGATGGGGTCGGCGCCTGCGGCGACGTTGCGGAGGCCCTCGCGGACGAGCGCCTGTGCCAGCACGGTCGCCGTGGTGGTGCCGTCGCCGGCGACGTCATCGGTCTTCTTGGCGACCTCCTTGACGAGCTCCGCGCCGATCTTCTCGTACGGGTCGTCGAGTTCGATCTCCTTGGCGATGGACACGCCGTCGTTGGTGATCGTGGGGGCGCCCCACTTCTTCTCGAGGACAACGTTGCGACCGCGCGGCCCAAGGGTGACCTTGACCGTGTCAGCAAGAATGTTCAGTCCACGCTCGAGGCCGCGACGGGCCTCCTCGTCGAAAGCAATGATCTTAGCCATGTGTGTTTTTCGTCCCTCCCGGACGTCATGAACGTTGTTAGCACTCAATGAGTACGAGTGCTAAGTCGATTCTGGCACTCAGGGGGTGGGAGTGCAAGTGAGCACCGGCGCCCTGAGCGAACTCCCGGGAACAGCCCCGGAACGACGAACGACGCCGCCCACCGAAGTGGACGGCGTCGCAGGAATCGCGTACCTGATCAGCGGCTACGCCAGGCGCACACCCTCGGCCTGAGGCCCCTTTGCTCCAGTGCCGACCTCGAAGACGACCGCCTGGCCCTCTTCCAAGGACTTGTAGCCGCTCATGTCGATCGCCGAGTAGTGGACGAAGACATCCTGTCCGCCGTCGTCGACCGTGATGAAGCCGAAGCCCTTCTCAGCGTTGAACCACTTGACGGTTCCGTTCGCCATTTCATACTCCCATTGCTGCGTGCTCGCAGGCATCGACTGTTGCCGAACCCGGACCTGCCATCCGGGATCGGGACCCCGGTGACCACCCTGCGCCGAAGCGGACCCGGGGGCGAGTCGAGACGGGACGGGATGAGCGGCCAGTTCCAGATACTAATCCGGAGCACCGCGCGGATTCACCCTCAAATCGACAAACGGGGCGGAGTGATACGACAACTCAACATGGAGGAAACACTCCGGAAACACGGCGTGCCTGCGACCTGCTCGATCGACCTGCTCCAGCTGCGCTCAGGCGGCCGGCTGGTAGTCCGCGCCGACCACGACGACGATGCGGAGGACCGGTGCCTCGCCCTCCTCGACGGGGATCGCGTACGTGTCCGTGATCTGGATCGGGATGCCGCCGAGCGCGTTCGCGATGGCGCGGGCGACGCCCTCCTGCGACGGATCCTGGTAGTAGACGCCGCTCGCCGTGACGTCCTCCGTGCTGGCGTCGCTCGTCGGGATCTGCTGCGTGAAGCCGGCGGCCGTGATCGCTGCCGCCGCCGATGCGGCCAGGCCGGCGGTGGGTGTGCCGTTCAGGACGAGGATGCTGGCCGCGGGGTCGACGACGGGGGCCACCTCGGTCGGGGTGGGGGTCGGCGTTGGCGTGGCGCTCGGGCTCTGCGAGCCGCCGAAGAAGTCGATCCGGTCGTTCAGCCCGAAGAGGGCGAAGGTGCCGACCCCCACGAGGACGAGCGTGGCGACGACGGCGACGAGGAAGGCGATCCAGCCGCGTCCCTTGGGAGCAGGGGCACGGTGCGCGCCGACGCGCTTGAGGTCGGGGACCTCGTCGAAGCGGTCGGGCGGGAAGGATTCAGCCATGGTGTGGTCTCCGAGAGCTGCTCAGCCGTCGGTGCGGGGAGCCGAGGCTCCTCGCGCCGAGAGTCGGGCGTCGCGGGTGCGCTGCAGCCGCTTGATCAGCATGGGGTCGTGGGCGAGGGCGGACGGCGAGTCGATGAGCGCGCCGAGCAGTTGATAGTACCGGGCCGGGGACAGGGCGAAGCGGTCGCGGATGGCGGCCTCCTTGGCCCCGACGTGCTGCATCCAGTGGGACTCGAACTCGAGGATCTCGAGCTCGCGCTGGTCGAGGCCTCCCGTCGGCGTCGACGCGTCGTCATCGGCAGGCGTGCGCGACGCTGGCTGCATGCTCATCTCCTGCCGATCGGTGCCGATGCGGCGACCGTGGAGTCATGCTCCGGTCCGCCGCCGTCCAAGTCTATTCAGCCGATGGCCGCCGAGCCGCATCCACCCCGGCGAGGGCCGACGTTCACCGGGAAGGATCAGGCTCGGTGCAGTGTTATGGAATACGTCGGGAGCCGCATGCACGAGGCAGCCCCGCACGTAGGATGACCGAGACGAATGGAGCAGCATGACGTACGACGTGTCGAAGACCGATGAGCAGTGGCGCGAGGAACTCACGCCGGAGCAGTATCAGGTCCTCCGCGGAGCGGCGACCGAGCGGGCCTGGACGGGTGAGCTCCTCGACGAGTCGCGCGCGGGCCTCTACACCTGTGCCGCCTGCAACGCCGAACTCTTCAAGAGCGGTACCAAGTTCGATTCCGGCTGCGGATGGCCGAGCTTCTACGAGTCCGTGAACCCCGAGGCGGTGCAGCTCATCGAGGACCGCACCCTCGGCATGGTGCGCACCGAGGTCCGGTGCGCCAACTGCGGCTCGCACCTCGGCCACGTGTTCGACGACGGCTTCGGCACGCCCACCGGCGACCGCTACTGCATGAACTCGATCGCGCTCAACTTCGCCGCGGCCGACACCACCGAGCCGACGGAGTGACCGAACCGGTCGAGCGCCCCGTCCTCGCCGCCGTCGCCGGGCGGCGTTCGTGGTCCAAGGTCACCGACGTCGCTCCGAGTGACGCGGAACTCCTCGAGGTCCTCGCGGCGGCTGGTCGGGTGGCCGACCACAGCGCCCTGCGTCCGTGGCGGGTCATCACCCTCCGCGGCGACGACCGCGTGAAGCTCGGCCGGGCGCTCGCGAAGGCGGAGGGCGACTCGAAGCCCTCGACGAAGCCGCTCCGCGCGCCCCTGTTGCTCGCCGTCGTCGTGAGCGTGAAGAAGTCGAAGGTGCCCGCCTGGGAGCAGGAGGCGGTCGCGGCCGGAGTGGCCCACATGGTCAGTCTCCTGCTCGACGACGCCGGTTGGGGCGTGTTCTGGCGCACCGGCGGCGCGACTCGCGCCAAAGCGGTCCGGAAGGCACACGGCCTGAAGAAGGGCGAGGATCTCCTCGGCTGGCTGTACGTCGGAGGGAAGCCGGGTAACGCTCGCACAGGGCGCCGCAAGACGATCAACGCGAAGGCGCACCTCAGCTCCATGCCCTGAGGACGGAGTCGCTCACGGCATCCGACGGCTCGACGGCTCGACTCAGTCGGCGGACGACGATGCCGTGGGACGACGCCTGAACCGCGCCGATGCGATCGCCACGGCGGCGAACGCGAGGAGTGTCCCGATGACCGTCGCGACATGCACGCCGCCGTCGTCGGTGGGCAGGAGCACGTCGAGGGCGAGCGCACTCAGGGTCTGACCGGCCACCGTGCCGAGCCCGAGGATGAGCACGCCCGTGTGCTGCACGAGGAACGCCGCCACGGCGATGAACACGCATCCGATCGGGCCGCCGAGGTAGAGCCACCACTCCCCCGGGAGCGGTCCGGGCGGCGCGACGATGACCGCGTGCAGCACGGCGGCGATGACCAGCACGACCGTCCCCACGACGAAGTTGATGAACGTGGCGGCGAGCGTGCTCTGTGCCCGCATCTTCACGCGGCCGTTGACCGCCTGCTGCCAGCCGATCCCGATCCCGGCGAGCAGCGGCAGGACGAGCAGGCCGAGTGGGATGCTCCCGCCGAGCTCGCCCGAGACCGCGACGCCGACCGCGACGAGGGCGACGACCGCCCCGAGGACGCGCTGGACGCTGAACCCGACGACGCCTCCCGGGCCGAAGCCGATCCGGTCGAGCACGAGTCCGCTCGCCGTCTGGCCGGCGACGACCGCGACCGTGAAGAGGGCGACGCCGAGCGTGGCGGCGGTGAGCCCCTGCGAGAGCACGAGGAACGCGCCGGCACACCCACCGAGCACCGTCCACCAGGGCATCTCCCTGCGTCGGACGGCACCGGCCACCGTGGAGAGACCGCGACGACCGGTACGGGACAGCGCCAGTCCGACGGTGAGGATGATCAAGCCGCCGCCGAACGAGATCGCAGCTGCGGTGAACCCATCGCCGAGTCGCGCGCCGAGCTCGCCGTTCAACCGGGCCTGCACCGCGATGAAGGCACCGCTGACGACGGCGATGAGGAGCGCGAGCGGCGCTGGGACACGGGTCACGGGAGGATTCCTTCCAATGAGGAACCGCCCACTCAGCGAGGCTGAGCGGGCGGTTCTCGGCTGGAGCCGACGACGGGACTTGAACCCGTAACCTACGCTT
>Ga0308160_10001529_pt1 | contig 32002 bp, 26 predicted proteins | sample PhyFR1_FD_201036 | JGI IMG/M metagenome (GOLD analysis project Ga0308160, IMG submission 201036) | Phyllosphere microbial communities from UC Gill Tract Community Farm, Albany, California, United States - DLSLF.R1 | ecosystem: Host-associated > Plants > Phyllosphere > Unclassified | place: USA... | reverse complement strand
ACATCTGTTGCGCCCGGAAATCGTGCGCCATTTGGTCGCCCTGCGGTGCCACCCATTCGCCGATCGCCATGGTCAGCACTACCAGCGGGATAGCGGTTTTCATCACTGAGCCGGCGATCTGCATACGGGTAAAACCAGAAGCCTGCATCACCACCAGTTCACTGCGCGTCGCCAACTGACCCAGGCCAAGCAGCGCGCCCAGCAGCGCCGCCATTGGGAAGAAAATCTCAATGTCTTTCGGCACGCTGAGCAGGGTAAACATCCCCGCGCCCAGTACCGTATAGTCGCCTTGCCCTACTCTGCGCAGTTGGTCAACAAATTTGATGATGCCAGACAGCGACACCAGCATGAATAACGTCATGATGATGGTGTTGAAAATCGTTTTACCGATATATCGATCCAGTACACCAAACATCAGGCTGCTCCTCTCAGGCGTGCACGCAGCTTGCGCATCGGCACGGTATCCCACAAATTCAATGCCAGCGCGATGGCAAAGTAGGCAACGTTAACCCCCCACAGCCAGATAATCGGGTCCAGCTTGCCCTTGCCAGCATTGGAACGCAGCGCAGTTTGCAGTAGGAAGAAAATTAAATACAGCAGGATGGCCGGCAGCATGCTCAGTACACGGCCCTGTCGCGGGTTTACCACACTAAGCGGTACTACCAGCAGCGCCATCAGCACCACGGAGACCACCAGCGTCAGACGCCAGTGGAATTCGGCGCGCGCATCCGGATCGTCAGACTGCCACAGGGTTTTCATCGACATCTGTTCAGACTGGGTGTTATTCACCGCTACCGCCCTATGTCCAATCACTGCCTTGTAATTATTGAAATCAGTAATGCGGAAATCACGCAGCAGTGCGGTGCCCTCGAAGCGGGTGCCCTTGTCGAGCGTCACCACCTGCGACCCATCCTTCTGTGGGTTGATGTTGCCGTGTTCGGCTACTACCACGGAAGGGCGCTGAGTACCGTTCGTCCTCAGTTGCGCCAGGAACACGTTGTTGAAGGTGCTGCCCTTCACGTTGCCGATGAATACCACCGCATTGCCGTCCTGCGAGGGCTTGAACTGTCCTTCTACCAGCCCGGCAATGCTTGGGTTAGCCTTCGCTTCGCTCACCACCACGTCTTGGTAGCTAGAGGCTATGGGGTTGGCCCAGAACACGTTCACCGCAGCCACAGCAGAAGTGAGGATCGCCAGTATCATCGCGGCGATAATCAAAGTACGTTTGCCCAACCCGCAAGCATGCATAACGGTGATTTCGCTTTCGGTATACAACCGCCCAAAGGTCATCAACAGGCCAAGAAACAAACTTAAGGGAAGAATTAGCTGCGCCATCTTCGGCACACCCAATAACAACAGAGAAAGTACTAAGTTTGTTGGAACATCGCCATCTACCACATCGCCTAGTACCCTCACCAGGTTCTGACAAAAGAAGATCAGAAGCAAGATGAACAGAATGGCGATTTGGCTCTTTAGCGTTTCCCGAACCAGATATCTTATGATGATCACGCTTATTACGCCTGTGAAAACTTGTCTTTTTGCAGGAAAATCGATAGCTTCATCGTTAATCTGCCATTTATTCTCATCATAATGGCAACCTTTCACAGCTAAAATAGTATTACAACATCAAGCCGTTTGGGTGTCCTATAGAAGCTTACTTATAGTCGTCGCCAAAATAGAGCAGTTTATACCGTCCAGGTTAACATAGTAATTAACACAATATGGCGGGAGATTGTTACGGAACGGGTCATTCTAGCCGTAGCTTTTGCCTTTGTCTTTAAGATTCAGGAGAGTACATGGAGTTCAGTGTAAAAAGCGGTAGCCCAGAGAAACAGCGCAGTGCCTGTATTATCGTCGGCGTTTTCGAACCGCGCCGCTTGTCCCCTATCGCGGAACAACTCGACAAAATCAGTGATGGTTATATCAGCGCTTTGTTGCGCCGTGGCGAACTGGAAGGCAAAGTCGGGCAGACATTACTGCTGCACCATGTGCCTAATATTCTCTCCGAACGCATCCTGCTAATCGGCTGTGGCAAAGAGCGCGAGCTTGATGAACGCCAGTACAAACAGGTGATTCAGAAAACCATCAATACCCTTAACGATACCGGTTCAATGGAAGCGGTCTGCTTCCTGACTGAGCTGCATGTAAAAGGCCGCAACACTTACTGGAATGTGCGCCAGGCGGTGGAAACCGCCAAAGAAACGCTTTACACCTTCGATCAGTTGAAGAGCAATAAGGTGGAGCTACGCCGCCCACTCCGCAAGATGGTGTTCAATGTGCCGACCCGCCGTGAACTCACCAGCGGCGAACGCGCCATCCAGCACGGTCTGGCGGTGGCCTCGGGCATCAAGGCGGCCAAAGATCTCGGCAACATGCCGCCGAACATATGCAACGCCGGTTACCTGGCCTCACAGGCGCGTCAACTGGCGGATGCCTTCAGCACACATATCACCACCCGCGTTATTGGCGAACAGCAGATGAAAGAGCTGGGGATGCATGCCTATCTGGCGGTGGGCGCAGGTTCGCAGAACGAATCATTGATGTCGGTGATGGAATATAGGGGGAACCCTACCCCGGACGCGAAGCCGATCGTGTTAGTTGGCAAAGGGCTGACCTTCGATTCCGGCGGCATCTCGATCAAACCCGCCGAAAACATGGACGAGATGAAATACGACATGTGCGGTGCTGCCACCGTGTACGGAGTAATGCGTGTCGTTGCAGAATTGAACCTGCCGCTGAACGTAGTCGGCGTACTGGCTGGCTGTGAAAACATGCCAGGTGCCCGCGCCTATCGTCCGGGCGATGTGCTAACTACCATGTCCGGCCAGACCGTCGAGGTGCTTAACACTGATGCTGAAGGCCGTCTGGTGCTGTGTGACACCCTGACCTACGTTGAGCGCTTCGATCCTGAACTGGTGATCGACATCGCCACCCTGACCGGTGCCTGCGTGATCGCGCTGGGCCACCACATCACTGGTCTGATGTCTAACCACAACCCACTGGCGCACGAGTTGCTCGGTGCCGCTGAACAGGCCGGCGACCGCGCTTGGCGCTTGCCGATGCTCGACGAATACTACGAGCAGTTGGACTCTAACTTCGCCGATATGGCGAACATCGGCGGCCGGCCAGGCGGGGCCATCACCGCAGCCTGCTTTCTGTCGCGCTTTACCCGCAAGTACACCTGGGCGCACCTGGATATCGCTGGCACAGCCTGGCGTTCCGGCAAGGCTAAAGGGGCCACCGGCCGGCCGGTGGCCTTACTGTCTCAATTCTTATTGAACAGAGCGGGGCTAGATGGCGACGATTAAAATATCCTTCATCTTTCAAGCCGCAGCGTTGTTGGCTGCGTACGTCCACCCCAGGAACTTGCCACCTGGCTGACACTTAAAACCTATCGGGTATATAATCTTCTCAGCAGCACAGGGGTGGGCTTCTCCACCCCGCCCCATGAAGGGTGCAACCAACATGTTGTGCCCTATTTTTTATTGGTAGCGGTGAATCAGATGATGAAACAGGCGACGTTCTATTTGCTCGAACATGATCGACCGACAGGGACGCTCAGCGCGCATGAGGCCGTGGCCTGCGCCGTTGCCGCCGAACGTTGGCGTTCCGGCAAACGGCTGTTGATCGCCTGTGAGAGCCAAGAACAGGCCCAGCGGCTGGACGAAGCGCTATGGCAGCGCGAACCGCATACGTTCGTGCCGCACAATCTGGCCGGCGAAGGGCCAAACTCAGGCGCTCCAGTGGAGCTGTGCTGGCCCGGCAAACGCGGCAATGCCCCGCGCGATCTACTGATCGCTTTGCAACCACAGTTTGCAGATTTTGCTACTGCTTTCCATCAAGTGGTAGACTTCGTTCCTTACGAAGACACCCTGAAACAGTTGGCGCGCGACCGTTATAAAGCCTATCGCAGCGTCGGCTTCCATTTGACTACGGCTATGCCGCCCACTCACTGAACAACGATATAAAATGGAAAACACAAACAGTCAGTTCGACACCGCATACGACCCGAAAGAGATCGAACAGAAGCTGTACGATCATTGGGAACATCAGGGTTACTTCAAGCCGAATGGCGACACCAGCCAAGAAAGCTTCTGCATCATGATCCCCCCGCCGAACGTCACCGGTAGCCTGCACATGGGCCACGCGTTCCAGCAGACCATCATGGATACCCTGATCCGCTACCAGCGTATGCAGGGTAAAAACACCTTGTGGCAAGCTGGCACCGACCATGCCGGCATCGCCACTCAGATGGTGGTAGAGCGCAAAATCGCTGCAGAAGAAGGCAAAACCCGCCACGACTATGGCCGCGATGCCTTCATCGACAAAATCTGGCAGTGGAAGGCGGGATCCGGCGGCACCATCACCCGTCAGATGCGCCGCTTAGGCAACTCCGTAGATTGGGAGCGCGAGCGCTTCACCATGGACGATGGCCTGTCGAATGCAGTGCGCGAAGTGTTTGTGCGTTTGTACCAAGAAGACTTGATCTACCGAGGCAAACGCCTGGTGAACTGGGATCCAAAACTACGCACTGCCATCTCCGATCTAGAAGTGGAGAACCGCGAGTCCAAAGGCTCCATGTGGTACCTGCGCTATCCGCTGGCCAACGGCGCTAAAACCGCTGAGGGCAAAGATTACCTGGTGGTGGCCACTACCCGTCCGGAAACCCTGCTGGGTGATACCGGTGTGGCTGTCAATCCAGAAGATCCGCGCTACAAAGATTTGATCGGCAAAGAAATCATTCTGCCGCTGGTGGGCCGCCGCATCCGCATCGTCGGCGACGAGCACGCCGATATGGAAAAAGGCACTGGCTGTGTGAAGATCACCCCAGCGCATGACTTCAACGACTATGAAGTCGGTAAACGTCACGGCCTGCCAATGATTAACATCTTGACTTTCGACGGTGCTATCCGTCAAGAAGCGGAAGTATTCAACACTTTGGGCGAGGTTTGTACCGATTACAGCAACGCGATCCCGGCCGAATACCACGGCATAGAGCGCTTTGCGGCGCGTAAAGCAGTGGTCGCGGCTTTCGACCAACTGGGCCTGCTAGATGAGATCAAACCGCACGATCTAACGGTACCTTACGGTGACCGCAGCGGCGTGGTGATCGAACCGATGCTGACCGACCAATGGTATGTGCGCACCGCCCCGCTGGCGCAAGTGGCGGTGGAAGCGGTCGAACAAGGCGAAATCCAGTTTGTGCCGAAACAGTACGAAAACATGTACTTCAGTTGGATGCGTGACATTCAGGACTGGTGCATCTCACGTCAGCTATGGTGGGGTCATCGCATCCCAGCGTGGTACGACGTGAACGGAAAAGTCTATGTAGGTCGCAGCGAAGAAGAGGTGCGACGCGAGTATAACCTAGCTGCCGACCTGGTGTTGACTCAGGACGAAGACGTACTGGACACCTGGTTCTCTTCCGGCCTGTGGACTTTCTCCACCTTGGGCTGGCCAGAGCAGACTGATGCGTTGAAAACCTTCCACCCGACCAGCGTGATGGTTAGCGGCTTCGACATTATCTTCTTCTGGATCGCACGCATGATCATGCTGACCATGCACTTCATCAAAGATGAAAACGGCAAACCCCAGGTGCCATTTAACACCGTCTATATGACTGGCCTGATCCGTGACGACGAAGGCCAAAAGATGTCCAAGTCCAAGGGCAACGTGATCGATCCGCTGGACATGGTCGATGGCATCTCGCTGGAAGATCTACTGGAAAAACGCACCGGCAATATGATGCAGCCGCAGTTGGCAGAGAAGATCCGCAAGCGCACCGAGAAGCAATTCCCAAACGGCATCGAGCCACATGGTACCGACGCCCTGCGCTTCACTCTGGCGGCGCTGGCCTCCACTGGCCGCGATATCAATTGGGATATGAAGCGCCTGGAAGGCTACCGTAACTTCTGCAACAAACTGTGGAACGCCAGCCGTTTTGTGCTGATCAACACCGAACAGCATGATTGCGGTTTCAACGGCGGTGAGAAAGTGCTGTCGCTGGCGGATCGCTGGATACTGGCCGAATTCAACCGCACGGTGAAAGCCTATCGCGAAGCGCTGGATACCTATCGTTTCGACCTGGCAGCCAACATCCTGTACGACTTCACCTGGAACCAGTTCTGTGACTGGTACCTGGAGCTAACCAAACCGGTAGTGAGTAACGGCAGCGAAGCGGAACAGCGCGGCACCCGCCACACACTGATTAGCGTACTGGAAGCGCTGCTGCGCCTGGCGCATCCGATAATTCCATTCATTACAGAGACTCTCTGGCAGCGCGTGAAGCCGCTGACCAGCACCACCACGGGCGCTGATCAAAACGGAAGCATCATGCTACAACCGTTCCCAGAGTATAACGCCGCGCTGGAAGATACGCAGGCGCTGAACGATCTGGAGTGGATCAAACAGACGATCACTGCGGTACGCAACATCCGTGCCGAAATGAACATCGCGCCGAGCAAACCGCTAGCGGTACTGCTACGCAATGCCGATGCCGACGCCCAACTCCGCATACAGCAAAACCAGAGCTTTATCGCACGTCTGGCGCGTCTGGCGTCCATCGCGCTGCTGCCAGTTGGTGAGAAAGGCCCGCTCTCCATCACCAAGCTGATAGAGGGTGCCGAACTACTGATCCCAATGGCTGGCTTTATCGACAAAGAGGCCGAGATCGCGCGTCTGGCGAAAGAGATGAGCAAGCTGGATGCGGAAATTACCTCGATCGAAGGCAAACTGGCCAACGCAGGTTTCGTGGCGCGCGCGCCGGAAGCGGTGGTTGCTAAAGAGCGCGATCGTCTGGCGTCCTGCAAAGAAGGCAAAGTGAAGTTGCAAGAGCAGCAGGCGACCATCACCACGCTGTAATTAATTTGCTGGGGTCGGGCGGCTAGTGCAGCGGCAGCCACAGCACCAGCCGCAGGCCGCCGAGTGGGCTGTCTTGCGCTTTCACCCAGCCACAGTGCTGATTGACCGCCGCTTCGACGATCGCTAAACCTAAGCCAGTGCCGCCAGACTCACGGTCACGCGCCTCATCGGTGCGGTAAAATGGCCGGAAAATCTGTTCGCGATCTTCCGCGCTAACCCCAGGACCATCGTCATCAATGACGATGGTGATACCTCGATTGTCGGTGCTAAAAGCGATGGCAATGCGGGTGTGCGAGTAACGCAAGGCGTTGCGCACGATATTCTCCAGCGCGCTGTCCAACGCACTGGCGTTTCCAGTCAGCATCCAGGGGCCTGGTGGGGAGGTAACTTCCAACTGTTTACCCATCTGTTCGGCTTCAAACTTAGCGTTATCCAACATGTCGGCCCACAGTTTGTTGGCTTTCAACTGCTCACGCGCCAGCTCGCTTTTTTGCTGCCCACGTGACAGCAGCAGTAAATCGTTGATCATCGAGTCCAACCGCTGCGCTTCGGTTTCGATACGAGCCAACTCATGGCACTCACCGTGACGGCGGCGCATCAGTGCGGTGGCCAGTTGTAAGCGGGTCAACGGTGTGCGCAATTCGTGCGAGATATCCGAAATCAACCGCTGCTGTGCTGTCACCATGCGTTCTAGTGCACTGACCATCTGGTTGAAGCTAGCACCAGTGGCTCGGAATTCTTGCGGCCCAGCTTCCAGTTCCGGGTGCTGCTTCAGATTGCCGCGTGCCACATCATCGGCGGCGTTTTTCAGCTTACGCGCTGGTTTCGCCAGGCTCCAGGCCAACCATAGCAGCAGCGGAGTACTGATCAACATGGTGACGATAAGCAGCAGCAACGGGCGGTCAAACATCAGATTGAAGAAATCAGATTGCGGGCTGTTGGCAGGGCGGATCAAGTAAAGCTGGTAGTTATCTTCACCATCGCAAATCAAGAACGGGCCAAGTAGTTCGACATGGCCGTATTTTTTCTTCTTAGGATGGTCGGCGTTGTCGGATTGGCCAATAAAGTTACGCACGATTTGCATTTCGTTGCGCTGCGCACCGATCACCCGCCCTTCACTGGTGACCAGAATCAAGCGTTGCCCCGGTGGTGCCCACTTATCGATAGCCCTGAACAGACGCCGCCACCACATCAGATCGTTGGCTGGATCATTTTGCAACTCGGCCTCGATATGTTGCTCTAGCATCAGCCCTTGCCGCTGCTCGCTATTCAGCAGTGAGGTCATTTGGCGGGAGTCGAGTTTAGGCACCATCAATACCAGCATTAGCACCAGCGCTAATGTGAACCAGAAAATGGCGAAGATACGTGCCGTCAACCGATTGATCATGTTGCAGATACCATCAAATAGCCGCGCCCGCGCAGGGTTTTGAACCAGGGATGTCCATCTTTGCGGTTTGGCAGTTTGCGCCGCAAGTTGGAGATATGCATATCGATGGCGCGGTCAAATGGCGTCAGGCGTTTGCCCAACACTTCTTGGCTCAACAATTCGCGCGACACCACCTGGCCCAGGTGCTGCGCCAGCAGGTAGAGAAGGGTGAATTCGGTGCCGGTCAGATCGAGTACCTTGCCGTCAAAGCTGGCTTCTTGACGACCGGTATTAAGTTGCAGGCCATCAACATCCAGCGTGGGGGCGTTGGTATCCACATGCTGCTGTTGTTCATTCCAGTTAGAGCGCCGTAAAATGGCGCGAATGCGCGCCACCAGTTCACGATCATTGAAAGGCTTAGGCAGGTAGTCATCGGCACCCAGCTCCAACCCCAGCACGCGATCCAATTCGCTGCCGCGTGCGGTCAGCATAATGACTGGCGTATGATGGTGTTGACGCAGCTCTTTTAGCGTATCGATACCGTTTTTCTTCGGCATCATAATATCGAGCAGCAACAGATTGATAGAACTGTCCAGCAACGACAACGCTTGTTCGCCATCGTGAGCGACGGTGATGTTAAAACCTTCCATTTCAAGCAATTCCTTTAACAGCAAGGTCAACTCGCGGTCATCGTCAACTAACAAAATCTTGTTCATCATGATTTACCTCCTGACGCAAAATACGTCATCACTTGTTGGCATTCTATGACTTTACGTAGTTTTACATGCACTGACACATGTTTGCAGGTACAGCAGTACAGTGCTCTTCATTACTTCACTTCGCCAAGTGAAAAAACACGGGTTGTTGGCATACGTAAGATAACTGCATTAGCTTTGGTAATAGGTTCTACTACCCCCTGTTTGACGGCATCATCCTGACCGAACAGGCGCAACTTTAATGTTATGTTCTGCCTAATGTCACTGTAGCTGACAGCCATACATATCTATCGAGTACAACTAATACCTGATGAGATAGGTTCTAAGTCGCACTCTATTTTTCCTTGCCATAGACACCATCCCTTGTCTTCCCCTCATGATGAGGGGTTTTTTTTATCAATCAATGATTCACTACACCGCCAAGGCATCCCTATAACGGAACGGCGTGTTGATCTGGATGAAGGCCATTCATTGGAAGAACTGAGCGCAAAGTCTACGTAAATTGGTCGAATAAGCAGGAACTGGGAAGTTTCCACCCCAAAAGCCGTTAAGAGTAGCAAACAGGGGCGGTGAAATTTGGGTCATGCGCAGAATGAGCAAGCACAGCGTTTTGTCTAGTACACCAGTACATGCCAAGGAAAGTTCAAATGAAAATATTTCAACACCAATCTGCAAACAATGTATACCAGACAAATTAAAAATCGTAAGGTCAGCTAAACATTCAACCATTGCCTATTCTCACCTGTACGTTTAGCCTATATTTATCTAGGTTATGGGCTGAATCCTTTCATTTTGAAGGCTAAAGGAAGCACCACCATGCCAGATCAAGCATCAAAAATCGTCACCTTGCTCGGCAGCTTGTGCGAAGGTTCTTACAACGCCATGGTTAAGGCTATCACCACACAGATCCGTCAGGTCACTAAGCGAATTACCAAGAGTAGGGTAAAATTCATTAAAAAATCAAAGTTATAAAATTATGCATTTTTTTATTTTAGCTTTATTGCTCACTCTCATCACCCAACCCATACTCGCCACCGAGATGCGTTACCCCGCCGGAGAGGAGCCTATCGAGCTGCCGATGCATAACCTGTTGAACGCCCAGTTACCGCGCCCCGCTCAAAGTCACGAAAATAAAAAACTTGAGGCCATGTCCCTGTACCTGACGTTAATGCGTGAAGACAACCACAACGTTTGGGCTCCTTACAAACTGGCGGCCTCCTCAGCGGAAAAAGGGCAAACTGAATTGGCGGAACGCTATCTGCAACTAAGTGCCAAACGCGGCCTATGGTATTACTACAATCTGTTGGAAGACGACTCCTTCACCAATATCCAGCACAGCGCCACCTATAGGTCGATCCTGGCGGCCACCAAGGCTCGTTATCTACAGCACGCGCATCAGTTTGAAGGTAAGGCTAGCTACACCCTGCCTACCGGTACTCCGCCACCCGAAGGTTGGCCAACGGTGATTTTCCTGCACGCCTACTGCAAAGCCGCCACCATTAGCCCAGAGAAACAGTTGCTGTTTGGCGAAATGGGCGTGGCTTATATTGAGATCAACGGAACGCAAATGCTATCGGAAAACAGCTTTCGCTGGTCTAACTACAATGATGAAAGCACGCAGAGTGCTATTCAGCGAGTAATTCAGCGATTAGCCCCAGTATTAAAACTCAACGTGAAGCAGGTTTACCTCAGTGGCAGTGGACAGGGAGCGTTGCACGCCGCCAATCTGATGGCAAAATACCCACAGTTTTACGCCGGCGCGCTATTGATTGCCCCCAAAGGCGTGATCCAACCGGTGCAACATTCGTTGGCCGCGCATAAGCGAATAGTGGTGGTGTATTACGATCGGCAGCACTTCAGCAGTCAGGCACTGGCGCTATACTTCGCCAATCTGTTCAGTGAAGGAAATCAAGTACAGACGCTGCATTTCGCTCTGGCCGAAGATGCCACCCACAGTGGGCAGGCACGTTTCAAGCAACCGTTGCAGTGGATATTGAATCAGACACCGGAGACGAAACCGAGATCATAAGACAACAGGACTGGCGACATTTGTCAGGCCCTGCTCGCATCAATGTCTGTCTACCCAGACAATTTTCAGCACAAACAGCAAGGCTACCACCATCACACATGGGCTGATCTCACGCCAGCGACCAGTGCCTAACTTCATCACACAGTAGGAAATAAAGCCGAGTGCCACGCCCTCGGTGATCGAGAAGCTAAACGGCCTCATCACTGCGGTGACAAACGCTGGCACGGCTTCTGTCAGGTCATCCCATTTCACCCGTCCCAAGCTGGAGGTCATCAGCACACCCACGTAAATCAGTGCTCCAGCGGCGGCGTAGGCTGGCACCATACCAGACAATGGCGACAGGAAGATCACCAGCAGGAACAGAACCCCTGTCACCTTCGCGCTCAGGTCAGTACGGCCACCAACAGCAACCCCCGACGAGCTTTCGATATAGGCGGTAACGGCAGAGGTACCCGCCAGAGAACCTATCACCGAACTTATGCTATCAACATACAGCGCCTGCTTCATGCGCGGGCATTTACCCTTGTGGTCGGTCAACCCGGCCTTGTCGGTCACACCGATCAGCGTGCCGGAGGAATCGAACAGGTTAACCAACATAAAGGAAAAGATCACACCAGCCAGATCAGTTTGACCCACCACCGAGGTAATGTTCGGTGACATAGAGAATACACCATCGTATTTCACATCGCCCAACATCCAACCGATCAGGGTGGTCACCACGATGGAAACCAGCACCGCCGCACGGAAATTGTGTGCAGACAGTACGGCGATGATGATGATAAAGAAGCCGAGCGTACCCAACAGCACGCTGTGTGAGGTCAGGCTACCCGATGGTCACTAGCGTATCCGGGTTTGCTACCACAATACCGGCGTTTTTCAGCCCTATCATGCCGATAAACAAACCGATGCCACTGGTAATACCCATCCGCAGGCTGAGCGGGATGTTGGCGATCATCCAATAGCGGACGCGGAAAAAGGTCAGCAACAACAAACCGACGGCATCCCAGAAAATAGCCCCCATCCCCACCTGCCATGAAATGCCCATCGCCCCGACTACCACGAAAGCGATAGAAGGCATTCAGATCTATCGCCGGTGCCACCGGCAGATTCGCCACCCGCCCCATAAAGATACTGCCGAATGCGGCGATCAGGCAGGTTGTCACAAACACTGCCTGCGTATCCATGCCCGCCGCGCCCAGAATTTGGGGGTTCACGAACACGATATACACCATGGTCAGTAAGGTGGTGATACCAGCAATCATTTCTGTACGCGCCGTGGCTCCATGCTGCTTGAGTTTAAACACGCGCCCAAGCAAACCTTGCTCAGCGTCAAGGCCAGATACTACTGGTTTGGTCATGATCAGAATTCCGCAGAGAGGAATGAACAGTCGCGGGTTATCCTATAACAAAAAGTCAGGCTTTTGACGTCGCTCACAGATTTTTTCGCCGTCTTTAATGGAGGGATCCTTGATGACACCGTTTGACGGTAGGTTCGCGAGGGCTTCTTGCTCCAGGAAATCCACTGATGGGTGAACGACGGCACCACCCTATGCGGCCCCGATTTAGAAAATAGCACCTGGGGGAGAATTACTCTTTTTTCTCGCCTTGGCTGCCGGTGCGTAGCAGCTTTTCCAGTGCATCGCCACCAATATGGCGGAAATCCTGCCCCTTCACAAAATAGAAGATAAATTCGCAGATATTCTGGCAGCGGTCGCCGATACGCTCGATCGAACGGGCGCAGAACAGCGCAGTCAACACGCTCGGAATGGTGCGCGAATCTTCCATCATGTAAGTCATCAGTTGCCGCACGATGCTTTCATATTGCTGATCGACCTTTTTATCTTCACGATAAATACGGATCGCCTCATCCAGATCCATGCGCGCGAAGGCATCCAGCACATCATGCAGCATCTGCACAGTGTGCTGACCCAGCGATTCCAAGCTGACCAACAGCGGCTGATGCTGGTGCGAGAACGTCTCCAGCGCGGTGCGACAGATTTTATCCGCTACGTCACCAATGCGTTCCAGCTCAGAAATGGTCTTGATGATTACCATCACCAGACGCAGGTCACTGGCGGTGGGTTGGCGTTTAGCAATGATACGTACACAGGCTTCGTCGATCGCCACTTCCATCATATTAACCCTGGCATCGCCCGCGATCACGCGCTTGGCCAGTTCACCGTCCTGATTGTGCATGGCGGTAATGCCATCGGTGAGTTGCTGTTCCACCAGCCCGCCCATGATCAGCACCTGGGTGCGGATATGCTCAAGCTCTGCGTTGAACTGGCCGGAAATATGTTTATTTAAATTCAGGTTATCCATGATGTTTCCTATCAACCATAACGGCCAGTGATGTAATCTTCAGTCTGCTTTTTCTGCGGCGCAGTGAACAGGTTATCAGTAACACTGAATTCGATCAGTTCACCCAGATACATAAATGCGGTGGCATCAGAACAACGCGCGGCCTGCTGCATGTTGTGGGTCACGATCACCAAGGTATAGTCAGACTTCAGTTCACTGATCAGCTCTTCAATCTTGCCAGTGGAAATCGGGTCTAGCGCCGAACACGGCTCATCGAGCAATAAGACCTCTGGCCGGATGGCGATGCCACGGGCGATGCACAGGCGCTGCTGCTGGCCGCCAGACAAGCTGTAACCGCTCTGGTGTAGCTTACCCTTGGTTTCGTCCCATAGCGCTGCTTTGCTCAGCGCCCACTGCACGCGCTCGTCCATATCGGCGCGCGAAAGCTTTTCAAATAGGCGAACACCGAAGGCAATGTTGTCGTAAATCGACATCGGGAACGGCGTTGGTTTTTGGAACACCATGCCGACCTTGGCGCGCAGCAAGGCAACATCCTGGTTATCGGTCAGAATGTTTTGACCGTCCAGCAGAATACCACCTTCCACACGCTGCTCAGGATACAGTTGATACATCTTGTTGAAAGTACGCAGCAAAGTGGATTTACCGCAACCGGACGGGCCGATAAACGCCGTAACCTTATTCTTAGCGATATCCAGCGTAATATTTTTCAGCGCCTGGAATTTGCCATAGTAGAAGTTCAGATCGCGTACCTGAATTTTGCTGCTGGAAGCGTCAGTAACCATACTCATCAAGACTTCTCTCTTGTCAATCAGCGCCGCCAGAGCAGCGCTAAAAAAATATCATGAATGCTTTTTCTTGGCAAAAATCACCCGCGCCAGGATATTCAGTAACAATACGCATAAGGTGATCAACAGCACCGCAGCCCAGGCCAGTTGTTGCCATTCAGCGAACGGACTCATGGCGAATTTGAAAATAGTCACCGGCAGGTTGGCGATCGGCTGCATCAAGTCGGTACTCCAGAACTGATTCGACAACGAGGTAAACAGCAACGGGGCGGTTTCCCCGGCAATGCGCGCAATCGCCAGCAATACACCGGTGATGATGCCGGAGACCGAGGCTTTTAGCGTAATGGCAGAAATCATGCGCCATTTCGGCGTACCCAGTGCATAAGCAGCCTCACGCAATGTATCCGGTACCAGCTTCAGCATGTTCTCGGTGGTGCGGATGACGATCGGCACCTGTAACAGCGCCAACGCGATAATACCGGCCCAGCCTGAGAAGTGTTCCATTTTGACCACCATAACGGTATAAACGAACAACCCCACCACGATCGATGGCGCAGACAGCAGGATATCGTTGATAAAACGAATGATTTCCGCCAGCCAGGATTTTCGCCCATATTCCGCCAGATAGATGCCAGCCATGATGCCTAGCGGCGTGCCAAATATCGTCGCCCACAGGATCAACAGGCCACTGCCAGCGATGGCATTAGCCAAGCCACCGCCCGCAGTGTTCGGTGGCGGCGTCATTTCGGTGAACAACGCCAGCGACATGCCGTCGACACCCTTGGAGAAGGTGGAGAACAATATCCACACCAACCAGAACAGGCCAAACACCATGGTCGCCACCGACAGCAATAGCGCCAGACGGTTCTTTTGGCGGCGTAAAGCCTGCATTTTGCGGCGGCTTTCCGCCAGCGCCAAGTTGTTTTGCATATTCATTGTCGTCACCTTAGCGGCCCTCGTTCTTGGCCAGACGCATGATCATCAGCTTCGACAGCGCCAGGACAATAAAGGTAATCACAAACAGAATCAGGCCCAGTTCCATCAGCGCGGCGGTATGCATACCGGCAGAAGCTTCGGCGAATTCGTTAGCCAACGCCGAAGTAATACTGTTACCCGGCATATACAGCGAGGCACTATCGAGCTGGTAGGTGTTGCCGATGATGAAAGTCACCGCCATGGTCTCACCCAACGCACGCCCCAGGCCCAGCATCACACCGCCAATCACGCCGTTTTTGGTAAACGGCAGCACGATGCGCCAAATCACTTCCCAGGTGGTGCAGCCAATGCCATAGGCCGACTCTTTCATCATCACCGGGGTCTGCTCGAATACATCGCGCATAACGGCAGCGATGTAGGGAATAATCATGATGGCCAGTATCACGCTAGCAGCCAAAATGCCGATGCCAAATGCTGGGCCGGAGAACAGCTCACCAACGAACGGGATGCCGGACAACACCTCGCCTAACGGCGTCTGGAAGTACTCGGCAAACAGCGGGGCGAACACCAACAAGCCCCACATGCCGTACACGATGCTTGGGATCGCCGCCAGCAGCTCAATGGCGATGCCCAATGGGCGTTTCAGCCAGTTGGGTGCCAGTTCGGTCAGGAACAGTGCGATGCCAAAACTCACTGGCACCGCAATAATCAGCGCAATCAGCGAGGTGACCAGAGTACCGTAGATCGGCACCAGCGCACCAAACCGCTCGGCGGGCGCGTCCCACTCTTTACTCCACAGGAAAGCGAAGCCGAATTTCTGCATGCTCGGCAATGAGGCAAAAATCAGCGAAACAATAATGCCGCTCAGCAACAATAGGGTGATCAGCGCCGCCAGTCGAACCAGCACGCTGAAGATGACGTCACCCTTTTTACTCGGTGCTTTAATGGTCGGCTTATACTCAGCCATAGATTACTCTCTTTGAACCCTGAAAAACGAAGTGAGACACGCACCGGCATTGTTAGGCTGTGTCCGCGCATTGACCGTGGCAACGTCGCAATCGCAAAAGCCCATAATCGAGGCGCGGAGGGTGTACAAACCCGACAACGCGGAGACCGGCCTTTAGGCCGCGATCCGAAGGATTGGATCTATTTGAACGCGCCCCTCGGTGACAAGCCGTTTATTTGGCCCACTATCTCGCGGCCCACCCCTTGCTGCGCGTTCAAATGACCGCCAGCGACACTCACGGGCCATTGCCGGACACTGCTTAGTACAGGGGTTTACCGGAACTGTCTTTTATGTTGTCTTTCCACGCGGCGCGTACTTGCTCAACCACGCCTTTTGGCAAAGTGGCATAATCCAGATCGTTAGCTTGTTTTTCACCGATTTTATACGCCCAGTCGAAGAACTTGAGTACTTCGGCACCCTGAGCAAAGTTCTTCTGCTGTTTATGCATCAGGATAAAGGTAGTAGAGGTGATTGGCCACGCATCGTCGCCTTTCTGGTTAGTCAGATCCTGAGCAAAAGTCTTGCTCCAATCCACGCCTTTAGCGGCGGCGCTGAAGCTCTCCTGGGTGGGACTCACCGGCTTGCCATCAGCAGAGATCAGCTTGGTGTATGCCAGGTTGTTTTGCTTGGCGTAGGCATATTCCACGTAGCCAATGGAACCAGGCAGACGCTGTACGAAGGCAGCAATGCCATCGTTGCCTTTGCCACCCAAGCCGGTTGGCCAGTTAACGGTAGCGCCATCGCCGATTTTCTCTTTCCACTGTGCGTTAGCTTTGGCCAGGTAGCGGGTGAAGACGAAAGAAGTGCCAGAACCGTCAGCACGGCGCACCACGGCGATATGTTGATCAGGCAGCTTCACACCTGGGTTCAGCTTAGTGATCACCGGGTCATTCCATTTTTTGACGTTGCCCAGGTAGATATCGCCCAAGGTTTTACCGTCCAAAGTTAGCTCGCCGGGTTTAATGCCTGGGATATTGACCGCCAGCACCACACCGCCGATCACTGTTGGGAATTGGAACAGTCCGTCAGCCGCTAGCTGGTCGTCAGACAATGGGCCATCGGAAGCGCCGAAGTCGATGGTGTGAGCAACGATTTGCTTTATACCGCCAGAGGAACCGATCCCCTGATAGTTCACTTTGTTGCCTGTTTCTTTCTGATAGGAATCGGCCCATTTGGCGTAAACCGGAGCGGGAAATGTCGCACCTGCACCAGTCAGGCTGGCAGCAGCGAACGTAGACACAGCGGTTAAGGAGCAAATCACTGCCACAATACTGGCGACAGTAGTACGCATTAGTTTCATAAATTTTCCTAATAGGATAATTAAAATCGACATCGCATCGTTCTAATCAGCATAGTGATTGCAGTGGGAGAAACCTAGGACAGTTTAGTGACAATAAAATGTACTAAATATGACAATTATGTGACGGCGAGGCAGTGGTACACTTAACACTTTGATTAGAAATCTATTTCACATGCAAAATAAATACCGTGGCACCCTGAGTTATATCCTAAATAATTCGGTCATGTATTCAATATGTTGATCATGTTGTAAAATTGCTCCTATACAGAGAGCATCTGATGGTCAAAGTTGACGTAAAACGCCCGTTTTGTGGACAGATTGAGTCGGTTAAAAAGCATGGACTGGGCAAGGCTAAATACCAGCGCTATCGCTGTCAGATATGCCACAGTAGATTATAAAGCCAGCGCGGGCGAATATTAGGCCAGTTACAACTATTCCCGGCATTGCTGCAGTGTCGGCGCAATATCGGGCAATAATTGCCCAGGTTCCCACGGTTGGGTGGATGGCATTTACACTGCCGATGATCATCCCAATAACCACATACTTTGCTCAGTGAATGGTACATCCGCTAATCAGCCCCTCACCAGGCGGGCGATGATTACTTTTTACAAGACGCCATCCACTACCGGTTCTGACCAAGATACCCAAAGCCCTCTGGGCATGAGTTCATGCTTCCATCCACACAGCAAGGTTAAAAAAGGCAGACAACCGATATAAAACACATAGATAAATTGGTTGAACTCATCTGAAAATTCTATTGGTAAAAATTCATGTGGCGCGGCACCCCGGGGGAGATTATCCTGCTAGCCATGATGCTTATCTTTGCCACCCAGTGAAAACCTTATGTTTCTTAGCGTTCTTTATATTATCGGTATTACTGCTGAAGCCATGACCGGCGCGCTGGCGGCTGGCCGCCGCCAAATGGACATGTTTGGCGTGATTATCATCGCTTCAGTCACAGCGATCGGCGGTGGATCGGTGCGCGATATGCTACTCGGACATTTCCCGCTTGGCTGGGTCAAACATCCAGAATATGTGGTGATTGTCGCCATTGCGGCGATAATCACCACTTGGGTGGCACCACTGATGCGCCACTTACGCCGCCTGTTCCTGGTGTTGGATGCCATCGGCCTGGTCGTGTTTTCCATCATCGGCGCGCAAGTCTCGCTGGATATGGGGCACAGCGCGATTATCGCCGCAATTGCCGCCGTGATCACCGGCGTTTTCGGCGGCGTGTTGCGCGATATGTTCTGTAACCGCATCCCGCTGGTGTTCCAAAAGGAAATTTACGCTGGTATCTCCTTCGCTGCTGCCTGGCTGTATATCGGCCTGCAACATCTCAGCCTGCCGCATAACCTGGTGGTGGGGATCACCTTGGTCGCCGGGCTAAGCGCACGCCTGATCGCCCTGCGTTTCCGCCTTGGCCTGCCGATCTTCAACTACCCACATCCAGATCACTGATCCTGTGGCGCGGCACGCAAAAAGTGCCGCTTGGTGGTGAAAAACCGCAAGAATTTGCTAATTCGCCACGTAAATCCGCCATTCTGATGTTTTTTCACCCTCCAGCCACGGGCAAAATGCGTACTAGCGCTGTATCCGCCACGTTAGCTGTGTATACTGCGTAGAGAAAATACGCATCGCTATTACTGGCATACCAACCGCTATCAACGAACATCATCATGGCTCAAGGCACGCTTTATATTGTCTCTGCACCCAGTGGCGCAGGTAAATCAAGTCTGATTCAGGCTTTGTTAAAGACGCAACCGCTGTACGACACACAAGTTTCGGTTTCGCACACCACCCGCGCCAGCCGCCCAGGTGAACATCATGGCGAGCATTATTTCTTCGTCTCAAAAGATGAATTCCGTCAGATGATTGAGCAGGATGCGTTTCTTGAGTACGCCGAAGTGTTCGGCAACTATTATGGTACCTCGCGCGCCACCATTAAGCAGGTGTTATCGACTGGCGTAGACGTCTTTCTAGATATCGATTGGCAGGGTGCGCAACAAATCCGCGCCCAAATGCCACAGGCACGCAGCATCTTTATTCTGCCGCCATCAAAGGAAGAACTGGACCGCCGCCTGCGCGGCCGGAGGCAGGATGCCGAAGAGGTGATCGCCAAACGTATGGCTCAGGCTGTGGCCGAAATGATGCACTACGCGGAGTACGATTATTTAATCGTGAACGATGATTTTGATCTGGCGCTGTCCGATCTGAAAACCATTATTCGCGCCGAACGTCTGCGTTCAAGCCGTCAATTACTGCGGCATGACGCTTTAATCAGCAAACTATTGGCAGACTGAAAGCAGTTTCAGTATTATGCCCCGTCTTTTCGTCACCTGTGGAGTAGCACAAATATGGCACGTGTAACTGTTCAAGACGCTGTAGAAAAAATTGGTAACCGTTTTGACCTGGTGTTGGTCGCTGCTCGTCGGGCGCGTCAAATCCAGACCGGCGGCAAAGATGCATTGGTTCCAGAAGAGAACGATAAGTACACCGTTATCGCGCTGCGTGAAATCGAAGAAGGCTTGATCACCAGCCAGATCCTTGATGTGCGTGAGCGTCAGGAGCAGCAAGAGCAGGAAGCCGCTGAAATTCAGGCGGTTACCGCGATTGCTGAAGGTCGTCGTTAATTAGACTGCGAGTCTGTCTTGTATCTGTTTGAAAGCCTAAAACTGCTAACTCAACGTTACCTGCCTGAGGAGCAGATTAAGCGCCTCAAACAGGCCTACCTCGTTGCACGTGATGCTCACGAGGGGCAGACACGTTCCAGCGGTGAACCTTACATTACCCACCCGGTTGCCGTGGCTTGTATTCTGGCGGAGATGCGTCTTGATCATGAGACGCTAATGGCCGCCCTGCTGCATGATGTCATCGAAGACACCCCAGCCACCTACCAAGATATGGAACAGCTGTTTGGCAAATGCGTCGCCGAACTGGTTGAAGGTGTATCCAAGCTCGACAAGCTGAAGTTTCAGGACAAAAAAGAAGCACAGGCGGAAAACTTCCGCAAAATGATCATGGCGATGGTGGAGGATATCCGCGTTGTGCTGATCAAGCTGGCTGACCGCACGCACAATATGCGCACTCTTGGCTCGCTGCGTCCCGACAAACGGCGGCGCATCGCGCGTGAAACCTTGGAAATCTACAGCCCGTTAGCCCACCGCTTGGGTATTCACCACCTAAAAACCGAGCTGGAAGAGCTAGGCTTTGAGGCGCTATACCCTAACCGCTACCGCGTGATCAAGGAAGTGGTAAAAGCCGCACGCGGCAACCGTAAGGAGATGATCCAGAAAATTCTCTGCGAGATCGAAGGACGGTTGACCGAAGCCGACATTCCCTGCCGCGTCAGTGGACGGGAAAAACACCTCTACTCCATCTACCTCAAGATGCATCTCAAAGAACAGCGTTTCCATTCGATTATGGATATCTACGCGTTTCGGGTAATTGTGAAAGAAGTGGATACCTGCTACCGGGTGCTCGGCCAAGTTCATAACCTGTATAAACCGCGTCCGGGGCGGGTCAAGGACTATATCGCTATTCCCAAGGCCAACGGCTATCAATCGCTGCATACATCACTGATCGGCCCGCATGGCGTGCCGGTTGAGGTACAGATCCGCACTGAAGACATGGATCAGATGGCCGAGATGGGGGTCGCCGCGCATTGGGCTTATAAAGAAAAAGAACAGGGCGAAACCGGCACCACCGCACAGATCCGCGCACAGCGCTGGATGCAGAGCCTGCTGGAGCTACAGCAAAGCGCTGGCAGCTCATTTGAATTTATCGAGAGCGTAAAATCCGATCTATTCCCGGATGAGATTTACGTTTTCACCCCAGAAGGCCGCATCGTCGAGTTGCCTGCGGGGGCCACGCCAGTTGATTTCGCCTTTGCGGTGCACACTGATATAGGCCATGCCTGCGTTGGCGCACGCGTCGATCGCCAGCCGTACCCGTTATCGCAGTCGCTGACCAGCGGGCAGACGGTGGAGATCATCACCGCTCCGGGCGCACGGCCAAATGCCGCCTGGCTGAATTTTGTCGTTAGCTCGAAAGCACGCGCAAAAATCCGCCAGATGCTAAAAAACCTCAAACGCGACGATTCTGTCAGCCTCGGCCGTCGTCTGCTGAACCATGCGTTGAGCGGCAGCCGTAAGCTGGCCGAGATCCCGCAGGAAAATATCCAGCACGAGCTGGAACGCATGAAGCTGGCGACATTGGACGATTTACTAGCGGAAATCGGCCTCGGCAATGCCATGAGCGTGGTGGTGGCCAAAAACCTACAAGGCGATCAATCCAGTCTGGGCAGCACCTCCCCCGGCGTGCGCAACCTGGCTATCAAAGGCGCAGACGGTGTACTTATCACCTTCGCCAAATGCTGCCGCCCCATTCCCGGCGACCCGATTATCGCCCACGTCAGCCCAGGCAAAGGGCTGGTGATCCACCATGAGTCCTGCCGTAATATCCGAGGCTACCAAAAAGAGCCTGAGAAATTCATGGCGGTCGAGTGGGATAAAGAGATTGAGCAGGAATTCATCGCTGAGATCAAAGTGGATATGTTTAACCATCAGGGGGCGCTAGCCAACCTGACGGCTGTCATCAACGCGGCCAAGTCTAATATACAGAACCTGAATACCGAAGAAAAAGATGGCCGAGTTTATAGCATCTTTATCCGTTTGACCACCCGTGATCGCATCCATTTGGCAAACATTATGCGTAAAATCCGTATCATGCCAGATGTGATCAAAGTTAACCGCAACCGAAACTAGCGCTTATGAGTCCTGAACGCTATGCGCGGATTAGTGAAATACTTGCTACCCGGCAGCCAGATCTGACGGTCTGTCTGGAGCAAGTACTCAAGCCACATAACGTCTCCGCTATTATCCGCACCGCCGATGCCGTTGGCGTACATCAAGTGCATGCCGTGTGGCCAACCACACGCATGCGCACGCTGGTTTCCTGCGCCGCTGGTAGCAACAATTGGGTCAACGTCAAAACCCACCACACCATCTCTGACGCCGTGAACCATCTGAAAACCCAAGGCATGCAAGTGCTGGCAACCCACCTTTCTTCCCGCGCGGTCGATTTCCGCGAGGTGGATTACACCCGCCCAACCTGCGTGCTACTCGGCCAGGAAAAAACGGGGATGACCGATGAAGCACTAGCGCTGGCCGATCAGGACATTATCATTCCGATGATCGGTATGGTGCAATCACTCAACGTTTCCGTGGCTTCGGCCTTGATCATGTATGAAGCGCAGCGCCAGCGGCAAAACGCTGGCCTGTACCACCGCGATCGCAGCATGCTGGACGAAGAAGAACAGCAGCGCTTGCTATTTGAAGGCGGCTATCCCGTGCTGGCCAACGTAGCCAAACGCAAAGGGTTGCCGAGACCGCATATTGATGACCGGGGCCAGGTGGTTGCTGAGACCGAATGGTGGGCGGCCATGCAAGCAACGGTGCGTCAATGAAAGGCCGCCTACTGAATGCTGTACCGGTCACCACGCTTTCTGGGATTGGTGCCAGCCAGGCGGGCAAACTAGCCAAAATCGGCTTGGAAACCATTCAGGATCTACTGTTTCACCTGCCGCTGCGCTACGAAGATCGCACTCGGCTTTACCCGATAAAAGACCTGCTGCCAGGCATCTACGCCACGGTAGAAGGGGAAATACTGCGCAGCGACACCAGCTTTGGCCGTCGGCGCATGCTGACCTGCCAAATCAGTGATGGCACGGGCATTCTTACCCTGCGCTTTTTCAATTTCAACGCGGCGATGAAAAATAGCCTGGCCATCGGCCGCCGTGTGACCGCCTACGGTGAGATAAAACGCGGCAATCACGGCGCGGAGAGCATCCATCCGGAATACCGCATTCAGGGAGAAAGCAACGAAATTGATTTGCAGGCATCACTGACCCCAGTCTACCCGACTACCGAAGGCATCAGGCAAGCCATGCTGCGCAAGCTGACCGATCAGGCACTGGAACTGCTGGATACCTGTACCATCACCGAACTGCTGCCACCAGAGGTAAGAGGTGAGCTAATGAGCTTACCGCAAGCACTGCACACCCTGCACCGCCCACCGCCAGCTATCCAGCTAACAGATCTGGAACAGGGCAAGCATCCCGCGCAAAGACGCCTGATCCTCGAAGAACTGCTGGCACACAATCTCAGCATGCTGACAGTGCGTGCCGGTGCGCAAAGTTATCAGGCGTTGCCATTGCTGCCGGATAACCGATTAAAAAAACCCTTCCTTGCCCAGTTGCCATTCTCACCGACCAGCGCGCAGGAACGGGTAGTAGCCGATATCGAAGCCGATATGCAAAAGACCTTTCCGATGATGCGACTGGTGCAAGGTGACGTTGGCTCCGGCAAAACGCTGGTGGCGGCGCTGGCAGCCTTGCGCGCCATCGCACACGGCAAGCAGGTGGCGCTGATGGCACCGACCGAGTTGCTGGCCGAGCAGCACGCCACCAATTTCCGCCAGTGGTTCGAGCCGTTGGGCCTGGAAGTCGGCTGGCTGGCTGGCAAACAGAAAGGCAAAGCACGCATCGCACAACAGGAAGCCATCGCCAGCGGCCAAGTGTCGATGGTGGTCGGCACACACGCTATTTTCCAGGAACAGGTGCAGTTCAACGGCCTGGCTCTGATCATCATCGATGAACAACACCGCTTTGGCGTGCATCAGCGGCTGGCACTGTGGGAAAAGGGCGAAGATCAAGGCTTCCACGCCCACCAGTTGATCATGACCGCCACGCCGATCCCGCGCACGCTGGCGATGACTGCCTATGCCGATCTTGATACCTCAGTCATCAATGAGTTGCCACCGGGCAGGACGCCGGTCACCACCGTCGCGATTCCCGATACCCGGCGCGCCGACATTATCCAGAGGGTGAAAAACGCCTGCATGGAAGAAGGCCGACAGGCTTATTGGGTCTGTACGCTGATCGAAGGATCCGAATTGCTTGAAGCGCAGGCGGCGGAAGTCACTTGGCAAGAGTTGAAAGCCGCGCTGCCTGAACTGAAAGTAGCGCTGGTGCATGGCCGCATGAAAGCACAGGAAAAACAGGCGGTGATGCAGTCTTTTAAACAGGGCGAGCTACAGCTTTTGGTCGCTACCACAGTGATCGAAGTCGGCGTCGATGTGCCGAACGCCAGCTTGATGATCATTGAGAACCCGGAACGGCTGGGGCTGGCGCAGTTGCACCAGTTGCGCGGCCGTGTAGGACGTGGCGCTGTGGCCTCACACTGCGTACTGCTGTACAAGACGCCGCTGAGTAAAATGGCGCAAAAGCGCTTGCAAGTATTGCGCGATAGCAACGATGGCTTTGTGATCGCCCAATGTGATCTGGAAATTCGCGGCCCCGGCGAGCTACTCGGCACCCGTCAGACCGGCAGCACCGAATTCAAAGTGGCGGATTTGCTGCGTGACCAGGCAATGATCCCGGAAGTGCAACGCATCGCTCGCCATATCCATCAGCAGCACCCTGAACTCGCCCGTGCGCTAATCGAGCGCTGGCTACCAGAAAAGGTGCGCTATTCTAACGCATAAAAAGATCCTCAGCAGACAAGACAAGAAAAAGGAAATTAAAATGCAACTTCTACCCCCAAGGCGTTGCAGAATATTTAGAACCTATCCCATAAGGCTATTTTATTCGTCATTTTGGCCCTGGACAGTGCTCACCCTCCTCACGTACCCCCTGTACGCGCCGGTTGTTGCGCACTGTCCCTGTGAAAACGGGCGGCAACAATGTACGCTGACTGGGATAGGCTGTTAGGCGCAACCGTTTGCTTTTACACAGCGGTTCATTAAAATACCCTCTTTGACGTTCAGGAAACGCTACACCATGACCTTGCCATCTTCCGAGCTTGATGCTGCGCAAAAAGACGCCGCTCCCCCTCGTACCAGTGAACTGATTTATCGCCTGGAAGATCGCCCACCACTGCCGCAAACGCTGTTTGCCGCCGGTCAGCATCTGTTAGCGATGTTTGTGGCGGTGATCACCCCGGCTCTGCTGATCTGCCAAGCGCTGGGTTTACCGGCGCAGGATACTCAGCACATCATCAGCATGTCGCTGTTTGCTTCCGGTCTGGCGTCTATACTGCAAATCAAAACCTGGGGGCCGGTGGGTTCCGGTCTGCTATCGATTCAAGGCACCAGCTTTAACTTTGTTTCGCCGCTGATCATGGGTGGCCTGGCGTTGAAAAACGGCGGTGCAGAGGTGCCGACCATGATGGCCGCGCTGTTCGGCACGCTGGTGGTCGCCTCCTGCACCGAGATCCTACTGTCAAGGGTGCTGTATCTGGCACGCCGCATCATTACTCCATTGGTCTCCGGCATCGTGGTAATGATTATCGGCCTGTCGTTGATTCAAGTAGGGCTGACCTCCATCGGTGGCGGCTATGCCGCAATGAACAATCACAGTTTCGGCGCGCCGAAAAACCTGCTGCTGGCCGGTGCGGTGTTGGTGGTGATTATCTTGCTAAACAGGCAGCGCAATCCCTACCTGCGCGTTGCCTCGCTGGTGATCGCCATGGTGGTCGGCTACCTGCTGGCTTGGGCGATGGACATGCTACCCGCCAGTGAACGGGTGTCCCAGACGGCAACCATCACCCTGCCAACACCGCTTTACTATGGCCTGGGTTTTGACTGGAACTTGCTGCTGCCGCTGATGCTGATCTTTATGGTTACTTCGCTAGAAACCATCGGCGACATCACTGCCACCTCCGATGTCTCCGAACAGCCAGTCAGTGGCCCGCTGTATATGAAGCGTCTAAAAGGCGGTGTGCTTGCCAACGGCCTGAATTCTATGTTATCGGCGGTGTTCAACACCTTCCCCAACTCTTGTTTCGGCCAGAACAATGGGGTGATCCAACTGACCGGCGTTGCCAGCCGCTACGTTGGCTTTGTGGTGGCGCTGATGCTGATGGCATTAGGGCTGTTCCCGGCAGTAGCGGGTTGCGTCCAGCATATTCCTGAACCCGTGCTCGGCGGTGCTACCATCGTGATGTTCGGCACCATCGCCGCCTCCGGTGTACGTATTGTGTCACGCGAACGCCTGAACCGCCGTGCCATCATGATCATGGCGCTGTCGCTGGCCGTTGGCATGGGCGTATCCCAGCAACCGTTGATCTTGCAATTCGCGCCGGACTGGCTGAAAACTTTGCTGTCTTCCGGCATTGCCGCCGGCGGCATTACCGCCATCGTGCTAAACCTGGTGTTTCCGCACGAGCACAAAAACCCCGATTTTGATTAAACGGCCGCTCACGACCATTTTCTTATTTTTTATCAGATCATTGCCCTTGAGCTGCCCGACCAATTGCGGCATAAACAGGGTATCTTTTTGACCGCTACGGGTATAGGCAATGAAGTTTATCAGGAAATTGTTGTTGACGTTGCTGCTGCTCGCGCTGCTGACCATCATGCTGCTGTTCATGGTTGGGCAAACCCGCTGGGCGGCAGGCTGTCTGAGCAGTTGGATCAGCGACAATAATGAATACCGCTTTTCAGTGGGGAAAATTTCGTACTCGTGGCAGCAACCGGATCAAATTAGGCTGGAGGACGTCCAACTGACGAGGAGCAACCAAGCGTTGGTCGCCAAGCGGATCGATCTTGGCCTCAGCCTGCGCCAGATCACCGAACCGCGCTATTTTCACCACGTCACGCTACACGATGGCACCCTGAACATCCAACCACAGGCGACAGCGCTACCGCTGCAAGCTGATGTGTTACAACTGAGCAACATGGCGCTGCATTCTAGCGATGAGCACTGGCAGCTCAACGCGCAAAAGGTCAATGCCGGCATCACGCCCTGGCAACCTAAGGCCAACCATTTATTTGGGGAGAACAACCAATTTCAATTTAGCGCTGGCTCGGTGACGCTAAACGGCATCCCGGCCTCGCAGGTGTTAATACAGGGTGAACTGAAGCACAACCAGCTCCTGCTAAACAACGTCGGTGCTGATCTGGCACAGGGCAACCTGACCGGAGCCGCCAGCCGCGCCGCCAACGGCAGTTGGCAGGTAGAACGTCTGCGGTTGAGCGGTGTGCGTATGCAAACGCCGCTGACACTGGAACAGTCGATGCAACGCTTCAGTACGTTGCCAACATTCACCCTCAAACACGTTGACCTGATCGATGCACGCTTGGAAGGTAAGGAATGGGCGTTCAATAACGTCGACCTTTCGCTACAAAATATCAGCTTTGGACAGGGCGACTGGCGCAGCCAGGACGGTTCGCTGAACTTCAATGCCAGCGATATGATCAACGGCGATTTCCACCTAATCGATCCCATCATGACTCTGCGGCTGTCATCTGCTGGCATCGCTATCCAACAATTCATCACCCGCTGGGAAGGGGGCCTGCTACGTACTTCCGGCCACTGGCTGCGCGCTACCAAGCGTTTGCAACTGGATGAAGTGACCATGGCGGCGTTGGAATACACCTTACCCATCAACTGGCGCGAATTGTGGCTGCAACCGTTGCCAGCATGGCTGGCGGAGGTTTATGTCAACAAGCTGACCACCAACCGCAACCTGATCATCGATATCAATCCTCATTTCCCATTCCAGATCACTGCGCTGGATGGCTACGGCGGTCACTTACTGTTGGCATGCGATCATCAGTGGGGCATTTGGGGTGGCGCGCTGAACCTGAACGGTAGCGAGGCCACCTTCAACAAAGTCGACGTGCGTCACCCTTCGCTGGCGTTGAACGCCGACACTGGGCAGATCAACGTCACCGAGCTTAGTGCCTTCATGGCGCCGCAAGGATTGTTGGAGGCCGAGGCCACGGTAGATCAGCGGCCGGGCAAGCCGTTTCAGTTATCGCTGAACGGCCGCTCGGTGCCGATGAATATTTTGCAACAGTGGGGATGGCAGCCGGTGCCGCTGACCGGTGACGGCAACCTGCAACTGCGGCTGAAAGGGTTATTGAACAGCGAGCAGCCATTCAAAAGCTCACTGCAAGGTACACTGATGGTCACCGCCAGCGACGGCCAAACGGTCAATCAGCCATTGCCGTAGCGCAGAAACGATTCTCCGCCGGTGACACCAGGTAAGTACCTTCAAATAGCGCGCCTTTGTCATCGTCACCGAACAAATGCACTTCGGCTTGCACGCGAGCGCGGTGGCCGCGCGCCAGGCGAGCCAGATCGCCACTCAACCAGCCAAGATCCGCCACCGCCCGTGGTCGCCCAGTGATTGGTTTGCTGTAGCGGATATGCGCATCCGCCAGAATAATGGTACCGCCCAGATGGCGTTCGCGCAGCAGCAGCCAGATCAGCCCCCAGGCGGTCAAAGTGGCCAACGAGAACAAGCTGCCAGCGAACAGTGTATGGTGTGGGTTCTGGTTGCCAATCTCCGGCATGGTGGTAACAAAGCGCTGGCCGGTGTACTGGTTGATGCGCACACCCATCTTTTCACTCAATGGAATGTGATCATACCAAGCCTGCTGCAACTGGCCGCACCAGTCGGGGCGGTGCAGTATATCGTCCAGCGTCGCCACCGGTTTGATCATCAGAAAGTGGCGGATCGGGGTAGCCTGTAAAGTGGTGATATCACCCTGATTGACGAAGCCCAGCTTGGCGAAAAAGTCCACTGCGTCCTCGCGGGCGCTACACACCACCCGCTTTACGCCTTCCTGACGTGCAACCGACTCCAAGGTCATCGCCATCAGCGTACCCAGGCCTTTATTTTGCACTGTTGGGTTTACCGCCAGAAAGCGGATCGCCGCTTCGTTATCGGCATTGATAGACAACCGCCCGATAGCGACAATTTTCCCGCCCTCGTCCACCACCATTCGGTGATGTGCCATGGCGTCATAGGCATCTTTTTCCGACCCCACCGGCTGGTGTAGCGGTTTGCGCAGCATTTCCCAGCGAAATTGGTAATATTCCTTCAGTTCTTGTTCTGTTACTGGAACTCGTAGGTGATACATAGACGCTTTCTCTCTCTGAATGCTTAGACCTGTAGCCAGAATGTCACTGGCCCATCGTTCACCAACGCCACTTGCATGTCGGCGGCGAACACGCCGGTCTGGATCTCTATACCGTGTTCGCGGCACTGACCAACAAAATGCTGATACAAGCTTGCGGCTTCCAGCGGCACCGCACCGCGTGAGAAACTGGGCCTCATGCCTTTCTGGGTATCCGCCACCAGAGTAAACTGCGACACCACCAGCACGCTACCCCCCGCCTGCTGCACGTTGAGGTTCATCTTGTCGTTCTCATCGCCGAAAATGCGATAACCTAACACCCGTTCGCACAGGCGGTCTGCTTTTTGTTCGTTATCGCCTTGCTCCACGCCCAGCAACACGAGCAACCCGGAACCTATCTTGCCGACCGTCTCACCCTTAACCACCACGCTGGCGCTTAACACCCGCTGAATTAACGCGATCATATATTCCTGCCCTTCTTGTTGCCGCTGCTGTTTTTCCGCCTCTTGCGGTTCACGATATTCCTCGCAGGAGTCGGTGATTTCCGCGCCGAATAACACGATACACCAGCAAACAACACCAACACCACCATGACTAGCGGTAGTAGTAACCCCTGGGCGAGGTGGCTCGCCTGCGCCCAACAAAATGACCCTTTTATTTTGATGATTTACTTTATAGAAAGCTCAATACGTTGAAGTGCTATTCCTAATTCTCGGCTATCCGATGCCCCTAACAGTTTTTCCGGTGATATCGCTTCAGGAACAGTGAGGGTGATTTCTTGGCGTCCACTAGCGTTACCCAAAGGGATCGCGATCTCATTAAGGTCGGTAGAGGAAAAGCGTACATTCTGGTTCCAGCCAGAAACACTAAAATGAACCCTAACCGATCTGGCAGGAGATGCACCAAAAACAGTAAACTTGAGAACAGCATAGCAATGCTGTGAAACACATTCTTCTGGAACTGGCAGCATTAACTTTGCGTGGGATTGCGACCAAATTAGATTTTCCTCCACGTTATGCCAACCTTGAGTAAAAAGGACAACGTTGTCTTTGAAACGAGATCCCACTTCTATAGGGTAGTCAATTTGGCTCAGCAAAAAAGTTAACAACGGTTCACTACCAGTAAATTCGGGGCGAAGTTTTACAATCGCAAAAAGGGTGTTATCTACAACATCCAGGTAAGGTAATGCAGCCAGGGAATGAATTGTCGAGGCTAGTTCCGACTTACGCTGAGATAGACATAGGGAGTCTGATGATAATTTCATTGGATCCTCAGCATCCTGGCGACATGGCCATCGATGCGCAGACCACAACAAATGAACATAGGGGATGACAACCACATCCACCGAATTATCTAAGAACATTTTAGTTAGCGCCGGGATTTTATCCGCATTTAATACCCCGTCATTAAACGACTGCATACCCGTTGGCCAAAACCTCTGGGCTTCTACAAGATTTTTATCCCCACCAATATTAAATGTTCTAAAATCCCCGATGGATGCTAAATAATTTACAAGAAAGTCGTTTCCCCAAGGGATAAAGGCGACCTTTTTAGCCCCATTTATTTTTTGACGTAATGGGAATGCGATCTCATCATCAATCTGATGGAACATTTTACGAGCAATCACTCCCCTTTGCCATTGATTGGCTAAGTTAGGAATATTAAGTAAAAGTAAGAAAAACAAAATACTTCCTGATATTACCTGATATTTTTTCTCTACTTGTGAAACCCACACTATGACTAACATCCATAAAGCGAAGATCCCAAGAGCAGACCAACGATAGGATGCTCTCATCACATTGAACCCAGGAATTGATTCTGAAACCCAAGCATTTCCAGTCGGCAATATTGCTAACTCCGCAGGCATAAGTGCACTTTGTTGGTGAGGTGAGTTAATCTGCATTTGCTCAGGTTTTATTGAGTTTATCTTTAAAGAGGGACCCAATGCCATGTAAAACCCTAGAGTGGCAACCAATAGTATGCCTGTTGACAAATAATTTCTCTTTTTAGTCTTATACCAAGAAAATAAACCTATAATAATGATTGGTAATGAAAATGTCGTTACCCAAACAGAATAATCACCAAAATAGATACTATCTGATCTATTTATACTTAACCCGAGAAAATCAGGTAGCCATAAGACTGTTTTTGTTGGTTGAACAATAAATGATAAGTCAAGTCCCCAACCTCTAAAAAAATCCATGCTGTATGACTCAAAATTCGATTTTCCAATGTATTTTGCGAATAAAAAGTACGCTATAAGAAAGCTAATTACATGAACTGGTAACACAACTTTCAGTAAACTATGACGGCGCTTAGATGATGCTATAAATACAAAAGAAAAAATAATGCTTGCCCCAGTTGCAAACATCATAAACGTATAACCGTCCATGAACACGGATATAACGACGGTAATAAAATAAAGAATCACTGAAATAAAATTTTTTTTTGTGGGATTGCTCTCAATATTTAAAATGTTGAATACCGCTAAGAAATAAAAAGATAATAATGCGATCCCCAGAGAAAGCATGCTATATCCAGCATGTGCCCAAATAATGGGCATACTCATCCAGAGTAAGCCACTAAGAATAGCCAGACGACGGTGTGCACCAAACATGTCACTGATTTTAATCGCAGAGAAAAATGCTACCATCAACCAAAATGCGCTCATGCAAGAATAAGCATCAAAAGGAGCCATACCGAACCGGATAAAGAGGCTTTCTAACCAGGCTCCTGATAATCCAAATGCGATC